>Ga0194132_10004049_pt1 | contig 25349 bp, 21 predicted proteins | sample TA2KigOf80mmetaG_FD_148612 | JGI IMG/M metagenome (GOLD analysis project Ga0194132, IMG submission 148612) | Freshwater microbial communities from Lake Tanganyika, Tanzania - TA2015054 Kigoma Offshore 80m | ecosystem: Environmental > Aquatic > Freshwater > Lake | place: Tanzania: Lake... | reverse complement strand
TTTTCAATTGCGCGTCGCGGTTTTGCTCGATGATGAAGGTGCCGGGATGCGACAACACGAACTCTTTCACCTCTTGCGCAAAGGGGAAGCCGCGCACGCGCATCGCGTCAACGTGGATGCCTTGCGCGGCGAGGCTGTCCAGCGCTTCGGCCATCGCCGGGCTGGTGGAGCCGTAGTAAATCGCGCCGAAGCGGGCTTCGCCTTTGGCTTTGGTGAGCACCGGCTGCGGGACCAGTTTTTTTGCGGTGTCGAATTTCTTTAAGAGCCGCGTGACGTTCTCGACGTAATCGGGGCCGGCTTCGGAGTAGCGCGCGTAAGTGTCTTTGGTGGTGCCGCGCGTGAAATAGGCGCCCAGTTGCGGGTGCGTGCCGGGGTAGGTGCGGTACGGTATGCCGTCACCGTCGACATCCTTGTAGCGGCCGAAATCGGCGCCGCCTTCGAGCATGTCGTACGTCATCACCTTGCCGCGGTCGTAGGCTTGTTTGTCGTCCCATTGCATCGGGCGGCACAGCCGCGTGTTCATGCCGATATCGAGATCGGTCATCACGAACACCGGCGTTTGCAGCCGCTCGGCGAGATCGAGCGCTTGCGCGGTCATCTCGAAACACTCGGTGGGGTCTTCGGGGAATAGCAGCACGTGTTTGGTGTCGCCATGCGAGGCGTAGGCGCAGGCGAGCAAATCGGATTGCTGCGTGCGCGTGGGCATGCCGGTGGAAGGGCCGCCGCGCTGCACGTCGATCAGCACCACGGGAATTTCCGCGAAGTAGGCGAGGCCGATAAATTCCGTCATCAGCGAAATGCCGGGGCCGGAGGTAGCGGTGAATGAACGCGCGCCGTTCCAGCCCGCGCCGATGGCAATGCCGACCGAGGCGAGTTCGTCTTCACCTTGGATGATGGCGTAACGCGCCTTGCCGGAATCCGGTTCTTTGCGCAGCTTTTGGCAATAGCCGATAAACGCTTCGGCGAGTGAAGACGACGGCGTGATCGGATACCACGCGCACACGCTGGCGCCGCCATACACCGCGCCCAGCGCCGCTGCGCTGTTGCCGTCGATGAAAATCTTGTCGCCGACGTTGTTGGCGCGTTTGACGCGGATGCCCAGCGGGCATTGTAGGTTTTTAAGTGCGTAGTCGCGGCCGAGACTCAACGCCTTGACGTTGGATTGCAGTAGCGCTTCCTTGCCTTTGTATTGCTCGGTAAAAAGTTTTTCGATTTCAGCGGGGTCAATTTCCAGCAGTGCACTCAACGCACCGACGTAAATAATGTTCTTGAACAACTGGCGTTGCCGCGGATCGCTGTAGGTCGCGTTGCAAATTTCGGTCAACGGCATGCCGATGGTGTTCACATCGTCGCGGAACTTCGATTTGGGCATCGGCTTGGAGTTGTCGTAAAACAAATAGCCGCCGGCGTCGATTTCCTTGATGTCCTTGTCCCAGGTCTGCGGGTTCATCGCCACCATCATGTCCACGCCGCCGCGGCGGCCGAGGTAGCCCGCTTCGGTTACGCGCACTTCGTACCACGTGGGCAGGCCCTGAATGTTCGACGGGAAAATATTGCGCGGCGATACCGGCACGCCCATGCGCAAAATCGAGCGCGCGAAGAGCTCGTTCGCCGAGGCCGAGCCGGAGCCGTTGACGTTGGCAAATTTAACGACGAAGTCGTTAACCGCAGAGACTTGTTTCATAAGTATTTGATTTAATTAAGTATTTTTAGGCGGCTTTGCGCTGCGGCGCCGAGGGTGATTTCGTCCTGCAAGCCGGCCCCGCATGCGTCATCTCGATCAGATATTTCTGCATATCCCACGCGCCCGTCGGGCAGCGCTCGGCGCACAGGCCGCAGTGCAGGCACACGTCCTCGTCTTTGGCCATGATGCGCCCGGTCATTTTGAGCTCGGGCGAGATATAGAGGTCTTGCGTTTTCGGGTTGAGCGACGGCGCGCTTAGGTTTTCGCGCAGCTCTTTTTCGTCGGCGTTGGGGGTGAAGGTGATGCAATCCATCGGGCAGATGTCCACGCACGCGTCGCACTCGATGCACAGCTTATCCGCGAACACGGTTTGCACGTCGCAGTTCAAGCAGCGCTGCGCTTCGGCAAAACCCGATTTCTGATCGAAGCCCAGTTCGACTTCGACCTTGATGTCCTTCAACGTGATCTTTTTATCTTTCCAGGACACGCGATTACGCAGTTGCTCGGAGATGTCGTTGTCGTAGCTCCATTCGTGGATGCCCATTTTTTGCGACACCAGATTCACCAGCGGGTCGGGGCGCTCCTTGACGTTTTCGCCGTTGAGGAACTTGTCGATCGACACCGCGGCGTCATGCCCGTGCGCCACCGCCCAGATGATGTTTTTAGGCCCAAAGGCTGCGTCGCCGCCGAAGAACACATTCGGCAGATTCGATTGCATGGTTACGGTATCGACCTTGGGCATGCCCCACTTGTCCCACTCAAAGCCGATGTCACGCTCGATCCACGGAAACGCATTCTCCTGGCCGATGGCGACCAGCACGTCGTCGGCGGGATAAAAATGATCCGGCTCGCCGGTGGGCACCAAGTCGCGGCGGCCTTTTGCGTCATACACCGCTTTGACTTTCTCGAAGGTCATGCCGACGAGCTTGCCGCTTTCGTGTTTGAACTCTTTGGGCACCAGGTAGTTGAGGATGGGGATGCCTTCTTCCACCGCGTCTTCTTTTTCCCACGGCGAGGCTTTCATTTCCTCATAGCCGGAGCGCACGATTACCTTCACATCTTCGCCGCCCAGACGTTTGCTGGAGCGGCAGCAATCCATCGCGGTGTTGCCGCCGCCGAGGATAATCACGCGCTTGCCGATTTTGTTGATGTGCTCAAACGACACGCTGTTCAGCCAATCGATGCCGATGTGGATGTTGGCGGCGGCTTCCTTGCGGCCGGGGATATCGAGGTCGCGCCCGCGCGGCGCGCCGGTGCCGACGAAAATGGCGTCGTAGCCCTGGCCCATCAATTGTTTCAGGCTGTCGATGCGGTGGCCGCCTTTGTAGTCGATATTGCCGATGTCGAGAATGTAGTTGCATTCCTCGTCGATCACTTCTTCCGGCAGACGAAAGCGCGGCACTTGTGTGCGCATAAAACCGCCCGGTTTCGGGTCGGCCTCGAACACCGTGACGTGATAACCCAGCGGCGCGAGATCGCGCGCCACCGTCAACGACGCCGGGCCAGCGCCGATGCAGGCGATTTTCTTGCCGTTCGTTTTCGCCGGCGCCTTGGGCATGCGCGGCTTCACACCGCCCGCGGATTTGTTATCCGCAGCGACGCGTTTCAAGCGGCAAATCGCAACGGGTTCTGGCTTGGGCTCACCGTGTTCGGTGGGCTTGCGCATCTCGACGTTGCCTTCTTCCACGCGGCCGCGGCGGCACGCCGGCTCGCACGGCCGGTCGCAAGTGCGGCCCAAAATGCCGGGGAAGACATTCGATTTCCAGTTGACCATGTAGGCGTCGTCGTAACGCCCGGCCGCGATCAAACGGATGTATTCGGGTACAGGGGTGTGCGCGGGGCACGCCCACTGACAATCGACAACTTTATGAAAGTAATCGGGATGGGAAATATCGGTGGGTTTCAAGCTAGACCTCGGGCGCAAGCGCCAAATTTAGCCATACGCATGAAATTAGCGTAAGTATCTGATTTTATTAAATATTTTTTACGGTCGCTAGGGGCGCGTAAAGAGCCGGTAATACTACTCTTTTGCGGTCACGCTGAGAAGGGCTGACCCCTGCGCAAATCAGGGGCATTTTCCCCGTGCGCCGGGCGCTCATGTGGGCTTACTCCACGCCGCTTTGCGCGTCATCGTGCCCCAGTTGCCTTGCGTGCCGGTGGCCCATTTCCACAGGCCCCACAGCCGCCACATTGAATTCAATTGTCGATAGCCGAGATTCTCCGCGATTACCGCCACGATTAGCAGCGCCAGTTGCCCCGGCTTGTCGTAGACGTGAAACGAGATTTCCTCCAGTAGCAGCGCGCTCACCGACAGCAGCATGCCCAGGCTGATCGCCAGCGCCATGAAAATGACGAAGGCCTGAAACGAAATGCCGCCCAGCAGATACGCGAAAATTACAAACGCATAACCCAGCACTTCGAGCAGCGGCCCCGCCAGCTCGAACAGCAGCATGAACGGAAACGCCAGCCATCCCGGCGCGCCGCCGCGCGGGTGAAACAGCAGCGACAAGTTCGCGGTCAAACTTTCGCACAAGCCGCGCTGCCAGCGCACACGCTGGTTTTTGAGCACCTTGAAGGTCTCCGGCGCCTCGGTGTAGCACACCGGGTCCGGTACGTAGGTGATTTGGTAGGGCTTGCGATGCAAACGATAGTGTCGATGCATGCGCACGATGAGTTCCATGTCCTCACCGATGGTTTTGTGGCGGTAGCCGTTGGCGGCAATCACCGCGTCCTTGCGAAACAGGCCAAACGCGCCGGAGATGATCAACACCGCGTTTAGCGGCGACCAGCCCAGGCGCCCGAACAAAAACGCGCGGATGTATTCGACCACTTGAAACAGCGCGAACACGTTGCGCGGCAGGCCGACCTTGGTGAGAAAGCCGCCTTCAACCTCGCAGCCGTTGGCGATGCGAATGGTGCCGCCGCTGACGATGGTGTCGGGCTGGTTCAAAAACGGTTCGGCCACGCGCCTTAAGCTGTTCGCCTCGAGGATGGAATCGGCATCCACGCCGCAAAACAGCGGATAACGCGAGACATTGATGCCGGCGTTCAAGGCATCGGCCTTGCCGCCGTTTTCCTTGTCCACCACACGCAAATCCGGGTAACGCCGCGAGCGGTAGATGCCGCGGATCGGCTTGGCCTCGATGAGCGGCCAGTAGGCGCGCGGGAACAACTCCAGGTCGAAGGCGCGTTTCAAAGTGTCCATGGTGCCGTCGCGCGAACCGTCGTTGATGACGATCAATTCGAATTGCGGATAACGCAGTTGCAGCATCGAGCGCACCGAGGCGTCGATGGTCGATTCCTCGTTATACGCCGGCACCAGCAGCGACACCGGCGGTTCCAGGCCCGAATATAAATCGGGCAGCGCTTCTAAAACGTTGGCGTCGCGGTAGCGCTTTAACGCCACCGCGGCGACCAGATTGAGCGCGATGTAACCTACATTGATCGCGACGAAAAATCCGACGAACATCCACTGCACGACGAGCATCGCGTCCGCGCCGTTCATGCAAACCGCTCCTCGGCCGCGACATGACGCAGCATTTGCGCGGCAAAGCGGTCGCGCGTGTTGGCCGCGAGTTCATCGAGCCGCTGGGGCGCCATCCCCGGTAGCCGCGCCAGTGCGTGCGCCGCGCGGTAGCGCACCCACCAGTGGGCATCGCCCAAGAGTGGCAGGAGCCGTTCGCAATCTTCGGCGCCGCCGATGCGCTGTAAGGTGGTAGCAGCGGCGACCCTGACGTACCACACGTTGTGCGACAGAAATTGACGCGCCCAATGCGCTTGGCGCGGGTCGTTGAGCAGGCGCAGACACGGCGCAATCACCTCGGGGCCCAGATATTCGGCGCGGCGCAATAGCTGGTCGACGTCGTTGCAGATGGCACTGCCGTGGGCGAGCTCCATCAAGTGTACCAAGCGCGGCACGCCGGGGCGTGTGCTGGCCTCGCGCGATGCTTCGAGTGCCGCGTGCGCCAGCGGTTCGCTAATGGTGTCCGCGCCCAAGTCTTTGAGCGCCAGCGCGATTGCCGAAAGCGGCCAATCGCGCCGCGCGGCGATCAGCGGCAAGAGCTGCGGCAATTGCGTGGCGGGGCTGATTTCGAGTAACGCGCGCGCGGCGGCAAACGACAAGGTCGGCGAGCGGTGGCGGGCGAGCGCGCCGAGCGTTGCTATCGACGCGGTATCGTGCAAGTGGCCCAGGGTGGTCATGGCAATCAGCCGCTGGCGCATCGACCTGCTTTGCAGCAAGCGTCGCGCGAAGGGCGCGATGCCCACGCCGCGCGCCAGCACGCGCAGGTGGTGCTGTGCCTCGCCGCGCAGCAGCTCGTAGTGATGGTTCCACAAGTCAAGGAAGGTGTAGCGCTCGCGCGCGCGTAACGTGGGAAACGTTTCCGGCGCCGCCACCGCGCATTGCGCGAGCACCGGCCGCCAGTCGCGGGCAAGCCGCCGTGCGCGCCATTCGCCAAGCTTGCGCGCCGCGCGTACCAGCAATATCGCGGCAATCAGAACGACCACCAGTGCAACAGCGCCCGCCGCGGTCAGCGCGGCGAAGCGTAAAACCGGATCGGCGATGTCAGAAACGATAACGCAGCCCAAGCCGTAAACCGTCGCGGCGGTAAAGCTCGCCCTGACGGTGTGTCATCAGATCGTAGGTGACGGCCCAGTCGCGCGCGAACCAATGGCGCCCGGAGATCGTCCAGTTGCGCACGTCGGTGGTGCGTAGCCCCGCCGGCGCGCCGACGTTTTCCACTTCGCGCCCGGTGGTGAAGGAAAGGCCCACGCTGCTCACGTTTTCGCCGTAGTAGTAATTGAGCTGAAAGCGGTGCGCGGGCGCCGAGCCGCCGCCCTCGGGTTTGCCCGAGAACAGCATGTAAGCGCCGCGAAAATCGCCCCAATAGCGCTCCAGCGAAAAGGTGCGCAGGGCGCTTTGCGAGCGCGTGTATTCGTTGTGGCGATAACCCACGCCGGCGATCAAGCCCAGCGGCAACAGCTTTTGGATTTGCGCGCCCAGGGTGAATTTGGGCAACACCTCGTGCGCGGGGCTTAAGCTGCCTTCCACCGCCAGGTTCCACGTCGGCGCGATCGGGTAGTGCAGCGAGCCGTAGGCCTCTTGATCCCACAGGCCGAAGCGTTCGGTCGCGCGCAGGCCGCCAAACACGGCGTGGCGGTCTTTGAAGCGATGGCTGCCTTCGACAAAAATGTTCTGCCAGTCGGGGGTGTTGTTGGATAAACGCTCGGCGCCGTAACCAAACTCCACGTCGGTGCGCAGCCGTATGCCCTCGGCGGCGTGCGTTAACGGCGCGACGAGGATTGCCGCCGTGAGCAGCGGGTAGAGCAGTCCGGGCAAACGGGTTTTCATTTGGTTTTTTTCACCAGGCGTTTGATGCGTGATCGTAACTCATCGGGCTTAAACGGCTTGACGATATATTCGCTGGCGCCGGCATCCAGCGCGCGTACCACGTCACGTTCCCGTGAGCGCGCGGTCAACATGATCACCGGCACTTGCGCCCAATCCGGCCGCGCGCGGATCAGATCCAACAGCTCGTAACCGTCGGCGTGCGGCAACATCACATCGAGCAAAATCAGCGCCGGCGGCGCGCTCGCCGCTTCGATCCAGCGCCGCGCGATCTGGCCGTCGGCGGCTTGCTGCACGGCGAAACCTTCGCGATCCAAGATAAACTGTAACAAGTACGCAAGATCGCTGTCATCTTCGACGCACAGGACCAAGGGCTGGTCCGAGGGTTGGTCTGTTGCTGCGAAGGACATGACGAACCGCGAGAAACGCTTGGTGACACCGGCAGGCGGGTTGAAGGGATACAGGCTGATATTTTGACTAGAATCCACCCTGATTTGATTCCGTAACAGGCAGAATTTACAAAAAAATTATAAATTCTAGTTTTAATTGGTGCACTTGATGGCGATAAAGGATGTGGGATCGGCAGCGGCAGGCCGCTGCAGAAAGGCTACAATCCCACACTATTTCAAGGGGAATTCCCTTGCTGACCTACATGTACTTAAGTATTTGATTTAATTGAATATTTTTTAGGAGGTGAAAGTGTTCCCATTCGGTGCTTTACGCAGTTTCCTGCTGGGCGCGCTGTTGCTGGGAATGCTGGCGGCGAGCGCGCAAGCGCAAAGCTGGAAACCTGAAAACACGGTGGAAATCATCGTCAACTGCGCGCCGGGCTGCGGACCCGATCGCATGGCGCGCCTGATGCAAGCCACCTTTGCCACGCATAAGTTGGTGGATCCGGCGCTGGCGGTGCAAAACAAGACCGGCGGTGGCGGCGCGGTGGCGCAAACTTACCTGAACCAATTCGCCGGCAACGGCCATTATTTGTTCCACAGCGGCAAATCGGTGCTCACCACCCACGCCATGGGCCGTACCGTGGCGCCCTATACCGAGTTGACCCCGGTGGCGAATTTGTTCGGCGAATACATCGGCATCGCGGTGAAAGCCGACTCACCGATCAAATCAGGTCGCGATTTGATCGAGCGTTTGAAAAAAGACCCCACTGCGGTGAGCTTCGGCATCGCCACCAGCCTGGGCAACACCAACCATCAGGGCGTGGCGGCGGCGTTAAAAGCGGCGGGTGTCGACATCAAGAAATCGCGCAACGTGATTTTTCAATCCGGCGCGCTGGCGATCGTCGCGATGCTGGGCGGCCATGTCGACGCGGTGCCGGTGTCGGTGGGCAGTTGGGTGCCGCACATGAAATCCGGCGCGGTGCGGGTGATCGCGGTGTCTTCCGCGCAGCGCTTGCCGGGATTTTTTTCAACCATTCCCACCTGGCGCGAGCAGGGTGCGAACGCCGTGGTGTCGAACTGGCGCGCCATGTTCGGCCCCAAAAACATGACGCCGGCGCAAGTGGCGTTTTGGGAAGCCGCGTACCAAAAACTCGTGGAAACCGCGGAGTGGAAAAACGAAATGACCAATTTAAACGGCGTGTCGGAGTTCATGCCGGCGGCGAAGTTCAAAAAATTCATGGATGAGGATTACGCCGAGGTGCGGGCGTTTTTGCTGGAACTGGAGTTGGCGAAAAAATGAAAATCAACCGAACGACGCGAGGCGCGGCGATCATCGCCGCGCTGCTCAGTACGCAAGCCGCCGCCTGGCCTGAGCGCCCGGTGCGCATGGTCAACCCCTTTACGCCCGGCGGCGGCGTGGACGTGGTCGGGCGCTTGATCGCGCAACAGCTCGCGCAAAGCTGGGGCCAGCCGGTGATTACCGACAATCGCCCCGGCGCCGGCACCACGCTCGGCATGGAAATTGTCGCGCGCGCACAGCCCGATGGCTACACGCTGTTGGTGACCAACGGCTCGGTCGCCACCGCGCCCTCGCTCTATCCCAAGCTTTCCTACAACGTGGTGAAGGATTTGGCGCCGGTGTCGCTGGCGATTCAATCGCCGTACATCCTGACGGTGCACCCCAGCGTCAAGGTAACGTCGGTGCAGGAGTTGATCAACCTTGCGCGCGCGCAGCCGGGCAAACTGTCGTACGGCTCGGTCGGCGTGGGCTCGCTGGTGCATTTAATGACCGAGCTTTTTAAAAGCATCACCAAAACGGACCTGTTGCACGTGCCGTACAAGGGCGGCGCACCTTCCATCACGGGGCTGCTATCGGGCGAAATCCAGGTCATCTTCAGCCCCATCTCCACCATGCTGCCGCATATCAAAAGCGGCAAGGCGCGCGCGCTGGCGGTCTCCAGCGCCAAGCGCGTCGAACTCGCGCCCGATCTGCCGTCGGTGGCCGAAGCGGGCATCGCGGGCTACGACGCGACGAGCTGGTACCCGTACTTCGCGCCCGGCGGCACACCGGCAGGAATCGTGCAAAAAATCAGCGGCGACATCGACCGCGTACTGCAAACGCCCGAGGTGCGCGCGCGTTTTCTGTCGCTGGGCATGGTGCCGGTAGGTGGCGCGCCCCAGGTGCTGCGCGATTATCTCGCGGTGGAGATCAAACGCTGGGGCAGGGTGATTGCGGATACCGGGGTGAAGGCGGAGTAGTGCGTTGCGCGCAGTTCGGCGTTGCGTGTTCGGCGTTCACGGTAACCTCGCCCCGTCGTGCGGGATACTTCCAACGCTCAACTCTAAATTGCATTAGGGCGGCGCTCCAGCATCGCATACCACAACACGGCGAGCCCGGCGATGCCGATCGGGATCAGCGAGATGTAATTCAGCAGCGTCCAACCGCTGGTGGTGACCAGCGCGCCGGCAGAGAACGAGGTGATCGCCATCACCACGAACACGCAGAAGTTGATGGCGGCCTGAGTTTTGTCTTTTTCTTCCGGGCGGTAGGCCTTGAGCGAAAGCGCCGTGCCCGCGGTGAACAAAAAGTTCCAGCCCACGCCCACCAGGAACATCGAGATCAAAAAGTGCGTCACCGTCTCGCCGGAGAGCGCGATCACCACGCACAGCACGTTTAGGGCCACGCCCGCGGCGAGGATCGGCGTCGTGCCATAGCGGTGAATCAGCCGCCCGGTGAAAAACCCCGGCGCGAACATGCCGATGACGTGCCACTCCAGCACCAGCGCCGCGTATTTGAACGGGTGGCCGCACATTTGCATGGCGATGGGCGAGGCCGCCATCAAAATGTTCATCACCCCGTAGCCCAGCGCCGCCGCCGCGGTGCTCACGATAAACACCGGCTGGCGGATGATCTCTCCGAGCGGCCGCCCGCTGTGGTCGCCGGTTTTTTTCGGCGGCACCGGCGGGAAGTTGACCAAGCCGATCACACCCATCGCGACCAGCGCGACCACCGCCAGCGCGCCGTACGCCGCGGCGAACGGCTCGGCGCTCAAATGCTGTGTCCACTGCGCGAGGTTCGGCCCGAACACGCCGCCGATGATGCCGCCGGCGAGCACCATCGACACCGCGCGCTCGCGATACTCGGGCTTGGCCAGTTCCGCCGCGGCGAAGCGATAAAGTTGACCATTTGCGCTGTAGTAGCCGGCGATCACGGTGGCGCTGACCAACAGCCAGAAGTTTTTGCCGTACACCGCGTAGGCCGCGAGCAGCGCCGAAAAAAACGCCACCACGAGCCCGATCTGAAACGACACCTTGCGCCCCCAGCGCATTTGCGAGCGCGCCACCGGCCCGGTTGAAATCGCCCCGCCCACCACGTAGCCCAAAATCGGCAGCGTCGCCATCCAGCTCACGGACGCGAGCGACAGGCCGACCAAGCCGTTGACGGCGACGAACAACACGTTGTTGGTGAGAAACAGGCCTTGCGCGGCGGCCAATAGCCAGAGGTTGCGGTTCATGGGGAGCTCAATTTTGCTGAGGGTAACGGCGGCGCTATGGCGCCGACTTCATCGCTTGAAATCTGTGGTTATTTGTTTTGCGGGAACGAGACTTCGACATAGCTGCCGGCCGTAGCGGCATTTACCGCCGAAACGGCGTCTTCAACGGCCGTCCGAATGCGCGGCCAACTCGTGGTTGTAAGGACCAAGATCGCTATTTGCCGGAGGGTGAGATTTTGTTGGTAGCGCAGATTCGTGTCGATGGTGACCAGCACATCGAACCCCGCGGCTTCCGCAGAACGTAATGGGTCGCCGTTTTTCAGCGTGGCCCAACCCTGCTCATAAGCGGTAACGACGCTGTGATTGATAAGCGCGTGCCGTAGCGGAACGGGAGTTCCCTGGTCAAACAGCACGCGCACCTACGCGGCCTGCAGCGTGGAGCGAGCCGCATGTTCAAGTACCTCGCGGGCTTGAGCCAAGGTGACGCCAGGAAACCATTCAAGGAACTCGTGGACCGAGGCATCCGCTTCGAGGTTTTCAAACAACGCCGCCACGGGAACGCGTGTGCCGCGAAACACCCACGCACCGCTCACGCGTTCGGGGTCTTGTTCAACGGCTGGGCAGGAGGACCAATCGATCATGGTTAAATGGTAGCACCCCAAGCCGGGAAAGGGGGGATCGTCACGGAATAGGAATCAGTCTTTACGGTCATGCGGTGTGAGCGACGAATACTCATCGGCAAACGAGCCATGCTTCGCGATAAACGTATTCCAGCTTGCTACTGTTCTGGCGATTTGGTCATTAGGCTTTGCATCGGTGAATGATGTTGGCGTTTGGAGCGCGCGGAAACGCCTTTTAATGCGGCTTACTCCGTAGTGGTTACGAGCGTTTCGCATCGCGGGCTCGCCGCCAAGCGGCAATTTCCTCCTTATGCGCCGCATCATGCTGCGCCATGAAACCCGGCATATCGCACAACGACACCTCACCAACGCCTTCTTGTTTGCCCGTACGAAACCAGTACGCCACCGGTACATCACGCAACACGTCGACATTGCGCGAACGCGCTTGTTCGAGCGCGTGCAAACCCGCCTCGAAAGAAAGCGCGCGGTAGTTTCGTTTGAGGGCTACTTGCGTGCCGTCGAAGTCTGGAAGGTTCGGTGCGGTTTCGTTCAGCAGCCGGTCGATCCGCACGGCAAATCCCTCGCGTTCCAAGTCGGCGAGGTGCCACACTTGTTCGATGGGTGAAAAGCTTGCATTGGGGCCCTGCCGGGTGAGGTCTTCCGGGGTCAAACCGGCGAATGCTTGGCGAAGTACTGTAGGCATGCTGTCCAAGCCAGCGAGCATTTGCTCGCGTTGGGCTACGTTAAGTTTCATGTATTGCATGGTGTCGGCACCGATCGATCGATGAAACTATTGTTCGTCACGCCGTGACTGCCGCTTTTTTCTGAAACTGCGGCGCCACCTTACTCATAAACAGCTTAATGCTGTGCGCCGCTACCTCAAACGGCATCGGCCCTAAACGGAAAACCAAAATCAACCCACCCACGCCGATCTTGTCGATCTCGGAAATCGCTTGAGCCACGGTCGCCGGCGAGCCGCACAAAATCGAATGCTGCTGCTGATCGCGCGCGGGCGTGGTCTTTTCTTCTTTTAGCATCAAGCCCTGCTCGGCATAGACTTTTTTTCGCATCGCCGCGCGGAATTCCTGTTGCGTATGCCACGCCGGCATCGCCAGGCGTTCGGCTTCGGCGTCGGTTTCACCGACGAAAATGTTGCGCCACACCCAGGTGTTGTCGACACATTTTGCGACGTGCGCGTCATCAAAACCGGCTTCGCGCATGGTCTTGCGGTACAAATCCATGCGGTGCTTGGTGGTCTCGTTGGTTTGAATGTTCATCAAAAACGGTCGCCCCTCGCGCGCCATGCCGAGCATCGCTTCCTCGCCGGAGCACGCGCGCACGATCGCCGGGTGCGGCTTGGTGTAGGGGCGCGGGCGCAGTTGCGGCAGCTTGATGTCCCAGTACTTGCCTTTGTGTTGGTAGTTTTCCGTGGTCCAGGCCTTGATCATGATGTCCTCGGCTTCGAGCAGGCGCTCGTACGCTTCTTTCGGATCGATGCCGTAGCCTTGGTAGTCGTAGACGTTGTACGCCGTGCCGCGCCCTAGGCCCACCAGCAAGCGGCCCTTGCTGATGTTATCGATCAGCGCCATTTGCTCGGCCATACGGATCGGGTGATGCAGCGACATTTGCGCCACCGCGAAGCCGATATTGATGCGTTGGGTGCACGCCGCGAGCGCTGCGGCAAACGACACCGGATCGACATAGGCGCAGATGCCGTCGAAGTGGTGCTCGGCGAGCCACAGCATGTCCATGCCCAGTTGGTCGCACAACTGGCCTTCGCGCAGCGCTTCGTCGATCACTTGGCCGTCCTTGTTCGGATCCATCGACGCGGTGAACAAAAAGTTGCTGAATTTCATGATCGAAACCTCTTCAGGCCCAAAATAAAAATATCAATTAAATCAAATACTTAAGTAAACTCTCTGGCATGTGCCGCACGCGCTTAGTCTACGCGGATATTCGCCGCTTGCACCAGCTTGCGCCACTTCGCGATTTCCTCGCGGATACGTTTGTCGAACTCGGCGGGCGCGCTCACCGGCACTTGCGCCGCATCCAAACCTTGCGCGGCGAGCACGCCGATCATCGAGGGCTGCTCCAACACTTTGGCGATTTCGCGGCGCAAATAGTCGATGATCGCGGCGGGGGTTTTTGCCGGCACCACGATGCCTTGCCAGTTTTCCACGGTAAAGCCGGGCACGCCCGCCTCGCTAACCGTCGGCACCTCCGGCGCGGCCTTCGCGCGCGCGGGGCCGGTCACGCCCAGGGCGCGCAGCCGGCCAGCCTTCAGTTGCGGCAACGCCGGCGGCATGGTGCTGAACATCACTTGCACCTGGCCCGCCATCAATTCGGTCATCGCCGGCGCAGTGCCCTTATAGGCGATGTGGGTGAGGTTTATGCCGGTGGCGTGCTTGAACAATTCCGCGGTGAGGTGCAGCGAGGAGCCGGTGCCGGCCGAACCGTAATTGATCACGCCCGGTTTGGCGCGCGCGGCGGCGAGCAAATCCTTGACCGTTGCCGGCGCCGATGGGTGCGCGACCAGGATGAACGGCGAGGTCGCGAGCAGCGTCACCGCGGCGAAATCGCGCGGCGGGTCGTAGGGGTTGTTGGTGCGCAATGCCGGATTGTGCGCGAGGCTGCCAAGGCTGCCCAGAAACAGCGTATAGCCGTCGGGCGCGGCGGTAGCGGCGATTTGCCCGCCCACCATGCCGCCGGCGCCGCCGCGGTTATCGACGATGACTTGCTGGTTGATCGATTCCGCCAGACGCTGCCCGACCGCGCGCGCGAGGATGTCGTTGCCGCCGCCCGGCGGAAACGGCACGATCAAACGCAGCGGCCGGTTCGGGTACGATTGGGCTTGCGCCGGCGATAGCAGCGCACAGTCCATCGCCAGCGCCAGTGCCAGCGCCAGCGCTACTGCGCGTGGATACCGATGTCGCGTGCGATGCGTGTCCATTTTTCGAGTTCCGAGTTGAGTATTTTTGCGAATGCCTCGCTCGACAGCGGCCACGGCTCGGCGCCTTCGGCGGCCAGGCGCTGTGCGGAATCGGGCTGGGTGAGGATGCCGACGATTTCGGCGTTGAGCCGTTTTAACACCGGCGCGGGCAGCCCGGCGGGGCCGACGAACGACCACCAGGTGATCACTTCAAAGCCGGGCACCGTTTCCGCCAGCGGCGCAATGTTCGGCACCAGCGGCGAGCGCTTAAGCGCGGTGATGCCGTAGGGCTTGACCTTGCCCGCGCGAATTTGATTCAGCGACAACGGCAGCGTGGCGAACATTAGATTCACTTCGCCCGTCATCGCCGCGAGAAACGCCGGCGCGCCGCCCTTGTGCGGCACGTGCAACAGGCGCGCGCCGGTGGCGTGATCGAACAGCGCGCCCGCGTAGTGATTGATGCTGCCATTGCCGGCGGACGAATAGGTCAAGCCGCCGGGTTTGGACTTCGCAAGCTCGATCAGATCCTTCACCGTCTTGGGCGCGAACGACGGGTTTGACACCAGCATCAGCGGGCCCATGCCGATGGGGCTGATGGCGCTGAACGATTTGACCGGATCGTACGGCAGTTTTTTGATCAACGGCACGCTCAAGATTTGCGAGGCGGTCATGATGAACAACGTGTAGCCGTCCGGCGTGGCACGCGCGGCGATGTCCGCGCCGATGGTGCCGGAAGCGCCGGGCCGATTGTCGATCACCAATTGCTGGCCTAAGCGCTCGGACATGCGGATCGCCATGAAACGTCCCAAAACATCGACGCTGCTGCCCGGCGGGAAGCCCGAGATCACGCGGATGGGGCGGTTAGGGTAGGCGGGTTGTTGTGCGAGGGCGGGTAGCGCGGTGAGCATCGCCGCGGCGAGCGTGCCATGCAGAGGGATTCTCATACGCAGGTGTGGTGGTGAATGTTGTGCGGCTACAAATGGGGCGGGGATGAAGGCAATGCACGTGCGCAAAAAAACGGCCCCGATCAGTCAGGTATTCATTATGCCGCGACTCGCCCCATCGCGCTGGGTGTTTCGAAAAGCGGCGGCGGGAGGTGCGATAATGGGTGTTCCATTGAATAAGGCTTGATATGCGTAACCATAAGCAAAAAAGGGCATGGGGATATGCCGCCGCGGCATCAATGATGGCCGGCTGGTGGCTGGGTGCGGGCTTTGCCGCCGCGCAGCCCGCGGCAAGCGGCGCGGCGCACGCCTATCCCACGCGCCCGCTGCGCCTGGTGGTGCCCTATCCGCCCGGCGGCGCGAACGACACCGTGGCGCGCGTGTTGTCGCCCAGGGTCAGCGAACAACTGGGCCAGCAACTGGTGATCGACAATCGCGGCGGCGGCAATACCATCATCGGCTCGGAACTGGTGGCCAAGGCCACGCCCGATGGCTACACACTGTTGATGGTGGCGGCGGGGCACGCGGTGAATCCCGCGCTGTACCCGAAACTGCCCTACGACAGCGCGCGCGATTTCGCGCAAGTGGTGTTGCTCGGCGACGGCGCGTACGTGCTGGTGGCGCATCCCGCCGCGGGCGCGTTAAGCGTGCCGGAGCTGATCGCGGCGGCCAAGGCGCAGCCGGGCAAAATCGTCTATGCCTCATCGAGCATCGGCAATCTCACGCACCTCGCGGCGGAGTTATTCGCCTCGCTCGCGGGCGTGAAAATGCTGCACGTGCCGTACAAGGGCGGCGGGCCGGCCATGCTCGACTTGCTGGCAGGCCGCGTGGCGATATTTTTTTCCACGGTGGCAGTGGCGCGACCGCACATCCAGTCGGGCAAGATTCGCGGCTTGGGCGTCACTACCGCGCAGCGCAGCGCCGCGCTGCCGGCCATGCCCACCATCGCCGAAGCCGGCTTGCCCGGTTACGAGGTGAGCGGTTGGTACGGGATCATCGCGCCGGCGAAAACCCCGCCGCCGGTGATCGAGCGCATCAACGGCGTGGTGCGCGGCGTGTTGCGGCAAGCCGATGTCAAAGAAAGATTGCTTGCCGCCGGCGTGCAGGCGAGCGATATCAGCGTGCAACAATTCGACCAACTCATGCGCGCCGAATTCGCCAAGTGGCAGCGCCTGGCGAAACCGTTGGGTATCTCATTGGATTAACGTAACATATTGATTTTATTGACATTTTTGTTTGGCGCCCATTTTGCCGCCTGCGACGCCTAGTCCGCCGAACCCGCGTACGCTAATGGCGTTGCTGATCGCCGCGGCGTTTGTCATCGCCGGCGGCATTCATTATCAGACGCCGATGCTGGCGCGCATCTCAGCCGAATTCGCGGCGAGCCCCGCGGCGGCGGGTTGGATACCCACGCTTTCGTTTGGCGGCATGCTGATCGGCGTGGCGTTGCTGGTGCCGCTGGGCGACCGCATCTCCAAGCGCTATTTGATCATCGGCATGATCGCGGTGCTGGGCGTGGCGCAAGCGGTGATGATGGCGGCGCCGTCGATCGCGGTGCTGGCGGCGGCGAGTCTGGTCACCGGCATCACCTCGGCGGTGGGCCTGGTGTTTATTTCCATCGCGGTGGAAATCGCGCCGCCGCAACATCGCGGGCGCGCGGTGGGCACGCAACTGATGGCGATGTTCATCGGCATTTTGTTCGCGCGCGTCGCTGGTGGTTTCATCGCCACGCATTTGGGCTGGCGTTTTAGTTATGGTTTATCGACGGCGATGCTGGCGCTGCTGGTGATCGCCTTGATCGCGTGGCTGCCGCACACGCGCCCGACCACGAACGCGCGCTACAGCGAATTGCTCGGCTCGATTTTCGCGATTTACAAACAACACGGCACGGTGCGCCGCGCGGTGTCGATCCAATTTTTGCTGGGTATTTGCTACGGCGGCTTTTGGGCGGTGGTGGCGCCGATGATGGCGGCGCTGCATAACGTGGGGCCGACACAAGCGGGCCTGATCGGCATCCCCGGCGCCTCGGGCATTTTGGTGGCGCGCCCCGCCGGGCGCTGGATGGACCGCGCGGGCGCTACGCCGGTGGTGACCACCGGCGTCACCGTGATGATTTGCGCGTGGCTTGCGTTCGGATTTGCCGCGTGGTCAATCGCGTTTGTGGTGCTGGGCGCGATCTTGCTCGACTGCGGGCTGCGCACCGCGATGGTGGCGAATCAAACCTTGGTGAATTCCGCCGCGCCCGATTCACGCGCGCGCGCCAACACCATTTTCGGCATGCACGTGTGGTGCGGCAACGCGGTGGGCGCGTTTTTAACCAGCAACGCCTTCGCCTGGTACGGCTGGCTCGCGGTGTGCGCGATCGCGATGACGGCGTCGATCACAGCGCTGTTGATTCACTGGGGCGTGTTGCCGATTGGGCGCACGGAAACTAAGGTGAAGGCCGCTTAGGCTTGCAGCGCCGCTAATTCGCCTTCGCCCCTGAATCTTTCACCGCCTGGCGCCACTTGGTGATTTCCTTCATCACAAACGCGCGCGCGTCGTTGCCGGTTTGATATTCCGGCTCGAAGCCGTTGTCGATGAGCCGCTGGCGAAATTCGGGCACCGGCATGATTTTGTTCAGCGCGCCGGTGAGGCGGCTGACCACGGCGGCGGGTATGCCCGCGGGCGCGCCGATAAAGCGAAACGATTCCGGGTTCACGTCCAGGCCCACGGCGGCGAATGTCGGCACGTTGGGCAGCAGCGGTGAAGGTTTTTTGCCGGTGATGGCCAACGGGATCAAGGCGCCGGTTTGGATATGCGGCGCGACCGAACCCGGCACCACGAAGGTGACGTCGGAATGCCCGCCGATGATGTCCAGAATCGCCGCGCCCGCGCCTTTGTAGGGGATGTGCAGCGTATTGATTTGCGCGGCCTTGTTGAGCATCGCCGTGGTGAGATGGCTCGACGAGCCGACGCCGGCGGAGGCCGCACGGATTTTGCCGGGGTTCGCCTTGGCGTGGGTGATGAATTCCTGGATGGTGCGCACCTTAAGCCCCGGATGCGTGATCAGCAGCGTGGGCGAGGTGGCGATGATGGCGACGAAATTAAAATCGCGCTCGGCGTCATACGGCAGTTTGTCGGCGTAGCCTGGGTTGATGGCGAACGCGGTATCGAACATCGCAATGGTGTAGCCGTCGGGCGGCGACTTGGCGAGGATTTGCGTGCCGAGCACGCTGCCCGCGCCGCCGCGGTTGTCGACCACGATTTGCTGGCCGAGCAAATCGACCATGCGCGGCGTCACCAGCCGCGCCAGCAAATCGGTGCCGCCGCCGGCGACAAACGGCACGATCATGCGGATGGGGCGGTTGGGGTAGGCGGCTTCGGCGGCGAGCGCACCGTGTGCCGCGAACGTCAGCAATGCGCCGGCGATCAGCGCGCGATATTTTTTGTTTTGGCAAAACATGTTGTTGCTCCTCCAGGTGTTTTATCAGCCCACCGTGTATTTTTGCAATACCTCGCGATTGATGTCGATGCCCAGCCCCGGCCCTTGCGGCACCGCAACCACGCCGTGTTTGTGCACGATCGGGTTAAGCGCCAACTCGGTGCGCAGCGCATTTTCGCTCATGTCGTATTCCAAGAGCGTGGGAAACGGTTCGTGCGCGCGCGGCTGATCGGGCAGCGTGGCGAGTAGGTGCATCGAGGCGGCGAGCCGTATTGCGGTGCCGAACATGTGCGGGATCACCCGCACGTGGTTCGCACTCGCCATGGCGTGGATTTTGCGGTACTCGGTGATGCCGCCGCACACGCACACGTCGGGCTGGATGATGTCCATCGCGCGCTCTTGAATCATGCGGCGAAACGCCCAGCGGTTGCGCAATTGCTCCGCGCCGGAGATGCGGATGTTGAGCGCGCGTTTGACTTCGAGATAACCTTCGACGTCGTCGGGCGCGATCGGCTCTTCGAACCACAGCAAATTGCTTTTCGCCATTTCCTTGCCCACCGCGATCGCCGAGCCGCAGTCGTAGGCGCAGTTGGCATCGACCGCGAACAAAATATCGTCGCCAATGGCGCGGCGCACAGCGGCGACGTTTTTGATGTCGTAATCAGGGCCGAAACCGACTTTCATTTTCATTGCTTTAAAGCCCGCGTCGGCGTAGCTCTTGGCTTCGTTGACCAGCGCTACAGTGTGGTCGGGCACATTGCGGCGAAACAAACCGGTCGCGTACGCCTGCACGTTTTGGCGCACCGCGCCGCCGAGCAACGCATAAAGTGGCTGCTTTAGCGCCTTACCCATGATGTCCCACAGCGCGATGTCGATGGCGGCGATGCCGGCGCCATCCACGCCGGCGTAGTTGAGCGCGCTCCAAATCAATTCATAGTCGAACGGGTTTTTGCCGACCACGTTGTTGTCGATCGCGCGCCGCGCCGGCAGCGAGGCGCCTTCGCCCCAGCCGCTGATGCCGGCATCGGTGATGATTTCGACGATGCCGAACGCGCGTTCGCGCGTGGTACGCATGCCGTTGGAAAACGGCTCCTTCACGGGGTACGAGGTGGAATAGGTTTTGACTTCGGTGATTTTCATGGCGGGGTGGCGGCGGTTAACGCGTGTGTGGAGGGTCGCAAAGCATGATGCCTTGCCCGCCCGCGCACTGTAAAGCAAGCGCGCGCAGCATCATCCGCGCACCGATGTGCAAGGGGTAGCTGACGGGCGTTACGAGCGTATATGTAAGTATTTGATTTTATTGAATATTTTTTATAACTAAAATGTGTTCCAGAGGCGCAATCCGATCAGCCGCAGCCGGCGCTTCATTCCATCCAGGGCGTTGTGGCGCGCTGTATTCGTCTGCTGCCGGGATGCTCCCGCTTGGCGGCCCCACAAATCCGCGTGCTCGACCGGGGATAGCCTCCAGATGATGGCCGGGTGCATGGGAAAGGCGACGCATCAACAGATAAATCATGGAAAACCGTTAGAGCTGGGGATGTCTACCTAATATGCGCATGGCAAATCCGCGATCCATGCTCAGCCAGTAACATTTTTCTCATCTCGTGGCGGAGATAATTTTGTAGTCCCTTAAAAAACATACAAAATTACAAATACTTAACAAACTCTCATGATCAACGCAGATGGCTGTAACAGCGTTGTTGCGATTAACCCAATTGCATGTTTTCGGAAACAATTGTTTATGCACCAAATACGTTTGGCGGTGTATCCTAGGACTAAAGTAGTAGGTGATAGTAGGTAGTGGTAATAGATGTAGGGTGGTTGGTTGGGTAGTCCGGTAGTTGGCATTGGTGCCGTTATTTGTTAGGGAAACATTGAATAAGTTGATTCCATTCATGGTTCGACAGGCTCACCACGAACGGAATCAATAACTTAGCGTTCGTCCTGATCTCGTCGAAGGACTTGTTCAGTGTTTCCTTAGCAGATACTTCTGCGGGGGTAGAGGGATCTCAATCATGCGTGAAGACTTGCCAAACAAAATTAGCGCGAACGAAGCGGACAACAAAATGACGGCAACCCCGGCCGACAGCGTGCTTGCGCGGGATGAGCAACCGCAATAAACGCCTGCACGCGTGTATGTGCAGCGGAGCCTTACGCTGGGCATTTTCGCCGGCATACTGCTTTAGAGTTCGCTCACCAGTTCATCGTTTAACGGGTTACCTTCGGCCGCCCACTCGCCCGCACTCGATTTGACTGGTGACGATTTATCCAACGTCTGCGACGATATCGGGTTGCCCAAGTGCGGCCGCGAAGTATCGTTGAACGCGCCTGATCCGCGTGGGTTGGTGTTTGCGTTTGCGGGCGATGCCGGTTCGCGCTCAGACACGACATTTGTGCTTGCGATGAACGATGCGCCGAATCCCGAAATCAGTGTCAGCTATCACGATGCTGGTGCTGTCGATGCGCTGGGCGCGCATGGCGGTAGCAGCAGTGGCGGGGGCGGCTCTTCGTGGGGCGGTAGCGTGGGGCCCGCGCAATTGCTGGCGCTGACGTCGACGGCTTCGTATGGCGGATCGCCGTTGGTGGGTGGATCGGGCGGTTCAGCGCGTCAGTCGTCGCCGCAGACACCCGCCCCGAGCAATGACAATGCGCCGGGGCAGGGACCTGGTGATCCTGCGCCTGACGTGATTGTCTCCAATGTTCCGCCGCAGCCCCAAGGGCCTACGTCGCCGGACACCCCGTACAATCCTGATGATCCGACGACCCCGCCGCCGCCGGACTTTATCCCGACCGCGCCGCCGACGCCGACCGCCGTTCCCGAGCCCGCCAGCTTGGCGTTGTTCGGCTTGGGCTTGGCGTTCCTGGGCGTGGTGGTGCGCAGGAGAAAGAGCGCTTAACGCGTTTTAGTCGAAAAAACAAACCCCGCTGCGGCGGGGTTTGTTTTTGTGCCTACTCGCGGCGCTGCAGCTTTTTGTGGTAGCGCGACACGCGCTGCCATGCCCACGCCAGGGTGTCGTACGGCTCAAAGCGGCTCGCGCGCCCGCCCAGGCAGCGCTGCAAAAAAACCTCGCTGGCGCGCAAAAATTGGTGGCGGTGCACCCACCAACTGGCACCGTGGCCCATTTCTTCGATGCGCAGGTATTGCACCGGCTTACCCGCGCCGCGCAACGCCTGCACCATGCGTTCGGCTTGATCGATGCGCACCCGCACATCCTGCGCGCCGTGCACCATGAGCAGCGGCTTTTCCAGTTTTGCGGCGTGGGTCAACGGCGAGCGGCGCGTCATGTCCTCGCGGTCTTGCGCGAGCGCCGGGTTGCCGACGTAGTCGTGCCACATCGATAAATCGGTTTGCCAGTACGGCGGAAAAGCCTCGATCAACGTCGCCAGATCGGTGGGGCCGCCCAGCGAGATGCCGCAGGCGAAGGTTTGCGGTGTCACGGTCAAGCCCACCATCGCCGCGTAGCCGCCGTAGCTCCAGCCCATGATCGCCACGCGCGCCGGGTCGGCAATGCCCTGATCGACGGCCCAGCGCACGGCATCGAGCAAGTCATCGTGCATTTTGCCGGCGAATTCGCCGATGGCGGCGGTTTGCAAACGCTTGCCGTAGCCGGTGGAGCCGCGAAAATCGATTTGCAACACCGCGTAGCCGCGGTTGGCGAGAAAGTGCGCGTTCTCGGCATCTTCCGAGCGCAGCGGGTTACCGCTGCGCAGCCACGGCCCGCCGTGCACCTTGAGCACCAACGGCAGTTTTTTCGGCGCGACGCCCCGCGGCAGTGTGAGATAACCGTGCAACGCCAAATCATCGCGGCTGATGATCGTCACCGGTTTGACGCCGGCGAGCGCGGCGGCACGCGCTTCGGCGAGTTCCTCGCCGAGCACGATGTGTGTGTTGCGCGCGCGATCGAGCAAATAGTGCTTGCGCGTGGCAATGGTGGTGAGTGTTAGCACCAGGCGTTGCTCGCGCGCGTCGGCGCTCACCAATTCCAGGGCGAACGGTTCATTATCGAGCGTTTTTAACAACGGGTCGAGATCGGCGCGCAGCCTGGCATCGAGAATTTCCGTGTGCGGAAATCCGGGTTGTGCATAAGCGAGGAGCGGTTCGCCGCTGACACGGCTCATCGTCACACGGGTCACATCGACGTGCGGGTCTTCGAACAGCACTTTTTCCCACTGCAAGCGCGTGTTCACCGCCACCAGCACGATGCGGTCGCGGCCGCGGTTGGAGAGCGCCCAGACCAGCGAGCGATCCTTGCTTGCGCCCAGCACGCGAAAGGTATCGTCGGGGTTGCGGGTGAGTTCGACTTGACGCGCCGCGCGTGGCGTGGCGCGATATTCGGGCGTGCGCAGCGCTTCGCGCGAGGGTTGCCAGCCTTGAAACGCGCCGCTCGCGCTGGTGAGCGGCGCCACCGCGTTGCCGGGGTTTTGCGCAACCAGTGTTTCTTGCCGCGTGGCGAGATTGATGCGGTAAAGATCGAACACTTTTTTGTCGCGGCGGTTGTGATACACCAGCGCCTCATCAGGCTTGGCGGCGGGCAGTTGGTGCAGCGCCGCCTTCACGCCGGTATAAGGGGTGAGATTGACGATGTGGGCGCCGGGGTCGTCGGTGTCGAGCATGAACACATGCGTGTTCTCGGCGCCGGCCGTGTCCACGCCGGTGGAGATAAGCCGCCGCCCGTCGGCCGTCCACGACAAACTGCCGCTCATCATGGCGTAGCGGTGCACCTTGCCGGTGTCGTTGTTGCGTACGAATAGCGCGCTTTTTTTCCAATGCGGGCCGATCCACGCCAGCTTGCGCCCGTCGGGCGAGAGCTGAAAATCGCGCTGCGCATCCGGGCGATGCGCGTAGCGGTGCACCGGCACGAGCGGCGGCAGTTGCGCGGCTTTTAGCGCGGGATGCTGCGCGGGCTCGCCGCAGCCGGCGAGCGCAACGAGTAACGCAAGCGCTGCCGCGAATGAAACGTGCTGAGTGTTAGTCAATGCGCAAATTGGCTTGCTTGATCACCTTGGCCCACTTGTCGTATTCGACACGCACAAACGCCGCGAATTCCGCAGGCGAGGAGCCCACCGGCTCGTTGCCGGCGCGATGCAGCCGCTCCTTGATGTCGGGGCTTGCCAGCGCGCGGCGCGATTCTTCGTGCAGGCGCTTGACGATGTCTTGCGGCGTGCCAACGGGTGCGTAAAAACCGTATCAGCCGGTGACGCTGTAGCCCGCCACGCCCGCTTCGGCCATGGTGGGCACGTTCGCCAATTCGGTGAACCGCCGGTTACCGGTGAGCGCGATCGCGCGCAACCGCCCCGCTTTCACATGCGCCACCGCGCCGGTGGTGCTGGTAAAGGCGCATTCGGTCTCGCCGCTCATGGTGGCGACCACCGCCGGCGCGGCGCCCTTGTACGGCACGTGGGTCCATCTGATACCGGTCATCGATTGCAGCAATTCGCCCGCCAGGTGGTTGATGCCGCCGGAACCGGAGCTGGCATAGTTGATTTGCCCCGGCCGCGCGCGGGCCAGCGCGAGCACGTCTTGCAGGGTTTTCGCCGGCAGCGAGGGGTGGCAGGACAACATGAACTGGCCGCTGGTCAACTGCGAGATGAAGGCAAAATCCTTGAACGTGTCGTAGGGCATTTTCGCGCGCATGTTCGGGTTGATCGCGAATTCCGGCGAGGTGACCAGCCGGGTGTAGCCGTCGGGTGCGGATTTCGCCGCGGTATCGGCGCCGATCAAGCCGGCGCTGCCGGCGCGGTTTTCAACGACGAAGTTGCCGCCCATTTGCTCCGGCAACTTGGCCGCGAGAAAACGCGCCACCGTGTCGTTGCCGCCGCCGGGCGGGAACGGCGAGATGATGCGCACGCTATTGGCGGGGTAGGGCTGCGCCAGCGCCGCCAGCGAAAACAGCGCCAACGATGAAGCCGCGAACCCGCTGGCGAGTGATTTTGTAAAACGCATTATTTTCCTTGTACAAAAAAACCCCTTGCCGCTTGCACGCTTGCACGGCTGGGGCCTGCTCGCATTGCCGCGCCGGCCATGCGCCGGTGCGAGCTTACTCCAACTTCGCGCCCGAGAGTTTTACCACCTTGCCCCATTTTTCGAATTCGTTTTTCATGAAGGCGCCGAAGTGCGCTGGGGTGCCGCCGGCGAGTTCCAGCCCCAGCGCGGTGTAACGGTCTTGCACCTCCGGCAGCGCGCGGTTGATGGTGGCGTTAAGGCGCTCGATGATCGCCACGGGCGTTTTTGCCGGCGCCGCCATGCCATACCAGCCGAGCACTTCATAACCGGGCACGCCGGCTTCGCCGATGGTGGGAATATGCGGCAGCGCTACGGCGCGCTTGGCGCCGGTCACGCCGAGCGCGCGCACTCGCCCGGCCTTGACATGCGGCATCACCCCGCCGCTGCTGCTGAACATGACATGCACTTCGCCGCTTAGCAGCGCGGTGAGCGCGGGCGCGCCGCCTTTGTACGGCACATGCGTCATGTCGATGCCGGCCATGGATTTGAACAATTCCCCCGACAAATGATT
>Ga0194132_10004048_pt1 | contig 25350 bp, 20 predicted proteins | sample TA2KigOf80mmetaG_FD_148612 | JGI IMG/M metagenome (GOLD analysis project Ga0194132, IMG submission 148612) | Freshwater microbial communities from Lake Tanganyika, Tanzania - TA2015054 Kigoma Offshore 80m | ecosystem: Environmental > Aquatic > Freshwater > Lake | place: Tanzania: Lake... | reverse complement strand
CCCACACCAGTGCAACCAGATACACCAGGGCCCCCTCGAACGGACGGCTGACCGCGAGGATCAGAGCTCCGGCCACGGCGGGCACCAGTTTCCCACGGGCGGCAGATCCCAGCACCAGCGCCCCGCCGGCACACGCGAGGAATCCTCCCCAGTAGGAGTTCATCCAATACCCGAGCCAGCCAACCTGCAGGACTGCCAGCATGGATCCGGCCAGCGCCCAGGGGGGCGAAAACCACACCCGGAGCATCCAGCAGAGCGCCGCGGCCATCATGGCTCCGGACAAGAGCACGCCATGCCACGGGTGTCCCGTGAGCGCCTGTCCCAGGGCCAGAACCAGACCCTGCCCCGGTGGATACTTCATCTGATAGACCGGACGCACGTTGATATGCGGCGCTTCAAAGTGCTGCCAATTGACCGGCGCCGGATTCGCCAACCGGCCTGATGCGAACGTGTCCGCCCCCACCAGGTAGGCGAATTCGTCATGGTAGCGGGGAAGCGGCTCGGGGAACCAGGGGAGGACAGCCAGCCGCGCTCCAACCGCAAACAGCGCCGCGGCGCAGTACCACCTCACCTCTTGGAGATCGGCGGACGGCTAGCCCGACTTCAGCGCGTCGCCGTGGAAGGGGTTGAAGTCCGTGTTCTCATCGAACACGTCGACGCCCTCGGCGCGCTTGAGTCCGTTGACCGCGGCGTAGGTCAGGGGTGTCGCGGCGGCCTCATAAACCACCTTGCCGATGTATCCGTTGGCCATGAGCAGCCACATCTCGGAAACTGGCACCGTACCGGCGAACACGAGGAATACAACCACGAAGGTATCGACGAGCTGGCCCACGGCGGTGGAGGCGATGGTGCGGGTCCAGAGCATGCGCCCGCGGGTCCAGAGCTTCATCTTGGCCAGGACGAAGGCGTTGGCGAATTCACCGGCCCAGAAGGCGATCAGGCTCGCGCCGATCACGCGTGGCACCTGGTAGAACACCGTCTCGAACGCTTCCTGGCCCTTCCAGCCGGGCCCAGGCGGAAGAGCCACTACCAGGTTGCCCATCACCGCGAGTAGCGCTGAGGCCAGGAATCCCGCCCAGATGGCGCGCCTGGACGCGCCGTATCCATACACCTCGGTGAAGATGTCGCCAAAGATGTAGGTGATGGGAAACAGCAACTGAGCGCCGCTGAACCGGAAGGGTCCAGCGGCGATCGGTTTGCTCGCCACGAGATTTGAAATCATGAGCACCACGACGAACGCGATGATCAGCGTGTCGAGGTACTTGAAGCGGCGGGCCATCTAGCGCCGCTATTCACCCATGATGTCGTAGGTGGTAGTTCCGGCTACCCGGACCTTCTCGTAGAGCGCTGACCACTCCTTGTGGTACGGATTGGCGGTGTACTCCTTCAGTGTCGCGGCGCCAGCCTTCATTTCAAAGCAGACGCCGTAGGTGCGCTGCAGCCGCTCAATGGGACCGGTGACGCCAGTCTCACCCGCGGCCAGCTTTTTCTGTGTTTCACCGTTGGTGCGGAACTGATTCAGCGGCCCGCGCAGCTTGCCATGCCACACCCGGTGGATGATGCCGCTCATCTTTTGTGGCATCGCATCGGTCGCCTTCTTCCACGCGGACCACTCCTCTGGCGTCGCGCTCTTGATTTCGGTGAACGCGAAGCAGTGCATCATTGTCTTTTCTCCCGCCAGTGACGAACCGGCGGCGAGGATCATGCCCGCGGCCATCAGTCCCGCTTGGCGGCATACACGAAGCAAATTCATTCCCAATCTCCTTTTGCGAAATCTCCCTTGCCCCAGCAAGGAAACTCCCATTGTAAACGCCGCGATAGACTATTGTCGTGAGGGTGATCCCAGGACTTCTACTTGCCGCGCTCCCGCTGGCCGCGGTGACCTTCAACCGCGACGTCCGTCCGGTGCTCAGCGACAACTGCTTTTCCTGCCATGGTCCGGATGAGAAGGCGCGCATGGCCGGGCTGCGGCTGGATACACGCGATGGGCTGCTGTCGCGCGTGAAGCCCGGGGATCCGGCGGCGAGCCCGCTGTACCAACGCATCAGCCACGCCAATCAAGCGATGCGCATGCCTCCGGTGGCGTCGGCCCGGACGCTGACACCGCAGCAGACCGGCGCGATCCGGCAGTGGATCACCGAAGGGGCCAAGTGGGAGACGCACTGGTCCTATCTCGCGCCCGTGCGGCCCGATCCACCCAAGGTCAAGAACCGGCGCTGGGTACGCAATCCGATCGACCAGTTCGTGTTGGCGCGGCTGGAGCAGGAGGGGCTGGCGCCGTCGCCTGAAGCAAGCCGTGAGACATTGCTGCGGCGCGTGACGCTGGATCTTACGGGATTGCCGCCGGCGCAGGCTGAAATGGATGCGTTTCTTGCCGACCGCTCAGCGGATGCCTATTCGAAAGCCGTGAACCGGCTGCTTGAGTCGCCGCACTACGGAGAGAAGATGGCGCTGCACTGGCTGGATCTGGCGCGCTATGCCGACTCGCACGGATACCACATCGATCCGCATCGCGACATGTGGCCGTGGCGCGACTGGGTGATCCAGTCGTTCAATCGGAACCAGCGGTTTGACGAATTCGTGGTGGAGCAGGTCGCTGGGGACCTGTTGCCGGGAGCGACGCAGCAACAGAAGCTCGCATCGGGGTTCAACCGCAACCACATGATCAATTTCGAGGGCGGCGCGATTCCGGAGGAGTACCAGACCGAGTACGTGATCGACCGCGTGGAGACCACATCTAACGTCTTTCTCGGGATGACCATGGGCTGCGCGCGGTGCCACGATCACAAGTACGATCCAATCTCGCAACGCGACTTCTACCGCTTCTTCGCGTTCTTTAACGGCATTCCTGAGAAGGGGCTCGACGGCACTGCGGGCAACGCCGCGCCGTTCCTGTTCCTGACCTCATCGGGCCAGGAGCAGGAGATGGACGCGCTACGCGGCGACATCAAGCAGCGCAAGGAAGCGTTCAAGGAGAAGGAGATAGCCGGGGCCCAGGCCGAATGGGAGAAGGGCTGGAAGGAACCGGCGCTGGTCACCGCGGGAATCCTCGCTCACTGGGAGTTCGATGGCTCGCTGGCGGATTCCTCCGGTGGATACCGTCACGCGCGGATGCCGGGCCGGGAACCGGAATTTGTGGCGGGAGTGCTGGGCAAGTCGCTGAGCTTCGGCGAAGGCTCCTTTGTGACTCTGGGCCGCATCGCAGTCCCGCGCAATGGCACCGTGTCGATGTGGTTCAAGCACACAACCGACAAGGAACTGCCTGTGCTTCAGGGGGGCGGGCTGTCGATCCGGAGCGTGGATGTGGAATACGTGCCGGACCGCAAACTGGGAGCGCAGTTGGAGATCGCAACCGCGGAGGGGACGTGGCGGACGAAGGACCGGTTCCTGTTCAACCAGTGGGTCCACCTGGTCTGGCACACCGGATCGCTGCACATTGACGGAAAGCCGGCGCCGCTGGTGCGCACCGGTGGCGGACGCGCGGTGGACGGTCCGGTGGAGGTCCGCGGGTTCCGGGGCCAGATGGACGATGTTCGCCTCTACGGGCGCGCACTGGCGGCGGAGGAGATCGACGCGCTCGCGGCGCTTCATCCGGCGGGGAACGTGATTGGAATCGAATCGGCCAAGAGGTCCAAGGAAGACAAGGACCGATTGCGCGCCTACTTCCTGGCCCGCGCGGCTCCGGCCGCGATGCGCGGGCAGCATGCGGAGATCGAGCGGTTGGACGCGCGCCTGTTCCACCTGGAGCACCTGATCCCGTCAACGATGGTCATGCAGGAGATGGAGAAGCCGCGCGACACGTTCATCCTCGGCCGGGGCGACTACCGGAACAAGGGCGAGAAGGTGACCCCAGCGGTTCCCGCCGCGTTGCCGCCGCTGCCAGGCGGTGCTCCCGCGAACCGGCTCGGGCTGGCGCGGTGGCTGGTGAGTCCGGATCATCCGCTCACGGCACGGGTGACGGTGAACCGGTTCTGGCAGAACTTTTTCGGCGTGGGCCTGGTGAAGACTTCCGAGGATTTCGGATCCCAGGGCGAAGCGCCGTCCAACCAGGCGCTGCTCGATTGGCTGGCTTCGGAGTTGGTGGCGTCGGGCTGGGACGTGAAGGCGATGCAGCGGCTCATTGTCATGAGCGCGGCCTACCGCCAGTCGTCACGGGTTTCGCCGGCGCTGCTGGAGCGGGACCCTGAGAACCGGCTGCTGGCCCGCGGGCCGCGGTTCCGGCTTCAAGCGGAGCTGGTCCGCGACGCGGCGCTGGCGGCCAGCGGACTGCTGAGCCAGGATGTCGGCGGGCGCAGCGTCCTGCCGTATCAGCCGCCGGGGTTGTGGGAAGAGATGGCGTTCGGCGGGACCTTCTCGATGCAGGCCTACAAGCTGAGTGAGGGCCGCGATCTCTACCGCCGGAGCATGTACACCTTCTGGAAGCGCACCGTGCCTCCGGCTCAAATGGCTGCGTTCGACGCGCCGGACCGGGAGAAGTGCACATCGCGCCGTCCGGTGACAAACACGCCGCTGCAGGCGCTGATTCAGATGAATGATCCGACGTATGTGGAGGCCGCGCGCGAGCTTGCGGCACGCACGATTCGGACCGCCGGACCGGATCCCGCACGGCGTCTGCAGTGGTCTTTCCGCCAGGTGGTGGGGCGCGCGCCTGACGCGGCTGAACTGGAAGTATTGCGCGAGTCGGTGGACCGCCAGATGGCCATCTATCGCGCCGATCCGGCGTCGGCTGCGAAGCTGATCGCGGTTGGGTCCTCCAAACCCGATGCGGCGATGGCGCCCGCGGAGTTGGCCGCTTGGACCACCGTCGCGTCGATGATCCTGCAGTTGGATGAAGCGATTACCAAGGAATAAATATGGAATCCAGTCTCCATCTCACGCGCCGCCAGTTGTTCGCCCGTACGACGCTGGGCCTGGGCACGGCGGCGTTAGGCGAGCTGCTGGGCGCGTCCAGTCAAGGCGCGCCACACTTTGCGCCGCGCGCCAAGCGGGTGATCTTCCTGCATCAGTCAGGCGGACCGTCTCAACTCGACCTGTTCGATCCGAAGCCCGGACTGCGCAAGTTGTTCGGAAGTGAACTGCCGGATTCGATCCGCCGCGGGCAGCGGATCACGGGGATGACATCGGGGCAGAAGTCGCTGCCAGTGGCGCCGTCGGTGTTCGAGTTCAAGCAGCACGGCAAGTCCGGCCAGTGGTTGAGCGAACTGCTGCCGTACACGGCCAGGCAAGCAGACCGGATCGCCATCGTACGTTCGATCCACACGGATGCGATCAACCACGATCCGGCGATCACGTTCATCCATTCGGGCTCGCAGCAGCCGGGCCGGCCGAGCCTGGGCTCGTGGGTGAGCTATGGGCTGGGGAGCGAGAATCAGAACCTGCCCGCGTTTGTCGTGCTGTTGTCTTTGTCGAACACGCCGAACAACGACCAGCCGCTGTTCTCGCGGCTGTGGGGAGCGGGATTCCTGCCATCGAGCTACCAGGGCGTCAGGTTCCGCGCGGGAGCGGACGCGGTGCTGTACCTGCACAATCCGGACGGACTCTCGCGCGAGACGCGGCGGGCGATGCTCGACAGCGTGGAGAAGCTCAACCGGATGCGGAGCCAGGCGTCCGGGGATCCGGAGATCGAAACGCGGATCGCGCAGTTCGAGATGGCCTACCGGATGCAGGCGAGCGTTCCCGAGCTGACCGATCTTTCGAAGGAACCCGCGAGCACGTTCGAGATGTATGGAGAAGACGCGCGAAGGCCGGGTACGTACGCCGCGAACTGCCTGTTGGCACGGCGGCTGGCCGAGCGCGGAGTCCGGTTCATCCAGCTTTATCACCGGGGATGGGACCAGCATGGTGAGCTGCCTTCGCATATCCGGATGCAGTGCAAGGGGACGGATCAGGCATCGGCCGCGCTGGTGGCGGATCTCGACCGGAGAGGTCTGCTGGCCGACACGCTGGTGGTGTGGGGTGGCGAATTCGGACGGACAGTCTACTGCCAGGGCAAGCTTACTGAGACCAACTACGGGCGTGACCATCATCCGCGCAACTTCGCCTGGTGGCTGGCCGGCGGGGGAATTCAGGGTGGACAGACGATCGGCGAGACGGACGATTTTTCGTATAACGTCACTACTGACCCGGTGCATGTCCACGACATGCAGGCGACGATCCTGCACTGTTTGGGGATCGACCACACGAAACTCACCTACAAATTCCAGGGACGGTGGTTCCGGTTGACGGACGTGCATGGGAATCTGGTGAAGCGGCTGGTATGACGTCCCAGGCTGACGGGCAGGAGTGGGTGCGATGGCTGGCGTCGCGGCCCGGGTTCGAGGAGGCGGCAGCAGTCCTGGCGCGAGGAGTGTCGATGGCGGACTGGGGCGCTGCCCGGCGGGATGCGGAGGTGGTGGGAGCAGCGGCACGGCGCGTTGCGCGCGAGAATCGCGGACTCGGTGCGTGGCTCGCGGCCCAGAGTCTGGGTATGTACTACGCGTGGATGGCACAGGCTACCAGCGGGGGAGAGGGAACCGCGATGCTGCACGAGGTCCAGGGGGACTTGGACGAGCTGAGAGTTCTCTCAGCCGCTCCTATTTGCCCTTAAGAATCCGCGGCCAGTTCTGGTCCGCCTGCGGGATTGCCTCCTTGTACTCCCGGTCGAACTTCCCCTTTGCCAACGGATGGTTCAAATAGAGCTTGCCGTCCACGATCTTCCACGCGTTGGGTGAAATGCCCGCGGTCTTGCCCTTGCTCACCGCCCAGGCGCAGTACCCGCCGTATCGAGGGACGTACTTGTCCGGGTTCGCCTTGAACGCATCCCGATTGGCGGCGTTCGCGAACCGGTAGACGGCGCCTTCGTGCGTATGTTCGAACTCCTTCACCCCTTTGACGGGCTTGGATTCGGTGAAGTACGCGACCGGATCATGCCCCTTGACGGCCAGTCCGCTCGAATCCGTGTTCACCGGCTTGACTTGGCCGGACGCCGCAACCGCGGCGGATGTTGCCAGGAGAATCCGGAGAATGTTCATCATGACCCCTATAGCACGGCACGATTCCGTGCCTGGTGGTTCAACGGTTGCACTGCGGCGGTTGATGGAGCTGTCGGTGGTAGACTGAACGTGGATGTCCGCCGCTGTACAGATTGCGCCTCCGCCGCTCCGCGAGGGAGACCGCCTCTCAAGCGACGAGTTCTTGCGCCGCTGGGAGGGGATGCCCGATGTCAAGCACGCAGAGTTGATCGGCGGGATTGTTCACATGCCCTCACCTGTCAGCCGTCCCCATTCACGGATCCACTCTCCCCTGGCCGCCTGGATCGCAACCTATGTCGCCTACACACCCGGCTGTGATGACGACCTCGAAGCGACGTGGAAGATGGGGCTTGAGGACGTGCCGCAGCCGGACGGTGCGCTCTCCATTCAGCCGGAGTGCGGCGGCCAGTCATACGCTGAAGGCGAATATGGGGCGGGCGCGCCAGAGTTGATCGTGGAAGTGGCGAATTCCAGCCGCGCAAAGGATCTCGGCTCCAAGAGGGAACTCTACGAGCGGATGAAGGTCATCGAGTATCTGGTTGCGGTCACCAGCCAGAAGCGGCTGATCTGGCATCAGTGGTCCGGCGGACGGTACCGGATTATGGAGCCGGACGCGGACGGTATCTACCGCTCGCGCTGTTTTCCAGGGCTCTGGCTGGACCCGCAAGCGCTCTGGAAACGTGACGTGGCGCGGATGCTCGAAGTCCTGCACCCGGGGCTGGCGTCACCGGAGCATGCCGCGTTCGCGGCCCGCTTGAAGGCACGGCGCTAGCAACCCCGCAGACACCCAAACACTTCCTGGTAAAACTCTGGGTGCGACTGCCACGTCTGGGCCGTCACGACCCGCCCATCCCGCACCGCCTGCCGGGAATCCCACTTGCCCCCGCACATCGCCACTTCCAACCGGACGTGCTCGTAGCAAGTCACCGTCCGCCCCTGCACCACTCCCGCCGCGGCCAGCACCTGGATCCCATGGCAGATCGCGAAAATCCACTTGCCACCCGCATCCATACGCCGCACGATCTCGATCAACCGCTCGTTGTGCCGCAGGAACTCCGGCGCCCGGCCTCCGATCACCAGCACCGCATCGTACTCCGCTGGATCCACCTGATCGAACGAGACCGTCGCCTCGATCCCGTACCCGGGCTTCTCGATGTAGGTGTCCCAACCCGGCTCGAAATCGTGCAGCACCATGTGCAGCCGCTTCACGCTCGACGACGCCACCACCGGCGTCATCCCCTCTTCCTGGAACCGGTGGAACGCGTACCATGCCTCGTAACCCTCGCCCGCGTCACCTGTCACAATCAGGATCCGCTTGCTCAAGCCAGGATCTCCCGCACCACCCGCGCCGGATGCACGTCCGTCAGCTTCTCCTCGCGTGGGCCATTCTGGTACGCCAACCGGTTCGCATCCAGCCCCAACAAGTGCATTACGGTCGCGTGGAAATCCGGAATCGATACTATGTTCTCAGTTGAGTGATAGCCGAACTCATCCGTCGCCCCGTGCGTGACGCCTGCCTTGACACCCGCCCCGGCCATCCACATGCTGAACGAGAACTTATGGTGGTCGCGCCCGTCGTTGCCCTCCGTCATCGGCGTGCGGCCGAACTCGCCGGACCAGATCACCAGCGTGTCCTCCATCAACCCGCGGGCCCTCAGATCCTCCAGCAGAGCGGCCGTGGGACCATCGGTCCGCCGCGCGATCTCGCGATGCCCCTTCTCGTTGTTGCGGTGCGTATCCCAAGGCTGCCCATTGTGCAGCACCTGAACGAACCGCACTCCGCGCTCGATCAGCCGCCGCGCGAGCAGAAGCTGTCGCGCGTGGACTCCGGCCTCCGCGTCTTCCGTGCCATACAGCGCGTGCATCGGCGCGGGCTCGCGCGACAGATCCATCGCCTCGGCCGCCGCCACCTGCATCCTCGCCGCCAGCTCGAAACTCTGGATCCGCGCTTCCAATTCGAGATCGCCCGGATGCGCAAGCAAATGCTCCTGGTTCAGCTTGCGGACCAGATCCAGCCGCTCCGCCGCCGCGCCCTCGGGACCCGCGGGTTTCAAGTCGATCACCGGCGTCCCTTCGGCCCGCACTGGAAATCCGTTGAACACCGGCGCCATCCAGCCGTTCGAAAAGTTGCGGACCCCGTCCACCGGCAGCCCCTTCGGATTCATGATCGCGACAAACGCGGGCAGGTTCTGATTCTCGGTCCCCAGCCCATAGGTCACCCAGGAACCCAGCGACGGCCGGCCCGGCTGGATTGAGCCCGTGTTGAAGTTCCAGATCGCCTGTTCGTGATTGGAGTGCGTCGTCACCATGGAGCGGATGATCGCGATGTCATCGGCGTGCCGCGCGAGCCCCGGCAGGACTTCGGACAACTCCGCTCCGCTCCGCCCGTGGCGCGCGAACTTGAACGGACTGCCCTGCCACATCCCGGTCTTTTTGATGTCAACCGTGTTGACATAGCCCTCGCCCGGCTTCTGCCCGTGCCGCTTGATCAGCTCGGGTTTCGGATCGAATAGATCCACCTGGCTCGGTCCGCCGTTCTGAAACAGGAAGATGACCCGTTTGGCTCTCGCCGCGAAATGCGGTTGCCGCGGACGGACGTCGAAGTGCGTCTCGCGCGCCAGCAGCGAACCGGCGGCGATTCCCGCCAGTCCCGCGCCCATGCGCGTGAAGCAGTCGCGTCGTGTGATCAGTTGGCGGATGTGCATCGGGATCCCTTTCAGTCAATGTATACGAACTCGTTGGATGCCAGCAGCGCCTGGCAAAGATCGGCCCACACGCGCCAGCGCAGCGCGGCGCCCGAAAGGTCCGGATAGTGGCGCTCCTGGCGCCGCAGGAACGTCGCCAGATCGTCCCGCTCCCGTGCGCCCGCCGGACGCGCGTAGGCAAGTTGCACCGCGTAGTCGATTTCCGCCCCGGGCTCTGCTTCCCGCAGCACGCGATTCGCGAAATGCCCGGCCTGCGCGGTGGCGAAATCGCTGTTCAATACCGCCAAGGCCTGTGAGGCCGAAGCCGATGTCACGCGGCGGGTGCAATTGATCTCCATCACAGGGGAGTCGAACGACTGCAGCAGGCTCTGCGGTGCCGACCTCCGCACGATCTGGTAGATCGACCTCCGCCCATGGCAGTCCTCAGCCACCGGAACCACCTCGCCCGACGGCTTGGTCCGCGTCATCACTGGCTCGCCGTACATCTTCCCGTCCAGCGTGCCGGACACTGCCAGGATTGCGTCGCGCACCGCTTCCGCTTCCAAGCGCCGGGGCGCCGCTGCCGCCTGGCGATAGTACGCGGACGTTACAATCGTGCGGTGCATCGCCTTGAGCCTCCAACCATCGCCCGCGAACGACGCGGCGAGATGGTCGAGCAGCGCCTGGTTTGACGGCGGCGGACCCGAGCGGCCAAAGTTGTCGAGCGCCGGCACGATCCCGGTTCCGAAGTGATGCGCCCAAACGCGGTTCACCATCACGCGCGCGGTGAGCGGATGATCCGGGCTCGTCAGCCAACTGGCAAGCGCGGTCCGCCGGCCCGTAGTCGCAGCCGATGCCTGCGGTTGAGGCTCGCCACCGCGGCGCAGCACGGCGGGAACTCCCGGCTGCACTTCCTCGCCTGGAGTCAGCGGATCCCCGCGGAGGAACACGCGCGCTGCCGGCGGCTTGGCATCCAGGTCGTACAGTGCCCGGATCTCACTGAGGTTGACCCGGCGCAACTCCTCGTTTTCGATCTGGCGCGCGATCTCGTCCACTGCGCGGCCAAACTCCGGATACTCCGTTCGCAGTTCGGCCTCGCCCGCCTGTTCTCCTTTCGGATGCAGAGCGCGGTACTGCTTCACACGCGCGGCGCGCAGATCGCGCAACGCCTTCACGATATCGTCGAGCGGTTTGTTGACGGCCGCGGCATGCGCCTGTTCGGTCTTCGTCGCCTGGATCACCTGCCGCTTTCCGCTCGGCAGCACGGCCCCGTCCGGCCGCATCGCGCCCACGAAGTAGGCGAGCATCCCATAGTAGTCCTTCTGCGTCAGCGGCTCGTACTTGTGGTCGTGGCAGCGCGTGCAGTGCATCGTCAGCCCGAGCACGGATGAGTTGACGATCTGCATCGTGTCAAAGAAAGTCCGCCAGGTGTACTCGGCGAAGTCCTTGGGCTGGAAGTCCTCTCGTGTAGCATCGACGGCGGTCCGCAGGAACCCTGTGGCCTCAAGCTGCTCCACCACGCGCGGCGGGAGCTGGTCATGCTCGCGGAACCGCGAGATCTCGTCGCCCGCGATCTGTTCGCGCAGGAACTGATCGTACGGCATGTCCGCGTTGAACGCGCGGATCACGTAGTCGCGGTAGCGCCAGGCGTTCGGGCGGATGACGTCGGCGGCGAGCACGCCTTCCGAGTCCGCATATCCGGCGGCGTCCAGCCAGTGGCGCCCCCAGCGCTCGCCGTAGCGCTCGCTTGCGAGCAGGCGGTCCACCAGGCGCTCGTAGGCTCCGGGCGCGGCATCGGCGAGGAACGCTTTGGCCTCGGCGGGAGCCGGCGGAAGTCCTGTGAGATCGAAGCTGACGCGCCGCAGCAGCGCGACGCGGGAAGCCTGCGGCCGCGTGGGCGGCTGGAGGTGATCCACCGGATTGCGGCCCGCGGGAATAGCGGACGTCTTCGGCGGAACGAAGGCCCAGTGCGGAGTCTCTTTCGCCTCGGCGATCCAGGCCCGGAACGTCTCCAGTTCCGCCGCGCTCAGCTTCGCGCCCGGCGGCATTTGACCGGCTTGGATCTTGCGGTACAACAGGCTCTGTTCCGGATTCCCCGGAGCGATCACACGCGCGCGTCCGGCGGCGGTGGTGAGGTCGAGGCTTGCTTGAGGAGTGCGTCCCGAATGGCACCCCGCGCATTTGACGCGAATCAGCGTGCCGGCATCCGCCGCCAGTGCCGCCGCACTTGTGAGGAGCGCGGCCAGGAGAATCCTCATAGCCGTCATTATATGACTGGCACGCCGGTTGTAGGGCGGCGAGACCGGCAGCAACGTCATCGCAACGCCGCCAAGGAGTCCAGGTCGAACTCCTTGTAGAAGTCCATGCAGAACAGTTCCGGATACCGTTGGTATTCCAGCCGGTCCTCGTAGATCTTCGACAGCGACTTCCATCCGTCCCGCATATCCACGCCGTTGAACCGGCGGGGCGCGAGCGCGGCCGTGACCAGCCCCAGCGCCTGGCTGCGCGGTCCCCAAGTCTCCAGCCGCACTGGACGCGCCGTGAGCCAGTCCGCTACCGCTGACACCTGGGCCGCCCGGAGACCGAGGCTCCGTTGTCCGATACAGGCGAGCATCCGGTCGTGCACGGGATACGGATGGGGCGCCGAATCCGCGTTGCCGGTGAACAGGACGTCGAGCGCCGCCACTACTTCGCCGCGATTCACACGCGCCGACACAGCGTCGAATGCCGCCGCGCGTCCGGCATCGTGCAGCAGGATCGTAACGGGGGCATCGGTTGGCGCAGCGAGCGGGCGCAGAACGACGGCGCTTGCGCTCAGTCCATTGCTCAGATCGAAGCGCCAGCCTGCGGTTTCGAGTCCGCGCGAGTTCGAGTTCGTCATCGGGTACGCCGCCTGCACGGACACGGGCTCGAACCGCAGAACCTGCTTCAATCGCTCGAGGCTGGGCGCCGGACGCCGGATCGTGAGCGCGTGCCGGCGTCCAACGTCGAACATGGTCAGTTGACCCTCGGGAAGGCCTACGTTCAGTTCCGCCGCCGTCTTGATATCGGCGTCCGCAGGCGACTCCTGTTCGACCGGTGGCATCCTGAGGTGCTTCGCAAAGAACCGGTAGGACTGCATGCGGTTGTCGAGTTGATAGTTGTGGTCGCCCGGGTCGCGATTCTCGTACCAGGCGAAGTTGCCGCGGGCGTCGAACAGGTCGAAGAACCGCACCACCGGGTCAAACAGGAATGGCCGGATACGAGGCGCGCGGAAGCAGCAGTTGTCCTCGGCGTTGTAGATCAGCAGCGTCGGCCGCGGCGCGCGCATGGCCGTGATGTGCGTGTAGTCGAGCACGGACAGCAGATCCGTGGAGGACTGTTCGTTATCGCCGATCCCTTCGCGTCCACCATAGTTCAATCCGGACAGGTAGCCGGCGTTGGGAATCGCGGCTGCCACACGCGGATCGAAGCCGCTCAGGACCGCAGTCTGCCAGCCGCCGCCGGAGAGCCCGGTGACGCCGATGCGCGCGGGATCGACGCCGGGATGCGCAGCGAGAAAGTCGAGGCCCTTGCGCATCGCGGTATAGAACAGCCCGGACCCGCTCAATCCTGCGAGGTCCACGTGGGACGAGTACCAATGGAGGTTCTCCTTTGTTGCCAACTCCCCCATGCCGATCCATTCGAGATTCAACGCGTAGTAGCCCTGGCGCGCCTGATTGATGCACCTCTTCTGGATGTACTCGGTGGACTTTCCTTCAGGCTCGTGGCCGTTCAGATTCAGGATCGCCGCGGTCTTGCCCTGCTGGTTCAGCGGTTCGTAGAGCAGCGCGGTGGTCCAGAATCCAGGCACTACCGGATACCGGAACTTGCGCAGCCGGTAGCCCTGTCCGGCGGGAATCACCCCGCGGTCTTCGAATCCGTGCGGCGCGTTGATCCAATCTTGCGGCCAGCCGTGAAAGAAAACTTCGTCGAACGCGCGTTGGCGAAGCCGGCTGGCCTCCTTGTGCCAGGCGGCACCGGCCGCGGGCGCGGTCAAGCGGGGGACTCGCTTCACGATGAACTGCCGGACCTGGTATTCCGTGACCTCGGGATTCTGGACAGGCGCTTCGAGGAACGGCTTCACCGACCGGCCGGTGGTTTGTGCCGCCGCCACGGCGGCGAGCAGTGCAAGTGCGAACCTCATGGATCCTCCATGCGAAACACGAGAACCGAATAAAGATCGAGTTTTGGCAGCGTCACTGTCGCGAAGCCGCCGGCGGCCGTGGCGTTCAGGCGGACCGCGGGCGCATCGGGGCTCTCGGCGATCACCTCGCGCAGCCGCTTGCCCGCCGGCACCCTGAGCTTGACCACGGCGTTCAGAACCGTTGCGGAGGTCTTGTAGTTGACCAGGTGGATCAAGTGCACGGAGCCGGCACGGCGCGACCAGTCCACGGCCACCCACTGCGGGACCTGCACGGCCAGCCCCGGGTCCTTAAGCGCCCAACGGACAGCATCGATGAACTCCGCGTGATTCCGCGGCAGCTTCCAGAACTCGTTGCGGAACACGTAGTAGAGCTGCGGAGGGGGCGGAGCGACGGATGGCTCGATACGCGGAATGTAGGCGGCGCGCCCGCTGCCGATGTTGGCGCGAACAGGACGGTCCGGCAGGTGTCCCGTGCTCAGCAATGCTTGCAGGCCGGACTTCGGACGCCGCAGCCGCCAGTCGGTCCAATCGCCTGTCGAGTCCGTTGCGACAACACCGCCCCCCGCACGCGCGAAAGCCGTGATGGCGTCGATCTGCGCGTCGGACAATGCGTCCTGGTTGGCGAGCACGAGGACCTTGAACCGGCTGAGATCGCCGAGGTGGCGGTCATAGATCGTCGCATAAGGAATCCCCGCCTGCAGCAGCGATTGCTCAGCCAGCACGACACTGGGAAGCACGCCGGAGCCGTTCAATTCGACCGATGCGAACGAGCGCAGGACCGCGACCTCGGCGGCATGGCTTGCATCCTTGAACAGCTCGTTGCGCTTCAAATAGAAGTCCACATAGCGTTGCGCCGCCGGCGGGAAGCGCGAATTGCCGACATCGAGACCGGCCGTGAGTCCCAGGCAGTTCCCGCAGAAGGCCATCGCTTCGGCGAGACGCAGGCGCTGATCGCTCTTCAACACATGATGCGCGGGGCGGCCCACGATGGTCGCCGGCTGCTGCCAGAACAGGATGGAAACGCCCATCGCGCGTCCGGCGCGATAGGTTCGAATCCGGGAGATGAGCCGCCCATCCCCGGTGAAGCCGGGCTCATTGCGTTCTTCGCTCGTGATCATGTCGCCGTGCTCGAGCAGGCGAGGCACATCCACGCCGTACATCACCGCATTGTTCGCCGACGGATCGAGGTATGGATTAGCCTGGAGCGCGGCTTGAGGGTTCAACTCGCGGATGTAGTCGCCGTATTCCTTGAACCGGTCCGCGAGTGTTTGTGAGCGGAAGTGCATCAGCTCCTGCATCATCGGGTTGACCACTTCGAACCAGGAGACGGGCGCGCCGGTGAGTCCGAACTCGGGAAGCCGCAAGCGGCCCATCCTGCCGTATCCGAAGCGTTCCTTCATGCGGCTGGGCGGATACCGGCTTTCGATGAACCGGGCGAAAGCCGACTGATCCGTCTCCGTGTAGGAGGCGTAGGGCAGCCGCCACCACATCAGTTGGTCAAAGTGGACGAAGTCCATGCCGAGATCGCCGATGCCAAGCTTGAGCACGCGCCGCACAAAGCCGTGATAGCCCGGGTGCAGGCGGTTGGCCATGTAGCGGAACGTCTGGGCTGGATTGTAGTGCAGCGGGCGGCCGAGTTCGTCGCGTTGGATCCAGTTGAGCGAGTCCGGCTCCTCGTCGAACATGGTTTCGTGGAAGATCGAGGCTCCGATGTATCCGCCAACTTTGAGCCCGTGCTTGTGCGCGAGTTGGACATAGCGCCGCGCCGCTTCGATGTCATCGGCTTCAGCCTGGAATCCGGCGCCCTTCATCAGGCTAATGAGGACCGCGTTGACGCCCTGCGCCTTGAGCGCGAGGATCGCTTCCTCGGACTGCTCGCGGCGCCAGTGCTCCGCGTAGTTGGCGGCCTGTCCGCCACGGCGCTGGACAAACGACAGCGCCTCCATGTTCGACGCCATGACGACGCCGTCCTTGACCCAGGCGGCGCGCTGGGCCAGGACGGGTACGGGGAGGCAGAGCAATGCGGCCCACGCGCCAGCCGGACGGATCCTCATGGTGGTTAGTCCACACCGAACACGTAGACGACCGCGCCGCTAATGATCGACACGTATTGTTTGTTGTCGAACATGTAGGTCATCGGCGAGGTGTGCAGCGAGTCGGTGAACGGGAAGTTCCAGAGCGGCTTCCCGGTGGCGGCGTCAGCGGCGCCGAGAGCTGCGCCGTCGTCGCCGTAAATCACGATCCCGCCGGCGGTGGTCAGGGTTCCGGACCAGGCCGTGCCGGGCCCATCCTGCGGAAGCTCCCACACGGGCTTGCCGGTCTCGATGTTGAAAGCGCGCAGGATCTTCTGGGGATTGTCGTTGGGATCGCGCCGTCCGCCGCCTCCGTAGTAGGTGCGTCCGGGCGTCCAGTCGGGTGTCGCGCGCTTGGTGTAGACCGCGCAGCGCTCGAGGGTGTTTACGTAGAACAGTTTCGTTGCCGGATTGAATGAAGTGGAGAAGAAGTTGGCGGCGCCTTCCACGGCAGGACAAATGAGCGCGCCCTCGACGGTCGGGACCTGGTTCGGATTCATCACCGGACGTCCGTCGGGCGCGATTTCCTTGGCCCAGGTCAGCTTTTTCACAAGCGGCGATGCGAGCAGCATCTTTCCATTCGTGCGGTCCAGCACGTAGAGGAACCCGTTGCGATTGGCCTGCAGCAGCAGCTTGCGCGGCTGTCCCCGCCAGGTGGTGTCCACCAGGACCAGAGGTTGTACCGCGTCCCAATCCCATTCGTCGTGCGGCGTTGGCTGAAAGTGCCACTTGAGTTTTCCTGTGGCGAGGTCGAGCGCGACGATCGAGCAGGTATAGAGATTGTCGCCCTTGCGGTTGTCGCCGTTGAAATCCGGACCCGCGTTGCCGGTGGGCCAGTAGACGGTCTTCGTCGATGGATCATAGCTTCCGGTGAGCCAGCCTGGACCGCCGCCGTGATCGATGTCCTTGCCGTCCCAAGTCTCCGAGCCCGGCTCGCCGCGGGCGGGGACCGTCCAGAAGCGCCAGACCTCTTTTCCCGTCTGCTGGTCGTAGGCTGCGATGAATCCCCGCACGCCTTCCTCGCCACCCGCCGTGCCGGCCACCACAAGGTTCTCGATGGCAAGCATCGATCCCGTGGCGTTGTAGTTCTGGCGGAAGTCGGCCATCTCGGTATCCCAAAGGACCTGGCCGGTGTGGCGGTTCAGCGCGAGCAAGTGGGCATGGTCGGTTTGCATGAACACCTTGTCGCCCATGATGGACACGCTGCGGTTGTTGCCCGGTGATCGCGCGTTTCCGATGAGGCCTTGCGTGGGAGGACGCGTGTACTCCCAGAGCCGCGCGCCGGATCCGGCATCGAGAGCCATCAGTGTGTTGGTGCTGGGGACGTACATCACGCCGTCGTGGACCTGTGGCGTCGCCTGCATGCGTCCGCCGTTGGGCATCGCGAAGATCCACTTCAACGACATGCGTGCGGCGTTATCCTTGTTGATCTGTGTGAGTGGCGAATAGCGGTTACCGCTGAATCCGCCGTGCATGCTGGTCCAGTCCGCTTGGCTTGTCACGCGGCGGTAGACTGTGCCGGACCTGCGCAGCAGGTGGATCCGCTGGTCATCGGTGCGCAACTGGATCTCGCGGCTGGTGGATCCGATCGCGAATCCGTCGATCTCGGTGCCGTCCGTGAGTTTCACCTTCCGGCGCACCTGCGCGAACCCGCGGCGTCCGCGCCGGGCTTGTTGCAGTGATCGCATGTATGCAACGAGTGCCCGGACCTCGGTGTCGGGAAGCTGCTTGAATCCGGGCATGCCTTTGGCCGGCACGCCATGGCGGATCACCGCCGTGAGCGCCTCGTCCGTTTTGGCCGCCAAGCTTGCCAGGATCGACGGGGCGTGTTCACCGCCGTTACCGTCCTGTCCATGGCATCCAGCGCATCGGGTCAAGAACAGCGCTCTGCCCTCCGGACCTTGCGCAAACATCAATACCGCGGCGGCGTGGAGCAACGCCGCGACGCACGAATATTTGATCGCTCTGGCCACGTTCCAGAATCGCACGGGCCGGACTGCGCCTCAAGCAGCCGTTTCGGATGCTCTTCCTGATGGAGCAGATGAACGCGCCGTGGATACGGCGATACAGTAGAGGGATGCTGATTCGCACTTTTGGACTGCTGGTGGCGCTTGGTTGCGCGGTGCTGGCCCAGGACATGGCGGCCGTCGAAAAGAACTGGGCGGGCCGTGTGCTGGCCAATGACCTGGCCGCGCTGGATAAGATCATGACGCCCGACATCATCTACGCGCACGCCAGTGGCGTGATCGACACAAAGGCGCAGTACCTGGACAAGCTGCGGCAGAAGCGGCAGGTGTACAAGAGCCTGGAGCATCAGAAGATCGACACGCGCATGCATGGCAGCACGGCCATCACGCACTCAATCGTGCGGGTGACGGGGACCAATCCGGCGGGTCCCTTCGATGACAAGGTGATGATGATCCATGTGTGGATCAAGCACGGGAGTGAGTGGCGGCTGGCGGCGCACCAGACGACGAGGATTCAGTAGCACCTTCCAGCGAGGGGCCACTGAGACGATCACACCAGCCATCGCGGCGCGATCTGGTCCGCCTCATCCGCCGTGATCATCCAGTCGAGCAGCCGCTGCTTGAGTTCCGCGGCGATGGCGGGCGGATCCGGCTCGCGCATCAGATTGCGGATCTCCCCGGGATCCTCCTGCAAATCGTACAGCTCCGGCCCGTGGCCGGGATAATAGTTGAACTTCCACCGCCGCGTGCGGACCATCTTGCAGTCCGGATGGCGGATGCCGCCGACGCCCTTGCCGGGGACGTAGGGCAAGTCGAGCGCGCCGCCGGTGATGACCTCCGGGATGATGTTCTCGGCGAACACCGCATCCTTCTCCTGATACCCGCCCCTGCCGGTAATCAGCGGAGCCATGCTGCGGCCTTGGCAATTCACCGGGATCTCAATGCCGGACAACTCGAGCAGCGTCGGCATCACGTCGACGGTCTCCACGAGTTGTTCATACCGCGCCGGTTTCACGCGGGCGGGGAACCGCGCCAGAAGCGGAAGCCGGACGGAGTGTTCGAAGAAGACGTTCTTGCCCTGCAAGCCGTGCTCCAGAAGCTGGTCGCCATGGTCCGTGCAGAACACGATGATCGTATTGGCCGCCTGTCCCGTGCGGTCAAGCTCATCGAGGATCGCGCCGATCTCCTGGTCCACCTGCGACACGCCGCCATAGTACGCGCGGTAGATCCATTGGAGCCTCTCGCGCTCCATCGCGTACTCCGGCCGGCCGCGGAGAATCTGCCGCTGCACCGGCTCGGGCAGGGTCCGGATCCGCGCGAGATCCGCGGGCGGAGGCAGCGGGATCGTCACTCCGTCGTACATGGTGTCGAACGGCGGAGGAACCGTGTGTGGCGCGTGCGGCTTGAAGAACGACACGTTCATGAAGAACGGACGGCCCGCGGCGGCGAACTCGCGGAGCATCGCGCGCGACTCGCGTCCTACCCAGGCCGTGGGCGTGAACTCGGATCCGATCGCGAGACGGAACGGATTCCTGCCAGGCGGGATATCCTTGGCCGCGGAGTTGTAGTGGACCTTGCCAGCCATCGGATCGTTGGCGTTGCGCCACTTCACGTAGTCCGAGTAGCGGTCGGTTGCGCCGACGCCGTCGTCGAGCAGCACGCGATCATAACCAGTGGTGCGCGCATGTTCCGCCGTCGGAGGATACAGGTGGAGCTTGCCGACGGATCCTGTCTGATACCCCGCTTGCTGAAACCAGCGCTGCATCAGCACTTCGCGGGGATCGCACGGCGTGTAGTTCACGCGGTTCTTGTGGCTGTGCGGATAGCGGCCGGTGAAGTAGCTGATCCGCGAAGGGACGCACACCGGCGACTGGACGTAGCAATAGCTGAATGCTGCGCCGCCAGCCGCGAGGCGGTCGAGGTTCGGCGTGCGGACCAACTGGTTGCCGTTTGCGCCAAGGCAGTCATAACGGAATTGGTCCGCCATCAGGAGCAGCACGTTCGGCCTGGGGCCGCTCTGCGCGAGTGCGGGCGCGCCGCTCGAAGCCAGAAATCCTCTCCGCGTCATGGGAGGGATTCTATCCCATCAGGTCGAGCGACAGCTCCGCGGCCTGGGCGGCGGTGAGTTCCGCCGAAGCCTGGTACTTCGGATGGTCGGCGAAAATGCGCGTGCCCGCGGCCAGCCGCGCGGCCCGTTCCGGACCGAGCGCGAACTTGATGTACTGCACGGAACTAAGCCGGTCGGTCGAGATCTGCCGCGTGTCGAACCGCGCGCGTACCGGATCGAATCCCGGGACTTCAATCCACACGTGGTCCTCGAGTCCCAGCAGCGCCGGCAGCCACACCGCGCGCAGCTCCGGGGTCTCATACTCGATCAACAGGGTGGCCGAGAGTCCATACGGCTCGGGAATCAGCTCGTTGTAGGTGTCGAGCTCGTGGCGGATATCCTGCTCCCGCACGATCCGCTCGATGCGCATCATCTCCTGTACTTGGTAGCGCACCGTGTCGCGGTTCTCGAACAGAAACGTCAGGTGATCGCCGGCCCGAATCCGGCGCCGGTCCTTCAACTGGATCATGCGATCGCGGTAGGCGGGCCGCTCCAACTCGTAGGCCGCGATGTTGGCGATCTCGGAAAAATTAACTGGTTGCATTCTTGTTTTCGATCTTGTTTGGGAATCCGTCCGGGCGATAAGCGCGGGCGAGCACTTGAATGGGATGGATTGGGCGGACGCCCAGCGCCTGGTCGAACTGAATCGCGGCGAGCGGACAGTCCGTGGCCAGTACTTCGGCGTCCGCCTCCCTCATCTCGTCAAAGGCCTTCTTGCCCGCGAGCATCGACAGCGGGAAAAACTCCTTCTTCATGGCCCATGTTCCGTCGTGGCCCGAGCACTGTTCGACGAGCCGGACCTGCGCGCCGGGGATCAGGCGCATGACGTCACGCGAGCGGAATCCGATGTTCTGTGCCTTAAGGTGGCAGGGCACGTGGTACGCAATTTTGCCGGGCGACGAGAGAAAATCGCGATTGAAGTTTCCTTGCTGCTTGCGCTGCCAGAGGAACTCACTTACGTCCATGGTGGCCGCGGCGAAGGCCTTTGCCTCGGGCGTGCCAAGCAGTTCCGCGTACTCTTTCCTCATCATGTAGGAACAAGTGGGATTCACCGCGAGCACCTTGCGTCCGTCAGCCACGTACGGAAACAGCGATTCGACATTCGAGCGCGCCATTGACTTGGCGAGTTCGATGTCGCCGGCTTCGACCGCCGGCATTCCGCAGCAGTTCTGTTTCGGGCAGCCGAGTGAAACGCCGTTTTTTGAAAAAACCTCGATGATGTCCCGGCCCAGTTGCGGAATGTTGTGGTTGACGAAGCAGGTGTGGAACAGGACGGCTTGGGTGGGGTCGCCCTCCGGAGTTCCCCGCTGTGTCCGCCAGCTCTCGAATGTCTCTCCGTGAAAGTCAGGCAGGATCTTGCCGCGATGGATCCCCAGCGTCATCTCCATGCCCCAGCGGAGCGGCGCCTGGCGGTTCGCCCAGTTCGCGACGCCCGCGGTCATGCCGCCGATCTCGCCAACCAGGTTGGGGCGCGTCAACATCGCGGTCCGCAACCGGTCACGGATCGTGCCAGGATCCGCCTTCTTGCGCACCGCGTTGGCGCGCATCATCAATCGCGGAAAGTCGAGATGGAAGGAGTGCTTGTCGTCCGGAGTGTAAGGACACTTCACGTAGCACAGCTTGCACTGGTAGCAGAGGTCGATGACTTCGTTCGTCTCGGTAAGGCTCACTTTGCGGACATCGCCGTCGTGCCCGTCCACCGACTTGAACAGGGCGGGGAACGAGGGGCACAGGTTGAAGCACAGACGGCACCCGTGACAGATCTCAAAGACGCGCTCGATTTCGGCGTCAACCGCCTTCCGGTCCCAATAGACCGGGTCGTTCGGATTGTAGGTGAGGCCCGGAGTCGGGTCTCCTTTTATAACTTGCATAGTGGGGACGGGCGGAAGCATGATTGGCTTCCGCCCGCGCATGTTAGCTGATCGACTGCAGTCCCTGGGTGAAGCGGCCGGCGTGCGACTTCTCGGCCTTGGCGAGCGTCTCAAACCAGTCGGCGATCTCGCCGAAGCCTTCTGCCCGGGCGGTCTTGGCCATGCCCGGATACATGTCGGTGTACTCGTGCGTCTCACCGGCGATCGCTGCTGCGAGATTGGCCGAAGTGTCTCCGATCGGAAGTCCGGTGGCCGGATCGCCGACCTTTTTCAGATAGTCGAGGTGTCCGTGCGCGTGGCCAGTCTCGCCTTCGGCGGTATCGCGGAACAGACCGGCGATGTCAGGGAATCCTTCGACGTCGGCCTGCTTGGCGAAGTACAGGTAGCGGCGGTTGGCCTGCGATTCGCCGGCGAAGGCGTCCTTCAAGTTGTGGTGCGTCTTGCTGCCATTCAGGTCAGCCATGGGAGTTCTCCTTTGAGTGGATGATTAGGAATCCGTGGCCGCGCACCGGGCGCAAAGCCCGAGCACTTCCACGTTGAAACGGTGGACCTGGAAGCGGTCCGGAGGGTTGATTTTCATTCGCACTGGCGCAAGTGCGTCGTGAGGGAGGTCGGTCACGGATTTGCATCGCTCGCAGACCAGGTGGTGGTGGTCGGCGAGATTGGCGTCCAGCCGCAGCGATTCGTGGAGCAGGCTCACTTCGCGCAGCAAGCCGGCGTCGGCGAACGAGCGGATGTTTTTGTAGACGGTGGCGAGCGAGATCGAAGGGATCTTCTTGCGCACCCGTTCGAATACGGCTTCGGGCGTCGGGTGCTCATCGGTTGAGGCCAGCGCCTCATAGATCACCAGACGCTGGTGGGTGAGCGGCATGCCGAGTTCCACGCAGCGGTCCCGGAAGTTTTGCATCCGGGGGGCTAGCGTGTCTCGCATGACAATTCCTATTAGACGATAATTATTCTCGTCTGTCAAGCGGCTCTCAGCAGCGTGCGGTAATACGCTCGATCTGTCCGGTGTGCCGCCGGTCATGCATGCCCATCATTTCCACCCATTCCAGCATCGTGTACTTTCCAAATAACGGATGGCTCCAGCGCACCTCGTGCAATACCCGGTCCGGCAGCCGCGCGATGATCCTGAGGGACTGTTCGCGGACCCGAAGCCGCTTGGCGAGCATCCGGTCGATCGTGGCGTCTGATCCCGGTTTCAACAAACCCGGAGCGAGAAACCGCCCTTGCCGGACATTTGCTGGAATCAACCGTCCGCCCGGTGGCTGCTCGACGGTCCTCAATCCCATCGCCGACCACAGCCGGATGTCGATCCGGTCCAGCCACTCCACCAGTCTGGGCCAGCGGGACAGCGGAGGCACCAGCAGCCAGATCAACTGATACACCCGCTCAGTACGGATTAAGTGCGCAAGCACATCGGCGGCGCTCCATTCCTCTCCCGGCGGCCGGTGGTGAAACATCGCTCCGGCCGCGCGCAACGCCGTGTGGAGTTCGCGGTCGGCCGACTGCACGTAATCGAGTGTCTCGGCGAGGGTCTTCAGAAGTAGAACCTTAGCGCGAACTGTATGATCCGGGCGTTACGGGCGGCGGTGAACTCACCCAGCCGCGCGTTGACCTGGTTGCCTTGCAAGTCAAACCGCGCGCCGGTGTCAATCGCGGTGAACTGAGTGTGGTTGAGCGCGTTGTAGAGCTCCCACCGGAACTGGAGCCGCATCGACTCGCGCAACGGAAAGTTCTTGAACAGCGTCAGGTCCCAGTTGTCACCCCACGGTCCGCGGATCGGAAATCGTGGTGAGTTTCCGATCGATCCCACGGAGGGCAAGCGGACCACCTCGCCCCGGAAGTTGCGGCTAAAGGTGCGCTCGCCGCGCGGCAGCTCCGGGTCGCCCGTGAGCACGACGCGTGCGCCGTCCGTGGGTGAGCCTGTGATGTCGAGCGCGGCAGTGGTCGACAATCCGATCGCCAGCGGCTGACCCGATGTCAGGCTGTAGATGCCCGACAACTGCCAGTGGTGGAGCACGGCCCGCATCAGCGTGTGTGGTGCTGCCGCGTTGGGTACATCGTACAGCCAGTTCACGCGCAGCACCTGGCCGCGGTCAAACGAGGACGGACCGTAGTTCCAGACCCGCCGTGCCACGAGATTGCTGACCACTTCGCCGTCGGCACTGTTGTAATCCATCGCGCGCGACCACGTATAAGCCACACCGAACTGGACGCCGCGTGAGAAGCGGCGGTCGGCGCTGACTTGCAGCGAGTGATAGTTGGACGAGGAGGCGAACTCGACCTGTGGCAAGTTTCCAAACCCTTGGTATCCGCGGAGGAAATTCGCGGGCAGCGGCACCCGTGTGTTCGTTGGGTCGGCGTTTTCGGGCCGGAAATTTGCGCCGAACGGGACGGCGTTCAGATTCCGCCGCCACTGAAGGTTACGGCCGAGCGATCCCACGTAGGCGATGTCGAAGATGGTCGAGAACCCGATGTTGCGCTGAATCGAAAAGCTGTAGTTGACCGTCGAGGGAACCTTGCTGACAGGGTCGATGGCCGTGATGTCCTGCGGGAAGGCGAGCGAACCGGCCGAGGCCAGGGACGCGAACGTTCCATGGAATACGGTGGGTGAGTTGACGATCGGCTGCTGCGTCAACGCGTTGGTCAGGAACCCGGCGGGCTCGCGGTTATAGAACAGCCCCGCGCCGCCCCGGACCGCGGTCTTGCCGCCCCCGAACGGATCCCACGCAAACCCGAACCGCGGACCGAACATCACGCCCCGGTCAGCGAGGATCTCCTGCGGATGCTTGCCGGCCACCAGGAGTCCATTGAACTCGTCGCCTGTGCCCGGGGCCAGCGCGCCGATCGCCGCGGCCGGGAACACTGCGCCGGTCCGCGGATGAATCCCCACGCGTTGTGTTCCCGAGGTCCCCGGCCGGATCAGAGCGGGTGCGTCGGCGGCCCGGTACCGTGCTTCGTTAAAGGAGCTCAGCGTATTGTTGCGGATCGCGAACGGCGGGATCCACTGGAACCGCAGTCCCAGATCAAGCGTGAGGCGGCGTGCGACCCTCCAGTTGTCCTGTACGAACCACTCGATATTACGCGAGATGTAGTTCGTGTAGGGGCGTGCCGACGCTTCCGTGTAGGTGTTGAACACGCCGGCCGCGGCGTTGGCATACGGATGTCCCGTGTCCAGCGGATTGTTCGCCGTGGTCGCGAAATCGAACTGGCCGTTGAAGCCCAGTGGGTTGAAAGAGCCGCGCCAGATCTGGTCGAAATAGAATCCTGCCTTCAGCGTGTGTCCGCTCAGCGACTTGGTCACGTTGTTGGTGACCGATAGCGTGTCGTGCGAAGCCGTGTGCGGGAACCGGCCTTCCATGCTGAGGTTGGCGGGAGTGTGCGAACCGGAGACATCCTTGACAAGTGTGCCGGTGGGCGGTTGACACAAACGAAGGGTAACCGGGGGACAGCGGTTAAGCTGGGGGATGC
>Ga0194132_10004046_pt1 | contig 25360 bp, 22 predicted proteins | sample TA2KigOf80mmetaG_FD_148612 | JGI IMG/M metagenome (GOLD analysis project Ga0194132, IMG submission 148612) | Freshwater microbial communities from Lake Tanganyika, Tanzania - TA2015054 Kigoma Offshore 80m | ecosystem: Environmental > Aquatic > Freshwater > Lake | place: Tanzania: Lake... | reverse complement strand
CGCTCGACGGCGCTCACCGACTCTCTCCGGCGACGACGACGCTGCGGAGCCAGTAGCCGCCTGCCGCGGACAGGGCGATCACGATCATTCCGATCAGGAGGAAGCCGCCCCCTTCGCCGTCGATCATGTGCATTCCGAGAAACGCGGCGACGACGACGATCACCGAGAGCGTGCCCCCCGCGAGAACGAACACGTCCTGGAGGAGATGGCGGTAGACCGCGTACGCCGCGGCGAGCCACGCCGCCCACGCGAGAAGGCTCGCTCCCGCTCGCGTCCCGGAGTCGACCACCGCGATCAGCGCGAGCATGGTCACGCACACGCCGCTCGCCGTCGCGAGGATCCGTACGGCCCAGCGCTCGCGCAGCCAGTCGGCGCCGCTCGCGGCGAGCACTTCCCAGACGACGAGGCCGAACGTGTTCAGCGCGAAGTGCAGCCAGAGCTGCTCCTCGGTGCCGAACATGAGGCCGAGCCATCCGCCGAACGTCGAGAAGTAGAGGCTGACGGCGAGGTTCGCGAGCCCGAGCCAGAGGATCCACAGCGCCGCGAAGCGCGCCACGAGCGCCCACGGAAGGATCGCGAGCGCCCACGCGAAGAACAGCTCGAACGTATCGGCGCCGGTCTGATACGTCTGCCCGACGAGCGCAAGAAGCGCCCCGACGAGAATCGCCGCGGCGAGAAGTGCCGCCTTTCCGGTCGCGCGATCGAGCCCGAGTTTCCAGACGAGCCCGAGAGCCAAGAGGATCGGAGCTTCGACGAGCCCGAACTTCGCGAAGCGCCCCATCTCCTCCCAGTTTTAGGCGAGGAAGAAGACGACCGAGGTCGCGAGCGCCACGGCACCGAGGAAGAGGAACAGGCGATCGAGAAAGCCCCGCCACTCGTCGGCGGTCGGCAGAGCCTCTCCGACCTCGAGAGCGCGGCGCAGATCGCCCGGTGCGATCCGTCCCTGCGCGGCCCATTCGAGGATGTCGTCGCGTGCCCGCATCATCCGGCCTTCGAGCCTCTGGAGATTGTCGGCATCTTCGCGCCATCCCTTGGGGAAGCCTGGTAGCAGACGAGGTGCCCCGGGCGGCTCGGTGCGGTCGGGTCCTCGCCGTCCTTGTTCACCGGTGCACAGAGCTTCGTGATCTTCAGCCGAGGGTGCGCTCCAGCCAGCGGACGATCTCGATCTTCGGATGCGCGCCGATCAGGCGATCGATCTCGTGCCCGTTCCGGAGTGCGAGGAGAGTCGGGATGCTGCGCAGCTGGAACCGCCCGGCCGTGACCGGGTTCTCGTCGACGTTGAGCTTCGCGACGCGGACGCGTCCGGCCCACTCCGTCGCGAGCGCTTCGATCGCCGGCGCGACGAGCCGACAGGGACCGCACCAGGGCGCCCATGCGTCGAGGAGCACCGGAAGCGGCGACCGCTCGACGTCCTCGGCGAAGCTCGCGTCCGTCACGATCCGCGGCTCGACCGGAACGGGAAGGGCCGTCTTGCAGCGTCCGCATTTCGGTGCGAGCCCCCGATCGAGCTTGTCCTGCGGTACGCGGTTCTGCGCGCCGCAGGCGGGACAGCGAACCATGTGCACGTCGTCATGATAGGGCCGTCTCGCGCGACGAGGCCAGGAGAAAGTACACGTCGACACGCGCTTCACGCGGTATCGCGCCGACCGGACGGTGATCGCGAGCTTCGGTCGACCTACGTCGTCACCCGGGAGAACGGCCACTGGGGCGTCAAGGCGCGCTCGAGCTTCGCGCCGTAGCGCCGGCGAGGCCGGCGGCGGACCGGCACGGGTTGCGCGGTCTCGCGCGGGTGGTAAGTTCGACCGTTGTTCTTGCGGGGAGAAATGGTTTGAACGATTCCGTGATCGAGACGCTTGCTCGACTTCAAGCCATCGATCGACGGAACCGCGAGCGCGGGTTGGAGATCGAAGAGATCGAACGCCGCTCCGCCGAGCTGGCGAACGAGCTCCAGACCAAGCGCACCCATCTCGACACCGCGCGCGCCGATGCGGAGAGCCTGGGCGTTCGCCGCCGCGAGCTCGAAGCCCTCGTGCAGGAGGAGGAGCGCCGGCTCAAGGAACGGCGGATGCGCCTCACGCGGATCCGCAACGACCGCGAGCAGGAGGCTGCGCGACGCGAGATCGACGGGCTGAAGGAGCTCACCTCGCACCACGAGGAGGAGCTGCTCACCCTGATGGAGCAGACCGAGGCCGCGGACGGCGGCGTTCGCGCCCTCGACGCCGAGTTCCAGACGCTCGACGAGCAGTCGCGGTCGCACCAGGCCGCCTCGGCAGGGCGCGCCGACCAGCTTCGCGGCGAGATCGAGGCCGATCGCGGCGAGCGCGAGCAGGTCGCGGGTCTTCTCGGCGATTCGATCCGGCGACGCTACGAGCAGATTTTTGCACGACGAGGCGGTCTCGCCGTCGTCGAGATGCGGAAGGACATCTGCCTCGGCTGCCACATGTCGGTCCCGCCGCAGCTCGCGAACGAGATCCGCAAAGGGCAAAGCGTCCACACCTGCCCGAGTTGCCACCGTATCCTCTTCTGGCGCGTCGACAGCGACGAAGCCGCGACGAAGGAAGCGAAGCAGGCTTGACCTCTACCGCCTCCGACGAGGCGGAACGTCGTCGCATCCTTTCTCTTGACAGCCCCCGGGCCGGTGGCGACAGTTCATGCCGTGTCGGAGAGGATCGGACGGTCGATCGGGCTTCGGCCCGGTAGGAAAGTCCGGACTCCAAGGGCAGAGCGGCCGCTAACGGCGGCCCCAGGCGACTGGGGGAAGGTGCCACAGAAAACGAGACGGCCCGTCGAGCGCAAGCTCGGTGTGGTCACGGTGAAAAGGTGGGGTAAGAGCCCACCGGCCGCGCGCGTGAGCCGCGGCGCGTGACGAACCCCGCTCGGAGCAAGGCGAACTGGGGGGATGGATGGCCCGTCCGCTCGACCCTCGGGTATGCCGCAACGAGCGCGCGAGCAATCGCGCGCCCAGAGGAATGACCGTCACCTGACGCGTTACCGTCAGGTACAGAATCCGGCTTACAGATCCTCTCCGACACGCCTCTGATCGGAGCCGCGCGAACACCGCGCTCGGCACCCGGAGGCCCCGCGCTCTTCCCCCCTCGGAGGGAGCGTCCCCCACCCGGAAACCACTTCGATCTCAGGCCTCCCCACAGCCGGGCACGTTCCCGTTAGAATCTAACCTATTGATCTTGCAGGAGTTTTGTCGAAACCACCGTAGGCTTGGACGAAACCGCTTGACAGGGGAGGGGGAATTCCTCAGAAACCACGGTGGCGGGTAGTGGGGAATCGTGTGGAAACCCGGCGCTCACCATGTTCGAAGGAAGCTACGACAACACGGTCGACGAGAAAGGCCGAGTCGCCATTCCGGCGAAATACCGGGAGATCCTCTCCGTGTCGGGGGAGGACCGCGTGATGGTGACCTGGCACTTCGTGAAGCCGTCGCCGTGCCTGGACGTGTGGCCCCCCGCCGCGTGGCAGGCGAAGCAGGCGAAGCTGGAGCAGGCGACGTCATCGTTCTCTCAGGCCCGCGCGACCTTCAACGCAGTCTACATCGGACAGATGCGGGCATGCCAGCTGGATCGACAGGGTCGCATCCTGATTCCGCAGGCCCTTCGCCAGCGGGCTCAGCTGGGGGACGCGGTGACCTTCGTCGGGGCGGGCAGCAAGTTCCAGATCTTCAGCGAAGCGAACTACCAGCGAGTGCTCGAGGAATACGCGGAGTCGGTCATGACCGACCCGAATCTCTTCAATGAGCTCGGCATTTGAAGGGGGCAGAATGACGGGGGGGCGAGCCGCTACGGCTCTCCGCCTCGAGGACGACCCGGGCGAGACGGTACGTGCGAAGGAGTGGGAGGGGTTGACGAGGCTCGGACACGAGCCGGTGTTGCGGGCGGACGTGGTCCGCCTCCTTCTCACGGATGCGTCTCGCCCGGGCCAGCGGCTCGTCGATGCCACGGTCGGCCTCGGCGGACATGCCGAGGCCCTGCTCGAAGCAGGGCCCGGCGTGGAGCTGCTCGGAATCGATCGCGACCCGGAAGCGCTGGAGCGCGCCCGGGCACGCCTGGCTGCCTTCGGCGGCCGGGTGCATCTGATGCAGGCACGGTTTTCGGAGCTCGAGAGCTGCCTGGATCTGCTCGGCTGGACCCGGATCGACGGCGTGCTCGCCGATCTCGGAGTCTCCTCGTTGCAGCTCGACGCGGGCTCGCGCGGCTTCAGCTTCCAACAGGATGCGCCTCTCGACATGCGGATGGATCCGACGCGCGGTGAGAGCGCTGCGGACCTGATCGCCCGACTCGACGAGATCGAGCTCGCCCGGCTCCTGCGCGAGCTCGGCGAGGAGCCGGCCGCGCGTCGCATCGCGCGCGCGATCGTGCGCTCGGAGCCGCGTCCCGCGACGACGGGCGAGCTTCGCGGTGCAGTCCGCCGCGCCCTCGGCGAACGCCGCGGCCGTCGGCACGATCCTTCGACGCTCACGTTCCAGGCGCTCCGGATCGCGGTGAACGGAGAGCTCGAAGAGCTCGACCGCCTGCTCGAGCTCCTTCCCGAGCGTCTCGCCGCTTCCGCGCACGTCGCGATCCTCGCCTACCATTCGCTCGAGGACCGTCGCGTCAAGCAGGCGCTCGCGCGCTGGACGGCGACGTGCATTTGCCCGCCGGAGATGCCGGTGTGCCGTTGCGGCGGCCGCGCCCAGGCGCGTGCCTTGACGCGCGGAGCACTCCGCGCCGGCGACGAAGAGATCGCCCGCAACCCGCGCGCGCGCAGCGCACGGCTTCGTGCCGTCGAGTGGATCGATGAGCGCTAGCGCCGCGGCCACCCTCCGAACGTCGCGCGCTCCGGAGAGTCGTTCGGGCCAGGTACGTACGACCACGCGTGCGGCAGGACGAGCCGAGCCGCAGCGCCCGAGCAAGACGTGGAGCGTGCTCTTCGGCGCGTCGGCCGTCGCTCTCGCAGCGGGGCTGCGCGTGTGGACGGGACTTCTCTTCGCCGACCTCGGCTACGAGCACGTTCGTGCGGTGGATCTCGGCGAGCGGCTCGAGATCGAGCGTCAAGCGCTCGAGGACGAGCTCGCGAGCCTGCGCAGCACCGACTTCCTCGAGGCGGAAGCAGGACGCCGCCTCGGGCTCGGCCCGCCGTCCGCGGGCCAGGTCGTCGATCTGCGGAGCGAGCCGCGCGAGCCGCGCGAGCCGCGCGAGCCCGGCGCCGCGGACGTCCGGGCGGCCCAGGCCGCGAGCGGAGCCCAGCCGTGACGACCTCACTCGGACGCGCGCCCGATCGTCGCATGCTGGTCGTCGCAGGCCTGCTGCTCGCCGCGTTCGGTCTCCTCGGACTTCGGCTCGCGCACATCACGGTGGTCAAGGCGGAGGAGCTTCGCGGCAGGGCGGACCAGCAGCACTGGAAGACCGTTCGCGTCGCCGCGCCGCGCGGTGCGATCCTCGATCGCAACCGCCGCACGCTCGCGCACACGGTCGGGCTTCCCTCGATCTACGCGAGCCCGAAGTACAACGCCGTCGCTCCCCAAGCGCTGCCGCGTCTCGCCGCGCTGCTCGACCTCTCGCCGGAGGAGCTCCAGACGAAGCTGCGCCCCACAGCCGGCTTCGCGTGGCTCGGTCGCCGCATCGACCCGGAGAAGGCGCGTGCGATCGACGCGCTGAACCTCCCCGGCGTCGGAACGATGATCGAGCCGAGCCGCCGCTATCCGAAGGGCATTCTCGCGGCGCACGTGCTCGGCACCGCCGCCGGTGCCGACCTCCGCGGACGCGAGGGAGTCGAGCTCCGCTACGACGAGCTGATGCGCGGCGCCGAGACGGTGCTCCGCGTCGAGCGCGACGGCCGCGGCCACACGCTCCTGACCCGCGCGCGCGAGGAAGCGGTGTCCGAGGTGGAGGCGCCGAAGGGACCGACGCCCGGTGCGACCCTCGAGCTGACGATCGACGCGCTCCTTCAGGCGATGGTGCAGCGTGAGCTCGCGATCGGCGTCGAGAAGGCGCGCGCGGACGCGGGGACGGCGATCGTCCTCGATCCGAAGAGCGGTGCCATCCTGGCGCTCGCGAACGTTCCGACCTTCGACCCGAACCATCCGGGCGGCTCGGACAAGGCCGCCGTGCGAAACCGCGCCGTCACCGACTCCTTCGAGCCGGGCTCGACCTTCAAGCCGTTCACGGTCGCCGCCGCTCTCGACGTCGGCGCGGTCCGCGTCGAGGATCGGATCGACTGCGAGGAGGGCGCGTTCTCGATCGGACGCCGGACGATCCACGATCACCACCGCTACTCGCTCTTGACGGTGCCCGAGGTGATCCAGTTCTCGAGCAACATCGGAACGACGAAGATCGCGATGCAGCTCGGCCGAGAGCGCTTCGCGGACTACGTGAAGAGCTTCGGCTTCGGCCGCATGACGTCGATCGACCTTCCCGGCGAAGTGCCCGGCATCGTCCGCGCGAAGGACCGCTGGGCGATGATCGATCTCGCGACGGGGAGCTTCGGCCAGGGAATCTCGACGACGCCGATCCAGCTCGCGGCCGCCTTCGGTGCGATTGCGAACGGCGGGAAGCTGTATCAGCCCTACGTCCTCGAGCGCGCCGTCGACGACGGGCGCGTTCTCCTCGACTGGAATCCGGAGGAGCGCGAAGCGGCCGCACGGCGCGTCGTCCAGGAGTCCACGGCTTCCGTCGTCGGCCAGATGCTCGAGAGCGCCGTCAGCGGCGGAACCGGGAAGAAGGCACAGATCGAGGGCGTACGCGTCGCCGGCAAGACCGGTACCGCCCAGAAGGTCGATTCGAAGACGCGTCGCTACTCTCAGGAGCGCCTCGCGTCCTTCATCGGCTACGCGCCGGCGGACGATCCGGTGCTCGTCACGCTGGTCATGATCGACAATCCGAGAGGCGTCAAGTACGGCGGCGAGGTCGCCGCTCCGGTGTTCCGCGAGATCACCGAGCGGACCCTGGACCATCTGGGCCGCCGCCCGCGCCTCGGGGCGCCGCTGCCACGGAGGACACCCCCCTCTCCGTCCGAAGTGGCAGCGGCGCCCCGTGACGGCGTACCGTCCTTCCTCGGCCTGAGCTTGCGACGCGCGCTGGAGCGTGCCCACGACGAAGGCATTCCGGTCGAGGTGAGCGGCACCGGGTACGTGAAGGTGCAGGATCCCGCGCCGGGAACGGCGCTGCAGGACGCGGGCTCGATTCGACTCGCTCTGGAGCCGGTCGCGTGAAGAGCCGCGAGCGTACGACGATCGCCTCGCTCGTTGCGGCTTCCGCCGGCGAGGCGGAGCTCGTCCAGGGCGACGCTTCGAGCGCCATCCCGGCGGTACAGCTCGACTCGCGCACGGTGCACGAGGGGGATCTGTTCGTCGCGGTGCCGGGCGTCCGTGAGGACGGCACGGCGTACCTCGCCGCAGCGCGCGCTGCGGGCGCGGCGGCGTTCGCCGTCGAGAAGGATCGCGCGAAGGACGTCGCGCGAGCGCATCCCGACGTCGCCGTGGTCGCGTGCGCTTCCGCACGCCGATTCGCGGCGCTCGCGGCCGCCGAGGTCGCGGGTCGGCCGAGCGAGCGGCTCGTTCTGGTCGCGGTCACCGGCACGAGTGGAAAGACGACGACCGCGTGGCTCCTCGAGTCGATCTTCCAGGCGGCCGGTCACGCGGCGGGGCTCGTCGGCACGATCGAGTATCGCTTCGGCGGAACGAGCGAAGCGGCGCCGCTGACGACGCCGGACCCGATCGCTCTGCAGAATCTCCTGCGGCGCATGGTCGACGCGGGCGTCACGCACGTCGTGATGGAGGCGTCCTCGCACGCACTCGCCCTCGATCGCCTGCACGGGACCGCGATCGACGCCGGCGTCTACACGAACCTGACGCGCGACCATCTCGACTTCCACGCGGACCAGGCGAGCTACGCCGCGGCGAAGGCGCGTCTCTTCATGGAGCTCCTGCCGGCATCCGGCAAGGCGAGCTTCGCGGTCTTGAACGCCGTCGACCCGGAAACGCGCCGAGTGGCCGATCGTCTCACCGTTCCGAAGGTCACGTTCGGGCAGGGCGGCGACGTCCGCGCCGAGGACGTCGCGGCGAACCTCGACGGGCTGCGGGGAACGCTCGTCCTCGGCGGCGAGCGCGTCGGCTTCGCGAGCTCTCTGATCGGCGCGCCGCATCTCGAGAATGTCCTCGCCGCCGCAGCGACGGGCTGGCGCCTCGGAATTCCGACCGATCGCGTGGTCCGCGGCATCGCCGATTGCACGAGCGTGCCGGGCCGTCTCGAGGCGATTCGCGAAGGACAGCCCTTCGCGGTCCTGGTCGACTACGCGCACAAGCCGGACGCTCTCGAGCGTACGCTCACGAGCCTGCGCGAGCTCGCGAAGGAGAGATTGATCGTCGTGTTCGGCTGCGGCGGCGATCGCGACGCGGGAAAGCGTCCTCTGATGGGGAAGATCGCCGGCCGCCTCGCGGACGTGGTGATCCTCACCTCGGACAACCCGCGGACGGAAGAGCCGCTCAAGATCATCGAGGAGATCGAGTCGGGCGTGCGGGCCACGGCCTGCACGCGCGTCGCGCAAGAGGCGCTCGGGCAAAAGAGGGTAGGGGCGGAGTATGCGGTGGTGCCCGAGCGCCGCGCGGCGATCCAGCGGTCGATCGAGGTGGCTCGCGCGGGCGATCTCGTCGTGATCGCCGGCAAAGGACACGAGGACTATCAGATCGTCGGCACGAAGAAGATGCATCTCGACGATCGCGAGGAAGTGCGCCGTGCGCTCGCGGAGGCGGCCTGAAATGAGGTCGCGAGGCCGCGAGGGCGGTGCGACGACTCCGGCGGCGAACGCCGGAGCTGTGGTGGTGGGGTGGTGGTGGTGGTGGTGCGGAGTGGTTCCGCGGGGGAGCGGGTGCAGTGCGCCCGCCCCCTCCGGAGCCGCCGGAGCCCTTCGGAAGGGCGACGTGCCCTTCGCCGTGCGCGAGTGACCCTCCTTCGTGGTGTAAGGAGGGGCTGATGCTGTACCAGCTCCTCTACCCGCTCCACACCACGTACTCCGCGTTCAACGTCTTCCGGTACATCACGTTCCGGACGCTCCTCGCGGGGCTGACGGCGCTCGTGATTTCGCTGCTGCTCGGACCGACGATGATCCGCTGGCTCACCTCGATGAAGGTCGGGCAGCAGATCCGGAGCGACGGACCGGAGCGCCATCTCTCGAAAGCCGGCACACCGACGATGGGCGGCACGCTGATCCTCTTCTCGGGCGGCCTCGCGACGCTGCTCGTCGCGGATCTGAGCAATGCCTACATCTGGATCTCGCTCTTCGCGATCGCCTCCTTCGGAGCGATCGGGTTCATCGACGACTACCAGAAGCTCCGCGGCAAGAGCGCCGCCGGTCTTTCGGCCCGCGCGAAGCTCGGCTTGCAGGTGGTGTTCGGGCTCGTGATCGGCCTCCTTCTCGCTTCCCGGCCCGACTTCAGCACGACGCTCGACATCCCGCTCCTGAAGGACGTCCGTCCCGATCTCGGCTGGCTCTACCCGATCTTCGCGGCGCTCGTGATCGTCGGCGCCTCGAACGCGGTCAACTTGACGGATGGTCTCGACGGCCTCGCGATCGGCCCGGTCACGATCGCCGCGGGGACGATCGGCGTGTTCGCGTACGCGGCCGGGAACGCGCGCTTCGCCGAGTACCTGCAGATCCAGTACGTCCCGGGCTCGGGCGAGCTGATGGTCTTCTGTGGCGCGCTCGTCGCGGCGGGCCTCGGGTTCCTCTGGTTCAACGCGTACCCGGCGCAGATGTTCATGGGCGACGTCGGCTCGCTGCCGCTCGGCGCCGCCCTCGCCGTCGTCGCGCTCGCGAGCAAGCAGGCGCTCGTGCTGCCGATCCTCGGCGCCGTGTTCGTGATCGAGGCGCTCTCCGTGATCTTCCAGGTCCTCTCGTTCAAGATGCGGGGGAAGCGGATCCTCAAGATGGCGCCGATCCATCATCACTTCGAGCTGCTCGGCTGGCCCGAGCCGCTGATCATCGTGCGGGCGTGGATCATCGCCGTCGTCTGTGCGCTGCTCGCGCTCGCGACGCTGAAGCTGCGGTGAGAGGTGGGCATGCCGGCGTTCCGCTCCCGCGAGGGGCATCGAGCTCTCGTCCTCGGGCTGGGACGGACGGGAGTCGCCGTGCTTCGCCACCTGCGGCGCCAGGGAGCTTTCGCGCGCGGTGCGGACCGACGCGCGGATCTCCCGCTCCCAGCGGACTTGGAGGAGGCGGCGGACGTCGAGATCCGCGTCGGCGACGAGGACGCGACGCTGCTCGACGGCATCGACCTCGTCGTGCCGAGCCCCGGCGTGCCGGCGACGAGCCCGCTCCTGCGCGAGGCCGTTTCGCGCGGCATTCCCGTCGTGAGCGAGATCGAGCTCGCGGCGCGCTCGCTCGACGTCCCGCTCGTCGCCATCACGGGAACGAACGGCAAGAGCACGACGACCGAGCTCGTGGGCGCGATGCTCGCGCGCGCGGGGCGGCGCCCGTTCGTCGGCGGCAACCTGGGCACGCCGCTCGTCGATGCGGTGGACGGCGATTTCGACGTCGTCGTCGCGGAGGTCTCGAGCTTCCAGCTCGAGTGGGTCGAGAGCTTCCGGCCGAGCGTCGGCGTCTTCCTGAACGTCAGCGACGACCACCTCGACCGCCACGGCACGCTCGAGGCCTACGCCGCGCTGAAGGCGCGGCTCTTCGCGCGGCAGGGGCCGAGCGACTTCGCGATCCTGAACCGCGACGATCCGCTCGTCGCCGTCCTCGCGTCCGATCTCGCCGCACGCGTCGAGACGTTCGGGAGCTCACCAGGGAAGGGCTCCGGCGCGAGCCTCGTCGGGAACGAGATCGAGGTGCGGACCGGCGACACGACGTTCCGTTTGAGCCTTGCGCGCTCGTCTCTCCTCGGCGCGCACAACCGCGAGAACGTGATGGCTGCGGCGCTCGCCGCGCATGCCGCCGGAGCGGCGCCGAGCGCGCTGCAGGCGGCGCTCGACGACTTCCGGGCGCTGCCGCATCGCATGCAGGTCGTGCACGAGCGCGCGGGTGTCCGCTACGTCGACGACTCGAAGGGGACGAACGTCGGCGCGGTCGTCCGCTCGCTCGAAGGTCTTCCCGACGGCCGTACGGTGCTGATCGCGGGCGGACTGTCGAAGGGCGGCGACTTCTCGGTCGCGCGCGACGTCCTCGCGCGGAAGGCCCGCCGCATCGTGCTCTACGGACGCGCGCGCGACGAGCTCGAGCGGAGCTGGCGCGGCGCAGCCGAGATCGAGTCGCACGAAGACTTCGGCGAAGCGGTGCGCGCAGCCGCCGTCGCCGCGAGGAGCGGCGACCTCGTGCTGCTCTCACCCGCTTGCGCGAGCCAGGACCAGTTCCGCGACTACGCGGCGCGAGGCGATGCCTTCGCGACGATCGTGAGGACCCTGCCATGATCGCGACCCGCCACCACCGAGACGCCTGGACCCCGCCGCCGCCGACCACGTGGCCGCGCACGATCCCGCCTGGCCCGAGCGAGCTCGTGCAGCGCCCCGCGGGAAGCGCGAGCCGCCGCGTCGACGGGCTGCTGCTGGCGATGGCGGGTGCTCTCGCGGTCGGCGGGCTCCTGATGGTCTTCAACGCCGCGTTCTTCCTCGGCGAGGAGCGCTTCGGCGATCCGTACGCTCTCGCGACGCGGCAGGCGATCTTCCTCGTGATCGCGGTGGCCCTCGGAGCGCTCGTGTCGCGCGTTCCGGTCGCGATGCTGCGGCCGCTCGCGTATCCGGCGCTCGGCTTCGTGCTCGTGCTTCTGGCACTCGTCATCGTGCCGGGGATCGGTCAGGTGCGAAACGGAGCGCAGCGCTGGCTGCCGCTCGGGCCCGTGTCGTTCGAGCCGTCCGAGCTCCTGAAGCCCGCGTTCGTGCTCTTCCTCGCGCACACGCTCGCACGGAAGCGGGCCAGCATCACGAGCTTCTCGTTCGGCGTCTTGCCGCCGCTGATCATCGCGGGCGTGCCGATCGCGCTTCTCATGCAGCAGCCGGACTTCGGCGCCTCCGCCGTGATCGCGGTCGTGCTCGGGGCGATGCTCTTCGTCGCGGGAGCGCGTGCCGCGCATCTGCTCGGCCTCGCGGGCGTCGGCGGAGCGCTCGGCGCAGCGCTCGTGTTCTCGTCCGACTACCGCTGGTCGCGCGTGATGGCGTTCCTCGATCCCTGGGCGGACCAGCAGGGCAAGGGCTTCCAGCTCGTGCAGTCCCTGGTGGCGATGGGGAGCGGCGGCGTTGCGGGAGTCGGGCTCGGCGACGGGAAGCAGAAGCTCTTCTACCTGCCCGAGGGCCACACCGACTTCATCTTCGCCTTGATCGGAGAGGAGACGGGACTGATCGGCGGGCTCCTCGTCCTCGTCGCGTACGGCGTGCTCGCGATCCGCGGCTTCCGGCTCGCCGCGCGCGCGCCGGATCTGTTCTCCGCGTACCTGGCGTTCGGGCTGACCTTCACGATCGCGGCGCAGGCGGTGCTGAACCTCGCGGTGGTGATGGGCTGTCTCCCGACGAAGGGCATGCCGCTTCCGCTTCTCAGCTACGGCGGCTCCTCGCTCGTCGTGACGGTCGGCATGCTCGCGGTCCTGTTGAGCCTCTCGCGCGAGGTCCGCTGAGGAGGAGCGAGGCGCTGCGCGTGCTGATCGCAGGAGGCGGTACCGGCGGGCATCTCTTCCCGGGAATCGCCGTCGCGGACGAGATGGTCCGCCGTTTCGGCGCCGAGGTGCGCTTCGTCGGGAGCACGCACGGCATCGAGCGCACCGCGGTTCCGCGCGCCGGGTACGCGGTGGATCTGCTGTCGATCCGCGGGGTGATGGGGGAGGGGCTTCGCGGTCTCGCCCGCGCGGCGTGGCGCGTCCCGGAGAGCCTCTTCGCCGCGTGGTCGATCCTCGGCCGGTTTCGGCCGTCGCTCGTGATCGGCGTCGGTGGGTACGCGGCGTTCCCGGCGCTCGCCGTGGCGGCGATCCGGCACCGTCCGATCGTGCTCCTCGAGCAGAATGCCATCCCCGGGCTCGTCACGCGGCTCTTCGCGCCGTTCGCGCGCGCCGTCTGCGTCAGCTTCGCCGAGACCGCTTCGAGGATCGGCCCGCGCGCGCGCTTGACGGGCAATCCCGTTCGCTGGAAGCCGCGCGGCGTCTCGGCGCCGAGCGAGGGTCGGCTTCGGGTCCTCGTGTTCGGCGGGAGCGCCGGGGCGCACCGCTTGAACGAGATCGTGCCCGGCGCGCTCTCGCGTCTCGGCGGACCCGTGCAGGTGCTTCACCAGACCGGTGCGGCCGACCACGAGGCCGTGACCCGGCGCTATCGCGAGCTCGGAATCGAGGCGACCGTCGTGCCGTTCGTCGAGGACATGCGCGCTGCCTACGAAGCGTGCGACGTCGCGGTCTGCCGCGCCGGTGCGACCACGCTCGCCGAGCTGACGGCGATGGGCGTTCCCGCGATCCTCGTTCCCTATCCCTTCGCTGCCGCGGATCACCAGCGCACGAACGCCGAGGCGCTCGTGCGCGACGGCGCCGCGTGGCTGATCCTCGATCGCGAGCTCGACGAGGCGACGCTCGCGGCGCGACTCGAGGAAGCTCGCACGGATCCCGCAGGGCTCGCGGAGCGACGCCGGAGCGCGCTCGCTCTCGGCCGCGCCGACGCGATCGACCGCGTCGTCGACGTCTGTCTCGAAGCCGCGAAAGTGCCCGTCACGGCGAAGAACGTGGAAAGGGAGCCGTGAAACGAGTGCGCTTTGCCGCAGCGACCGCTAGAACAGCTACCGCCATGCGCGTACGGCATCGGATCCACTTCGTCGGCATCGGCGGCATCGGCATGAGCGGGATCGCCGAGGTCCTCCTGAACCTCGGCTACTCGGTTTCCGGCTCGGACCTCGGCAGGACCGAGACGACCGAGCGGCTCGCGAAGCTTGGCGCGCGCGTGTCCGTCGGCCACGACGCCGAGCGGATCACCTCCGACATCGACGCCGTCGTGACGTCGTCCGCGGTGAAGGCGTCGAATCCCGAGGTCGCGCGCGCGAAGGAGCTTCGCATCCCCGTGATCCCGCGCGCCGAGATGCTCGCCGAGCTGATGCGTATGAAGCACGGCATCGCGGTCGCGGGGACGCACGGCAAGACGACGACCACGTCGCTCCTCGCCGGCATCCTCTCCGAGGCCGGGCTCGACCCGACCGTCGTCATCGGCGGGAAGGTGCACTCGCTCGGCACGACGGCGCGGCTCGGCCAGGGCGAGACGATGGTCGCCGAGGCGGACGAGAGCGACGGCACGTTCCTGATGCTCTCGCCGACGATCGCGATCGTCACGAACATCGATCCGGAGCATCTCGACCACTACGGCACCGTCGAGCGCGCCGAGGACGCGTTCGTCGAGTTCGTGAACCGCGTCCCGTTCTACGGCCTCGCCGTGCTGTGCCTCGACAGCCCGCGCGTACGCGCTCTCCTGCCGCGCATCCGAAAGCGGTTCGTGACCTACGGCCTCTCGCCGGAAGCGGAGGTCAGCGCGCGCGACCTGCGGGTCGAGGGCTTCGCGACATCGTTCGTCGCGACCCGCGGCGGCGAGGACCTCGGCGAGGTGCGGATCGGCATGCCGGGCCGCCACGTCGCGCAGAACGCTCTCGCGACGATCGCGGCGGCGGCCGAGCTCGACGTCCCGTTCGCGGTGACGGCCCGGTCGCTGCGCTCGTTCGGCGGCATCCACCGCCGCTTCGAGGTGCGCGGCGAGCACGGCGGCGTCACGGTGATCGACGACTACGGCCATCATCCGGAAGAGATCCGCGCGACGCTCCGCGCGGCGCGCGAGGGCCTCGGCCGGCGGCTCGTCGCGGCGTTCCAGCCGCACCGCTTCACGCGGACGCGCGACCTGCACGACGACTTCCTGACCGCGTTTGACGACGCTTCGGTCGTTCTCGTCACGGAGGTCTACGCGGCCGGCGAGGAGCCGATCGACGGCGTGAGCGGCGAGAGCCTCGCGGGCGCGCTCGCGCGCCGCGGTCGCGCGGAGGTCGAGTTCACGCCGCGCTCGGAGCTCGGAGGTCGCGTCGCGGCGGCGGCGCGCGCGGGCGACGTCGTCCTGATGCTCGGCGCGGGCGACATCATCCGCGTCGGGGACCAAGTCCTCGAAGCCCTCCGGCGGAAGGATCCGCCCGCGGGCCGGGCGACCGGGTGAAGGCGGGAGCCGCGCGATGAATGCTCCGGCCCGCGAGAGCGAAGCGCGCCCGATCGACGATCTCGGCCCGGCCGGGCGCTTCTCGTCCGCGTGGAAGCGCGACGAGCCGCTCGCGCGGCACACGTCGATGCGCGTCGGCGGCCCGGCCGATCTCTTCTGCGAGGTCGCGTCCGACGAGGAGCTCGGCGCCTGGATCGCATGGGGGCGCGAGCGCGCGATGCCGGTGTTTCTCCTCGGCGGCGGCACGAACCTGATCGTCGGCGACCGTGGGATCCGCGGGCTCGTGCTGAAGCTCGGACGCCGGTTCGTCCGGACGGAGTGGACCATCGAAGGAGACGACGCTCGCGTCGTCGTCGGCGCCGCCGCGAACTTCAAGCGCGTCGTCCTCGACACGCTGGAGCGCGGCTTCACCGGCCTCGAGTTCGGCGAGGGCATCCCGGGAACGATCGGCGGCGGCGTGATCATGAACGCCGGCGCGTTCGGCGGCGAGATCGGCGAGGTCGTCGAGGCGATCTGTGGCGTCGACGCGAACGGGAACCCGTCGCGGCTCCCGCGCGAGGCGCTGCACTTCTCGTATCGTCACCTGGCGCTGCCCGCGGGCTTCGTCGTCACGGCGCTCGAGGTCCACCTGCGTCGCGGCGATCGCGAGGAGATCCAGGCTCGCGCCGCCGAGGCGCGTCGCCGGCGCGGTTTGCGGCAGCCGCTCGGGCAGCCGAACGCGGGCTCGATCTGGAAGAACCCGCCGGGAGACTTCGCGGGGCGCCTGATCGAGCAGGTCGGCCTGCAAGGCGAGCAGGTCGGCGGAGCGCAGATCTCGCCGCGGCACGCGAACTTCATCGTCAACACCGGCTCGGCGACCGCCGCCGACATCCGCGCACTGATGGACTTGACGCGCGATCGCGTCTGGGCGGCGCGCGGTGTCTGGCTCGAGCCCGAGGTCCGCCTGGTCGGCGAGTGGTGAGAGGGTAGGGGACGAGGTGGTGGAGCCGCGAGTGATCGGAAAATTTCGCGGGGCTCGCGTCGGAGTGCTCTCGGGCGGACTCTCGTCCGAGCGGGAGATCTCGGATCGGAGCGCTCGGTGCGTCGCCCTGGCGCTTCGCGGGCGGGGCTACACGGTCGAGTCGATCCCGGTCGACCGCCGCGTCGCCGAGGCGCTCTCGTCCGCGCGGATCGACGTCGCCTTCAACGCGCTCCACGGGCGCTACGGCGAGGACGGCTGCATCCAGGGCCTCCTCGAGGTCGTGGGCATCCCCTACACGGGCACGGGCGTCCTCGGCAGCGCCGTCGCCATGGACAAGTGGCTCAGCAAGACGATCCTCGAGCGCAGCGGCGTCCCGACGCCGCGTGGAATCCTCGTCAACGAGAAGACGGCACCGGCGTGGACGGGAGGCTTCCCGGTCATCGTCAAGCCGCGGGGCGAGGGCTCGAGCAACGGCGTGTCGCTCGTGCGCGATCCGGCGGCGCTCGAGGGCGCGCTCGCGCATGCCCGCGCCTACGACACGGACGTGCTGATCGAGGAGTTCATCCCCGGACGGGAGGTGACCGTGGCGATTCTGGACGACCGGGCGCTCGCCGCGATGGAGGTGGTGGCGCTCGGCGACGAGTTCCACACCTACGACGTGAAGTACTCGCCCGGGCGCGAGGAGTTCCGCATCCCGGCGCCGCTCGGCGACCTGTACGAGCCCGTCCTCGTGGCGGCGCTCGCGAGCCACCGGGTGCTCCTCGCCGAGTCGTACAGCCGCGTCGACCTGCGCGTCCGTCCGGACGGCGAGCTCTTCACGCTCGAGTGCAACACGCTTCCCGGGCTCCACGAGCTCGGCTGGTATCCGGCGATGGCGCGCTACGCGGGGATCGAGTTCGCGGATCTGATCGAGATGCTTCTCGACCGTGCGTCCCTCGGCGTGCGCGAGACGCGTCTCGAGGCACCGTCGTGAGCCCCCGCCGCGTGCCGAGCCGCACCGCGAAGCCCGTGCGCGTGCGGCGCGTGAACCCGGCGAAGCTCGCGGCGAGCGCGTGGGGGTTCCTGCGGCGGCCGAGAAACGTCTCTTTTTTGGGCGTGTTCCTGGTCGCGTGCTTTACAGCCGGCCCGATTATGCGCTACTGCAAAGACCATCGGTACTTCACCGTGCGCCGCGTCGAGGTTCGGGGAACCGAGCGCGTACCGGAGGCACGGGTGCGGATGTGGCTGGGTATGGTGGAGGGGGAAAGCATCTGGCGCGCTTCGCCGCAGGCCCTCGAAGAGAGCCTTCGGCAGCACCCCCCGATCGCCGACGCGCATGTGCGACGCATCCTGCCCAACCGGATCGAGGTGACCGTCCTCGAGCGTGAGCCCGGCGCGATGGTGCGCGACGCGAGCGGCTTCTACCTCGCCGACGACGAGGGCGTGCTGTTCGAGCGCGCCGAGCCGACTGCGGCGCTTCCGATCGTGACCGTCGTGACCGAGGGCGAGCCCTTCGTCGGTCCGCCCGAGCCGCCGGCGAAGCCGGCGCTCGCAAAGGCCGCTCGAGCGAAAGCCGACGCTCCGAAGACCGAGGTCGCCTTCGTCCCGGAGCCGGCGCCCGAAGCACTGGGCGACGCCTCGGCGCTGCCGCGCCGGATCCTCGCCGAGGCCGTCGACGTCGCGACACGGCTCGAGGCGGGGCTCGGCGGCATCGGCGTGTCCGAGGTCACACTTCGTGCCGGCACGCCGCCGGCGTACGAGCCGGAGCTCGTCGTCTTCAGCAGCGACGGCAGGCTCGTCGTACGCTTCGGCTGGGGCGCGTGGGACGAGAAGCTGGGCGCCTTGCAGACCGTCCTCGCGAACGCCCGCGATCACGGCTTCTTCGGCGAGGAGCCGCCCGCAGGCGACCTCGACGTCCGCGATCCCGAGCTCGTCGTCGCGCGCTGGGCGGAAGAAGGAACGGCGTGACGCCGATGGGGCGCAAGCAGGCATTCCACGTCGCCCTCGATCTCGGGACCCACAAGACGGCCGTGCTTCTCGCGGCCATGCAGGACCACGAGCCGCAGGTGATCGGGCTCGGCACCGCTCCCGCGGCCGGCATGCGGCGCGGGGTCGTGGTCAACATCGAGCAGACCGTCCAGTCGATCCGTCGCGCGGTGCACGAAGCCGAGGTGATGGCGGACTGCGAGATCCAGAGCGTCGTCGTCAGCGTCAGCGGGAACCACGTCAACGGCTTCAACAGCCAGGGGATGGTGCCGATCCGGGGCCGCGAGGTGACGTCCTCGGACATCGATCACGTCCTCGAGGCGGCCCGTGCCGTCCGGCTCGCGCCGGATCGCCACATTTTGCACGTGCTTCCGCAGGAGTACGTCGTCGACGACCAGCGCGGGATCCGCGAGCCGGAGGGCATGGCCGGGGTTCGGCTCGAAGCGCGCGTGCACGTGCAGACCGGCTCGACGCCGGTCGTCGAGAACGTGATCAAGTGCTGCAACAAGAGCGGGATCGCGGTTTCTCAAGTGATTTTCGCGCCTCTCGCGTCGGCGGAGGCGGTCCTCACCGCCGAGGAGCGCGAGCTCGGCGTCGCGTTGATCGACATCGGCGGCGGCACGACCGACCTCCTCATCTACGAGGGCGGCGCCGTACAGCATACGTGGGTGCTTCCGCTCGGCGGCAACCACATCACGAACGACATCGCCGCCGGGCTGCAGACGCCGCCGGGCGAGGCCGAGAAGCTGAAGCAGCGTCTCGGCTGCGCGGTCGCGAGCGCGGTGCGCTCCGACGAGCGAATCGAGGTTCCGAGCGTCGGCGGACGTGGCCCGCGTGTTCTGTCGCGGCAGATCCTCGCGGAGATCATCGAGCCGCGCGTCGAGGAGATCCTGAATCTCGTCGCGAACGAGGTCGCGGACGCGCGCGCCGACGGTCATCTGCGCGCCGGCATCGTTCTCACGGGCGGAACGGCGGGTCTCGATCACATTGCGACCGTCGCGGAGCGCGTGTTTCATCTGCCGGTCCGCATCGGTTCACCCGGACGCACGGGTGGACTAGGTGACATCGTCAGCGGTCCGGCGTATGCGACCGGGGTGGGTCTTCTCCAGCTTGCGGCTCGGATGGGAAGCGACGCGGTGATCAGTCCGGCTTCGGCGGGAATGATTGCGAAGGTCCGAACGCGCATGGGGGATTGGTTTCGGGAGTTTTTTTGATCCGGGGAGGGGTGCATGGCTCGACGTTCGGTCGAGCGGTGCGCGGATGAGTGGATGATTCGAGGAGGCTTCGGATGAACGAGATAGGGGCCGATCACGCGAGCGCGCGCATCAAGGTCATCGGTGTGGGCGGTGGCGGCGGAAACGCGGTCAACACGATGATCCAGTCCGGCATGCCGCGCGTGGATTTCATTGCCGCGAACACGGACGCGCAAGCGCTCGCTGCGAACCTCGCCCCGATCAAGATCCAGCTCGGGGGGCAGTTCACGAAGGGGCTCGGAGCCGGCGCGAACCCGGAGGTCGGCCGTCAAGCCGCGAGCGAGGACGTCGACGTCCTTCGCGATCTGCTCGCGGGCGCCGACATGGTGTTCATCACGGCGGGTATGGGCGGCGGCACCGGCACCGGCGGCGCGCCGATCATCGCCGGCGTGGCGAAGGAGATGGGCGCCCTCACCGTCGGCGTCGTGACGAAGCCCTTCCTCTTCGAGGGCAAGCGGCGCATGCGGCAAGCGGAGGAGGGCATCCGCGAGCTGAAGCATTCCGTCGACACGCTGATCACGATCCCGAACCAGCGCCTCCTCTCGGTCTCGAGCCGCAACATGCCGATCCTCGAGACGTTCCGGAAGGCGGACGACGTGCTGCTGCAGGCAGTGCGCGGCATCGCCGATCTGATCACGGTGCACGGGCTGATCAACCTCGACTTCGCCGACGTGCGCACGATCATGAGCGAGATGGGCATGGCGATGATGGGCGCCGCGATCGCCGAGGGCGAGAACCGCGCCGTCGAGGCGGCGCAGCGCGCGATCTCCTCGCCGCTGCTCGACGACATCTCGATCCAGGGAGCGCGCGGCGTCCTGATCAACATCACCGGCGGCAGCGACCTCTCACTGCACGAGGTGAACGAGGCCGCGACGCTGATCCAGGAAGAGGCGCACGAGGATGCGAACATCATCTTCGGCGCGGTGATCGACGAGACGATGGGCGACAAGCTGCGCATCACCGTCATCGCGACCGGCTTCGGCGAGGCGGCGAGCGAGCTGCTCGCCGCGGCCGAGCCGTTCGCGCCGCCGACGGCGCGTCCGGAGCTCCGTCCCGATCTGCGCCGCGGCACCGTGCCGACGCCGATCGCGGCGGCACGCACGAAGCCCGACAAGGTCCCGGCCGGCGGGCGTCCGGTCGTGCGCATGGGCCTTCTCGTCGACGACGGCGAGAACCCGACGTGGCACCGCCGCGGCGCCGGCAGCGACGAGCCCGAGGTGGCGAATCCCGTCGAGGAGTCGAGCGAGTACGACATCCCGACGTTCCTGCGGAAGCAGGCCGACTGAGCGATGAAACGGGGGAGCTTCCGCGGCGATGGTCGCGGAAGCTCCCCCGTCGTCTCGATTGCGTTCTTCGGCCGAGGATCGCGCGGCGAAGATCTACGCTGCGCGTCGGGAAGCGGACTCTCGATGCGAAGCTCGTGGAGCGGACTCGAGCCGCCGTGGCCGGAGGGCGAGAGGCACGGCTTCGAGATCTCTTCGCAAAGTCGTTCGCGGGGGAGGAGGCGACTTGACGTCGCGGGGCGGGACGGCCGCGGTGGGCGGCGACACGCCGGCTGGTGCCGGTGTGGCCCGGGCGCTACCGTTTCGTCGTGGAGCTCCGGACGGAAGAGCGCGACCGGCGCCGCCTCGCGGAAGAGGTGCATCTCGGACCGCGCCCCACGGCCGGCTCGGATCTTTCGGTCTGCCTCGTCTACCCGAACACCTATCCCGTCGGGATGGCGAACCTCGGGTTCCAGGCGATCTACGGGATCCTCGCGGGCTCGGGCGTCGCGGTCGAGCGCGCCTTCGTGCCGGACGGCGGCACTCGCGAGAAGCTTCGCTCCTTCGAGAGCCGGCGGCCGCTTTCGAGCTTCGACGTGGTCGCGTTCTCGATCTCCTTCGAGACCGACTACGTGCACGTCCTCGACGTGCTTGCGGCGTCCGGCATCACGCTCCGTAGTGCGCAGCGAGGCGAGCGCGAGCCGCTGGTCGTCGCCGGCGGGCCCGCGGTCTTCCTGAACCCGGAGCCGCTCGCCGACTTCGTCGATCTGTTCCTCGTCGGCGAGGGCGAGGAGATGGTGCCGGAGTGGCTCTCGGCGCTGCAGGACGCGGCGACCGTCCGGCGAAGCGAGCTCCTCGAAGCCTCTGCGGCGATCGAGGGCGCGTATGTTCCGGCCCGTCCGTCTGATTCCCGCGTCCGGCGCCGGTACGTCGCGCGCCTCGACGACGCGCCGACGCAGTCCCGGATCCTCTCGCCCGAAGCGGTCTTCGGCGACATGTTCCTCGTCGAGGCGAGCCGCGGCTGCGAGTGGGGCTGCCGCTTCTGCGCCGCGGGCTTCATGTACCGCCCGGTGCGGCATCGGAGCCTCGCCTCCTTGCGGGACGTGATCGTGAAGGAGGCGTTGCCGAAGCGCTCGACGATCGGCCTCGTCGGGGCGGAGATGGCGAGCCATCCCGGCATCGCGTCCCTCTGCCGGACGATCGCCGACCACGGCGGACGCGCTTCGCCGTCTTCGCTGAAAGCGGACCTGATCAGCCCGATGCTCGCGGCGGCGCTCGACCGCGGCAAGACGCGCTCGGTGACGATCGCGCCCGAGGCAGGCTCCGAGCGAATGCGGCGCGTGATCAACAAGAACCTGACCGAGGACGAGATCCTTCGCGCAGCCGAGCTCCTCGGGCAGGGCGGCGTCCGCACGCTCAAGCTCTACGCGATGATCGGCCTCCCGACGGAGACCGAGGACGACGTGCGCGCGATCGCGGACCTCGCGAGGAAGATCCGCGCGCGGCTCTCCGGCGTCGGGCGCTTGACGCTCTCGATCAACCCGTTCGTGCCGAAGCCGTGGACGCCGTTCCAGTGGGAGCCGATGCAGCGGATCGACGTGCTGCGCGACCGCGCGCGTCTCCTGCGGGACGACGCGAAGAGCATCCCCGGCGCTTCGGTCGACCTCGAGTCGCCGCGCGAGGCGTACTGGCAGACGCTGCTCTCGCGCGGTGACCGTCGCGTCGGCGACATCCTCGAAGCGGTGCATCGCGCCGGCGGACGCCACTGGCCCGTCCTGCGCCGTGCGGTCGCCGACGGCGGAGTCGGTGCCTGTCCTTCGCCGGACGAGTTCGTCCACCGCCGCTACGCTCCGGACGAGGTCCTGCCGTGGGACTTCATCGATCACACCGTCGCCAAGAGCTATCTCCTCGCGGAGTGGCGAAAGGCGCTCCTCGAGCGCGAGACGGCGCCCTGCGACGTCGCGACGTGTCGCTCCTGCAGCGCGTGCTGAGGACGAGGCCGAAGTGATCGTCGCGACGGGCGTGGACATCGCCGAGATCGACCGGATCGAGCGCGCGCTCGACGCTTCCTACGGCGACCGGCTGCGCGACCGCATCTTCACGCCCGGCGAGCAGACGTACTGCGAGAGCCGGCGCCGCGGCCGGGCGCAGAGCTACGCGGCGCGCTTTGCCGCGAAGGAAGCGACGATGAAGGCGCTCGGCGTCGGCTGGGGCCGGCACGCCGGCTGGCTCGACATCGAGGTCGTGCGTAGGTCGGGCGAGGCGCCGGAGCTGCGGCTGCACGGGCCTGCGGCTGCACGCGCGCAGCACCTCGGGATCGCACGCCTCGCTCTGTCCTTGACGCACGCGGCCGGGCTCGCGCTGGCCTTCGTCGTCGCCGAGCGAGGCGGTGCGCCAGCGGAACGAATCGACAAGGAGATCTCATGAGCCTCGAAGCGGGTTGGATCAACGACGCCGACAACCACTACTACGAGCCCGACGACTGCTTCACCCGTCACATCGAGCAGCGCTTCAAGCAGCGGACGGTCTGGATCGAGCGCAAGGGCGAGGGCCCGGGACGGATGTACGTCGGGTCCGAACGCTGTGAGTTCTTCAGCGTCGGCGCCGCCGACAGCATCGGCGCTCCCGGCTTGATGCGCGAGTTCCTCCGCGGCACGACCGACGAGGGCGGCAGCCCGAGCCTGAATCCGATCAACGGCCTCGACTACGCGGAGTTCACCGATCGGAAGACGCGCCTCGGAAAGATGGACGAGCAGAAGGTGCACGCGTGCCTGATGCTGCCGACGGCAGGCGTCGGCATCGAGCCGCAGCTCCGCGAGCCGGCGCACGCCGACGTGCTCTATCCGACGATCCGCTCGTTCAATCGCTGGCTCGAGGAGGACTGGGGCTACGGCGCGGACGGGCGCATCTACGGTGCGCCGCTCCTCTCGCTCTTCGACCTCGACGAATGCCTGCGCGAGCAGGAGCGCCTCCTCGCGGCGGGGGCGCGCTTCGTGGTCTTGACGGCGGGACCGGTGAGCGGCCGCTCGCCGGCGGATCCGTATTTCGATCCGTTCTGGGCGCGCTGCCAGGAAGCGCGGCTGAACGTCGTCTACCACATCGGACGGACACCGTTCTCCGAGATGTACAACCCGGCCTGGGGTCTCCGGCCGCACCCGCCGTCGCACCGCCACTCGTTGATGGAGTACTACCTCTCCTTCACGGAGCGGCCGATCACGGACACGCTGACGGCGCTCGTCGCCGACAACCTCTTCGGTCGTTTCCCCGAGCTGCGGATCCTGAGCGTCGAGTACGGCTCGTCGTGGGTCGCGCCGCTCCTGCGGAAGCTCGACCACATCGGGCGGCTCTTCAGCAAGGACATGTGGCGGTTCGGGACGCCGCCGGCGCGCCCGAGCGAGCTCTTGCAGAGGCACGTGTGGGTCTCGCCGTTCTTCGAGGACGACGTCGTCGGGCTCGCGCGCGCTCTCGGCCCGACGCGGGTCCTCGCGGGCTCCGACTATCCGCATCCCGAGGGCCTCTTGTGGCCGCGGGAGTTCGCGGAGGAGCTCGAAGGGCTCGACGACGGCGACAAGGGCCGGATCCTGCGCACGAACTTCGCCGGGCTGGTTGCCTGATCGGGCGAGGCTTCGACGGGACGCGAGGACGCCGAGCGCGAGGAACGAGAGTTCACGTCGAATCACGAGGCCGGCCTCGGGAGATCGAGCTCGGCGAGCCTTCGCGCGAGCTCGGCGGCAGCGATCGTGTTCCCGCGCAGTCCCCAGTGCGTGTCGTTCGGGCGATAGAGGCGACCGCCGCTCGATCGAGCATCACGCAAAGCGGGCGTCAGATCGATCAGCGACAGACCGCGCTCCTTCGCGAAGGCGGCGACCTCGCGATTCGGCAGATCGGGGTCGACGTCCGCCAGCGAAACGCTTTCGCGAGCCGCGGTAGCGCGTAGCTCGTCGGGGTAGATCTGCAGCCGTGCGGGCGCGAGCGCGAGAACGACGCGGGCGCCGTCGCGCTCCACGTCGTCGACGAGCGCGGCCAGCGCGCGCCGGAAGCCGTCCCAGTCCGGCCCCGGAAGCGGCGTGCCGGGTCGCGCGAGCATCTCGAGCTCCCGGCGCAGGATCGGCGCGAACGCTTCGTCGGAGAAGCTCGGCCGCGCGAAAGCGCCCTCGTCGTCCGAGTACCTGACGGCACGTGGAGCGGCGCCGGGCACGGCGGCCGCGGAAATCGCGCCGTTCGGCGTGGTTTCGCCTCCTCCGGCCTCGCCCTTCGAGCGGAGCTGCTCCTGGAAGAGACGGCCCGCGCGCCCCGCGAACGTGAGCAGGTAGGAAGCCGGCAGCACGCGCTCCGGGCCGAAGTGCACCGGATCGACGAAGTCGCGAGGATCGTTTCCGAGGTAGAGCGTCACGAGGACGACGTCCGGCTCGAGCGCGCGGCCGACGAAGGAGTAGACGAGGCGGTAGTCGGTGATCCCCGAGGCCGGCACGCCGAGGTTGTCGAGCTGGACCGCCTTCTTGCCGTCGCCGCGATCCCACGCGAGGACCAGAAGCGCCTCGGCGAGGGCGAGATAGGAGCGGGAGTACGGAACGGGCCCGTGGGTGAAGGAGTCGCCGAGCGCGACGACTCGCAGCGTTCCCGGGGGCACCTCCGCGGCAAACTCGCGATCGTGGAACCCGAGCGAGTTGCACGGGAACCCGTACCACGAGCGATTCGGAATCAGATGCTCGCGGTACGCGCGCTGGAACTCGGCGAACGTCTCCGGCTCGTTCCTCCGGGCGCCGTTCGGCTCGGCGAGCA
>Ga0194132_10004045_pt1 | contig 25360 bp, 23 predicted proteins | sample TA2KigOf80mmetaG_FD_148612 | JGI IMG/M metagenome (GOLD analysis project Ga0194132, IMG submission 148612) | Freshwater microbial communities from Lake Tanganyika, Tanzania - TA2015054 Kigoma Offshore 80m | ecosystem: Environmental > Aquatic > Freshwater > Lake | place: Tanzania: Lake... | reverse complement strand
GAGGGAGGGGCCCGCCGAAGCTCCGCCGAAGGCGGGAGGGTGAGGGAGGTTATTCATACCCATGCGCGCGGACGATGGCGCGCGCCGTCTCGCCCTTGAGAAAGTCGGCGAACGCCCGCGCCGCCGGGTCGTCCTTCGCCCGCGCCAGGATAATCGCGTCCTGGCGGATGGGCGCGTGCATTTCCCCGGGCACGATCCAGGCCGAACCGGAGACGATCTTGCCGTCCCGCATCACCTGCGACAAGGCGAAAAAGCCGATCTCGGCGTTGCCGGTGGCGACGAATTGATGGGTCTGCGCGACGTTTTCGCCCTGGACGAACTTGGGCCGGAGATCGGACTCGAGGCCGAGCTTCGCCAGCACCTCGATCGCGGCGGCGCCGTAGGGCGCGAGCTTCGGCGCGGCGATGGCCAGGCGGGCGAACGTTCCCGTTCGCAGAATCGCGCCGTGCGGATCGACGTAGCCCTCTTTCGCCGACCACAAGACGAGCCGGCCGACGGCATAGGTGAAACGGCCGCCGGCGGGCGCACGACCTTCGCGCTCCAGCCGCGCGGGCGTTTCCGCGTCCGCCGCGAGCAGGACGTCGAACGGCGCCCCGTTCTTGATTTGCGCGTAGAGTTTCCCGGTGGCGCCGGGAACGAGCGCCACGGTGTGACCGGTGGTGCGTGCAAAAGCCGCCGCGATCGCCTTCATGGGCGAAGCGAAATTGGCCGCGACGGCCACCCGGACCTCTCCGGCCGAAACGGGCATGCTCGGCCCCAAGGTCAACCAGGTTGCGAACAGGATCAAGACGCGCTTCGGCATGGCCGGAAAATCGTGCTATTGGGTTCGCGGCAAGGATCGAGCACCATACCCTAAGACAGCATGGGATTCGATGGAACCGACCGGTTTGCATTCCGGCGAAACGACCGCCTACCTCGCGCCCTCCGGCTTCGAGCGGGAGTTGACCCACGAATTGGGCGGCGATGCCGAGGCCTTCGGGCGGCTGTATCTCGCGCCGGGACCGCCGCGGCCGGCGGCGTGGACCGCCAACGTCTGGCACGATCCGGGGCGGCTCGCGATCGCCTCCATCGCCGACGGCGCCAAGCGGCTGCGGGCGGTCCAGCGTAACTGGGCGCTGTACGCGTTTCGACTGCATCGGCGCGCCGCGCTGATCCAGGAACGCCTGCCGCATGTGTCGGCGAAGCCGCTCCGCTTCCCGTCGTCGGCGCCCGCCGCGCCGCTCGGCTCGTGGACGCTGCTCGCGCCGGGCGAGATTCTGGCCGCGTCGAGGTGCGCGAGTCCTTTCCCCAACGGCGAGATCGGCTTCGTCGAGGACAAGGAAGGCCCGCCCAACCGCGCGTACCTGAAGCTGTGGGAGGCGCTGACGCTCTTGGGGCGCCGGCCGGGGCCGGGGGACACGTGTCTCGATCTCGGCGCGTCGCCCGGCGGCTGGACCTGGGCGCTCGCCGGTCTTGGCGCCCGCGTCGTCGCCGTCGACAAGGCGCCGCTCGCGCCGCGGGTGGCGAAGCTTGCCAATGTCGAGGTCCGCCGCGAAAGTGCCTTCGCTCTCGATCCCGCCGCTATCGGGCCGGTCGCTTGGCTATGCTCGGACGTGGTCTGCTATCCCGACCGGCTCTTTCGACTGGTCGAAAAATGGCTTGCCTCGGGCTTGGCGCGCAACATGGTCTGCACCCTCAAGTTTCAGGGCGCGACCGATTTCGCGGCGCAAGCCCGCTTCGCCGCGCTGCCCGGCGGGCGCTTGCTCCACCTGCACCACAACAAGCACGAATTGACGTGGCTGTGGCCGGCATAAAAAAACCATCTCCCGCGCGGGCGGGAGAGGGTCTTCGCGTAGAGAGCCGGTTCAGTTCAGCTTCGCGGCCTGGATGTCTCCCTTGACGCCGATCCCGAGCGAGAACGGGAACGAGACGTGGTGGAACCGGGTGGTGACGTTATCGTCGTGCACCGCGAAGCTGATCGTGTAGGTTCCGCCGACCTTCATGATCTTGTCGTCGGCCGGACGTCCGGTGTTGAGCTTGCGCCGCCAGACCAGGGTGTAGGTGCCGTCCTTCCACGTGCCCTTGGTCGCGTCATTGTCGGCGGCCGAACCCTTGGCGTCGGCCCGGCTGACCAGCCGGCCGGGCAGGATATCGCCGTCCTTCCAACCGGCGTTCGCGTCGTAGGCGACGGTGTTTTCCTCGCGCAGCAGGGCGGCGGGCTTGGCGAGGTTGCCGATGTCTTCCTCCCGGAGCGCCTTGGCGCCGACCTTCTTGGCGTCGAACATGAATTTCGGCGTCATGGTCTTGCGGTCGACGTTCCAGGTGAAGGGGCCCTTGCCTTCGTCGGCCAAGCGGTAGTCGAGCACGTAGCCGTCGTCGGCCATGCCGGCGATGTTGCTGCGATGCGCGCGCCATTGCATCAGGTCGAGGAATCCGCCCTCGGCCTTGATCTTGGCGATGTCGTCCTTGGATTTGGTCTTGTCCCAGCTCTTGCCGTCGAAGCGGATGTAGTTATGCATGCGGCCTTCGCGGGCCATGTTGGTTTTCCATTGGAAGCGGAAATAGAGATACTCCGCGTCGTGGGCGGCCTGGACGGCGAGGTCGAGCACGCCGTTCTTGCCGGCGATCGGCGTGGGCTCGAGCGGCCCGCCCTTGACCAGCTTGTTGCCCATGGCGGCTTCGTCGTCCTCGTGGCAGGAGAGCGCGCAGGCCTTGCCTTGTTTGACGGCGTTGTCGCCTTTCTTGTGCTCGGGCGAAAGCAGCCAATCGTAGCCGCTCTGGCCGGGATAGAAGAGCTTGACCGTCTTGACCGGAACCTTGGACCAATCCAGGGTTGCGGGATCGGCGGCCAAGCCGAGACTGGGAATCAACAGAACGGCGGCAAAGGCGGATATAGAAGCGCGCGGCGTCATGGCTTCCTCCTGATAACGGTTAAGAGGTGATCTCGGCCGGCGAGACTATCGAGGCCTCAACATGATGCCGGCCGCTCAGGCTTTCCGACTTGCACCATTACCCCGAATGGGTGGGAATTTCCTTGACCGGAATCAAAGTCATCCCGGTCAAATTACCACTTGTGCGTGCGGGCGCGGGCCGTTTAGGTTCTTTTGCCCATCGTCGGGGCGAAACCGGCGGGGCGCATTTTAAGTCCAGGGAAGGTAAAGGAGTTTTCAATGCCGGTCGGTACCGTAAAGTGGTTTAACAAAACCAAGGGATACGGATTCATCGTTCCCGATGGCGGGGACAAGGACGTGTTCGTCCACATCACCGAGGTGGAAAAGGCGGGGATGCAAAGCTTGAACGAGGGTCAGCGGATCTCCTTCGGGGTTACGGACGCCCCGCGCGGCCTCAAGGCCGTGGACATTCGGGCCTCGGAATAGGTCCGCAACGGGACTGGAATGGCCGGGCCGGGCGGATCGCCCGGCCCGGTTTTTGTTTGTTCCCCGGCGTGCGCTCCGGCAAACTGAGGGCTCTGAGGATCGCTCCCGTGTTGCCTTTCCGTTCCATCGTTTTCGTCGTCATTACTTTGCTTGCGGCGGCCGCGCCATCCCTGCCCGGGGCGACGGCCGAGGGTCCCGCGCGATCGCCCGTTTCCGCAAACGCTCCCGCCGGGTGGGAACGCACCCTCGACGCCGCCTCCCGCTACGTGCGCGGTCGCACGCACATCGAGGCGCTGGCGCGAAACTACCGCGAAGCCCTCAAGCGCGTTCAGGAAGAAGCGGGAGCGGCGAAGGCCGCGGCCGAGCGCGAAAGCAAGGCGGCCCAGGATCTGCTCGACGCGCTCGACCCGGCGCAGGCGCGCGAAGGCACGCGCGAAGGCGCCGAAGTCGCCGCCAAGCGCCGCCAATACACCCGCGACGTCGCCCAGGCCGGGGAACGCCTGGCGCTTGCCGACCTGGCGTTGCGCCGCGCCCGCGAACTGGAAGCCGAGATCGGGGCGCTCGCGCGCGCGAGCATGGTCGAACGCCTGCTCAGCCCGCTGCCGACGCCGTTCGCGCCGGCGGTTGTCGCCAAGGCGGTGCCGGAAGCGGTCACGTTCGCGGCGACCATTCTCCAATCTCCGGCCGAATGGTGGAACCGGTTCGCCGATGCCGACCGGGAGCAAACCCTGCTTTGGCGGGGCCTGTTCGTCGTCGTTCTCGCGCTCGGCGTGGCGGTGGCGGCCCGGCGCGCGCTGCTCGGCCGTTTCGGCCAGGTGGCCGTGACGGGCGAGCCCTCGATCGCGCGGCGCCTGCTCGCGGCGGCGGTGGAGGCGATCGCGCGCGGCCTGGTGCCGGCGGTGCTGTTGGGCGGAGCGCTCGCCTGGGTTTCGCGCGAGGATGCGTTGTTCGGCGGGGTCTTCGGCGCCGTGATCGTCGGCGGTTTGGTCGCCGCGCTGGTGGTGACGATCGTGCCCGCGCTGACGCGGGCGGTGCTCGCGCCGAGCATATCCGTGTGGCGAATCGTCGCGGCGTCCGACGAGCAGGGCCGCGGGCTCGCCCGCCGCGTCGAAATCCTCGCCGCCGTTTTCGCCGCCGATCTGTTCTTCCAGACCGTCGCCCGGTCGGTGCCGATATCGGCGGAGCTGACGTCGCTCTATGTCATCGGGGCCACGGCGGCGGAGGCGATACTGCTCACGGTCGTGGTGGCGCATCCGGTGCTGAAAGGCCGGGGCGGCGGATTGTGGCGGCTCGTGCGCCGGCTGCTGGGCGCGGTGGTGCTGGTTTCGGTCGGCGCCGCGGCCGTCGGCTACGGCTGGCTCGGGCGCTACCTGATCGAGGCCACCCTCTATTCGACCGCGATATTCACGGCCCTGTTCCTGCTGCGCGAGCTGGTCGCCGAGGGGATCGACATCCTGCTCGGCTCCGAGATCGCGCGCACGCGCCTCAACGTCTCGTCCAGGACGCTGCAGCGGCTCAAGTTCTGGCTCGCCGCCGGCGTCGATCCGGGCCTCGCGTTGCTCGGCTTGTTCCTGGCTGCGCCGTTCTGGGGATTGCCGTACCGGGATATGATCGATTCGATCGTGGCCGCGGCCAAGGGATTCCGCGTCGGCAACATCACGTTCTCGCCAGTCGCCATCGTCACCGCGCTCGCGGTCTTCTTCCTCGGCATGGCGGTCACGCGCCTGATCCAGCGCAAGCTGATGGACGGCGTGCTGCCGGAAACGCGACTCGACGCCGGAGCGCAGCACTCGTTGACGGCGGGCATCGGTTACGTCGGTTTCATCGTCGCCGTCGCGCTCGCGGTCGCGGTCGCCGGCGTCGACCTGACCAACGTCGCGCTGGTCGCCGGCGCGCTGTCGGTCGGCATCGGCTTCGGCCTGCAGAACATCGTCAACAATTTCGTCTCCGGCCTGACCTTGCTGGTCGAGCGGCCGATCAGGGTCGGCGACTGGGTGGTGATCGGCGCGCACGAGGGCCTGGTCAGACGCATCAGCTTCCGCTCGACCGAGATCGAAACCTGGCAACGCGCCTCGGTTATCATTCCCAATGCCGAAATCCTGTCGACGGCGGTGGTCAATTGGACCTTCAACGACCGGACCGGGCGGATCGAGATTCTGGTCGGCGTCGCCTACGGCTCGGACACGGCCAAGGTCCGGGACGTGCTCGAAGCCTGCGCGCGGGCGCATCCGCGCGTCCTTGCCGACCCGGCGCCGGTCGCGCTGTTCCGCGCCTTCGGCGAATCGAGCCTCGATTTCGAGCTCCGCTGCTTCACCGACAACGTCATGGAGCGGCTCGCCATCACCAGTGACCTGCTGTTCGCCATCGACCGTCGTTTCCGCGAGGAAGGCATCGAAATTCCCTTCCCGCACCAGGTCGTTTATCACATCGAAACGCCGCGGAAAAAGACCTGAGCCGTCCCTACTTCGCGAACGGGGCCATGTGCCGGCGCATGAACGTGCTCGCGCGGTGAATCGCGTCGCGCGCGGCCAAGTCGTCGGCGAAGGTGCGGACGTGCCGCTCGCGAAAGTCGAAGCCGCGCCCGACGCCCGGGTAGAGGGCGACCGTCACGTCGCGGCCCTTGGCGCGCATCGCTTCGGCGGCCATCTCGATGTTCCGGCGGCGTTGGTATTGCTCCTGGTCGCCGAGCAGGAAAAAGGCCGGGACGGCGAGGTTCTCGGCCTCGGACGCGAAGCGGTAGACTTGCATTGGCTCGGGCGCGTTGGGATCCTGCAGATGGGGATAGTAGCCGACGTAGCAGGCGACGGCGTTTTCCTGGCGTCGGTGGGTCACGGCCGCCTTGAGCGCGTAGTAGCCGCCGCGCGAAATCGCGTACACGCACGCGCGCGCGGCGGATATGTCCGGTCGCGCGAGCAGGACGTCGAGCCCGGCGGCGGTATCGGCCTCGAGCGCGTAATCGTGCTCGATCGGCATCGCCGGGATGAAGCGCAACTGAAAGAGATCGGGCGCGAGCACGACGAACCCTTGCGCGGCGAGCCGGCGCGCGTGAGCGCGGTTTACATCGTCAAGTCCGCGCCGGCCGTGGACGAACAGCACCGGCGGGTATTTGGCCTCGCCCTTCGGGCGCAGCAGCAGGGCGGCGACCTCCTCGTCTCCGCTCTTATAGGTCAGTTCCCGGCTTTCGACCGGATGCGCCGTCGGCGCTGGCAGGCGGCCCTCCGTCCACCAGGCGTCATCCCACCACCAGGGCGCTTCGATTTGGTGCGTCTGCTGCGCGACGGCGGTAGCCGCCGGCGGAAGCGTTAAAGCGGCGAAAACGCCAAGGGCGGCGGCGATCGAGCGATTGGGAAGGCGCATGTTTGGTTACCTGGTGAGGGGGTGGCCGCTTCGGTATATGCGGCGCTGGCCAGTTCGCGCAAGAACGCCCCTGGCCCGCGTGGACGCGAGCGTTTATGGTAGCCCCGTGAAACCCAAGGATTTGACAACAGTGACTCTTTTCCGGATCGGCGCGGCCTGGGCGTTGGGTCTTCTACTGGCGCTGCCGGCGGGTGCGGCCGATATCGTGTCCCATCGCGGCATCTACGACCTGAAGCTTTCGGCCGCGCGCCAGGGCGGCGCCTTCGTCGACGCGCGCGGCGGGCTCGACATGACCATCGAGAAGACCTGCGAGGGCTGGCTCTTGACTCAGGACCTGGGCATGGAACTGGCGACCGCGCTGGGCGCGGAAGTGCGCCAGCTTATCCGCTATTCCGGTTGGGAATCCCTCGATGGCCGTCGCTACCGCTTCGTTTCGCGCACCCAGACCGGCGCCGATCAGAAGGAATCGCGCGGCCAAGCCCGCATTACGGGAAACGATCTTTCCGGCGAGGCGGTCTTTCAGGCGCCCAAGCCGCAAACCGTGAAATTGCTGCCGGGGACCCGCTTTCCCATCGCCCACGCGGCGTGGCTGATCGATCGCGCGCTGGCGGGCGAGCATCAAGCGCCGAGCGTGGTGTTCGACGGTACCGACGGCGAAGGACCGCAGAACGTGACGGCGTTCATCGGCCGCAAGGTCGGCGTGACCGAGCACGAGTACGGGCGTGGCGCGCTCGGCGCGCTCGCCCAGCGCGATGGCTGGACCATGCGGCTCGCGTTTTTCGCCGAGGGCAGCCGGGACGCCTCGCCCGAATACGAGATGGAGATTCTCCAGCTGGCCAACGGCGTCGCGCCGCGCATGGTGGTGGACTACCGCGATTTCTCGGTCGTGTTCGACATTCGCAAGATCGAACCGATCGCAGCGCCGAACTGCTCATGAGGAGAGCGCCGGCCGTGACCACGATCGCTTCGTCCACCCGATCGATCGCCGTTTTCGGTTTTATCTTGCTCGGCCTCGGCCAGGTCGGCCCGGGCCCGGTCGCCGCCAGCGAACCGGTGGGCGGCTTCGTCGGCCTCCAGGTACAAGGCGTCAATTCGGCGATGATGGCGGCGCTCGGCCTCGATGCCGTCAAGGGAGTGCTGGTGCGCGACGTAGCGGCCGGGGGGCCCGCCGATCTCGCCGGCATTCGTCGCGGCGATCTCCTGCTCAAGCTCGCCGGGCAGGAAATCGACAGCACCGAGCAGCTAATTCAGGTCGTCAACAAGACGACCTCCGACCAGATCGTGCCCGTAAGCGTGTTCCGCGCCGGCAAGACGGTCGAGTTGCGGGTTAAACTCGGCCCATGGCCCCAGGCGCGGAAGGTGGATCGCGACGCCACCGGTCATCTGCCCGAAGCGGGCCTGACCATGGTCGCGCTTACGCCCAAGATGCGCGACCGGTTTTCGGTGCGCTGGAGTTCGGTCGGCGTTCTGGTGACGCTGGTCGACGAAAGCAAGGTGGCGGGGATCGGGATCAAGCGCGGCGAGATCATCTATCAGATCAATCAGGAAGACATCTGGCTGCCCGACCAGATCATTGCCCGCTACAAACAAGCCAAGACCGCCAAGCGGCCGAGTTTGCTCCTGTTGATCGAAGGCGCGGAGGGTTTCCGCTACATGACGTTGCCGGTGCGGTGAGGGTCACTTCGCCGCTTTTTGGATTTTATTGACCACCGGCTTCAGGGATTTGAGGTACGCGGCCATCGCCTTGCGGTCGTCGGCGGACAGGCGGCCGGTGCCGTAGCGGATCACCTCGCCCATCAGGCCGCCCGCCACGTCGCCGTCGGGCAGCGTCCCGGTTTCCAGAAAATAGACGAGATCGGTCGTTTTCCAATCGCCGATCCCGGTCTTGGGCTCCGGAGTGATGTTGGGCGCGGGTTTGCCCTCGGCGCCGTCGGCGGAACCCGCCATCCAGCGCGCGCGATCGAGCCCGCCCAGCCGGTCGCGCTGGGTGTGGCATTCGGCGCAATGGCCGGCTGCCTCGACCAGGTAACGGCCTCGATTCCAGGTGGCGTCGCGCGACGAATCCGGGAGCAACGGGCCTTCCCGGAAATAGAGCAGCTTCCAGACCCGCGCACCGAGACGCAGGTTGAACGGAAACGGCACCTGATGGGGCTTGTTCGGTTGCGCGACCGGGGGCAGCGTGAAGATGTAAGCCTTGAGGTCGCGCAGGTCCCGGTCGGTCATGCCGGTGAAGGCGGGATAGGGGAAGACCGGAAAATAATGCTCGCCCTTGGGCGAGACGCCCTTGCGCATGGCGCGGATGAAATCGTCGTCGCTCCAGCGGCCGATCCCATGGACCGGATCGGGCGTGATGTTGGGGCCGTAAAACACGCCAAACGGCGTTTCCAGCGCGCGGCCGCCCGCGAGCAGCGCGCCCTTGTTCTTGAGATCGGTGTGGCAGGAAGTGCAGTTGCCGGCGGCAAACACAATCTCACCGCGGTTGGGATCGCCCGTCTGCGCGCCGGCGTCGCCGCCCGAAAGCACGAACGCCGCCGTCGCCAGCAGGGCGACGACGGCGCGTGCGCGAGTCATGATCGTCCGGCGGCCTTAGCGTTTGACGCGATAGTCGTCGTGGCAGCCGCCGCAGGTCTTGCCGGTGGCGGTGATCTGGACCTTGATCGCGTCGGCGTTGCCGGCCTTGGCAAGTTCGGCGAGCTTGGCGGTCTCGGTCTTGAACGCGGTCAGCTTGGCCTTGAAGTCGTCCGGCTTGGCCCAGATTTCGGGCTTGGCGTCGGAATTGGGAATGTCTTTGGAGGCGGCCGGGAAGATGTCTTCGGCGATCACCGCGAGCGCGGCGAGATTGGCGGCCTTTTGCGCCATGGCTGGGCCCCACTGGGCCTCGCCCTTGGCGAAGGCGGTGAGCGGCCCCCATTGGAACGCGACCGCGCGCATCACGCCTTGGCGGTACTTGAGCAGGTTGGCGGGGGTGGCCTGGGCGTAGGCCATGCCGGCGCCGAAGGCGATCAGGGCCCCGGCGGCGATCGTGGTCTTGAGCAGGCGAGTCATAGGAGGTGTCTCCTTTTGCGATGTTGAGTTTGACGCGACGAACAAAGCACTTCGATCCGAAATCAGGATTTCTTCTTGGCCCGCGCGGCGGCGACCGCCTGCTTGAGGGATTCCTCGTCGGTCGCGCCGGGAATCAGCATGTCGCCGACGACGAAACTGGGCGTGCCGCGGATGCGCAGCGCTTCCGCCAACTCCTGGATCCGCTCGATATCTTTCAAGACCGACGGGTCCCGCATTTTTTGGCGGACGGCCTCGGGCTTGAGCCCGACCGCCTTGACTTCGTTCATCACGCTGTCCTCGTTGACGGCGCGCGCGGACAGGGCCATCAGCCGGTTGTGCAGGGCGACATATTTGTCGGGGGCGATCTTGAAAGCGGCGATGGCGGCGCGCGCGGCGAACATGGATTCGGGCCCGAGGACCGGAAATTCCTTGTAGACGAAAAGGATGTTGCCGTCGCTTTTCAGGACGTTCTGCACGGTGTCGTGCACGCGCTTGCAGTAACCGCAGCGGTAATCGAAAAACTCGACCAGGGTGACGTCGCCCTTGGCGTTGCCGCCGACCGGCGAAGCCGGGTCGCGCTCGATCTCGTCGCGGCGTTTGGCGATGGCGTCGCTTACTCCCTTCGCTTGCTCCGCCTCTTCCTTGGTACGCAGATTGTTGATCGCTTCGACCAGCACCTCGGGATTTTTGAGCAGGTATTGGCGGACGATGTCCTCGACCTGTTTCTTCTGTTCGGGCGAGAGCGTCTGCCCCCGGGCGACGGACGGGGCCGCGAGCAGCAGGGCGAGAGCCGACGCGGCGACGGCACGGAATATTCGGCTGGACATGATGGGGGGTCCCGATGAAATACGCTCGGGCGTCACTATGGAGCAAGGGGTGCGGAACTGCCAAGTTCCGCCATGTCCGTCCGGTCTTCACGAATAGGTGACCCGGTTCAGCGAGACAGCCGAATACCCGAGACGTGGGCGGCCGGGGCATTCCCGGGCGCCGGCGCCACGGCCAGACCTATAAAGACGACACGCACGCGCAAGGGGTCGTCGCCGGGCCACAAATCGCGATAGATCCGTTGCAGATCCACCGTCTCGAACCACCACTTGCCGGCGTTCTCGCGCCCGCCGCGCGCGATGTAGAGCGGCGCGCGCGGCTCGGACGCTTCGGGTTTGAGCACGGTTCCGCGCCGCCGACGGGAGCGGAAGCGAAGCCCGCACCCTTCGCGCCGCCTTGGAATCCGACAACGAGGCGGACGGGATGCAGGCCTTCGCCGTGGAAATCCATATTCCACGACCAGCTCAGATCGGGTGTCATGAACGCCGGTGCGTCGATCCGCCGGGCGAGCAGAAAGCCGCGGTCGCCGGGAACCAGTCGCAACGCCGGAACGCCGTCGATCTCGACCACTCGCGCCTGGCCGGGGGTGACCTTGCCCTCGCTGACCCAATCGCCGGGTAGGCCGGCCGCGACCAGGTCCGGCGTGGGACCGAGAACGTCGAGCTTGCCTTCGATATCGATTCCGGCGCGCGGGGCGGCGCAGCCGGCAAGGACAAGCGACAAGACGAACGCCTCGGCGCGCGCGGCCGGCGTCATTTGCGCTCCCGGGCGGATTCGAGAATGTCCTGAGCCTGGAGCCAGCCGGGCGAGCCGCGCGGCAGGAGTTGCTCGGCGCGGCTGGCGTGGTAACGGGCTTCGTTCTTGCGGTTGAGCAACATCGCTTCCTCGGCGAGCGCAAGCGAGCTTTCCGCCATCTCGCCCTTGCGGCCGTGGGCGATGGCCAGCTGGCGCCAGTAGAACGGTTGCGCGCGGTCTTCGCGCAGCGCCGCGTTCAGGTTCGCGATGGCCGGCTCCAGCAGGGCGGGGTCCTGAGATTCGATCTGCACGCGGGCGAGGTCGGCCTTGAGCAGGCCCGAATCCGGCAGCAACCGCACGGCGGTCTGATAGGGACCGACCGCTTCCGCGACACGGCCGTTTTCGAACAGCATCTGGCCCTTGAGTTCGCTGAAATACGGATCGTCGGGATGTTCGCGGATCAGCTCGTCGATCAGCGGGAGCGCCTTGTCCAGTTGCGGCACGCGATAATAGGCGATGGCGCGCGCGTAACGGGCGATCGCGCTTTTGTCCCGTTCGGGATACTGGCGGAGCGTGTGGCCGAGCGGATTGAGAAAAGCATAGAGCTTGGCCTTCATGCGCTGATGCATGGTTTCGAACGCCGCCGACAACGGGACCGCCGAATTGGGCGAGGCGGCGACGTGCTGGCGCATGACCTCGACGCGCTCGCGGCTCAAGGGGTGGGTGCGGAGATACGGGTCCTGCCGGTCGGGCGTGCGCGGGTCCTGCTTCTCGAGAACCTGCATGAATTCGAGCAAGCCTTGCGCCGACTGGCGGGTCTGATCCAGGAACTGAAGCGCGGCGGCGTCGGCCGCCGATTCCTGGGTCCGGGTGAAGGCGAGAAAGCCGCGCATCGCCGTGCTCGCGCCGCCCATTATGACCGCCGTCCCCGCGTCGCCGCGCCCGGTGGTGACGGCCGCCGCGCCGCCGAGGATCAAGGCGAGAATTTGCTGGGCCGAGGCCCTGCGCATCTCGTCTTCCATTTTGGAGAGGTGTCCGCCCGAGATGTGGCCGACTTCGTGGGCGATTACGCCGATCAGTTGCCCCGAATGCGCGCTTTGCAGAATCAGCCCGGTGTTGATGAACAGGCGCTGGCCGCCGGCGACGAAGGCGTTGAGGGCGCGGTCGTTGACGAGATGGATGCGAACGTCGTCCGGGTTAAGCCCGGCGGCCTGGAACAGTGGCGTCGCATAGGCGCGGATGATATTTTCGGTTTCGGCATCCCGGATCAGGGACAGCTTGCCCGATTGGGCCAAGGCCGGCTGGGCGGTGCCGATAAACGCGAGAACGGCGGCGCCGGCGGCGAGAATGGGAACGGGAATGCGTATCGGCAAGGACGGTTCACCGGTGTTGGGACGCGAAAAAGGTAGTAAGCCGAGCCCCCGGCGTCAATTGACGGTGCCGGCTTTTACGTTGGCCTTTGCGGCGGTCGTCGTTTTGGGGGGGTGCGCCGGCAAGCCGGACGAATCCAAGCGCGGAACCGTCGGTTTTGTGCAGGGTTTTCTCGGCGGCGTGGTCGCCGACGAGCCGCGCGCGGCACTGACCGGCCGTGAAATCCTATCGGTCGGGGGCTCTGCCGCCGATGCGGCGGTGGCGACGTATTTCGCGCTTGCCGTCACGCTGCCCTCGACGGCGACGCTCGGCGGCGGCGGTATCTGCCTGGTGCACGACCCGGCCAAGAACAAAGATAAGGCGTCGATGCTCGATTTCGTCGCGCCCGCCTCCAAGGCGTCGGCGGGATCAGGCACGACGGCGGTGCCGATGAACACGCGCGGGTTCTTCATGCTTCATGCCCGACACGGTCGGTTGAAATGGGAGCAACTCGCGGCCCCGGCGGTGAACATGGCCCGCTTTGGCGTGCCGCTGCCGCGGGCGTTGGCGCGGGACATGGCGGCGGCGGGCGGTCCGCTCGCTCGGGACGGGGAGGCGCGGCGGATTTTCGGCCGCGCCGATGGCGCGGGCCCTCTCGGCGAGGGCGACCGGCTGATCCAAGTCGATCTTGCGGCGACGCTGGATCGCATCCGCACCCAAGGCCCCGGCGACCTGTATGCCGGCGCCGGCGCGCGCAGGCTGGCCGAAACCTATCGCACCGCCGGGTATGCGCTCGATGTGGGCGAGTTGCGGGATGCCGTGCCGACGTGGCGCGAGCCGGCGGCGTTCCCGATCGAAAGCCAGGGCCGGCGCGCGCTCGCTTATTTCACCGTCGCCCCGGCGCTGGCCGGTTCGGCCGCGGGACGGATTGTCGTTGCGCTCGCCGACAAGGATCGTTACGCCCGCGCCGGGGACGGCGAACGCGTGCCGATATTCCTCGACGCCGCCCGCCGCGCCTTGGCCGAATTTCCAGCGGCGGCGGGGCCGGCGCAAGGTTCGTCGGCAACCGGGTTTGTCGCCGCCGACCGCGATGGCCAGGTGGTTGCCTGCGCGGTGACGCCGCACCGGCCGTTCGGCGCGGGTCGCGTCGCTCCCGGCACCGGCATTCTGATCGCGGCGCCTCCTTCGCCCGGCGGGGATGGACTCGCCGCAACCATCGTCAACGACCGGCGCGGCGACGGCGCGCTGTTTGCCGCCGCGGCGGGCGGCGCCTCGTCGGCGACCGCGATCGCGCAGGTCGCGGCGCGCACCATGTTTGCGGGCCGTCTGCTCGAGGACGCGCTCGCCGAGGCACGGCTGTACCCGACGGGGGCAGCCGGCATCGCCGGTCACGATGGGGTGGTCAACGCGCTTTCCTGTCCGGGCGGCCTGCGCGACGATCCGGGGTCGTGCTCGCTCCGGCCCGACCCGCGCGGCCTCGGCCTCGCGGCGACGGCGAACTGACCGATGACGCTCAAAAGTTCGCGCCGCGGCGGGGTACCCCCCTTTATCGTCATGGACGTGATGCGCGAGGCCAACGCCCGCGCGGCGGCGGGCAAATCGGTCCTGCACCTGGAGGTCGGCCAGCCGTCGACGCCGGCGCCGAAAAGCGTGGTGGAGGCCGCTCGCCGCGCTTTGGCGGACAATCGTCTCGGTTACACCGAAGCGTTCGGCATGCCGGAATTGCGCGAGCGCATCGTCCGGCATTACCGGAACGCCTACGGGGTCGAGGTGCTGGCGGCGCGCGTCGTCGTCACCACCGGCTCGTCGAGCGGGTTCGTGCTCGCCTTTCTCGCCGCCTTCGACGTGGGCGACCGGGTGGCTCTGGCGGTGCCGGGCTATCCGGCCTACCGCAATATTCTCGCGGCGCTCGGGATCGAGCCGGTGCTGGTCGAAACCGGTCCCGGAGACCGCTTTCAGCCGACGCCCGAGGTCTTAGATCGCTTCGGCGGCCAGCTCGACGGCCTCATCGTGGCGAGCCCGGCCAACCCGACCGGCAGCATGATCCCGCGCGCCGATCTGGAGCGGCTGGCGGCGCATTGCCGAATGCGCGGCATCCGGCTGGTGTCGGACGAGATTTATCACGGCATCGTCTTCGGCCCGGCGGCCGAAACGGCGCTCGTGTTCGATCCCGAAGCCATCGTCATCAACAGTTTTTCGAAATACTATTCGATGACCGGCTGGCGGCTCGGCTGGATGGTGGTGCCGGAATCGCTCGCGCGCGCGGTCGAATGCCTGACGCAGAATCTCTACATCTCGCCGCCGACACTGTCGCAAATCGCGGGCATCGCCGCGTTCGACTGCGCGGTCGAACTCGACGCCAACGTCGCGCGCTACGCCGAAAACCGCCGGTTGCTGCTGGCCGAATTGCCCAAGGCCGGGTTCGACAAATTCGCGCCCGCCGACGGCGCGTTCTATCTCTACGCCGACGTCGGCGATCTCACCAACGACAGCGCCGAATTCTGCCGTCGGATGTTGGCGGAAACCGGCGTCGCCGCGACGCCGGGACTCGATTTCGATCCGGGGCGGGGCAATCGCTTCGTGCGCTTTTCGATCGCGGGCGCGACCGCGGACATGGCGGAAGCCGCCCGGCGGCTTGTCATCTGGCGCAAATAGCGCGGCTTATCAGCCGACGATTTAAGGCATGCCCCGATCAAACGTAATCGTCACCCCCGCGAAAGCAGGGGTCCAGGTTTTTGAAAGATCTGGATTCCCGCTTACGCGGGAATGACGAAATGGAGATATTTGGCCGGAATCAACTCTAACCACGCCGCCACCAGCCGCGCTTGGCCGGCGCGCCCTCGGTCTTGCCGACCTCGACGATCTCGGTCTTGCTCGCGCGCAGACGGCGTTCCCGCTCCTCGGGCGTTTCCTCGGGCGTCGCCGGGACGGGCGCTTCGGCCCTGGGTTCCGGCGCGGGCGGTTCCGAAACGAACGGTTCCGGCGCCCGTGTTGTCTGTGCGGGCGGTTCGTCATGCGAACGCATGTCCACCGGCGCGACGTGCGAAGGCGTGACGCGCGGCGGCGGAGTTTCGGCTTCCTCGCGCTCGGTGTCCGGCTCGTAGCGTCCGAAACGCGGCCCGTCGAGGAACGCGATTCCCGCTTCCGCCGGCGTGGTCACGCGGAATTCGCGGCGCGGGCCGCCCTCTTGGAACCGTTCGGGCCGGGGCCGTTCCGGCTTGGTCTCGGGCTGGCCTTCGGCTTGGCGCGGTTCGGCCGGACCGGCGAAATCGGCGGTCTCGCCGTGGCGATGGCGATGGCGATTGCGTCCGCCGCGCCGTCCGCGCCGGCGCCGGCGCCGCCGGCCCTCGTGCGGCTGGCCGTCGGGGCCGGTCTCGAAACCGCCCCGGTTCTCGGCTTCGTCCGGTTGCCGCTCGGCGCCCGGTTCGGATTCCGAGGCTTGGAGTTGCGCCGGTTGTTCTTCGCCCGGGCCGACCGGGCCGAGCGGAGCATCGGGCTGCGGCGCGCCTAGGGGATAGGTAGCGTCTTCGGTTATCTGCCCCGGCGCGTGCACGCGATCCTCATACGCGCGCGGGGATTCTTCGGTTCGCCCGCCTGTCGGTGGGACCGCGCGGTCCTGGCCGCGTCCTCGGCGTCCGCGCCGGCGGCGCCGGCGGCGACCGTCGCCGCCCGAACGAGCGGCGTCGTCGGCGATGGGCGTCTCGATCTCGGCGACAGCCTCGCCCTCGGCCGGCGCGATCTCCTCTTCGACCGGAATGTCGTCGCCCTCCTCGGGCTCCGGCATCGGCGCGCTGACCGGTGCCACGATCACCGGCGGGCCGCTCCGCGCCTTGGTGCGGTCGATGCGGTGGGCGGGCGGCACCAGGGTATCGTCGGCGGCGAGTATGACGCGGAACGCGAAGCGCCGCTCCAGCTCGCTCAACGCCGCGCGCTTGTGGTTGAGGATGAACAGCACGATTGGCGTCGCGGCGTGGACGACGATCTCCTCGGAGCGGCCGCGCGCGCCTTCGTCCTCGATAGCGCGCAGGATCGCCAACGCCGACGTGTCGGTCGCGCGCCTGACGCCGGTGCCGCCGCAATAGGGGCAGGGCACCGAGCTGGTCTCGATCAGGCTCGGGCGCAGCCGTTGGCGCGACATTTCGAGCAGGCCGAAGTGGCTGATGCGCCCGATCTGGATGCGCGCGCGGTCATGGCGCATCGCTTCCTTGAGGCGGCGCTCGACCTGGTTCTGGTTGCGGTTGCTCTCCATGTCGATGAAGTCGATGACGATCAGGCCGGCCAGGTCGCGCAGCCGCAACTGGCGCGCGATTTCGTCGGCCGCCTCGAGATTGGTGCGGAACGCGGTTTCCTCGATGTGGCGTTCGCGGGTGGCGCGCCCCGAGTTGACGTCGATCGACACCAGCGCCTCGGTCTGGTTGATGACGATGTAGCCGCCCGAGCGAAGTTGAACCTGCGGGCTGTGGATGGTGGCGAGCTGATCCTCGATTTGGTAGCGCCGGAGCAGGGCGACCGACGGGTCGGTATAAAGCTGGACCCGTTTGACGTGGCTCGGCACCAGAAGTTTCATCAAGTCGCGCGCCTGGCGGTAGCCGTCCTCGCCGGCGACGATCACCTCGTCGATGTCGTCGCTGTAGAGGTCTCGGATCGCCCGCTTGATGATGCTGCCTTCCTCGTAGACCAGCGCCGGCGCGATTGATTCGAGCGTGCGCTCGCGCACCTCGGCCCAGGTCCGCATCAGGTATTTGAAGTCGCGGTGGATCTCGGTCTTCGATCGCTCCGCGCCGGCGGTGCGGACGATCACCGCCATGCAGTCGGGAATGTCGAGTTCGTCGACCACCGATTTCAGCCGCTGACGGTCGGCGCCGCCCGCGATCTTGCGCGAAATGCCGCCGCCGCGCGCGGTGTTGGGCATCAGCACGCAGTAGCGCCCGGCGAGCGAAAGATAAGTGGTCAGCGCCGCGCCCTTGGTGCCGCGCTCTTCCTTGACCACCTGCACGAGCAGGATCTGGCGCCGTTTGATGACTTCCTGAATTTTGTAATGGCGCCGCCGTCGCGCGGGCGACGGGCGGCGGACTTCGAGATCGTCGTCGGAATCGCCGCCCAGCACCTCGACCGGCGCCGGCTTCGGGGCTTCGCCTTCGTCGGGGGGCGGGGAAAGCGCCTCGCCGGCGGGAACCTCCGTGCCGGGCGCGAGCCCGGCGATGTCCTCGGCAACGTCTCCGACGATATTTTCCGGGGCGCCTTCGGCCCGCTCCGCCTCGACTGCGGTTATATCGCCGGGGGGCATCTCGACCGGCGCCGTCTCGACGGGGGCGATGTCGGCGAAGACGACCTCCGATCCTTCCTCCGGAATCTCCTCGGCAACCGACTCTGCGCCCGGGGCCTCTTTGCCGAATTCCTCGCCGGACGGCTCGCGCCCGGCGCGCGCGCCCTCGGCGCGTTCGGCCCGGCTCGCGGCGGCGTCCTCGGCGATGAGCGCTTGGCGGTCCTCGACCGGGATCTGATAGTAATCGGGATGGATTTCGTTGAAAGCGAGGAATCCGTTGCGGTTCCCGCCGTAGTCGACGAACGCGGCCTGGAGCGAGGGTTCGACACTCTTCACCTTCGCCAGATAGATGTTGCCACGGAGCTGTTTGCGGGATTCGACCTCGACGTCAAAGTCCTCGAGCCGCGTTCCGCTGACGACCACCACCCGGGTTTCCTCCTGGTGGGCGGCGTCGATGAGCATTTTTTTGGTCATTGGTGTTGAAACTCCGACGCGCCGCCGCTCCCGGGATCGATGCGTCGATACCGGGGCGGACGGGGCGAATGGGTGAGTGGGGAGTGGTACCGGCCGATCCGGCGCCGAAGGCCCAGAGCGGGAATCCCCGCCTGACGGGCGATGTCGGCCGCGCGGCTCGAACCAGCATGGAAAACCTCTAGACTTTCGCGGATTGGGCCTTCCGGGGTCCGCGCAGACGGCGCGCGGACTTCCCCGGCCCAAGGCCGCCCATCCAGCGCCATCTCGATGCGGCGATCTTCGCTCGACAAGGGGCGCTTTAGATGAGTGCGGCTCCGATTAACATAAACGCAGGATTCATGATCCACAATGTTAATGTTCCCGCCGTCGTTCCTCCGGGGCTAACCCGCCGGAATCCAAGGATGATCCGCTTTCGGGCGGGGGATGCGCATTGCGGCGGGGTGCGGGCGGGGGGTATATTTGGCGTCCTCGATGGGCGTTCGACACAACCTATGGCGTAGCATGGACCGATTCCGGACCCTATCGGCTGTCGCCCTAATAGCCGTCGCGGGCGCAGGGTTCGCCCTGTCGTTACCGCTCGTTCGGGGGATGGGCGGGGGCGCCCTCGCCCAGGAGTCGGCCAAGCCGCTGGTCGACGACATCCGCGCCGCCGATCACGGCGGCCGCACCCGCGTCGTCCTGTCGCTCGACCGTTCGGTCGACTTCACCGTTTTTCCGCTCGCCGATCCGTACCGGGTGGTGATCGATCTGCCCGAGGTCGGCTGGCGGCTTCCATCGCAGCCGCTGCCGGCCGGAATCGGCCTGATGGAGCGTCTGCGCTACGGGCTCTTTCAGCCAGGCACCACGCGGGTGGTGCTCGACATGAAGGGCCCGGTGGCGATCGCCAATGCCTTCTGGCTAGAGGCGGACGCGCAGGGACGACATCGCTTGGTGGTGGACATCGGCGCCGCGTCGCGCGACGCGATGATCGCGGGCCTGCGCGACGGTGTGATGAAGGTCGCCGCAGGCGGCGGCGCCAAAGCCGCACCCGTTCCGGAGGCCACCCGTCGGCTATCGGCGCTGACCCCGCCGCCGGCGCTCACGCCGCCGGTCGCCAATGGGGACTCCGCCGCGCGGCCGAAATCGCCGCCGCCGACCTCCGCCACCCAACAGCCCGTCGTCGAACCGGTGGCGGTGCCCGCCGACAGCGGCGAAGAGGACGCGTCCAACAGGATCGCGGCGCTCGCCATTCCCGCGACGGAACCGGAAGCGGCCCCCTTCGGCGCGCCGCCGCGCAAGCCGCCGGCCCGGCGGCTCGGCGGCAAGCGCGTCATCGTCATCGACCCCGGCCACGGCGGGCTCGACCCCGGTGCCATCGGCACGAACGGCACCTACGAGAAGCACGTCACCTTGGCCATGGCCAAGGAACTCAAGCGCCAGCTCGAACAGACCGGGCGCTACAAGGTGGTGCTGACGCGCGAGCGCGACATCTTCCTCCGCCTGCGCGACCGGGTCGCGGTTGCGCGCGAGGCGGGCGCCGATCTGTTCATGTCGATCCACGCCGACAGCATCGCCGACGGCGCGGCGCGCGGGCCCTCGGTCTACACGCTGTCGGAAAAGGCGTCCGACCGCGAGGCGGCCGAACTGGCGGAAAAGGAAAACAAGGCCGACGTCATCGCCGGCATCGACTTGAGTCACGAAACGCCGGAAGTGGGCTCGATCTTGATCGACTTGGCCCAGCGCGAAACCATGAACCGCTCGGCGCACTTCGCTGCCGGGGTGATCGGCGAAATCCGCAAGGAGGCGGCGGTGCTGCGCAACACCCACCGCTTCGCCGGATTCGCCGTGCTCAAGGCGCCCGACGTGCCCTCGGTCCTGGTCGAGCTCGGCTTTCTCTCCAATCCTTCGGACGAAAAGGCGCTCTTGAACCGCGCCTACCGGGCCAAGCTGGCCCAGGCGATCATGCGCGCGACCGACCGTTTCTTCACCCGGGTCGAGGAAGCGAAGCGCTGACCGGCGCGCGTTGACGTTTTGTTAGGAAATTGCGATCTATTTCTGGCCTCGGCGCCCGTCGGAGGGCGCCAAACGGAGGATGCCAGAATGGCCAGATATCCTTTCGTGGTGGGCTTGCGCACCGCGCGGCCCATCGAACGCATCGAGCAATGGCTGCTCGCCCGTTGCCGGGGCAAGTGGCACGTGCGGCTCGAGGAAATCGCCTCCGATCTTTCCCACAAATACCTGATCGTCTCGTTCGAGCGGGCCGACGACCGCGTCCAGTTCCGCCAGGCGTTCGCGAAATCCAACGCCGCCGCGCAAGCGGCGGTCGCGCCGGCCGCCGAAAACGCCGCCCCGCCGCCGGCCGCCGAACCCGCCGCCGAATCCGCCGCCGAATCCGCCGCCGAATCCGCCCGAGCGACCAACGTCGCCGCTTGAGGCGCGTCTACTCCGCGAACAGGTGAACGGGCGGAGCCAGCCCCCGCGCCACCAGCGCTTCCGCTACCATGGAGCGATGGCAGCGCGCGGGATCGCGCTCGTAGCACATCAGGGCGACCGCGCCCTTGTGCGCGAGATCGACGATACGGGCGAGGCCCTTTTGCCCATCGGCGCCGGCGATTTGCGCCGCCATGTGCGTCCGGTAAGTGGCGTCGTCGCCGGCCTTGGCTGCTTCTCGTCCTTCATTCGGATTGCCCAGCGCGCGGATGTGGACATAGCCGATTCCGGCCGCGAGCAGGCGTTGGCGGAGCGCGTCCCGGCGAAACTCCGGGCGCTGCGACCACGGGTGGCTGCGGACGTCGATCAATGTTGCGACGCCGGCCGATCGCAACGCCTGGACAAACCCCGCCAGCGCGGCTTTCTCATAGCCGATCGTGCACAGCGCGCCGGGGCTCAAGGCGCAACGTAGCGGACGCCGGCGCGACCCTCGAAATCCGCGTCCTGGGTCCAGAAAATCGCCCCGAACGCGCGCGCCGTCGCCAGCATCACGCTGTCGGCGAGTGGCAGCCGTTCGACGACACTGAGTCGCGCGGCGGCGAGCGCGAGGGTTGCATCCAAATCGACGACCCGCCCCTGATGCATGAGCGCGACCGCCTGGAGGGCCGGGGGATCACCGCGCTGTTGCAAGACGCGCTTAAATACCTCGAACAAGCTCAGGGTCGGGACAACGAGCCGGGACGGGTCCTCGATCGCCGGCGCGAAAAACCCCGCGTTTTTCCCGTCGGCGAAATATTCGAGCCAGCCCGAGGAATCGACGACGTTCATATCCGGTCCCGCTCGCGCTCGACGGTCGTGTCGATCCCGCCGAGGAAGCCCCTGAGTTCCCTGGCTCGGCGAACGGGAATCAACTCGATGCGGTCGCCGTAGGCGATCGCCTGGAACTTCTGCCCCGCCCGCACGCGCAGGCGCTCGCGGATCGCTTTCGGAATCACCACCTGGAACTTGGGCGACAGGGTCACGGTTTCCATGCCTTTTCTCCATCGATACGATAATAGTATTACGAAAGTTATATCGATCATACGGAACCGGTCAAGGCGCGATGGCCCCGCCGCCGCGAGGGGTTTGCCGCGCTTGACCACCTCGCGGCCCGGGTCCACATTGTAAGGCAAGTTCCTGGGGGAGCCCCATCCCGATGTCGGGGCTGAGAGACCGCTAGAAGCGGGATACCCCAGAACCTGATCCGGGTCATGCCGGCGTAGGGAACGGAACGCGCGCCAAGTCCACTTGCGCCAAGCCCTTCGGGGCCGAACTCCCTCCCGTCGCCGCCGATCCGTTTGTCGGAGTCCGAAGGAGTCCGCGCCATGAACGTCATCGCCAAGCCGCCACGCATTTCCGTCACCACCGGGCCGCTGCCCGCCTCGCGCAAAATTTTTGTGCCGGGCGAACGCCATCCCCATATCCGCGTGCCGATGCGCGAGATTTCCGTGCATCCCTCGGCGGGCGAGCCGCCCTTGGTGGTCTACGACACCACCGGCCCCTACACCGACCACGAGGCCAAGATCGACATCCAAAAAGGCCTGCCGCGCATCCGCTCGCCCTGGATCAAGGCGCGGGGCGACGTGGAGGACTACGACGGCCGCACGGTCCGACCCGAAGACAACGGCAACGTCGCCGCCGACAAACTGGCGCCCGAATTTCCGGTCCGCCACCGTCCCTTGCGTGCGAAAGCGGGCAAGGCGGTGACGCAGATGGCTTACGCGCGCGCCGGCATCGTCACGCCCGAGATGGAATTCGTCGCCATCCGCGAAAACGAACTGCGCGCGAGGGATCCCAAGGCCGCGCACGCCGCCATCGCGGCGGGCCAGAGCTTCGGCGCCGCGATCCCCGACTACGTCACGCCCGAATTCGTGCGCGACGAAATCGCGCGCGGGCGCGCCATCATTCCGGTCAACGTCAACCACCCGGAGCAGGAGCCGGTCATCCTCGGGCGCAACTTCCTGGTCAAGATCAACGCCAACATCGGCAATTCCGCCGTCACCTCCTCGGTCGCCGAGGAGGTGGACAAGATGGTGTGGGCGATCCGCTGGGGCGCCGACACGGTGATGGACCTCTCGACCGGGCGCAATATCCACAACATCCGCGAATGGATCATCCGCAATGCGCCGGTGCCGATCGGCACGGTGCCGATCTACCAGGCCCTCGAAAAGGTCGCGCGGCCCGAGGAGCTGACCTGGGAAATTTTCCGCGACACCATCGTCGAGCAGTGCGAGCAGGGTGTGGACTATTTCACCATTCACGCGGGGGTGCGGCTCCGCCATATTCCGCTCGCGGCGAAGCGCGTCACCGGCATCGTGTCGCGCGGCGGCTCGATCATGGCCAAGTGGTGCTTGGCGCACCACAAGGAGAATTTCCTCTACGAGAACTTCGAGGAACTGTGCGATATCCTCCGCGCCTACGACGTGGCGTTTTCGCTCGGCGACGGGCTCAGGCCCGGCTCGACGGCCGACGCCAACGACGCGGCCCAGTTCGCCGAACTGGAGACGCTGGGCGAATTGACCCAGATCGCCTGGAAAAAAGACGTGCAGGTGATGATCGAGGGACCCGGCCACGTCCCCATGCACAAGATCAAGATCAACGTCGAAAAGCAGATCAAACTGTGCGGCGAGGCGCCGTTCTACACGCTGGGTCCGCTGGTTACCGACATCGCTCCCGGCCACGATCATCTGGTCAGCGCCATCGGCGCCGCCATGATCGGCTGGTATGGCACCTCCATGCTCTGCTACGTGACGCCGAAGGAGCATCTCGGCCTTCCCGACCGCAACGACGTCAAGGCGGGCGTGATCGCCTACAAGGTCGCGGCGCATGCCGCCGATCTCGCCAAGGGCCATCCCGGGGCCGCGCGGCGCGACGACGCGCTCTCCCGCGCGCGCTTCGAGTTCCGCTGGGAAGACCAGTTCAACCTCGGGCTCGACCCCGAAACCGCCAAGGACTTTCACGACAAGACGCTTCCCAAGGAAGCGCACAAGACCGCGCACTTCTGCTCCATGTGCGGCCCCAAGTTCTGCGCCATGGAGATCACCCAGCAGCTGAAAGATGTTGGCGAGGCGCAAAAGGGCATGGCCGAGATGAGCGAGAAATTCCGCGAATCGGGCGGCGAGATCTACAAGGAGGAGTTCGCGGATAAGGCGTGACCTCCGCGCCCGCCGCGCTACCGCGCGTCTATTCCCGCCGCGATCGGCGAAACGGTGGAGCGGGAAGGGGTCGTAGTTACGGACGTGGTGCCGGCATGAACAATCGCCGTTTAAGTTGGCGTCGATAAGGCGTTCCTACTGGCCCAGCGGGGCCGTCTTAACCTTCTTTTTCTCGTACACCATATTGTTGGGGAGATTGAGCTGATCGGCATGGGAGGCGGTAAATGTCTTCCTCAGAATTCGAGCCAATTTATCCAGGGAATCCAAGTCTTCGGGCATGGGGGATTTAGCATCGTATGCCGAAAGGAATACGGTTTTGATCGTATTGAACGTAACGTCCTCGCTCGCATAACGGCTTCCCTTGCATGCGGACAACGCCGCATCCACGGCGGCCACCAATTCGTCGCGGAGCGAAGAAGTAGCGCCTTCGCCGTCGGTCGAACGCATTACCAAATTCGGGATGCCTTGCTCGAGAAGATAGGCGACCTGAATGGCCTGGCGTTCCATCCACCGGTCCTTGAGGATCGAGCTTCCTTTTGCAACCATGTCCTTGTACGGCCCCATGCCCCTGCCGGTGTCGTTCAAGAATTGGAATATGTTCGGCGCATTCAGCCTGGGTATCGCTTCCCCTTCGGTTCTCTCCTTCGAACGGCGATCCGGGCCGATATAGTCCCGGGTGACGACGAAGGGCTTCCGGTGATTGGCCAATACGGCGAGCCGATGAATCAGCGCTTCCGTGGAGACAGGCACCACGATCAGGTCGTCGACGCCGCTGTCAGCATAGGTGCGAATGGCATTAACGTCCGTATCCTTTATTAGAACGAACGTGATCGTAAATGGGTTCTTGCCGATTTCTTGTCGTCGGATGGCGCGGATCGTTGAAAAAATATTTCCGCCTTCGACGCCGATATCGCAAAAAACCAAGTCCGCCAAATCGTCCGCGAGTATTTGGCTCAATACGCCGAGATTGCCGAACGGGGTTAACTTTTTGAATCCGACAGAGCGCAAAATGTTGCCTATGGCGGTGACAATGCCGCGTCCGCCGCCGATGGAGACGCGAATCTTGTCCAAATTACTTCTATTCAGTTTGAGCAGATTGGCCTGTTGAGGGCCTTGCGCCGTGTTGGGGTCGCTCATTCAATTTTTTATTCTTGCTGCATCGAGGAACCGGGACTATCCGAGAATCGTATCGAATACCCTAAGGAACCTCTGCAAAAGGTCGCTGACTTATTCGATTTGTGCGAGAATCGGCTGAAGGATGAACGGCTGATTGGGGGTTAAGATGCGGCAGATGACCTTTTCACGGGCGGGTTTTGACAAGCACGGCAAGGCGACGCGCCGGGCCCTGT
>Ga0194132_10004043_pt1 | contig 25370 bp, 18 predicted proteins | sample TA2KigOf80mmetaG_FD_148612 | JGI IMG/M metagenome (GOLD analysis project Ga0194132, IMG submission 148612) | Freshwater microbial communities from Lake Tanganyika, Tanzania - TA2015054 Kigoma Offshore 80m | ecosystem: Environmental > Aquatic > Freshwater > Lake | place: Tanzania: Lake... | reverse complement strand
GTGCGGGCGCCGCAGAGGCTGCTGCGGGTGCCGGTGCGGGCGCCGCAGAGGCTGCTGCGGGTGCGGCTCGCAAGGGAGCAGGAGCGGACGGAGGAGGTGCTGCAGCCGCCGGCGGCGCCGCTGCGGGTGCAGGCGCCACGGGCTGCGGTGCGACCGGCGGCGGTATCGGCGCTGCAGGTACAGCCGGACGCACCACGGCTCCGGTCGCGTCGACGACCTGCACGCGCCGCGGATCCCCGACGAGGATCTCGAGCCGTCCGCCGAGGTCCGAGACCCGGCCGATCGCGCGAACGCGTTGCCCCGCGAACCGGCTCACGAGGTCCACGGCGCTCGGACCGATGAGCGGCGGCGCGATCGCGATCACGAGGCCGCCGTCCGGATCTTCTCCCGCCGGCACGAGGACCGCCTCGCCGTCGGCGACGCGCGCGCTCGCGACCGTCGTCTCGACCGTGACGAGCTCGCCCGAATGCTGCGAGACCTCGGCGAGAGAGATCGTCGGCGGCTCGGGTGCGATCCCGAGCGGCCCGAGGCCGCCCGACTCCGAGGAGCGCTTCGCGCCGCACCCCATCCCCAGCAGCGAAGCGACGAGGCCTACGACGACCGCGGCCACGACCGCGCGCGCAGCGCGCGGCCGAGCGGAGAGCGAGCGGGGGAGTGGGGCGGGTGCGGCTTCGCCGCGGCCGCGGCGAGGGGGCGGCGCCCCCTCGCTTCGATCACCCTCAATGGAAGTTCGTGTCATATCCGGTCGTCTCACTCTCACCGAAGCCCTCGCGAACGGCCGCGATGTTGGCGGGAAACACTGGCCCGTCCAAGCGCTCCGCGTGGACGACGTAGGTATCGTCGGGAAGGCCGTCGATGCGGAACCCCCCGTCGGGCTCGGAGTAGGTCGAAGCCTCGACCCGCCCCGAGATGTGCGTCGCGACCACGTGCGCGAGGAAGACGCCGGCGTCGTCGCGCGTGACGCGCCCCGCGAGACTGCCGCGCCCGGCCGGGAACGTGCCCTCGGGATAGAGCAGGCCCGCCCCGATCGCGTCGTCCGTCTCCGGGGTCCGCTGGTGGACGTCGCGACGGTCGGTGAAGGGCGCCATCGTCGCGCGAATCAACCCGCTGTGCTCGAGGCCGATCAGATGGCCGACCTCGTGCGTCAAAACAGATTCCAGGTCGTACTCGCCCGCAGCCGCATCGATGCGCGTGCTGAACGGGACGTCGCCGCTGAGCACGATGTCGGCATCCGTGATGCGCCCGTCGCTCAAGCTGGTCAGGAACGTCGCGCCGAGCACGCCCGTCCCGAGCTCGCCCGGCTGCGCGAACGTCACGGAGCTGTGCTCGCGCTGACGCACGGTGCCCTGGAACGCGAAGCGGATCGCGCTTTCCTCGAGTCCTTCCCAGCGGCCGAAGACGACGCTCGTGACGTCGAGCACGCTCCTCTCTCCGGCGAGCTGGTTCGGCGTCGCGCGCGTCAACGTCCACGGGATCGGCGCCGAGAGGACGCCGTTCAGGGCCCAGCGGCGCGCGAGCCCCTCGCCTCCGGGGACGAGGAGGAAGCCGTAGCCGTGCGCCCGTGGTGCGAAGAGCAGGAGCATCAGCGCCGCGGCGGCCGCGCTCTTGCGCATCAGCGATCGCGCTCCGCGAGCCGTCGCACGCGTCCGAGGAAGTCGTCCACCCGACGCAGCCCGCCGGACTCGAAGCTCTCGCCGAGATGCGGCGATACGCGGACGACCGGTGGACCGGCCGTCGCCTGCACGACCGGCAGGTAGCCGAGCGCCACGCCGACGACGCGGAGATTCCCGTCGTCTCGCCTCTCGAGGAAGAGCACGACCTCGTCCCCTTCTTCGGAGAGCGGCGCGCCCGGCACGATCGCGTCGGTGCCGTCGAGGCTGCCGCCGAGCTGGCGCACTTCGATCTCCTTGCCGGGATTCCCCTTGACCGCCTCGAGCACCTCGAAACGCGCGACCGACTCGATGCCCCCGCCACTCGTCCGCGTCGCCGTGCGATCGATGCACCGCGCCCGGACGACGGTGTCCGAAACGGACGTCATCTCGCCGAGCGACATCGCCGCGAGCGTCAGCGCCCCGGCCGATCCCGCCGCGAGGGCGAGCACTGTCGCCGCGCCGATGGCCCACGCAGACCTTCTCCGTGTGCGTGCCACTCAGACCACCTCGAGCCCGCCGGAGAAGATCGAGTAGTGCGTTCCACGAAACACGATCAGCGAGTAGAGGCCCGGAGGAGCGGATTCGGGAACGGTCAAGGAGAGGACGGCCGCCGGCATCGGCTCGATCCCTCCACCCTGCGTCATCGCATAGCGCACCAGGCGCACCGGGATTCCGACACCGACGACGAGAAACCCCGTACCCTCGACGAGGCCCGGGCCCATCACTCCGATGTCGATCGTCGAGCCTCGAGCGACGGTCGCGCCCGTCGTGCGCAGCAGGATCCGCCCCTCGCCGTCCGCGATTCCCACCGCGAGGATGTTGAGGTCTTCCGGCGCCGAAGCGGGCACGGCGACGTCCGCGAGCGTGACGAGGTCCGGCTGCACGGCGACGGGCCGGCACGAGCAGGCGAGAGCGGCCGCGACGCAGAGGAGGCCCCACGAGCCGGCGCGTTTTCGGCTCCGCCGCACGGTGCCCTTCCATAGCCTGCGCCGCAACGGGACGGAAGCGAAGTTGAATCCCGCGGGATGCCCGGTTAGGACGGCGGGATGCGGTTCTTCCGGCACCGAGCTCTCGTCGTCGGTCTCGCCCTCGTCGCCAGCGCCTGCAGCCAGGAGATGGCCGAGGAAAAGGCGCGCGCCGCCGCCGAGGAGGCGCAGGAGGCGATCAAGCCGATCGACGACGGCGCCACGGAGCAGGACGTCGACGCGGAGACCATCAAGAAGGTGCAGCAGCAGCTCACCTCGCTGAAGGAGTACATGGGCCCGATCACCGGCGAGCTCGACACGGTGACGATCAACGCCCTCGAGGCCTTCCAGCGGAAGCAGGACATCACCCCGGACGGCCGCTTCAACCCCGAGACGCTCCAGGCTCTCGACGCCGCCGCCCCCGCGAAGAGCTGACCTTTCCCGGAGGACTTCCCGAGGTGCGATCCGCGCGCGCAGCGCGCGGCCGAGCGCAGCGAGCGCGGGAGTGGGGCCCCGCGTGGCTTTGCCGCGTGGGGCGAGGGGCGCGTGCCCCTCGTTAAACTAGATTCCTCTGCGGGTCAGGAGGGCCTTCACGGTCTCGGCCATGATCCGCATGTCGAGCAGCAGCGAGTAGTTGTGGATGTACGCGAGGTCGTACTTCAGCTTGTACGCGGGTGACGTGTCGTACTCCCCGCGCACCTGCGCGAGACCCGAGAGCCCCGGCTTGACGAGCCAGCGCTCGCTGTAGCCGGGGATCTCGCGCACGAGATCCTCCACGAACTCGGGACGCTCCGGTCGCGGCCCGATCAAGCTCATCGTTCCGTTCAAGACGTTCAGGAGCTGCGGAATCTCGTCGATTCGCGTCGCGCGCAAAAATCGTCCGGCCGCCGTGACGCGCCCGTCTCCGTGAAACGCCATCACCGGGCCGGTCTCGCTCTCGGCGTCGGTGCGCATCGTGCGAAGCTTGTACATCATGAACTCACGCCCGCCCTGCCCAACGCGCCGCTGCTGGTAGAAGATCGACCCGGGCGACGTGAGGCGGATCGCGAGAGCGGCCAGCATGCAGACCGGAGCCGCGAGAACGAGGAGGAGCGTCGCGAGCACGTAGTCGGTCACGGCCTTGATCGCGAACGCGACGTCCTCGCGCGGATCGCGCGCGATCTCGATCAGCGGCACGTCGTCGATCGAGAGCGAGGCGAGGCGGCCGATCAGAAGCTCGTGCACCGACGGCACCACGGCGACGCGTGGCGGGAGCGGCACGTCCGTCTCGCGCAGCACGCGGTCGAGGATCCCTTCCCGTCCCGACTCCGAAGGGACGAGGATCACCTGGTCGACCCGCCCCTCGCGGGCGATGCGTGAGAGGTCACGGATGTTGCCGAGCCAGCGGAGGTCCGAGTCGGGCAAGCGCTCGCCGGCGCGCCCGAAGCCCTCCGTGCGCACCGCCCCGACGATCTCGACCGGATGCCCCGAGGCGTTCGACTCGAGGAGAAGCCGCGCGAGCTCGACGACCTCCGTCGCTTGACCGACGAGCGCGATGCGCATCGGTTCCCCGCCCTTCCGCAGCACTCGTCGCGCGACGACGCGCGATCCGATCACCAGCGAAAGGTTGACGAGCGTGAAGATCAGGAGCACCGAGCGCGGGAACATCAAGTCGCCGAAGAAGTACCAGCCGGTGATCACGAGGAGCTGCACGCCGAGTGCGAGGAGCGGCGCGACGAGAAGGCTCAGCTCGTGGCGCAGGAGCCGCGTGTCGTAGAGCCCGAAGAAGTAGAGCAACGGAAACTGCGTCACGAGCGCGACCACGAGCGCCGAGTGCGGGCCTGCGATCAGCTCCGGCGGCAAGAGGCTCGTCGTCATCGGCAGCGGAACCCAGATGCGGAGGAAGAAGGCGACCACGTAGGCGATGAGAGCCGCGAGCGCGTCGTGGACGAGAAGCACGGCCAGGATGCGCTGCTCGATCGATCGCCACCAGGCGGGACGCAGATCCTCTCGAGACGAGGGCGGGAACAGCTCGCTCGGCGCCCGGCTCGTCTGGCTCGTCTGGCTCGTCGGGCTCGTCGGGCTCGTCGGGCTCGTCGGGCTCGTCGGGCTCATCGGATTCAGCCTGCCGAGCTCCACGTGCCTTCTCCCATCCCGAGCCGCCGCGCCGCCGCGATGCGCCGGTAGAGGCCCTCTCGCGACCACAGGTACCCGTGGGTCCGGTAGAAGTGAAGCAGACCCCCGAGATGGCGCCAGGCGAGCTTCCCGAGCCGCCAACGCGTCACGCGCTGGCACTCGTGGTGGACCAGAGCCTCGCCGACGAAGACGACGCGCCAGCCCGCGAGCTGGAGGCGAAGGCAAAGATCGACGTCCTCCGGACCGTAGAAGATACGGTCGTCGAGCCCGCCGATCGCGCGCAGCGCCGACATCCGGATCACCTGGCAGGCCCCGACGACGTAGTCGACGTCGCGCGTCCCGCGATGATCGAACGAGGCGAGCTCGACCTCGCGCAGGAAGCTCTCGCCGAGGCGCCGCGGGAGCTGCCGCGCGAGCTTGTCGCGCAGCGTCGGAAAAAGCTGGCAGCTCGGCTGCACACCGCCGTCAGGCAGGACGAGCCGTGGTCCGCAGAGCCCGACCGACGGCTCCGCGTCGAGGTAGTCGAGGAGGCGACCGAGCGCGTTCGGCTCGACGACCGTGTCGACGTCGAGAACGATCGCGACCGGCGCGCGCACGCGCTCGAGCCCCTGGTTGCGCGCGGGAGCAACGCCGCGGTTCGCGTCGTTGCGGATCAGCTCCGCCTCCGGCGCGCACGTGCGAACCAGGTCCGGCGTGCCGTCCTCGGAGCCGTTGTCGATCACGATGAGCTGCGCGCTACGGCCCGGTGCGGCTTCGCGGAGCGACGTCAAGCACGCCTCGACGTGCCGCCGCGAGTTCCACGTCAGGATGACGACGGCGTAGTCCGGCGCGGTGCCCATGCGGCTCACTTCCCACTCGGCGCGGACGACTTGCTCGTCTGCACCGTCGACCACGCCACCTCGCGTCCGCGCCACGCGGCGATCTCGGCGGCGACACGCGCGACGCCGCGAACGCCCAGGTTGAGCGCCGCGAGCGGCCACTCCCTCGGTCCGACCGAGCGCAGCATCCACTCCCAAGGGTAGCGCGCAATCGGCCCGTTCGGCACGCCGCGCCGGCGGCGCTCCGCACGGATCTGGATCTTCCCCGCCTCGGTACGGAGGCGCTCCCGGAAGTAGTCGGCGAGCGTCGCCGCGGGCCGGTACCGCACCACCGCCGACCACACGGACAGCACCGCGCCGGGCCCACGCGAGCCGATCTCCGCCGAGAGCCAGCCGTCCTCGAGGAGGAGACCCTCGGGCATGCGCAGCACGGCCGAGGAGCGCATCAAGTAGAGAGGACCGCGCACGACGCCGAGATCGAAGCGATGTGGCAGAGCGGCGGCACGTGCGACCCAGCCGGCTCCCGCGAGGTCGGGCTCGAGCCGCGCCGTAGCGACGATCGCCTCGGGTCGCGACTCGAGCGCCTCGGCGAGATGGACGAGCGCCTCGGGAGCCGGCTCGACGTCCGCGTCGCAGAACGCGATCCACGGCGTGTCGCACGCGGCGCGAAGGCGGTTCCACGCGGTCGCCTTGTCGGCGCGCTCGGTCACGAGAACGTCCGTCCGCCCTGCCCCGCTCGCGGTGCGCGCGAAGCGCTCGACCTGCTCGAGCGCCGCCGAGCCGCGCATTCCGTTGACGCAAACCGAGAAGCGCACGGCGTGCCCGCGCTTCTCGAGGAGACGCGCGCACATCCAGAGCGCTTCGAGCGTGCGCGCGACCGACGGCTCGTCCGACTTGCACGGGACCGCGAGCGTCACGGCGCTCCGTCCCGCCGCCTCGACGAGAGGTGTCGCGCTCACGAGCGGACCTCCCGCGGCGCGGGTCGCTCCGGGAAGAGCTCCGGCGGAGCGCCCAGGGCGACGCGCGCGAGGGCCGTGTAGCGCTCGGCGAGCGGCGACCTCTGCAGCCGGTACCGGAGCGCCCGGAAGCCGAAGCTCGCACCGGCCGCGACCCGGAGCGTCATGCGGGCGAGCCAGCCGTGCCGCCGGTCGTAGAACTGCAGGCTCGACGCGAAGATCGCGGCCGCGCGGCGCTCCTGCAGGAGCACGCGCCCGGCCCGGTTCCCTTCATGCTCGACCGACACCCACGGCAAATAGACGACGGAGCGGCCCGACTCATGCACCCGCTCGCACAGGTCCATGTCCTCCGCGTAGAGAAAGAATCGCTCGTCGAAGCCGCCGAGGGCGAGGAGCTCCTCCCTCCGGCCGAGGAGGAAGACGCCGTGGCACCAGTCGATCTCGACGGGCTCGCGGCCCTCGGGCGCCCGGACGCGCTCGGTCCAGCGTCCGCGACGGAGCGCCCGGAGCGAGAAGAACGGCTCGACCGTCGGCACGACCTGGCCTTGCGGGTCCCGCACCGCGACGCCGACGAGCCCGACGCCGGGCCGCGAGGACAGGACGGAGACCGCCGCTTCGATCGCCGGCTCGTTCGCGCGCGCGTCTGGATTGAGGAACAGCACGAGACGGCCGCGCGCCGCCCGGAGCCCGCGGTTCGCCGCGGTCGAAAAGCCGAAATTCGCGCCGTTCGCGATCCAGACGACGTCTGCGCCGAACGAGCGCGCCTCCACCTCGCTCGCGTCGCTCGACCCGTTGTCGACGACGATCACCTCGCGACCCGGCGCGACCGCGCTCGCGAGACAGTCCCGGAGATAGTCGGCGCCGTTCCAGTTGACGACGACGACGCTCAGATCCGGTGCGGCCGTCACGAAGGACGGCTCCCGAGCACGCGCGGTCACGTCCAGAACCGGATTCCGCGGTAGGCGTGGCACGCGTCGCCGAGGATCAGCCGGTACGCTCTCGGGACCTCGGTCGACAGCCGGTCGAGGTCGTAGTCGTTCGTGATCCGCTGCGTGACCTCGGCGAGCTGCGCACGGATCTCCGCGATCGCGCGCTCCGCGCCGCCGCTCAGCTCGAGCACGTGGTGCGCGTGCGAGTAGCCGAACATCTCCGTCAGGTGGCCGAAAAAGGTCAACTTCGCCGCGTCGGCGTTCAAGCGGATCATCGGGTCGCTTCCGGGCAGGCTCTTGTCGATCAGGACCGGCTCGAGACGCGCGCGCACGAGCGTCGCCTCTACGAGCTTCTCGACGTGCGCCTCGAGCCCGTCGGCGCGGTAGCCCCAGCGGAGCGCATCGATCAGCCCGTAGAGAAGGTGCGTTCCGTTGCACGCCGTCGAGTGGATCGCACTCTTCTGGTAGAGCTTCTTCCCCTCCATCACTTCGAAGACCCCGGCGTACGCGGTCTCCGCCTCGCTGAGGTGCTGGCGCACGACGTCGGCAACGGCGACCTCGGTACCGCGCGCCGTCGTGAAGCGGTCGCGATCGGGCGGGAACTCGTTGCAGAGGACGCTGACGACCCATGAGAGCTCGTCGCGAATCTCCTTCGGCTCGAGCAGGGCGGTCCCGCCATCGATCAGCTCCCGCCGCGTATAGCGCCCGACGGGCGCGACGAACGCTCGCTCCTCCGGCACGCCGACCGCCTGCATGATCTGGAGCACGTGGAAGGGATGCCGTTCCGCAGCAAGCGGAAAGTACGGATACTGCCGCATGTCGACGGTCTCGACCGCGAGGGTCTCCGCGACGAGGTCGTCGAGGAGGTTCTTTCCGTCGCGATCGAACTCGCCCCCGAGGGCGAGGACGACGTGCATCTCGATCCACGCGTCGCGCAGCGGCACGGCGCGGCGCAGGATCAGCTCGTGGAGATGCTCGGCGGTGCGCTCGTCCTGCTCGCGATCTCCGACCGCCGCCGCGGCCGCCGCTCGGGTCGGCGCACCGCTTTCGCTCATCGGGCTCGCCGGACTCGTCTCGCCCGGCTCGTTCGCCAAAGCGGAGAAAGCGCGCGGCAGAGCGGCGCTCGCGAGCGCACCGGCACCGAGCCCCAGAGCGGCTCTCCTCGTCAGCTTCACGCGCCCCCCGTGCGGGCGCCGCCCGCGGTCTCGACCGGAAAGAGATCGCCCGCGCCGAAGAGCGCGGCAAGCTCGCGCTGGCGCCGCGCGTACTCCTCGCCCGCGATCGCGGGCTGCCACGGATCGCCGAACAGCGGCGCGACCTCGACGTCCGAACGGCGACGCCGCTCGCGAAGCTCGGCACGGCGGAGCTCCGCCCCGGGAAGACCGTCGATTGCGGCGACGAGGCCTTCGGTGCAGGCGCGGCGCCGCGCGGGATCCGTCGCGAGCCGCGCGCGCTCGCCGAGAAGAGCGAGGGCACAGTGGAGCACGCGAAGCGCCCGCTCGTTCTCGTAGTTCTTCGCGACGCCGATCAGCGCATTCCTCTCGAGCAGCGCGAGGCGCCGCCCTGGCGGCAGAACCGCCTCGGTGCCGTGCTCGCGATGGAACACGCGCGCAGCCGGTGCGATCACGCACTCCTCGCCCAGGATCCAGAGCCGCCAGCCGAGGTCGACGTCCTCGTAGTAGGCGAAGTACCCCTCGTCGAAGCCGCCGGCGTCGAGGAAGACGTCGCGGTCGACGAGCATCGCGGCGCCGCACGCGAAGAGCGACGGGAACGGCTCGACTTCGCCTTCACGCGATGCGGCGAGCGTGCCGTAGCCGCGCGGCGCCCCGTGTCCGAAGAGGCTCATCGTCCCGCCGTCGAACTCGATCCGCTCGCCGTCCGAGGAAAGGATGCGCCCGCCGACGCAAGCGGCTCCCGTCCCCTCCGCCGCGGCGACGAGCGCGCGCAGGAAGTCGGGAGCGACGCGCACGTCGTTGTTGAGGAAGCAGACGCGCCGCGAAGCCGCGGCGGCCGCGAGGCGGTTGCAGGGGGCGGCGAAGCCGTCGTTCCGCTCCGTAGCGAGGACGCGCACCTCCGGATGCGCGGCGGCGAGCCACTCGCGCGTGCCGTCGCTCGATCCGTTGTCGTACACGAGGACCGCGAGGTGCTCGCGCGGGTAGTCGATCTCCGCGAGCGAGAGAAGGCACGTCTCGAGAAGAGAGCGCCCGTTGCACGTCGGGATCAGCACCGACACGTCGGGGAGCGCGGGCTCCGGAGCCACGCGCTCTTCGTCCTCGACCGACGGAGGGCCCGGGAGCTCCCCGAGCTCGCTCACGGCTCGCCTCCGTCGCCGCCGTGCACACGCTCGGGAAGCGCCCGAAGCGCTGCCGCGAGGCTCGCGGCGTCGGCCGGCGATCCTTCGACGAGGTCGCGAAGCACCTCGCGATGCGAACGCCCCGCTCGATCGACGACGAGGAGATGGCGGTACACCGGCGGCGCCGCCGCGCGGAGCCCCATCGCCGCGTTGAACGCCTCGTTCGCCCGCGCGAAGCTCTGGTCCTGCCGCGGATGCGAGAGGAGCGCGTTCGCGGTCTGCATCGAGATCCACCCAGCAAGCGAAAGCGACGGCAGGACCGTGACGGAGGCGCCGCGCTCCGCGAAGAGCCGCGCCGTCGCCTCGAGCTCGGGATGCCCGTACGAGAGGTGCTCCGCGAGGAAACGGTGCTCGTAGCGGTAGCGATCGCGGATCATCTCGAAGAGGTAGCGGTCCGCCTCGACGACGCCCGGCGTCGCCCACGGATTCCCGAGCAGGAGGATCTCGTCCGTGACGCGCCACACCTCCTCGAGCCAGCGGTTCCGCTCGGCGGGCGGCACGTGCTCGAGAACGTCCTGCGCGCTCACGATCGAGAACGAGCGGTCCGCGAACGGCAGCCGGCCGTCGCCCGCGAGAACGCGGTGGCCCGGCACGTCGGCGCCCCGGCCGTCGACGACGACCACGTCGCGCTCGGGGAAGAAGTCCCCGGGCCACGCGAGATGGCCCGCGTCGCCGCCGAGAGTTCCACCGACGTCGAGAAGGGATTTCGCCGCGGGCGCCACGCGGCGTGCGACCTCGGCCGCGAGGGCGTAGCGCTCGTACAGATCGAACGGCAGCGTGCGGAGGAGCACTTCGCGGCTCGACGGCTTCGCGTCGAGACGGAGCGAGCGCAGCCGCGCCCAGCCGGCCGCGACGGCGAACCGCAGATGATGCCCGCCGGAGGGCAGCAGGAGCTTCGCCTCGATCGTCGCTCCCTCGGCCTCGACGACGACGCGTCCGTCGAGGGTCAAGCACATCGAAGCCGGGTCCGCCGTCTCGATCGTCGCCGCGACCTCGAGCGGCACGTCGCCCGCGTTCAGAAGATAGAGCATCGCCCCGTCGCCGACGATGCGGCTTCCGTCCGGCTCGGTCGCGCTGAAGTTGCTCCGCAGTGCCACCCGAAGCGTGGCGTCTCCGGCGACCTCGAGAACGGGATCGGGCGCGAGCGCGTCGAAGGAGACGCGCGGCGCGGGTCCCGTGCGGCGCGCGATCAGCTCGCAATTGAAGTCCGCCTGGAAGAAGCGAAGGCTCACCGCGAAGCCGGCGCGCTCGAGCTCGCGCACCCACCACGAAGGAGCGTGCTCCGCGACGTGCGTCGGCTCCTCGCGGTCGAACACCATGGGATCGGGCGTCGCGGCGAGGAAGAGCCCTCCCGGCCGGAGGATGCGCGCGACCTCCGCGAGGACGAGCTCCGGCGCGGGGACGTGCTCGACGAGATCGAATGCGCTCACGACCGCGAAGCTTGCGTCGGCGAACGGGAGGCGCTCGGCGTGCGCTTGCACGACGCGGCCTCGGGCGGGCTCCGCGTGCCGGTGGACCTGATCGAGCGCGTAGCGGCTCGCGTCGAGGCCGATCGCCTCGAATCCCGCGGCGCGCGCCTCGACGACGAGGAACCCGTAGGCGCACCCGAGGTCCAGCCAGCGCGCGCCCGCGCCGGCCTCGGTGCGCACCCAGTCCATCCAGTGCCGCCAGGTCGCATGCACCTGGTCGTACCCCTCGTGTGCGAAGCCGCTATTCGCACCGTGGAAGTACCCCTCGCCGTAGAGCTCCTGCAGGAGCGGCGAACCGAGCGGCTCGCTGTCGGAGCGTTCGAGCATCCGGTTCGGAGACTCTACCGACGCCCGCCGGGGGCTTCAAACCCGCCTACCGACGGCGCGGCAGCACGAGGAGAGTCGCGCACACCAGCAGCGAGAGCGCGCTCGCGGCGAGGCCGAAGCGGACCGAGCTCGGGTCGTAGACGAGCGCGACCTCGTGCTTCCCCGCGGGAACGGCCAGCGCCAGGAGAGCCTCGTTCGCGCGCACGAACGGTGTCGGCGCGCCGTCGATCGTCGCCTTCCAGCCCCGCGTGAAGAGCCGCGAGACGACGAGCGTCGCGGGCCCCGCCGTCTCGGTCGTGAGGACGAGCCGATCCGCGTGGCGCGCGAACACCGAGATCGTTCCCGAGCCGACCGGGAACGCGTCGGCGCGCTCGCCGCGCTCGAGACAGGCCACCGCTTCGCCGGGATGCTCGCGCAGGCAGTCGACGACGCCCCGCGTGCCGTCCCCGACCTGCACCAGCGTCGCGAGATACGCCTCACCGAGCGCGCCGGGATTCTCGTAGAGATGCGCGACTTCGTCCTGCCAGCGCGGCTCGAGACGCGCGAACGCGCTCGCACGCCAGGCGAGCTCCTTCGCTTCGCGCTCCGCCTCGACGTCGGGCGCCGCGGCCGGGCCGACGCCGCCGACGAAGACCTTCGCCGGCGCATCGCTGTCGACCTCGAGCGTCACCGTACCCGGACCGGGCGAGGCGTCGCCCACGGGAAGCCAGAGATCGTGCCAGCCGGAATCCGCCGGAATCGTCTCGTGCAGCTCGCCACCCGCGTGCGTCCCGGTCGCGGAGAAACGCACGCGCAAGCTCGCCGGCTCGGGCGCGGCGATGCCGGTGGCGAAGTGGCGGGGAAGCCGCGCGAGCTCGAAGACGAAGCGACACGGCGTCTCGCAGATCCAGTGGAAGCGGCGATCCTTGCCCCCGTCGTGCAGCCCGGCGCCGAGCGAGCGCGTGTCGAGCTCGAGCCCCCGTAAATCGCCGAAGAGCCGCTGCAGCCGGCGAGACGTCGTCATCGCGCGGACCGCCGCAGGGAGGTCGGCGGCCGCAAGCGGCGACCGCGCGGCGATCCAGCGCAGGTTCGTCACGTTCGCAGCCGGCGCGGTTGCGGCAAGCAAAGGATCCGGATCCGCGAGGATCCAGGTGACGCCCTGGCTCGGCGCAACGAAGCGGCCAACGAGGTCGACCGTCGCTCGCGGCGTCAGCACGTCGATCGAGCGGAGGTCACGCAGACCGAGCGCTGCGGAGACGAGCGGCGGCGCGAGCTGCACGGGGCCGGAGATCCGGCCGGGCCGCTGGCGCTCGAGGTCGCGCAGAGCTTCGACCCACGGCGCCGGCGCGTACGGGTCGACCCGCGGCGCGAAATCTCGCGGCACGAGCCAGAGGAGCTCCGCGACGACGAGGGCGAGACCGGCGGCGGCTCGTCCCGTGCGGGCCGAATCGAGCGCGAGTCCGAGAAGAAGCGCGAGAGCGAGATAGAGCGGGAAGCAATACTTGACGAAATTCACTCCGCTGAGGATCGGCACGTCGCCGAACGGAATCGGCAGCAGGCCATGGATGCGGAGCAGCTCGAGCACGACGGTCGCACCGAGAGCACGCGCGAGCCACCGCCCGCGCGCGCGCCAGAAGCCGAGGGCCGCGCCGGCGACGACGGTCAGCCCGGCATGGGGTAGACCGGCTGCCGCGTCGGCTCGCCCGGCCTGCCCTTCCGTGAGAAGACGCTGCAGCCCGGTCGCGACGTCGCCCGCGAGCGTCGAGAGGCGCTCGAGGGGCAACGTCACCGCCGACTGCGTCGTGCGTCCGACCTGCACGAGCCCGCTCGCGCCGCGATACGTCTCGAGGGACGGCAGGAGCGCGACGGCGGCGAGACCGAGCCCGAGCGCGAGCCCGACCGACCATCCCGCGACCTCGCGAACGCGAGCCCGGACGGGCGCGTCCGGTGCGTGGTCCCGGGATGCCGCGAGCAGCCAGACGAAGCCGAAGAGCCCCGCGACGACGGCACTCTGCGGCTTGACGGCGAGAAGCCCGAGGCCGATCGCGAGCGCGAGCAGCGCGATCCTCCGCCGGCCGTGCGCGCGGACGCCGAGCGCGGCGAGAAGCGCCGCCGGGACGAACACGTCCGTGTTGAGCGGATGATGCTCCATCCAGAGCGTCGTCTGTCCGGACAGCATCAGCGCGCTCGCGGCGCCGACCGAAGCGAGCGGACGAAGTCCGAGCCCGCGCGCGAGGAGATACGTGAAGAAGCCGAGGAGCCACGCGCGGCCGAGCCACGTCAGGTCCTGCATCCACGGCGACGGAGCGAGGTTCATCGGAAGCTGCAGCGGCGTCAGCGCTCCCATGTTCGGATTCCCGAGGAGCGGAAGCCCGAGCCCCTCGGCGTCGTTCCACAAGAGCCCGTTCCCGGTGAGCCCGCGATGCACGAGATAGGGCGCCGGCTCGTCCACCCACGCGGCGCCCTCGACGTCGCGCATCGGCGGCCGTGCGAGCGGCACCGGCGATCCGACCGGACCGCTCGGCAACACGCCGGGGACCCAGGCGGCAGCGGAGAGCGTGCGGTTGCCGAACAGCACGCCGTAGAACGCCGCGCCGAGCAGCAGCGCCAGGAGCACCGCCGCGCCGAGTGCCATGAGCGCACGGCTCGCGCGCGAAGCCGGTCGGGGCTCTGCGCCTACCACCGCGCGACGACCGCACCGGCCGTCATACCGCCACCGACCGCGTTCAGGACGAGCACGTCGCCCGGATGGAGACGTCCGTCTCGCGTCGCTTCGTCGAGCGCGATCGGGATCGAGGCCGCGGAGGTGTTTCCGCAGCGATCGAGATTGATGCCGACGCGGTCCTCGGCGATGCCGAGCTGTGAGACCATCATGCGGATGATCCGCGCGTTCGCCTGGTGCGGGACGAGGAGACGCACGTCGGACGGCGCGAGCCCCGCGGCGTCGAGCACCTCGCGCGTCAAGGCGACGAGCTGCTCGACGGCGGCACGGAAGACGTCCTGTCCCTTCATCCGCATCCAGAAGTCCGCATCCTCCGCACCGAGCTCCTCCGGCCGGCGCGCGCCCGAGCGCACGTAGAGGATCGGCCAGAGCTCGCCGAGTGCGCGCAGCCGGCACGCGAGGATGCCGCGCTCGGGACGCGCGGGCTCGCCGGTGAGGACGACCGCACCGGCGCCGTCGCCGAAGAGCGGCGAGGTGCCGCGGTCGTCGGGCGCGCAGAAGCGGCTGAGCGCATCCGCGCCGACGACGAGGACGTGGCGATGATCGCCGGCGCGGATGCCGTGGTCCGCGACCGAGAGTGCGTACGGGAATCCCGCACACGCGGCGGCGACGTCGAACGCGGGCTGCGTCGCGAGACCGAGACGCTCGTGCAGGAGACAGCCGAGAGAGGGAAAGAGATAAGGCCCGGACGTGGTCGCGACGACGATCGCGTCGACGTCGCGCGGCGCGAGCCCTGCGCCTTCGAGCGCCGCGCGCGAAGCGGTCTCCGCGAGATCGACGAGCGATTCGTCTTCCGCGAGGATCCGCCGCTCGCGCACGCCCGTGCGGCTCTCGATCCAGCCGAGCTCGACGCCGAGACGCGTCTCGACGGCCGCGTTGGCGACCACGGTCCGGGGAACGGCCGAGCCCACACCCGCGATCCGCGATCGCAGCACGCCCAGCTCTTAGCGGACCTCCCGTTCGGTCGCCATTTCCCGCGTCAATCCACGCGGGCGAAGAAGCGCCCGGGGCGATCGCGCCCGCTCTCGCGGTGCAGGCCTTCGCCGTTCTCGCGGATCGCGCTTTCCGGATAGTCCGCACCCCAGCAGGCGTCGGAGCCGTCGCGATGAAGACGCACGAAGACGGGGCCCTTCCCTTCGGCGCCGAGCGGCAGATAGGGAAGAGCGAGATCGCCGCCACGGCCGCGCACGAGGAGGCTTCCGTTCGCGCCAGCTTCGAGTCGGACGCGGTCGATGCCCGGTCCGTCGCCTCGCAGGCGATAGCCCTGCCCGATCGCTTGCCAGCCCGCTCCGCCGGGGATCGGTGCGTCGTGATCGATCGTGTCGGCCGGGAAGAAGTACATCGGCGAGTAGACGCAGAGATGGTAGTCGTCTCCCTCTCGCGGATCGCCGAGGTCGTCGGCGGCGACGTTTCCCTTCCACAGCCAGTAGAGCTCGTCGCGCTCCGCCTGATGGCTGCCGATCGGACGGCGACGGAGGAGGAACGTCGAGCTCTCCGCGTCGGCGCAATCCGCCGGCGTCGGCGGGCACGCGAGCTCGACGGGGCAGCTCTGCGGCAGCGGATCCCCGACCTCGCCCGGCGGCGGTTGCGGGCACGTCCACTCCGAGACCAGGATGTCGCGCTTGTGATTCTCGTCGCCGGGTACGATTTCGTCCGACGTGCTGCCGTAGGCGATCGTCGAGCCGTCGTCCGAGATCGCCGTACCGTCGCTGCAGCGGAACCCGCCCCTCCCCGAGGGATCGACGCTCAGGCGACGCAAGAGCCCCGTCCCGCGGTCGAAGACGAACACCTGCGGACCGAAGGGATCGCTCGGCGGAAGCAGGTATGGCGAGCGACTCGAGAAGGCGATGAAGCGTCCGTCTCCCGAGATGCGGGCGCCGTAGCTGTCGTCGAAGAAGCAGATCCAGGGCTGCCGCGGGTCGCAGTCCTGTGCACGCTTGTCGCGGGACACGATTTGCGTCAGCCCGGTGTCGCGGTCGTACACGAAGACGTCGCTCACCCAATCGCCCTTGAAATGCCCGAGAACGAGGGCCGGCTCGTTGCTCTGGAACGCGATCACGCGGCCGTCGTCCGAGATCGAAGGCGCTCTGCTGCGATGGCGCGCGGGAGAGCCGTCCGGCTGGACGGAGACGAGGTCGACCTCGCCCGTGCTGCAGTCGCGAACGTAGACGCGCTCTCCCGGCGTGGAGAGGGGCTCATCCAGAAGGTCGGTCGCCGTGCTCGCGAAGGCGACGACGCAGCCGTCTGCGGAGACGTCCGGATCCGTGCCCGTAGGCGCGATCTTCGTCGTCGTGCCAGTTTCGCGATCCTAGAGATAGATGCCGAGGTCGTCGTTCGGCTCGTCCGTCAAGTTCGAAGCCTCGCTCTCGAACGCGACCCAGCGCCCGTCGGCGGAGATCGCCGGGTTCAAGCTGATCGCGTCGGGATCGCCACCGCCGAAGGCGACGCTCACCCGCGCCGTCGTGCGCGCGACGCGATCGTGCACGAAGACGTCGCTGAAGCTGTTCTCGTCTCCTTCGACGAGGTTCGAGGCCTCGCTCGTGAAGACGACGAAGCGCCCGTCGCCCGAAAGGTCCGCTTCGCCGCTCGCACCGTTCGCCTCGAGCCCCGTCGAGTCGACGCTGACGCGTTCGGTCGTCTGTGCGAGGCGGTCGCGGACGAAGACGTCCGCGACGCCCTTGGTGTCGCCGGGTACGAGATCGTCCGCCCAGCTTCCGAACGCGACGTAGCGGCCGTCCGCGGAGATCGCGGGGACGTTCGACGACGCCTCCGGTTCGGAGCCGTCGGCGGCGACGCTCGCGCGCGTCGTGATTCCCGGGCTCTGCGCAAACGCAGCGCTCGATGCGAGGAGTGCTCCGAGGATCGCAGCCGCCGCGCACCTTCCCGAGCGCCCCGCGCCTCTGCTCTTTCTTCCTTCGTTTCTCGTCGTGGATGTCATCGTTTGGGCCCCCTGCCCTGCTTCGAATTCAAAGCGTTTCGAGATACGCGATCAGCGCTTCGCGGTCCTCCATGGCGAGCGCGAGGTAGCGCTCGCGCGCATCCGTCGCTTCGCCGCCGTGCTGTGCGATCGCGGCCTGCACCGTCGGCGCGCGGCCGTCATGCAGGAAGAGCCGTCTCTGCGAGAGTCCCCAGAGCGGCGCGGTGCGGAACTCGCCTCCCGTCGCGTCGCCCTGCTCGATGCCGTCGGCGAGCCCCTCGCCCATGTCGTGCAGCAGGAGGTCCGAGAAGAGACGGACGGGCTGCTCGTTCAACACGGCGACCTCGCTCGGTCCCGTGCGAAGCTCCGCGATGTGGCACGACGTGCAGCCGCTCGCCTCGAACAGCGCGGCGCCGCGCGCGGCGGCCTCGGAGCGATCGCCTTCCGGAAGCGGGGAGAGGAGCCGCAGGAACGCGGTCAGTGCTTCGAGGTGGACCCCGTCGTCCTCCGGATCGGCGGCCGTGTCGCACTCGACGCCTCGTCCGGGAAGCGCGGTCTCCTCCGGGAGGAGCGGCGTCGTGACGCCGATCTCCTCGAGCAGAGCGCGCGCGGTGAAGTCGCGGAGGCTCGGCTCGTGCGCCTTCCAGCCGAAGCGGCCGACGCGGCCGCCGACGCGGTTCGCGCGGCCCGAGATGCCGTCGCCGTCGCGGTCGTCCGGATCGGCGCGCGCGAGGATCGCCTCCTCCGGGATTGCGTCGACGAGGCCGACGCCGTAGAGGGCGGGGCTCCGGCGTCGCCGCACCGCCGCGCCCTGCGGAACGGCTTCGCCCGTCGCGGAGCAGCTCGCGGTGCGCACGCCCTGCGATTGCAGGAGCGGCCCGCCGTGCGCCGCGAGCGAGTCGAAGCGTCCGTCGCGCGCGCTGCCGAAGAGCGTCACCGTGCGGCGACTTTCGCCGCCGATCGTCGGGTCCGAGTGACACTCGGCGCAGCTCTCGCCGTTGAAGACGGGACCGAGCCCGCCCGCCGGCGTCACCGTGCGCGTGAACGAGAAGAGTCCGTCGTCGAAGCGGGACCGCTCCGCGTCGGTCAGCGACGCGAACGCCTCCGGTGCGCACGCCGCCTCGCTCTCGGGATCGACGTCCGCGTCGGCGAAGGCCGGGCACGCGTCGCAGGCGTCGCCTTTGCCGTCGAGGTCGAGGTCGCCCTGGTCGGCGTTCGCGATCTCGGGACAGTTGTCGGTGGGACAGATCTCGCCGGCGAGGCCGTGCCCGTCGCCGTCGGGGTCGTTGCAGCCGTCGCACGCGTCCCCGTCGCCGTCACCATCGGCGTCGCGCTGCGCGGGATCGTCGGTGAGCGGGCAGACGTCGCACGCGTCGCCGACGCCGTCGGCGTCCGCGTCCGCCTGATCGGGGTTCCAGCGCTGCGCGCAGTTGTCGCGCACACACGTGCGCGCCGAGAAGCCGGCTTCGCCGAAGCCGTCGCGATCGGCGTCGGTACACGGGTCGACGGCGTCGTCGATCCGATCGCCGTCGAGGTCGCCGTTCGAGCGGCGCAGCGAAAGCACGTTTCCGGAGGCCGGCTCGTCCCCGAAGCTCCTCTCCTGCACACCTTTGCAGTCGCGCACGAGGACGTCGTCGACGCGGTTGTCGTGCGCCCCGTTGAAGCGAAAGCAGACCTTCCGCCCGACGATCGCGCCGCCGACGATCTGGTTGTCGTGCGGGATGCCGATCCAGCTCGGGTCACGGCCCTCGTCGCGGCCGACGTATCCCTCGAAGACGAAGCCCGAGCCGATCAGCTCGTTCCGCGCGAACACGTTGTGACTCGAATCGCCGCGCACCTGAACGAGCGACCCCTCGACCTCGTTGTCCGCGAAGAGGCCGTTGCTCGAGTGCTTGACGTAGAGAGCCGCCGAGCCGCTTCCTTCCACGGTGTTCGCGATCGCGCGGCACTCGTCGCACCACTGGAAGTAGAGGCCCTCCTGGCCGCTCGACTGGATCACGTTTTCCGCGAGCGTCGTCTTCTCGGTTCCCGTCCCGAGGTGGATGCCGTCCATGCCGCTCTTCCGGATGCGATTCCGGGCGATCAGGTGTCCGGAGCTCGTCCCGGCCTTCGTCGCTCCCGCGACGTCGACTCCGTAGACGTTCTCGTCGAGCCGGTTCGCGATCACGCGGTTGTCCTGGCCGCCGCGAATCCGCACGCCGCGCTTGAATCCGACGATGCGGCAGTTGCGCACCTCCGCGCCGCGCACGCCGTCGAGCCGAACGCCCGTGTCGGAGGTCTCCGGTCCGCGGCCGCGGATCTCGTGCCCGTCGCAGTCGAGCACGGCACCGGCCTCCAGCCGGAGCCCGTTCTTGCCGCAGTCGCGTAGATCGGCGGACAGGCGAACGGCACCGGCGACCTCGTCCCCGCATGCGAGCGCGCCGCTCTTCCTCTCGACTTTCCGGTCGGGCTTCTCGGCGCTCGCGAGGGAAAGGGGAACGATGGCGAGCAGCGCCGCAACGGCGCCGACGAGCCCTCTTCGGCCAGGCGTCTCCATGCACTCCTACGAGTCGAGATGTCGCGTGGACGGGCGCTCTGTCGGGGAAGATCGCGGAGTCGGCTGCTCCCGCCGGTTCAGCGATCACAGGTATCCCGGGCGCTGCGTGCCGCGCAAGCGAGAATCGCTGGCAAGAGGGCTTCCTGGCGCGCTCCGCACGGACGAGCCGATGGAGGACCCGATCAGGGCTGTGGTGGGGGCAGCGGAACGGCGAGCGAGGGGTCGAAGACCCCCGGTACTCCCCCGCGCGACGCCGGCGACGCGTCGAGAAGCTCTACCTCGACCGTGTCCGCCACCGCGCCGAGCGTCATCGGCGCCTCCGGCAAGGTGGCGAGCTGCCGGCGGGCGAGCTCGAAGGAAGGATCCTCGCGCAGGGCCGCCTGGAGCTCGGCTCGCGCGCCGTCGAAATCGCCGTGCGCCTCGAGGTCGAGACCGCGCCCGTACGCCGTCGCCGCCGGAAGGCTCTTGGTGTGCGTCGCCTGCACACGCGCTGCCGGCGCTTGGGGCAGGACGCTGACCGGCCACCCGAGCTCGTTCGAGAGAATGACGGCCGTGTCGCGGACGGGCGCGTAGAACCGATCGATCGGTCCGACGAAGGAGGCGGACTCGACGCGCCGCCCGCTCGCGGTCTCGATCAGCGCCGTGTCGAGGTCGACCGTCGCGGGCGTCGTCGACGAGACCTCGATCGTCCCGACGACGACGTTGGCGGCGCGAAGCAAGCGACCGATACGCGCCACCTGCTCCGTGTCGTCGAGCTTCAGGCCACCGGCCGCGGCGACGAAGCGCTCGACGCGATCGCGTCCGATCACCTCCTCGGTCGGCAAGCCGGAGAGGTTCGCCGAGAGCATCGCGGAGAGCGCCGTCACGAGCGCGCCGTTCTCCGCGCCGCCGGTGTTGCGAAGTGGAAAGACCGCGAGGATGCCCGCGACGCCGCGCGGCGGCTCCTGCTTCTCCAGCTCGACCGCAGCACGTGCGGCGCGCACGTTGCCTTCGCGGATGACGAGCGTCCGCAAGCGGGCCAGCTTCGCGGAGCGCGTCGGATCCGCTTCCTTGACGTAGTCCGACCAAGCCCGTGCGGCGCGGTCCGGGCGATCCAGGCGCAGGTAGGCGAGTCCGAGCAGAAGAGAGGCGTCGATGTCGACGGGTGGCGCCTTCGAGCCCGCCTCGAGCTTCGCGACGACGCCGGCGAAGTCGCCCGCGCGATACATCGCGAGCGCTTCGTCGTAGCCCGGACCTGCGGCGCGCCCGGACCGTGCGCCGAGCGCGAGCGCGGCAGCGAGCAGCAGTCCGGAAAGGGATCGCGGAATCGAAAGCTTCATCGATGCCTTGCGCCGGACCGGTGCGCGGCGCGCTCGTCTGCGTCCTTACTTTCCCGCTTCGGGGGCGGCAACCCGATCGGGATCATTCGCCGCGCAGCTCGAACAGGTCCAGCGTCGCCGGACCCTGCAGCTCGAGGTGCACACGCACCGTAGCGGGGAGCTCGCGGAGCTCGATGCCGGCCCCGAGACGTCCCGTCGCGCTCGCAGCGATGCCGATGCCCGGCGGCTCGGACTCGAGTCGAGCGACCCGTCCCGCACCGTCGACGCGCGCGAAGACGCGTACCACCTCGTGCGCCCCCTCGCGTGGCTCCCCGGACCTCGCTCGGACCGTCGCCGTGACGATCGGCGAATCGCACGGCCACGTCGCGCGCGGCGACCCGCCGGTCCCGTACGCGAGCGGCGACGTCGGAGGATGCGTCGGTAGCGGCGAGCGCTCCGTGCCGCAGCCGTCCACGACGGCGGCGCCCAGCCGAGACTCGTCGACGACGATCTCGAGAGGGCCCGCGGCGATCGGACGCGCCATCGCGCTGCGCCAGGAGTCGGGAACCTCGTTCGCATAGACGACGACTGCCGCCCGATCGCCGCTCGAGGCTGGTTGGGAGGCGGCGGCGAGCCCGAGGAAGTAGCCGTTGTCGCTGTCGAGATCCGCGAACCCCGGGCCGTGCGCTCGCGACCGGACCTCCTCGGGAACGGACCCGAGCGCGCGCGTCAGCGCGGTGAAGCCGTCCCTCCGGGAGGCAACCGTCAAGACGCGCGCACGCTGCGAAGTGCTCGTCTGCGCTCCGCTCCCGACCCGGAGCAAGGCGAGATCCGTCGAAAGGAACCCCGACGCGTGGACGGCGTGCATCCACCAGAGGAGCAGAGCCGTTCGAACCACCGCGATCGCGAAGACGAGGATGCCGCCGATCCGACCGAGCGACGCGAAAGCCACGCCGGCGATCACGGCCGCCGGAACGAGCCCACCGTCGAGATAATAATACCACGCCTCCCACGGGAGCACGGCTACCGATACGAGGGTCGCGACGAACGTCGCGACGACGAGTCGGATTCCCGCCGGCGAGCGTCCCCCGCGGACGAGGATCGCGACCGCACAGAGGAGGACGAAGCCGATCCAGGCGGCTTCCGCACCCGACACGAGGTCGATCCAGGACGGCCGCTCCGGCGGAAGGAGGCCGTCGAGCGTCCGCGCGCCGACCCGGAGAAGGTCGCCCAGCCGGTCCGACCACGTATCGACCGTCGGCGCGCGCGGCGCTGCGAGGCCCGCCGGCGCCGTCGGGACGGCGAGAGCGGCAAGGGCGGGCGAAAACGCGATCAGCCCGACGAGAGCCGCCGAGCCGAGGCTGCGCGCTCCGAGAGCCCGTCGTCGCACGAAAAGCGTGGCGGCAGCGACGAGAACGAGAGGCGCAGCCGCGAGGTGGAGCTGGAGCGCCAGCGCCGAGAGCAGTGCCACCGCAAGCGCCGCTCCGGCGCTGGGCCGCTCTAGCACCGCGAAGAGAGCGAGAAGCAGTCCAGCCGAGAGTGGCGGCAGAGCCGCGGGGGCCCACGCGACGCGCGAGTCGATGACGGCGATCGGGCTCGTCGCGAGGAGCAGCGCAGCGGCCACTCCGGCGGACGAGCCGGCGATCCGACGGGCGAGAAGCCAGGTCAGGCCGACGGCGAGGACGCCGAGCAGCCCAGCGAAGGCGTACGCGGCGAGCGGCTCCGTGCTCGCGAGGAACGGGAGCGTCCAGAAGTAGTAGTAGGTCGCTCCCAGGTGGAAGCGGTTCCGCATGGGCGGCCCGACGAGGGGAAGCGCGCGACCGGACGCGATCTCGGACGCGAAGGTGAGATCGCGTGCCTGGTCGACGCCGAACCAGCCCGCGTCGAGCCAGAGAAGTCGGAGCAGGACCGCGAGCGCGAGAATCAAACCGAGCGCGAGGGCCGCCCGGCCACTCCCGCTCCGCGTGCTCAGGGGAGATCCACCCGCCGAACGTATGCGTCCTTCGGAAGAGTCTTGTCGACGTCCGCGAAGGTCTTGATGAATTTCTTCTTGTCGGGCCAGCGCTCCCAGAGAACGTAGGCCGCGTTCTCGGAGACCGCGACCTGCGGATTGCGGAGCTGATCGCTCGGATCCTCGCGCTCGGTCACGGTCGCGTTCGAGAGCGGCCAGGTGCGGCCACGATCGCGCGACGCCGAGACGAGCACGCGCTCGTAGCCGTCGTGCCAGGTCACGCCGACGACGTCTCCCTGAAAACCGATTCGCGGATGCATCGCCGAGCCTTTCGCCCCCGAGTCGAGGCGCTCGGCCGCGTCCCAGGCGTGCCGCCACGTCTTGCCGCCGTCGTCGGAAGCGTTCCAGTAGATTCCACCCGCTGCCTCGGCGGTTCCACCGTGCCAGGCGAAGTAGACCTGCGGCCCGACGGCACGCAGGTGGAAGAACGGCTGCGTCGGTCCATTGTAGACCTGCGTCGGCGGCGCCCACGTCTTGCCGTCGTCCGTCGACGAGGAAAGCCAGAGCCAGCTCTGCTCCCCTTCGCCCGTGATCCCGCCCGACCACGCGAGCGTGAGACGGCCCTCGGACCAGACGAGCTGCGGCCAGATCGGGCTCACCTTCGACTCTCCGGTGTCGATCTCCGCGGGCGCGGTCCAGCTCGCACCCATGTCGGGGGAGGTCGAGAAGCGCAGATGCGGACCGCTGTCGTCGCTCTTGTGCGGTCGTTGCTCCCAGACGACGTAGGCGTGCTCGCCCGCTCCGATCGCGGCGGTCGGACCGCCGGACTCGTTCTTCGGCTGCGTGCTGACCCGACGGTCGCGCGGGAGCCACTTCGTGCCCGCGTCGCGGCTCCGGTTCGAGTAGATGTCGCGAAGCACGTTGCGCTCGTCCGTCCATGCGACCACGAGATCGTCGCCTCGCTGCGCGAGAACCGGCAGGAACGCCTGCAGCTTCGTGTTGAGGACGGTCGGCTCGCCCCAGGTGGATCCGAAGTCGGCCGACTTGCGCGTCAGTACGAACTTCTGCCCGGCCTCGTTCCTCCGCGCCTGCCAGAGGGCGAGCATGTTCCCGTCGCCGGGAAGGATCGCCAGCGTCGGTACGACCGACACCGTGTTGGCGTAGTCCCCGATGTTGAGCGGGGTCTCCGCGGACCAGGTCTGACCGCGATCCCCCGTCGTCCGCACGACGACGTTCCGGTTCATCTTGCCGTTCTGGTTCATCCACGCGACTGCGGCGCGATCGCCGGCCGCGACGATGGAGGTGTAGTACGCCCACGAGAACGAGGCCGCCCCTCCCTCCACCTCGTTCAGGCGCTGCACCGGCCCCATGCCGGAATCCCGGGTGCAGGCGGGCAACAGGGCCAGGAGGAGCGGAAAAACGGGCAGCAGACGGCGCAGACGGCTTTTCATCGCGATCCCTCGGTCTCGGCGCGAGCGCTTCATTCCCCCAAAACGACGCGAGGCCAGAGCACGATGCTCTGGCCTCGCAGCGCAGTGAAACGCGGAGACGCGTACTACTCGAGCGTCTCCATGAAGTACTTGCCGTAGTTGCTGCCGCCGAAGTTGGCGACCGACTGGCCATGGATCGCGTAGACCATCTCTTCCGGATCGTCGTTGATGCCGAGCAGGCGGACGAAGCCCGACGAATCCACCGCGATCGTCGCCGGGATGAGGCTGCCCTCGTCACCCGGAACCATCGTGGTGAAGTCCGCGCAGCGCACCGAGTGATTCGGGAGCGACGTCGCGATCTCGAGGTTGTCGTAGATCACGAGGCTGGCCGTCTTGCTGCTGGTGTTCGGGCCGACTTCCACGTCCGCCGTGCTGCCGCTGCCGCTCTGCTCCTCGAGGGAGATCAGGACGACCGACGAGTCCTGCACGGTGGTCGGGTTGAACGTCATGATGTCGATGTCCTCGGACTTGTTCTTCGGGAGCTGCGTGTACGAGCCCGTGAAGTCGAGTCCGAGACCGATCGCGTCGTTACCGAACGAGTAGCCGAGGTCGATGTTCGCGCGGGTTGCCGCTCCGACGATCGCGTTGTCGACCGGGATGTTGCCGCGGATCGAGCCGTCGCTGCAGATCTCGTCCGTCTCGTAGGCCGTCACGACGACGAAGCCACGGTGGCCGCGGCCCACTCCGGCGCGCGACTCGTCGCAGAGGTTCGTCGACGGGCCGATCTGGGTGTTGCCGACGTCGACCGAGCTCACGTCGCACGGGTCGACGACGATCGTGTCGTTCAGCGTGAGGCAGACCCACACGTCGACGAGGTGCTCGCAGTCATCGCTCCACCACGCCCAGTGGGTCGTCACACCGAGGATCTCGCCAGTGGACGTCGGCGACGTGCC
>Ga0194132_10004041_pt1 | contig 25375 bp, 13 predicted proteins | sample TA2KigOf80mmetaG_FD_148612 | JGI IMG/M metagenome (GOLD analysis project Ga0194132, IMG submission 148612) | Freshwater microbial communities from Lake Tanganyika, Tanzania - TA2015054 Kigoma Offshore 80m | ecosystem: Environmental > Aquatic > Freshwater > Lake | place: Tanzania: Lake... | reverse complement strand
TGGTGTCAGGCCGGACAGCATGCGTTCGCGTACCGCCGGCGTCTGGACTCTCGAGAGCTCGAAGCGGAAGGCGTTGACGATGTGCTGCTTCTCGGGGGCAGTCTGGCTGTGCCAGAACAACGTCGCTTGCGTGTAGTGATCGGCGAAGCGCTCGGCCTTCCCGCGCACTTTGTGATCGCCTTCCTCTCGGTGCTCGGGAAACGAGACAAACCCCGTCTTACCCGCCTGAAATGGACAGCCGCCGCCGAGGGAATTCGGTTCGTACGACACGCGGCCGCGGTGAATCGCTTGCCGGTGCATCCCGTCGCGCTGGTTGTTGTGCACCTGCGCGATGGGCGCGTTGATGGGGATTTCGTGAAAGTTGGGGCCACCCAGGCGAGAGATCTGCGTGTCGACGTAAGAATGGATGCGGCCCGCGAGCAGCGGATCGTTCGAGAAGTCGATCCCGGGCACGACGTGGGCGACGCAGAACGCGACCTGCTCGGTCTCCGCGAAGAAATTGTCGGGGTTTCGATTCAGGACCAGCCGGCCGACAGGAGTCACCGGCACGAGCTCCTCGGGAACGATCTTGGTGGCGTCCAGCACGTCGAACGTGAACTCCTCCGCTTGCTCTTCCGTGAAGATCTGAAGGCCGAGCTCCCACTCGGGGTCGGCACCGGCCTCGATCGCTTCCCAGAGGTCGCGGCGGTGGTAATCGCAGTCGGCACCGGAGATCTTGACGGCCTCGTCCCACACCAATGAATGGGTGCCGGCCCTCGGGTTCCAGTGAAACTTCACGAACCGAGATTCACCACGGGCATTGACGAAGCGGTACGTGTGGACCCCGAAGCCCTGCATCATCCGATAGCTGCGCGGGATCGCGCGATCCGACATCGCCCACATCAGCATGTGGGTGATCTCCGGCATGAGCGAGGCGAAATCCCAGAACGTGTCGTGCGCTGTGGCCGCCTGCGGCATCGCGAAGTGCGGTTCGGGTTTTGCCGCATGGACGAGGTCAGGGAACTTCATCGCGTCCTGGATGAAGAAGACCGGGATGTTGTTGCCCACCAGATCCCAGTTGCCTTCATCCGTGTAGAACTTGACCGCGAATCCGCGCACGTCGCGGGCCGTGTCAGCGGAACCGCGCTCACCGAGGACCGTCGAGAACCGCACGAACACCGGCGTCTGCTTCCCGACTTCCGCAAACAATGACGCGCGTGTGATGTCCGGCAGCGCCTTGGTGCACTCGAAAAAGCCGTGCGCGGCGGAGCCGCGCGCGTGCACGATGCGCTCCGGGATACGCTCGTGATCGAAGTGCGTGATCTTCTCGCGAAGAATGAAATCTTCGAGCAGCGTGGGACCGCGGAGACCTGCCTTGAGCGAGCTCTGGTTGTCGCCAATCGCCACGCCCTGATTCGTGGTCAGGGCACGATCAGTCGAATCCACACGCACGCGGTCTAGCGGGCCAACGGTCGGATTCTGCCCGACCCTTGGGCCCCCGCTGCCGGCCTTCACCGATCCATGCACCTCCGACACCGTGCTGGCGCCAGCGATTGGGTCCGCCGGCTTGACCGTTGCCCCCTCTGGCGGCGCGAGTGCGGCCTGCGGATCGTATTCGGCAGGTTTGTTCGGATTGAAGGCCAGCGCTGAGGCGATCTCCTGCGTCGCCGCCGCTTTCTCCGCGGCGAGATCGCCCGCTCCCGACCGGTCGGCCTCTGCCGGTCCGCTGACGGTCGTGCGGCTGTTCCGTACCGTGCGCTGTTTCGTCGTCGTCTTCGATGAACGAGAGGACTTCGCCATGATCCTTTAGCGGTGAGTGGAGGTGGACGGTGCGGGCGTAGTCGTTGACGTGTCCGGCTTCATCACCACCTTGATGCACGCGTCGTCTTTGTCCCGAAACGTGCGATACATCGCCGGCGCGTCTTCCAGGCCGATCCGATGGGTGATGATGAAGGAGGGATCGATTTCGCCACGTTCGATTCGCTCGAGCAGGAGAGGCATGTACTTGTGCATGTGCGTCTGCCCCATCTTGAGGGTCAGTCCCTTGGCAAAGGCGGCACCGAGCGGAAACTTGTCGAGCCATCCTCCGTAGACGCCAGGGATCGAGACAGTGCCGCCCTTGCGGCATGCGGTGATCGCCTGACGGAGCGCGTGAGGCCTGTCGGTTGCGAGGAACATCGACGTCTTCGCGCGGTCGTACCAGGCATCGAGCGTGGTGCCGTGGGCTTCGAGCCCGACTGCGTCGATGCACGCGTCTGGTCCCTGACCTCCAGTCATGTGGCGCAGCGCGTCGAGGACATCAACCTCTTCGTAGTTCAGCGTCTCGGCGCCGCCCCGCGAGGACGCCAGCTCGAGCCGTTCGACAAATCGATCGATGGCGATCACCCGCTCCGCACCAAGCAGAAATGCGCTCTTGATGGCGAACTGACCAACAGGGCCACAGCCCCACACGGCGACGGTATCGCCAGGTGTGATCTGGCAGTTGTCGGCTGCCATGTACCCGGTCGGGAAGATGTCCGAGAGGAACAGCACCTGCTCGTCGGTCAGGGTGTCGGGGACCTTCAGCGGTCCGATGTCGGCGAACGGTACGCGTGCGTATTCGGCCTGGCCGCCGGGATATCCACCGTACAGGTGGGAGTAGCCGAAGAGACCAGACGCGGAGTAGCCGTACAGCTTTTCAGCCATCCACGCGTTCGGATTCGAGTTGTCGCAGAGCGACCACATCTGCTCTTTGCAGAAATAGCAGCGACCGCAGGCGATCGTGAACGGCACGACAACGCGATCGCCGACCTTGAGACGTGTGTTCTCCTTTCCGACTTCGACGACTTCGCCCATGAACTCATGTCCCAGCACATCACCCTTGTGCATGGTCGGGATGTAGCCGTCGTAGATGTGCAGGTCCGAGCCGCAGATCGCTGTGGTCGTGATCTTGACGATCGCGTCGCGTGGATTCAGGAGGACCGGGTCGGGAACGGTCTCGACTCGGACCTTCTCTTTGCCCAGCCAGCAGACGGCTCGCATACCTGCCCCCTACGCCGTAGCCCGCGGCGTCTCGCCGGCTTCGAAGAGCTGCTTGAATCGCCGGAGATCCTCGCGAATGGCCTGAGAGGGTTCTCGGCCGAAGAGAGTGGCCACCATCGCGCCGACCTTGCCTGCCGGAGGTGCGTACTGCAGGTGAACGGTGACCTGGGTGCTCCGGCCGCCGCGCGCGGCGTCGAAGTTCACCGAGCCGGCGGTCACGACATCGGAGCCTGGAAGCGACCGCCAGGCGAGCACCTCGTTTTCGACTTCATGGATGATCTCGGCATCCCAGGCGACGCGGATGCCCAAAGGACCCGACGCGACCCAATGGGATTTCCCGTCCGCCACTTCCGTCACTTCGTCGAGGTGGCGCATGACGCGAGGCAGATTTCCGAGACCGCGCCAGAACCAATACGCGTCGTGAACCGGTCGTTCCAGCCGGATCGATTCACGGACATGAAGGCATCGTTCACCTCTCAAGGCGGTGCGTGTGTCATCAATCCGACCGTAGCCGCTGACGGCGGCCGGCCAGCGCCCGGTGAAGCCACGGTACAGCAGGGGTGCCGCTGAGACCGCGAGACACGCGCCGAACGGCGAGCGCCGGGAGGCGCCCATGAAGAGCAGCACTGCGCCGGTTCCAAGCGCCAGCCACTTTTCTGCCTCGCCGAGGGAGAACGAAGGTTCGTCCGGAATCTCAGCGTCCATAGGTACGGTTCAGGGCAGCATTTTGCGTACCAGCCAGAATGTTCTTCATCGCATCTGCTTCGGATGTGCTGACAAGCCTTCTTGAAGATTCGCCGGCCGCTCCTGCAGAGCGCTCGCAGACGGAAGGACCGCATGAGCTGATCTATCGCCAGGCCTGCGGCCTGAAACGCGTTGCAGCGATCAACGACAGGCGCTCGCGGCTCACGTTGAGTACGTCGGCGCTCACGATGAGTAGCTCGAGACGCATCCAAAAGAGCTGTCGTCGGCTAGCCATTCGATCGACCGGCCGAGCGCGGGACGAGCTGTTCCTTCGCTGCTTCGGGGCATCGCACGCCGCTTGGAGGCGCAGACGGGCGCCAGTCCCGACCAGCTTCGAGACCTGCTGAGATGATCGACGTGCACCGACTGACGAAATGCACGGAAGAGTTGGCCTCGCCTCTTGCGACGCGAGCCGCCCTCGACACAGAAGCTTGGCGTTGGCTGGCAGGGGATCGCCGAAACGTGCGGCTCAGCATTTGCAATTCGACGTTTCGTGCTGGAGTCGGTCTCGATCTCGCTGACCAAACTGGGACGTCGCACATGGCGCGACGCCGTCGATGACGACGTGCTTGGGCTGGCGGCGCAGCTGTCGTGCTAAGTAGGGCGATCCCGACCGCGACACGCGCAACGAACCGGAGGACTCATGGCAAAAAAACAGGCTCGGAAACGCGCGACGCCGAAGCGGTCGCGGCCGGCGGGCAAACGCGATCTCGTCCGCCGTCCCAAAGCGGGTGCGTACGCCAAGCGCACGAGTCGGGGCCATTTCAAGGAAATGGACGACGTCGGTCGTTCACAGAAGGCCGACAAGCCGCGGAAGGCGAAAAGAACGGTTCGGAGCGGCTATGGCGATCAAGGTGACAGGCCGCCCCGCAAATGACGGCGAACACCCGATAGGCGATGGCGCGCAGGAGTCCGAGCGCCAAATGCGCTCGCGAGCGCTCGAGACGCGCACTGTCAGTCGTGACACCGGCCCGAGGAGCCCGTCGCCCCATATGAGTCCTGACCTCGAGCGACAGCGCATTCGGGCTCTCCTTCATCGCGCTACCGTGGCGATGCTCGTGACCACCGACGATCGTGGTTTCCAAGCGGGCCGTCCGATGCTGCCGCTCTTTCTGGAGAACGACCCACACATCTACTTCCTCACCCATCAAGACTCGCGCAAGGTGCGACAGATCGCCGAAAGGCCGCACGTCGCCATCACGATCATCAGCGAGGACGCCTATTTCTTCGCGCTGGGGTGCGCGTCTGTCGTGCGGGATGCGGAGCTCATTCGACGCCTGTGGCATCCAAGTTACCGCGCGTGGTTCCCTTCAGGCAGGGACGATCGCAACGCGACGGCGCTTCGGGTGGTTGTCGGCACCGTGAACTATTGGGAACCCCCGCGGACGCAGGTTCGGCGTCTATTCCGGGCACTCAAGGCATTCGCCACGGGTCGAGCCGTCGAGACGCCGATGAAGACGGTCGATGGTTTGTCGTGAACTTGCAGCTGCCTGAGGGCACGGTGAGGTCGAGAATCAGTCGAGGGCGAAGGGAGCTGGCGCGGCATCTCCGGGTCTTGATGGGGCGCCTACACGAGATCTCTCGGAGGGGAAGAGGCGCACGTCGTCAGGAGACGTCACATGCGGACGATTAAGCCTTGAGAGGGACCGGCTGCTCAGCAATTCTCGCAGCAGATCTCGGGCGTCGCCACGAGCGGCGACGTGCGCAGAATCCGATACTGACCGAGATCCCGCGACAGTGGGTGCACGCGGTCGTCGGGCACCTCTTCTCCGTGCACGATGTACTGGTCGTAGCGCGGCATCATCTCGACGGCCAGCACGCTGAGCGGCGTGTCCGGCGCCAGGCTGAACAGGTCGAGCAACTGCCGAATGTCCTTCTCCGTCCACGTGAAGGTCCCGTTGGCCGGCGCGTCGATGTTGACGGTCAGGCTGTTGGACGCGCGCACGTCCAGCTCGAAGCGCCGTGCGAGGAAGGTCCGCACGTCGAGGTTCTTGACCTTCACGAGATCGAGCTTTGCTTCAGCCAGCAGAATATTGCGATGCGCCCGCGCGTCCGCCTGGAGCACCTGAGCGTAGAGCATGCACCAGATCTCCGTTTTCGGCGGCTTGCTCGTCACGTTTCTGCCATCGAACACCGCGGTCGCATAGGGCGCGGTCACTGACACGCCGCCCGGTGTCCGCTCCGTCAGCACTTTGAGCGGCGGCGCCGGATGCTGAACACCGCTTATGCGCGTCGGATGGCCGAACCGTCCTTGCGCCGTGGACCAAATCCGGCTCGTGTGCCCCACACGCAGTTCGTACGTGAAGAAGCCGAACAGCTCCGGCGACTCCGAGTGGAGTCCCGGCGGCAGCGGCAGCAGATAATGCACCGGCGTGACCTGGAGCAGAGGGGTCGACGGATCCGGCGTCTCCGCGATCATCGGCTGCATCGCATCGATGCCGGCGTTGTCGTTCCCGTGGCCATGCGTGATCACGCGAATCAGCTCGGGATCAATCGCGAGGGGCGGATCGTCCTGACGAACGATCAGTTGGTCGGGGTTTGGAAAGCTGAGGAGTGGATCCGGCGCGTACGCCAGAACGCGGGCGAAGTACGTGTCGTTCGGGTCGCGAATCGGCTCTTCGAACTCGAGCCATAGATAGCGCTGCCGAACCGCGGTCGCCGAGTACTCGTGCGTGCGCTGATACGGCGAGAGCGCGTATCCGGCTCCGACGATCTTCGGAACCTGTGCGGGCACCGTCGTGACGGGCAGCTGGACGTCGCGCGTTTGCGCTTCGCGAGCGGCGGCGGAGGGCGTCACGCTGTCGATGAAGGTCGGCGTCAGCGTGTACGACACGTCGATCGTGCTCGGAAATGGCTTCACAGCGGTCGCGGCCTTCGAGACGTCCTTCTTCGGCTCGACGGCGTCGACGAACACGATCCGCGTGTAGCTCCGGTCGGGTTCGGTCGTGGCCAGGCGGCTTGCCGTCTTCTGCCACTGCACGTAGCCCACCACGTCGTCTTCGGCCGTCGCCGCTTCCCCCGTGAACTGACGGACGCGGCGAACCTCGACACCCTGGCTGGCCAGGCCGTCCCAGGTCCAGTCGCGCTGTACCTCGAATGACAGCACGCACAGCCAATGGCCGAGCAGCTCTTCGGGCTTCGCGAACGTGATCGACGAGCCGTCCGGGGCGAGTGTGTGCCTGATCCGGTTGCTGCATCCGAATTGAATGCGCTCGCCCGGCTTTTCGATGAGCGTCTGGCCCTTGTAGTCGACGCGCAGCTGCGAGGCGATCCGCCCCATCAGAGTGCTCTGCGGAAGCTCGCCGCCCTCGACGACGCGTTTGACGATCGTGAGCGGGTTGTTCACCTGAGGTGGATCGGGTTGCAGATAGAGACCCTGCAGCTGCTGTGACTCGAGTCCCAGTTTGAAGAAGGCTGTCTCATCAACGGTGTTCTCACGCACGAAGAATTCGAACGGCTCGCCGACGAGGTACAGCTCATCATCGATCCGCGTCTTTGCGAACCCGAAGTACCCAGGCTTGTCGGCGCATACGGGATAGATCCTGATCCGGATGTCGCGCGCCCGTGGCAGCACGATGCTCTCGCCGTCGTCGATATCAGCCTGCGAGAGCTGCAGATCCCCGAGATCCATCTCGTTGCCGAAGTCGATCACGTTCGCGTCGCGGTACTCGAGTTGCAGGTTGAATGGCGTCTCGAGATCGGCGTCGAACGTTCGCCGTGTCGAATACAGCCTGATGTATGGCTCTCGCTCAGTCTCGGACGCGAGGTTGTCGAGCTGCACGGTCTTGACATCGACGACGACGAGCATGCTGTCGACATCGGGATCGAAGTAGCCGACCTCGCGATACTCCTTGATGGTCTGACCGGCCGGCTTCCCGGTATGAAGGAAGTCCTTGTCGTCGAGCAGTTTCTGAAACGCGACGTCCGAGTCGAGCTCGGTGAAGAGGAGTGCCGGATAGCCGAGCCGCGGCCGTTCCACGGTGAACGACGTGCCCTCGAGGAACTGGATCGAGCCCGCGTCCTGTTCGGTTTGCGGCTCGGCTGGTGTCACCGTCAATCGCTTGGGGGAGACGTACCGCTTGAAGACCAGCGATGAACTCGTCGCAGGAGCATCATTCAATTCGTCATCACCGACGACCGGACCGCCTCCCGTCAGATCGCCCAGGCGCACGCGGAACTCGTACTCCTTGCCGTACTTGAGCTGGGCGCGGTCCGAAAGGATCGGCTCGTACAGCCCTCTCGTCTGAGGCGGCTTGGGCGGAATGTGCGTATCGGAATACGTGTCGGGCTTTGCGAGCGCGCCCGACTGGTCCAGTTCCGCCGCGCGCGTGTCGGGAAGAGCGAGCGACGCGCCGTAATACTGTGTGAAGTGGCTGGGCAACCAGTACGCCGTGTCGATCGCGCCGTTGATCTTCGAGGGAAAGACCTGCACGCCCGTCTCGATCTCCGCCTGGCCGGGAGCGACCGTCTCGCCGGCGAGCGTCAGCGCGGCCTTGCTCTTCACGTGGACGAGGGAATGCCATTCGGCATCGGTCGTCTCGCGAACGTCGACCCGATAGAAGAACACACCCAGGGGCGCATCGGTTCGCTTCCCCGGCGTCGCAGGGTCGGCAAGCATCTGACGGTTCTGCCAGATGAGGATCTGCTCGTCGTCCCACGCGAGGCGGACGCCGATGTCCCTGTGCGGGTTCATGCCGTCGGGCTCTTCACTCAGCAGATTCGAGCTGACCGGCTGCGTCGCGTGCACGATCTTCGCGAAGCCATCATCGTAATCGGCCGCCTCGATCTTGAGGGCGTCGAAATCGCCGTTCGGCTGTGCCGGCCCCGGGACGACCGGGAACTGCAGCGCCGCGAACAGCTGCCGCGGTCCATCGATCTCGGGAATACGAGCGGCGTACGATCTGAGCTCGGTGTCGGCATTGACGATGTCGAATTCGGCGAGCGTCGATGTCACGCGGCAAGAGACCCACCCGCCGTGCGCGAAGTAGTCAACGGAGGGGAGCGTGATCCGGACCTTGTGCAGCAACCCGATCCGCTCGGCCAGCAGCGGTTGCCGCAGACAGAACGCCATCACGCGACCCAACGTGATCTCGTCCGGCGACTGCTGGAATGCCGGGTTCTTCCCGGACGAGCGCTTGATCGCGCAGTGATAGCTGTCGTCGGTCTTCGCAAACGGTGTCCGCGGCGTCGTGAAGTTGAAGGCCGTGCGATACGAGCGGGGCAGGTATTTGCGAATGCCGTCCGCATCGGCCACGGGCGCCGGTGCGCCCTCCGTGTTCTTGACCGACGTCTGATCGACGAGCTTGAACTGCGCTGCGAGACCTTCGTAGAGCGCGGGCAGGCTGGGAGGAAACCCGGCGCCTGTCGGCAGCGTCTGAAGCGTCGCACCGTCGGTCAGGTTCGCCGGGTTGGAGAACGGATAACTCCCCAGCCCGCTGATCGCGTCCACGGATAAATCCAGATTCGCGTTGATGAACTTCGGAAGGTGCACCGAGTTGCCGGGATTCAGCACGCTTGGAAACGGGTCGAGCACGTTCAGCAGACGCTGCGTTGGCAACAGCAGCACGTGCAGGTCGAGGGCACGGCCGTCGATACGCTGCGGGAACGTCAGGACTCGAAGCTTTTCAGTCGATAGGGGCATCACTGAACTCCTGCGCTCGGCGCTCACGCAATCTGGCGCTGCTCTTCCCAGTGCTCGGTGACGTCGATGTCGATGACCCAGAGCAGGCAGATGTCGATCGAAAACGTCACCTGCGCGGTCAGCGTCGTCTCGTCGCCCACGCGATCGACGCCGCCCCCGGCCTCGATCTGGATGGCGATCGCGATCAGTCCGCCGAGAATCTCTGCCGAGCCGCGGAAGAGGAGGAGCCCGGCGACGTGAAGGCTGTTCTCGGCGATGGTGACCTCGACCTCCACCATGTACAGCACCGAGACGTTGGCCACCACCGGAAGGCCGACGACGACCTCCGCGCCAAACCCGAACTTCATGCGGAGCGTGATGCCGGCCTTGCTGTCGGCGGCAATCCCGAGCGTCACCTGCCCGACGGCGTAGACGCTCGCCACGGCCAGCGTGAAACACTGCACCTGCAGCCGGCCGTAGAACTCGACGTAGGCGCCGCACGCCGGCACCAACTGCTTCAGATCGCCGGGAAGCGCCAGCGTCTGATTGAAGTAGAAACCGACCTTCAGGCCGGCCTCGAGCTTCAACGGAGGATTCGGGTTGATGGTGAGCTGCAGGGGCGATGGGAACTTGATAACGGGAATTTCCTTCGAGCAGTCGAACTTGTATTCCCAGTTGTCGGCTGCGTTACTCATGCCGACGTTCATGCCGCGATCGAAGTCCTCGCCCGAGAGCGTCGCCAATACCTGCAGGATCTCGACCACCGGATCGAGGATCGGCCCGAACTGCAGATGCGGCTTGTCGTACTTCGAGCTGACACCGCTCGACGCGTTGAAGTTGCCGTCCACCCACATCAGTTCCGGGAACGGTCCCAGGTCGACGACGACGCGGATGTTCGAGAGAGCAGCCTTCCACTTCTTGTCGAGCGCGGCGGCAGAATCGATCCCGAGTGCGAGCTGTCCGCCCGTGTGGTCGGTGCTCTTGTACTGCGCGTAGATCCTGAGGACGCCGGGCTCGTCGATGAATGGATAGATGTACGTGGGTGGCAGCAGCGCGTTGAGGTTCAGCGTGCGCTCGGCCATTTTCATCAGGCCTTCGCCGAGAATCTCGACCTCGCGCTCGGCGTTCGTCAACCCCAACGCGTTCGCCACGTTCGGGAACGGACCCTTCGAGTTCAGGAGCTTGTACGCGTCCGCGAAGTACGTCTGTGCGCTCTTGAGCTTCGGATCACCCGGGGTGAATTGCGGCACATCGAACATCAGCTTCTGCGTGCCCGTCGATTGCACGATGCCGTAGTGCGCGTTCGACGCCGGCTGATGCACGTCGGCGGGGTGCGCGATCACGTAGTTGGCGCTGGCGTTCGGCTTGATCAACGGCACCGTCTCTTGCGGGGGAACCGGCTTGACGTCGCCGGTATCGGTGCGCTGCTGCACGACCGACCACGCGCCGTCCTGCGGCAGAATCAGCGAGCCGCGGGCCGCGCTCACGAAGACACTCCTGCCGGCTGCGTTCTTGGCCGGGTTGACATCGACCCGCGACAGCCGCATCCGCTGCTTTGACTTCGCGATGTCGACCGTACAATCGACCGGACCGCCCAGCGATCCGTTCTGGAAGTTCAGCAGATCGGCAAAAACGCGATCCGGAATCAGGATCGACGAGGGCTTGAGCTGGACGTAGCCGAGCATCTTGCGCGACCGGACGACGACGTCCGCTCCAGCGCCGATGCCTCCGCTGATCACGTTGTCGAGGTGCACGTCCGCGTCGAAGACGACAGCCTGCAGATGCACGTCGAGCTTGTGATTCAAGCTCGTCGCGTTCGCGAACACCTGCTGCCATTCCGTCAGCGTCATCGAAGGTGACTTGAGCACCGGCGGAAGGTCCGGGTCGCTCAGCAGGAACGACGACGTGAAGGAGCCGGCGTCAGGGAAGTCGCGAATCTCCCGCACGTTGGAGACGCCTTTCACCGGCTGCTTGTGGAATTCGTACGGGCTGGCGACGAACCGTTCCCCGAGCGCCTTCAAGTCAAGCGTGTAGTCGAAGTCGTAGAAGCCATCGCTTTCGGCCTTCCATCCGGAGTCGGATCGGAAGACGTAGCCGTTGTTGGAGCGCGTCAACGTGATCGTGCGGACCACGTGCACGCCGAACGGATACAGAATGCTGCGGATCTGCACGACTTCATGCCCGGTTCGCCCGACGATGACGTCGAACTGAACTTGACTGACGTCGGCGATGGTTGCCGTGGAGTCCAGAAAGTTGCTGAAGATCGATGCGCCATAACCCGAGAGCTCCATGCGCTCGAGCGGCACCATCGGATCGTCGCCCCCTGGCCGGAACTTCTGGTTGAAGACCTCGCTGACCGTCTTGCCAAGCGTCGTGCCATACAGCCGCAGCCCGAGAAGCCACCAGCGGAGGTTGTCGAGCTGAAATGTCCAGCCCTTGAACGAGGCGCTGAACTTGTCGGGCTTGATCGAGGCTGGCGGCAGCGCCTTGATCTGCAGCCCCCCGCGCAGCTGATCGAAGTGCGGCATGTTGAGTGCGAGCTGCGCGTTCTTCGCCGGCGGGTTGGCCACCTGGCGGTTGAAATCGGCGGCCGCGATCAGGCCGAACGGCAGGTTGAACACCGAGTGCACCGGTCGCGGAATCTGACGATCGTTGAACTCCTTGATGAGGTGTCTCGTCACCGGCAACGGCGCAATCGGGACCGGATGCGGGCTCTCCGATCCGAGGCGCGTCGGGATGCCGTCGTTGTCGTACACGACGAGGCCAGGGGTCACTGTGATGGTGTCGCCAGGATCGGGACTTCCTTCGATCGCGAGCGGGACGTTCCAGACCGGCTCCCACGAAATCTGCGGCAACGTCGCAGCCCGCACATGCCGCGCCGTCGTCACCACATCCATGTTCATGATCTGCAGCGGCAGCCCTGCGGTGCTCGAGGTCGTCCCGAACAGCGTGGTGCCCGCCGTTTTCAACGTGGTATCGCCACGTTCGTCCCGATCGACGACGACGCTCGGGCCGAGCGTGACGCCCATCTGATCCGCGCGGCTCGAAACGTCGAGCAGCATCAACAGATCCTGGCCAAGCCCTCGTCGGCCGAAGGCGGACCAGACGAGTCCTTCCGTCCGGCCCGAGGTGGCCATCCGGTTCGCCGCGGCAGGAGCGGCAATGACGTCAGGCGAACCTAGCGCCGTCTCGAGCGCCTGGCTCACATGCGCGGCCGGGTTGCTGAGGTGGCTGAGCGTCGGGTTCCTGGCGAGCTCGGCGACGGCGTCGCGCAGGACACCGGATCGGACCGCCTGCGCGACCCGGCCCGACACATCCGCACGCGTCGCCGCGTTCGCGTCGCGTGCGAGGTCGGTGGCGATCGCCGGCTGGTCGTGAAGCATCGTGGCGGGTGCAGCAGCGCCAGCCGGGAGAGTCTGATTGAACGTGCGAAGGCCAGACAGGAAGCTTCGAGTCGCCGCCTGATCCGTCTGACGTATCTGATAGGCACTGACCGGCGTCAGCTTGTAGTAGACCAACGCGCGCGGGTCGTCCGGGTCGGGCGCATCCTGCGGAAGAGGCCTCTCGTCGGGCCACTTGACGAAGCCGGTCAGGGCCTGTCGCGCCCCGGTAATGCCCGCCGAAGCCACTCGCTCCCGTGCAAAGCCCGCGTACGAGGACACGTATGGATCCGGGAGCGTTGGCAGATATCGATAGATGTCATGAGTGAGTGCGAGAAGGCCGCTGATGATCCTCCCTTCCGCCAGCACGCCGAACAGGACCACACTGCGCGCTGGGCTCACCGTGAAGAGCGCGTTCCTGAGCGCGAGCGAGTAGCGCTCGAACGCGCTGGGGCTACCAGACTGGATGTCGAGCAGATCGGTGTCGAGCACTGTGGCATGGAAAGTCTTGTCGATCTGTAGCGTGGCGCCGAACGCAACGCGCGACTGCACGCGAAACGGCTTGCCGTTGGCATCGACGGGCCGATCAATGTCTGCTTTCAGGCCGCAGAAATAGAACACGCCTTCGCTGTTGGCAGCCGACGAGACGAACATGAACGGGAAGAGCTTCCCGAACGTGAGCGTCAGTTCCGATCGATGCTTCGTATCGGCGTTGCGCCAGAGCGTCCAGCGCTGTCGGCCGTTGGCGTTCGAGGCCGTGAAGTCGAGCAGCGTCACGAGTCCTGGCTCCACGATGATGCCGGGATGCAACAGCGTCGTCTTCGCACGCGTGAGGTCCCGCCACGTCGCCAGGAGCCCCGTGTTCATCGTCACGCAGAGCGATCCGATGCCTGCGGCTGCACCAACAGTCGTCGGATCGACCTTCGCCGCCGGCAGGAGCCATCCCGTCAGCGCCTGATCGATCTGCGCGCGCCCTTCGACGGTGCAGAGCGCGGACTTCGATGACGCGACCTCGAAGTGGTCCGGCGCGTTGGTGTGTGCGGCCGCCCGGTACGGAATCAGGATCTGGCCGATGAGCGGCAGCCAGATCGGTGCCTGATCCGACTGCCTGAAGTCGACCTGACAGCCGAAGACGGTGCACGTGGCTCTTCCGCCCACGACGCGGCTGGCGAGCAGTTGGAACGTCAGACCGAAGCGTGTCGGCAGCTGGACGATCGCTTCCACAGCGTCGATGCCGGCGTGCTGTGCCGCAGACGGCGCTGCTGCCGCATCCAGATCGAGGTGCAGCGAGGCGGTTGCGCCAGCGGGAATGACGATGTGATCGCCCGATGCGGTGGCAGCCTGGGAGAGGTCGAGTGTGCCGCCGCGAATCTTCAGGCCGGTGTAGTAGCCCTGCAGCTCCCCTACGCGAGCGATCAGGTTGGACGCGATCCAGACGCTGCCTGCTTCGATGCGATACGACTGGCGGCCCGTGATCGTCCCCCAAATCGGCACGCGCAGCAGCGGTATCGAGAGGCCCGCGAAGAACACGCTGATCAATCTGGTGGGCTCGAACAGATCGAACCACACGTGGAAGCCGTGCTCGTCGAGGAAGGGGCCGTAGCTGGCCGAGGGTGCCATCCCGGTTGCCCACTCGGGCACCGAGTTGCCGAGCAGATTCGATCGGAAGGCCGTTTCGCGTCTGAAGATCACCGGAGAAGCGGCCGGAGTCGTGGTCGCAGGCTGGCGCGCGAGCTCCGCTTCGAGATCCCGGATGCGATTCGCGAACGCGTCCGTCGCTTCGTCGGGCGCATCGGCCCCTTCGTGCGGCAGCCGGTTCCCTCGAATCGTGATGTCGGCGTGATCGCGAAGATGCCGCGCGAGCGTGCGTTCGAAGCGGCCGAGCTCGTCTGGAGCGTCGGGCGACGGCGTCAGGCGTCCCGTCAGCTGCTGCAGCCTTGCAAGGTGCGCGCGCGTGTTCACGATCCCTCCTGTCGAGCGACGCGACCCTCGAGGGGTCGGAGCGCACGGATAGCGACGTCTTGGTTGCGGGGGAGGACGGAACGGCGGGATTATGACACGGCGAGGCGATCTTGGGCGGGCTGTTCCGTCGAGCAGAACCACGAATCGTGGGACTGTCGGACGTTGTGACGCCGGCAAGGAGGGAGCCGGGGCCTGAACCTCATGCGTGGAATGGATGGACACGCGTCCAGCACGCCCTCCGTGGGTCCAGCATGGGTGGCCTTGCACGGGATGAACTCTGAGGGCTCGTTGAACCTACACGAGCTGTTTGTGTTAGACTCCTTGCTTCGGATCTCGCCGCGTACTGTGCCGGCCTGCGGCGTTTCGAGTTACGCCTAACTCGCTCCTGCTGAAGCTCAGCCTAGCTACCGACGACAGCATCCACCGAGGCCTCTTCGAGGCAACGGGTCAGGTCGCATCGCGACAGAAGGAGTGACGTGATGAGCCGGAAGCTCTACGTCGGAAACCTGCCGTACGAAGTGGGCGAAACAGAATTGCAGGAGCTCTTCTCGAGCGTCGGCGCAGTCGACTCGGTCCATGTGATGCGAGATCAGACGACCGGCCGCCCCCGCGGATTCGCGTTCGTGGAGATGAGCACGGACGAGGACGCACAAGCAGCCATCAACAAGTTGCACGAAAGCCAGGTCGGCGGACGCAGCCTCACCGTCAACGAAGCGCGTCCCAAAGCCGTCGGTGGCGGCGGCGGCGGTTACGGCGGCGGCGGCGGGTACGGGCGCCGACGAGAACCGCGCTGGTAACGGATTCACCGCCAGCTCCTGCTTTCTTGAGTCTCTAAGGTCTTCCTGACCCTGGCCCTCACCAAAGCCTCGCCTTGTGGAGGGTTCATGTCTGCTCAGTTCGCTACTGTTGTCCCCAAATTCCGCCTGTCGTTCACGAGGCCACTGGAACCCGATGCGGCGACCGACGCCATATTGGATGTGCCCGTGATCATCGGCCTTCTGACGGCACTCGTCTCTCATGCAGGTGGACGGTGATCCGCCCTCCACACGAGATGGGAGCGTTCGAGTTCGTGGCCGTGGCGGCACTTCGAGCGGCCCAGCTGACGCGCGGCTGCCGACCGAAAGTCGACGGCGCTCACAGCACGGCCGTCTTCGCCCAACGTGAAGTCGCCGAGGGCAAAGTGATAGCGACCGCGCATGCCGATGCCGAGCCACCCAATCCCACACATGAGCCGTAGCGAATCCAGCCGGAATCCCGTTGCCGCGGCGGGGGCGATGCACCGGACCTCAGCGCAGCCCCGCGTCCACCTCGTCAACCCGAGCGACGCCTCGTTCGGCGTCGCCGTCATCACCCCGCGATGGCTGTACGTGCTGGCCGCGGCGACCGGCGTGCAATGGGGTGATCCACACATTGTCGACGAAACGCTGGATCCCATCGATCTCGCCGATGTGGCGCCGGGAGACGTCGTCGGCATCGGCATTCACACGGGAAATGCCCTGCGCGGCTACGCGATTGGCCAGATGGCGCGCGCCGGCGGGGCGTGGGTCGTGTTTGGTGGCATTCACGCGACGCTCTACCCAGACGAGGCCCGCGACCACGGAGGCGCTCACGCGGTCGTCCGCGGCGATGGCGACGTGATCTGGCCGCGCGTGGTCGAGGACTGCCTCGCCGGGCGGCCGTTGGCTGTCTACGACGGCGGCCGGGTCGACGCCGAGCACTTCGCGTCGGCGCGGTGGGACCTGCTGCCCGAGGGGCGCTATATGTGGGGCTCGGTGCAGACCGTCCGCGGGTGCCCGAAGCACTGCTCGTTCTGTTCGGTCTGGCGCACCGATGGTCAGAAACCGCGGCAACGAGGCGTGGACGAGGTCATTCGCGAAATCGTGGAGCTCCGGCGACGCGGGTTCCGCTTTATCGCCCTGGCGGACGACAATTTCTATCCCGTGAGCTTCGAGGATCTCGCACAGGCCAGCCGCCGCGCGGATCATGCGCGGTTGGCGCAACTCCAGGCACTGCGGGAGGAGCGCTTGGACCTGATGTCACGGCTCGCCCGACTGCCCGACGATCTCGTGTTTTATACGCAGATCACCATGGAAGCGGCCGAAGACGGTGCGTTTCTCGACGCCATGCGCCGGGCGCACATCCGCGGCGCGCTGGTCGGCGTCGAGTCCGTCACCGCAGCCGGGCTGAAGGACGTGTACAAGGGGTTCAACCTGGCTGGTGACGCGCTCGTGGAACGGCTCCGCGTCTTCCGCGAGCACGACATCCACGTCCTGGGGTCCTTCATCTTCGGCCTGCCGAGCGACGACCCGGACACCTTTGACGCGACGGTGGCCCTGGCGGAACGAGCGAACCTGACTTTCGCGCAGTTCGTGCTGCTCACGCCGTTTCCGGGCACGGTGGACTTCGAGAAGTGGGCCGCCCTCGACAGCAATCGGGAGCGGCAGGTGCATGGCGTTCCCATCACCCAACACTGGCTGATTCCCAAGCACCAGCGGCCGAAGCTCTATTCGCCGCATCCGTTGATGTCGCTGGAGGACATTCGACGCGGCACGCAGCGCGCCTGGGATCGGTTCTACAGCTGGCGCAATGTCTGGGCACGCTCGCGCGTTGTCACGTCGCTCAAGGCCCGACTCGCCTTCGTGCTGGTGTCCCGACTCTATCGGCAGATGTATGCCAACACCGGCATTGCCACCGACAGCGCACGGGTGGCACGATCGAACCAATGGGCGCGCTGGCTCGGACGGGCGACGCGGCGGCTGTTCCTGACCACCCCGATGCCGCATCTCCAGGTCCCGGAGCCCGAGCCCGCAGGCGTCACCTTGCTGAAGATAGACCGCGCGGCCGGGCCGGCTCGGCCTGTGCGCGCACGAATGGGCTGAGGCGGGTACCCGTTCGGCGTTCTACCGACCGATACGAACCCGGGCAGTCAACCTGTTGACGCGCGGGCACGGAGTCTACCGGCTGGTGCGCCCTTGCGCGTCCACCAGAGCCGCGACGCCCTCCATCGGCGCCGTTACCACTCGCTGAATCTGCCGCAGGAGTCCGGTATCGGACGCCGACACCCCGACAGCGCTCGCCCGCATTGTCGGGCGTGGCCGTGCGACCGATGCGATGCACATCATCCTCGACGCCGAGCGGCAGATTGAAGCCAACTCGGAGCCGTTCCACGCCGTCCTGCGCGTCAGGCTGTCGTGCGACGAACCTGCGGAGACACATGACCAATCCACGAATGGATCGAGTATGATCTCCATGTCTGCTTTTCTGAGCCCGGCGGCCGTCTGGCCCCAGCCCTCACCAAAGCCTCTATGCGAGGGCTCATGAACACCCCCGATCGTTTCGATTCAAGTCGTACGACGGGCGCCCCCCCGGCGTGCCCTGCCTGCAAATCCGCGTCGGTCACGACGACCTCGAAGCATCCAGACGCCAACAGCTATTGGCGCTGCGAACGGTGCGGCGAGATCTGGAACATGAGCCGGCGCCATGAAGAGCGCAGGGGAGCTGCGCGTTGGCAGTAAGCTCCGCCGACGTCGCACTGAGGCTCCACGAACTCATCGTCGCGCTGGACCGACGGGCTCCGCGCGTGGGACACGCGGACGAGGCGGCCATCGCCCGCGACGCCGCCGCCCTTCGAGAGAAAGCCGTGACCCGTCTGGCCGAGATCGCGGAGCAAAGGACCTCGGAGCGGGGAGGTCCTCCTGATCGAGTCTGCTGATCAGCTTGTCGCCGCCACCCACCCATCCATCTCAACCACTCTCGTGCGAGTCTTCCGCGGCGGTCCAAGAGACTCCCCGGCGCAGACTGGGCCCGTGTGCAAATCGGGACAGCGAGGGGGGGCACGCCCTGCCACGATTCTCCGTTTCCGGCACTCGTTGACGGCCTGCGGGATTGAGCCGATGGGTGGGCGCGCTCGTGCATCACGATGAGCAGCCTGCACCCTCGCAGCGTCCATGGCGTCACGCGCAGGCCGGGCAAGTCACAGTGCAGCAGGGAGAGCTACTGATGAAGGCCGTCGCCAGTCTTAACGTCGTTCCCGAACGGAACCACGGTCTCGAAGAAGTCGCGCTGGCGGCGCGATGTACCGCGGCGGCCATTCTCGTTACGGCCGAGTGCGGGGCCGAGGTCGAACGGCTCGCCCGGTGCATCCATGCTGCGAGCGATCGGGCCGCGTCGCCGTTTGTGCCGATTGCGGCGTCGACATTGCCCGTCGACGCGGGAGCGCTGACTGAAACGTGTGCCGAGCTGCTCGAGGCCGCGTCCGGCGGAAGCGTTCTACTCGTCGGCATCGAGCAAACGCCGGCGATCGTCCAGGACAGACTGATCGAAACGCTCGCCGGTCTGCAAGCCTCACGCGAGCGGTCGCGCGGGGTCCGTCTCATCGCGGGGACCACGACGGTCCTCAACGAGCGCGTCGCGAACGGAACGTTCTCGGAACGTCTGTTCTACCGCTTGAACATCATCCACGTTCTCGCCACCAACGTTCGGGATACGGCTCCGTGAGTGCGGTCGCTCGATTTTCGCGTCCGTCGGGCGATGGGTGTTCCAACCTTCCGTGAGTCGGTTCTCCCGTTGGAGCGAGCGGGTGTCCGCGCACCGTACGACGTTCGGTATCGTGCGCCTCGCCGCATGCAGACCACACCGCGGCCGTCATCGACTGGAAAAGGCCTGTTTCGTCGCGGTCGTCCTACCGCTGCTTTCGAAAGCGCTCCCACGCGGTCACGGTCTCTGCAGCAAGGTCGCGAGCGAGACGCCGGGCGCGGTCGCTCGTCATCTCGAACGCCCGCAACTGCGCAAACCGCTGATGCCCGCGCAGCGGCGCCGGAAACTGCGTCCAGGAGAGGCCAGCCAGCTGGTGGCCTGCATCGACGGCCAGCTCGTTCACGTCGCTCTGGCTGCCAGGGTCGGCCAGCGACAGCTCGCGATAGCCGGGGTCCCAGGATTGGACCCAGAACTCTGGGGCCTCGCGTGCGTCATCGCCCGGCACGAACCCGAACACGTCCGGCAACCGAGGACCGAGAAGCACCGTCCAGAGCAACGCGTGCAGCGGGCCTCCATTCAGGGGACGCAGCACGCACTCGCGCCCGCTCGGCCTCGCCGCCAGTCGAGCCTCCAGCACCACGTCATCGTCCGACCTGGCGCTGGGGCCGGCGATGCGGATGAGCATCTTGGGCTCGAGCGCGCTGCCCAAGCCAATGACGAGTCGGCCAACCCGCACGATGCGATAGAAGGCCTCAGTGCGTTCCGGGCGGGTGTCCTGCATCAAACGCACGAACCGTCCCCAGCCCTTTCGAAGCTCCTCCTCCTCAGGGGCAGGCAGCGGCAACATGAGCGATTCGGCCCACTGCAGCCAGGTCTCCGACTCTTGAGGCTCGGCGCGGAGACGCCCCACAAGGCTCGGTGCGGTGCGGGTGATCGGGCCCTCGAGCGCGGCATGATAGGCGTCGAAGTACGCCGCGACCGCTTGATCGCTGTTGCAGCGCCATCCGACCTCGCGGCAGGCAAGGTGCAGCGACGCGGCGTATCGCACCAGGTCGACGACGGCCGGCCCGAAGCCAGCCCTGTCGAAGTCCTCGAGCCCGTACGATTGGCGAGTGATGACGAACTGCTCGAGATGCGCGTCACCGTGCACGGCCACCGCGGGCAGCCGCCACTGCAGATCACGAAACCCGAAACAGACGCGCGCCGAGAACTGATTCGCCAGCAGTCGGAAATAACGGAAGGCGCTGCCGTCGAGCCGCGTGAGCAGCGCAGGCGAGGCACCCTGGGCGCGGAGCGTCGTCTTCTCGATACGAAGGCTCGCGCGCTCCCCGAAGGGAACGTTCGGCGAGCGTGTGGCCGCTGGGGCCGCGGTCCACAACGCCGCCAGTGCCGTCACCAGCAGCGCCCCTCGCCGCGGAGTGGGACCAGTCGGTCGGCTGCTCGGTCGCTTCATCGCAGATTCGTCCGCCTTCGGCTGTCGGCCGGTACGACGCAGCCCGCGTCGGACGCCGCCGCTCTTCTCTGATTGCGGCTCGGCTATCCTAGCAGTCCGCGGCAGACCCTCGCGTGGCTCCGCGGGCGGCGACGCCCGGTGGGCCAGGCGTCGAGGACGGAGCATGTCGGGGATGTCCGGGCCGACGGCCTTCGACGACAGGAGCGGACGAGCCATGACCGACCGGCGGGAGCAGATGTACAGACAGTCGCTCGATCATCCGGAAACCTTCTGGGGTGCGGAAGCCGCGCGTATCCACTGGCACAAGCCATGGACGAAGGTGCTCGACGCCTCGAACCCGCCCTTCTATCGGTGGTTTGTCGGCGGTGAGGTGAACACCTGCTACAACGCGGTGGACCGCCACGTCGAGCGGGGCCGCGCCGGCCAGCTGGCACTCGTCTACGACAGTCCGGTCACGCAGACGATCCGCACGTTCACCTACCGACAGCTGCAGCAGGAGGTGGCCACGTGCGCCGGCGCACTCGCCTCACTCGGTGTCAGCCGCGGCGATCGCGTGATCGTGTACATGCCCATGGTGCCCGAAGCCATCATCGCGGTCCTGGCCGTGGCGCGCCTCGGCGCGGTGCACTCGGTGGTCTTCGGCGGATTCGCGTCGCACGAGCTCGCCAGCCGTCTCGACGATGCGAAACCGAAGGTGGTGGTCTCGGGCTCCTGCGGCATCGAGCCTGGCCGCATCGTCGCCTACAAGCCGCTGCTCGACGCCGCCATCGACATGGCGGCCCACAAGCCGGCGCACTGCGTGATGCTCCAACGGCCGATGGAGCGCGCATCCCTGACGCCGGGCCGCGACCTCGACTGGCACGAGCTGATGGCGGGCGCACGGGCGCACGACTGCGTGCCCGTCGCGACGACCGATCCGCTGTACGTCCTCTACACGTCCGGGACCACCGGGCAGCCGAAGGGAATCGTCCGCGACAACGGCGGACATCTGGTTGCGCTCGATTGGTCGATGGACCACGTCTACGGCGTGGCACCAGGCGAAGTTTTTTGGGCGGCGTCGGACATCGGTTGGGCCGTGGGGCACTCCTACATGATCTACGGTCCGCTGATTCACGGATGCACCACCGTCATGTACGAGGGGAAGCCCGTCGGCACGCCGGACGCCGGTGCGTTCTGGCGAGTGATCGCGCAACACGGCGTCGTCACGCTCTTCTGCGCGCCGACCACCTTCCGTGCCATCAAGCGAGAGGATCCGAACGGCACACTGCTCGGGCGCTACGACCTCTCGAAGTTCCGCACGCTCTTCCTGGCGGGTGAGCGACTCGACCCCGACACGCTGCACTGGGCCCGCAATCTTCTCAAAGTCCCGGTGCTCGATCACTGGTGGCAGACGGAGACGGGCTGGTCCATTTGCGCCAATTGCGCGGGCGCGGATGCACGGCCAGTCAAGGTGGGATCGCCCGGAAAGCCGGTGCCGGGCTGGGACGTGCGCGTGGTCGAGCCGGGCGGCGCTCAGGCCAAGCCGAACGACATTGGGGCGCTCGTGTGCAGGCTCCCGCTGCCGCCGGGCACCCTGCCCACGCTCTGGAATGCGGACCAGCGCTACAAGGACGCCTACCTCAAGGACTTCCCCGGCTACTACAAGACCGGCGACGCGGGATTCATCGACGAGGACGGTTACGTCTACGTGATGACGCGGACCGATGATGTGATCAACGTCGCGGGCCATCGGCTGTCGACCGGCGCCATGGAGGAGGTCCTCGCGTCGCACCGAGACGTCGCTGAGTGCGCGGTGATAGGCGTGGCCGATGCGCTCAAGGGTCAGGTGCCGCTCGGCTTCCTCGTGCTCAAGGCGGGCGTCGATCCGGCGCGGCGCCCTGACATCGTGCGCGAGGTGGTCGCGCTCGTGCGCGAGCGGATCGGTCCTGTCGCCGCGTTCAAAACGGCGACGATCGTCGAGCGGCTGCCGAAGACGCGCTCGGGCAAGATCCTGCGGGGCGTCATGCAGAAGATTGCCGACTCCCAGGAGTACAAGATGCCGGCGACCATCGACGATCCAGCGATCCTGTCCGAGATCAAGGACGCGCTCTCGCAGGTCGGCTACGCCGGAGGGACCACCTCACCTGGTCTCTAACAGCCCCGTGGCGAAAGTCCCGGGTCGCACCGAGACGGGCGAGGCGCCCGGCTGGCAAGGCCTGCGAAGCGTCGCGCCAACGGCCAGCGCGACGCAAGAGAATCCGCGGCACTGACTACGCGGCGCTCGGCGGGGCCTTGCGGCTCACCAGCACGCGGTCGACGCGGTGGCCGTCCATGTCGACGATCTCGAACCGGTACCCGCCACGCTCGAACGTGTCGCCGGTGCGCGGCACGCGGCCGAGCGCCAACATCGCCAGCCCGCCGAGCGTGTGATAGGTCTGCCGGTCTTCCTTACTCAGTAGATCTTCCTCGTCCAGCGTGCGCAGCACCGTACCGAGATCGAGCCCGCCCTCCATCAACCAACTCCCATCCTCTCTCCGGACGATCGCCGGTTCATCACCGGGCTGCAATGGCAGCTCGCCCACGATCGCCGACACCACATCGGTGAGGCTGACCAACCCTTCGACGTCCCCGAACTCGTCGACCACGAGAGCGAACGGCAGGTGCGTCCGCTTGAACTGCTGGAGCAGCTTCATCAACGTCATCGTCTCGGGGACGAAGAGCGCCGGTTCGACGAGCGTCGTGAGATCGAACGCGCCGCGCTCGAGCATCTGGTCGAGCACTCGGGTGGAGTGGATGACCCCGACCACGCGATCGAGGCCGCCGTCACAGATCGGAAGGACGTTGTGCCGTGTGTCGCGCAGCCGCTCGCGGGTGACCTCGATCGGATCCCGGACGTCGACTAACACGACGTCGGGCCGGGGCGTCAGCACCGATCCGACCCGGCGTTCGTCGAGGTCCAGGACGTTGGTGACGAGCTCGTGCTCGACCGCCTCGAGCGCGCCCTCTTCGGTGCCTTGATCGAGCAGGACCTTGATCTCCTCCACGGTCACGCTGCGTTCCTTGGACGGACGCACGTGAAACAATCGGACGATGGCATCGGTCGATACGCTGAGCAGGTAGACGAGCGGACGTCCAGCAGTTGCGAGGAGCTGCATCGGCCGCGCAATGAGGCTGGCGATGGCCTCGGGATGGGTGAGCGCGAGCCGTTTCGGCACGAGCTCTCCGAGAATCAGTGAGACATAAGTGAGGCCCACAACCATCAGTCCAAGCCCCAGAGCCTCGGCATGGCGCGCCAGCGGTGGCACGGTCTCGAAGAGGGCGCTCAACCGATCGGCGATGGCCGACTCGCCGATGGCCCCGCTCAGAATCCCGATGCTCGTGATGCCAACCTGAACGCTCGACAGAAACCGAGTCTGCTCGGCACCGAGCTGCAAGGCCCGCTGCGCCCCGGCATGCCCTGCGTCGGCCATTTGTACGAGACGCGCCCGGCGTGAGCTCACGATGGCGATTTCCGACATCGCCAACATGCCGTTCAGCAGGATGAGGACGAGGAGGAGCAAGAGTTCGGTGGGCATGGAGGGTCGCCTGCGCGATGTCCTGCGGTCAGCCAGCCGGAGAGCACACCGTCATTTTCTCCCGAAGGCCTCGCCGGTGGGAGCCAGCCGCCCCGCCGAGTGAGTCGCGTGGAGCAACGGGCCGCGCGCGCCCGCCGGTCAGAATCTCACACTGTAGACTACGGCGAAATTGCGGCCCAGCTCGGGCGTCAGATCTTTGATGAAGTTGAGGTGGTTCCGGTAGAGGGCGTTGGTGGCGTTGTCGAGGCGAACCGTGAGGGTGTGCGCGATGCGATTCGTGCCGAACGTATAGGAGGCAAACAGCTTCAGATGCCCGTACCCGTCGGTCGGCGTTTCACCGACGGCACCGCGATCCACGGTGATGGTGTACACACGGTCCTGCTGCGCAGCGAAGATTCCGTCGAATCCGGCTTGGAACGCGTCCTTCTGGTATCGGGCACCCAGGCGGCCGCGAAGCGGCGGGATGCGCGGCATCGGCGTGTCGAGGCTCGTCAAGGTCCCTCGGACGTAGTCGAGACCACCCTCGACCCACACGGTCGGCACCACCTGGACGTCCACGTGGGACTCGATGCCGGCCAAGCGACCGTCTGCCTGTGTGTAGTGCGTGACCGGCAGGTCATCCTCGAAGTCGCCCGTCACCTCGCGGTACACGAAGTTATTCAACCGAGTGAAGAAGACCGAGACCTCACCCGACCCCCTGCTGCCCCGCCAACGCACCGACGCGTCGAATCCAAGCGAACGCTCCGAATCAAGGTTGGGGTTGCCGTTCTCGACGACGTTGTTACCGGGGTGTGGACCGTGGAAATAGAGCTCCTCGAGGGCGGGGTTGCGAGCCGCGCTGGCCAGGCTGAACGCCAGCGTAGTCCGATCGGTTGGCAGGAACAGCGCACCGGCGGAACCTGACACGTTCGTAAAGCTGCGCCGCGGCTCACCGACGCCGCCCGGATCAAAAGTCGCGCGCTCGACACGGGCGCCGAACTGCAGCCGGGTGTGTTCACTGGCGGCCAGCTCCTCGTACAGATACACCGCGCCGCCGAGCTGCCTTACCTCGGGCGAAAGGGCCTCCTCGCCGTCGGTCTTGAAGTTGCGCGTCAACAGTTGACCGCCGATCGACCCGCTGAGTCGACCCGCCTGCCGGTGATGGGCGAGCGCTGCACGAGCGCGAGATCGGTGCGCTCGCGACCGA
>Ga0194132_10004040_pt1 | contig 25386 bp, 21 predicted proteins | sample TA2KigOf80mmetaG_FD_148612 | JGI IMG/M metagenome (GOLD analysis project Ga0194132, IMG submission 148612) | Freshwater microbial communities from Lake Tanganyika, Tanzania - TA2015054 Kigoma Offshore 80m | ecosystem: Environmental > Aquatic > Freshwater > Lake | place: Tanzania: Lake... | reverse complement strand
AAGGCCTACAGGTCTCCGACGATGAGTTTCAAGCGCTCAATATCAAACCCGGTAAGTTTCATGGCGATTGGAACTATACGCTTCTTCCTCGCTCTTAATCGGTAACTTAATTCTTGCCCATGCCTTACTCCCGATCCACAATTTGATCTCACTATTCGTGACCATTTCTTTGTTGATTATCAACTCGCAGCAGATCGTCAGTTAATGGACTGGCAGCAGACACCACACTCCGGCTTAGCGCTCATCGTGTTACTCGATCAGTTTCCGCGCAACATGTTCCGTGGTGATCCACGTGCCTTTGCCACCGACCCGCTTGCTCGTGAAGTCGCAACCCACCTGATCCAGCACAACCTTGATCAACAGCTACTTCCAGTCGAGCGCAGTTTCGTCTATATGCCGTTCATGCATAGTGAAGTGCTCGCTGATCAGCAGCGCTCGGTTACGTTGTTTCGTCAGCTCGCGCAAGAACGACCATATCTCAACTCAGTTTCTTACGCACTGAAACATCAAGAGATCATTGAGCGCTTCGGTCGCTTTCCTCACCGTAATGCCGTACTTGGTCGCTCTTCAACACCAGAAGAAGTCGAATTCCTCCAACAGCCTGGTTCGTCGTTCTAGCCCTCGCAACTTCACCAAACTCCTCCTGTCTATAAATTTCACTTGCAGTCGCAGAAAAAGCACATTAAGAGTGAAAGGGCATCCCCGTGGTGGGGAATAAATTTTTGGGTCTAATAATTTTTCTATAAGCAAAGGAGGAGGATTTATGCGTCGTTATATCGTATCCACTTTTCTGGCCGCGACTTTGGCGCTCCCAACGGTTGGCCGTGCTGCAACAACCTGGGAGATCGACCCCGCCCACACCAGTGCAGGGTTCGCCATTCGTCACTTGATGGTCTCTACCGTGCGCGGCGATTTTCGCAAAGTCTCTGGCAAAGTGAACCTCGATGAACAGGATGTCACGAAATCAACCATCGAAGCTACAATTGACGTTGCTTCCGTCGACACCGGGATCGTCAAACGTGATGATCACCTGCGGAGCCCGGACTTTTTTGATGTTGCCAAACACCCAGCCATGACTTTTAAGTCGAAAAAAATCCAGAAAGGGAGTAGTGACGGCAATTACAAGATCACCGGTGACCTGACGCTCCACGGTGTTACAAAGGAAGTGGTTCTAGATTTCGAAGGCAGCCTTAAACCCGTCAAGAGCCCGCAAGGAAAGACCATCATCGGCGGCATGGCCACCACCAAAATTAACCGCAAAGACTTCGGCTTGACCTGGAACGCGGCATTGGAAACCGGTGGGGTCGCTGTTGGTGAGGAGGTCACCATCACTGTCGACATTGAGCTGACGCAAGCTGCGGCAACCGCGGCAGTCACTCCAGGCACTGTTTCAGAAGCTGCACAGAAAACGGTAGAAAAAGCGGCTGACAAAGCAATGGACAAAGCGGCAGGCGCAGTCGTGGACAAAGCAATGGACAAAGCGATGCCGAATCCGCTGGGAAGATAACCTCCCGCATCACTTCACGCGAGGGTGCGTTCATGCGCCCTCGTTATTTTTCTCCTCCTGAACTCCCATTCCTCGCGGTGGCCCCAACCACCCTCTGCGCCGAAAGTAAATCAACTGCCCGAGCGCGACCGCCAGCATCAACACGAGAGCTAGAGGGTAGCCAGCGTACCACTTTAATTCGGGCATGTTCCACGGAGACTCGGTATCGAAGTTCATGCCATACACTCCCGCAATGAACGTCAACGGGATGAAGATCAGAGAAATCACTGTGAGTACACGCATGATCTCGTTTGTACGGTTACTGACCATCGAGAGGTACATGTCGATCAAATCCGAGCCCAGTTCACGATAGGTCTCAAGCAGATCAAGAATCTGCACAGCGTGATCATAGCAATCGCGCATATAGAGGTGGGTTTCATTTGTCAGCACCGAGTTTTCACCCCGCAGCAAGGCATTGAACGTTTCTCGCTGCGGCCACATCGCACGACGCAAGGTCAACAGGTCACGCTTGATACTATGGATTCGTGCCACCGTATCAACTTGAGGATGCAGCAAAATCTCATCTTCAAGTGTCTCTAGGCGCTCGCCATACGCTTCGAGAAGCGGGAAATAACTATCGACAATAGCGTCAAGTATCGCATAGACGAGATAATCATAGCCGGCATCACGAATGCGACCACCTTTCTTGCGAATGCGCTCACGAATCGCTTCCAGACAATCGCCTGGTCGCCCTTCTTGAAAGGTCAAGACGAAGTCTTCGCCTACGAATAGGCTAATCTGTTCTGTCTCAAGTTGTTCAGCAAGGTACACTGCGCGAGCGACGATAAAGAGTTGGTCATCGTATTGTTCGACCTTCGGGCGTTGGTGCACAGTGACGATATCTTCCAACGCTAACCGATGCACATTGAAAATTTCCCCTAGTGCGTGGATCGTCGCGGCATCGCCAAGCCCTTCCACGTCCACCCACAGCACCGGACGTTTCCCGAAGAATTCTCGCACCCGCTGTGGATCGCTGACCTGTTGCTCAAGGACATCACCTGGACCATACGCCAAGACGCGAATAGTAGGAGCTGCCGCTTCGGGGTGAACAATGACACTGCCAGGTGGCGTTCCTGGTGGGACAAAGACATACGATTCACGGCGTTTGTGTTTCTTGTGTTTGTGTGTTCTCTTCATTCCTGCCACACTTCAGAAAATCTCTACATACATATTAACCAGAATGAGTTACGGATTACCATGTTTTCTATTTCTCGACCGACCACGCTAGACGTGCAACGGTTCGTTGCCGCCCAACGGCACCTCCCCCATTCTTATAAAGAAGTCGGAGCAACGCAGCATACGCTGCCATCCGGTTATGACATTGACCACAATCGGATGCTGCTCGGTAGTGGCAAAGGGACCTTTGTCCGCGCGCAGAAGGCACTGCAACACTGGGAGATGTTCAACCTGCGGTGGCTGTCGCTTCATGAACCGACAGCGCCAATTGCTGTGGGAACCACAGTGGCCGTGCTGGCACGCGTCTGGAGTTTATGGATCATGAATGCCTGCCGTATTGTTTACGTCATTGATGAGCAGGGCGACACAGTCACGTTTGGTTTCGCGTACGGTACCCTGCCTGGTCACGCTGAACAAGGAGAAGAACGATTCACCGTACTCTGGCATCATGCCGATGACTCGGTCTGGTACGACATTCTGGCCTTTTCCCGTCCCCACTATCGGTTAGCACGATTCGGGTACCTGTATGTACGGCACCTGCAGCGGCGGTTCGCACGAGACTCCCTTCAAGCTATGCTCGCTGCCTCACGATGACGGATCACGCCGCTCAAAGCCGGACAGCAGCAAAAATCCAAGCCCAAGCCAAACGTTCAGGCTCGCTAACCGCGTATACCGCTTGTGTAGGCGATCAAATTCATCCCGAGCGGCTCGCGTCGACTCTTCAAACTTATCAAAATTCTGAATCTCTACGGTGCGCAAATGCTCCATCCGGTTCATCAGCGTGTGTCCGTAATAGGCAAACGCTATCACCATCAATGCCATCACAACGGTTTTTAGCACCCGCAGAGTTGTTCGCTGCTCTCGTTGGGCAAGAAACACAAACGCTGCCAACGCCATAAAACTCGCACAGATCATCTCCATGAGGTTGATCCGGTGGAGTACTTGTGCCGTCAGCTCCCCCGCCAATGTCACACTCGGTACGCCACGAAACACTGGCCGCGCAACCGCAAAGCCAAAGGTTGCCAGTGTTCCGAGCCATACTCCAGCACCAAGATTCTCAAGAAAAAAAAAGAAAGAATTCACGAATCGTTTCATGATGTTTTTCCTAGTATGTGTCGCAGGGTATCGCCTAAATAGGGATGACGGAACGGATACTGGGTCATCAGCAGTTGACGTGGTTCAATCCGCGCACTGGACAGCAAAAGATCGCTAGCCATTTCTCGCCCCAGGGCCATGCGTAGGGCAAAGGCAGGAGTCGGGAGCAATGTGGGGCGGTGAAGAATAATGCCCAACACTTTCGTCAGTTCACTGTTCGTGATCGGATATGGCGAGACAGCATTGACGGCCCCTCGTAATGCGTCCGTCAGCAAGACGTGGTGAATGATACCAATCAAGTCGTCGATCGATACCCAACTGACATACTGCCGCCCAGAACCAAGGGTACCACCCACACCAAGTTTGAACGGTAAGAGCATCTTGGTTAACGCCCCGCCTGCACCACTCAGCACCAGACCAATGCGGAGATGGACGACCCGAATACCTCGCTTGTCCGCACTTTCTGTTGCAGCCTCCCATGCCTGACAAATGTCGGCCAGAAAATTCTCCCCAGGCGTGCTGCCTTCATGCAAAAGTTCATCGCCTCGGTCGCCGTAATAGCCAACGGCTGAGGCACTGATAAAGACCTTTGGTGGTAGCACCAGGCGAGACAGCGCATCACTGAGTACTTTGGTTCCGCGTACCCGACTCTCGCGAATACGCGCCTTGCGCTCTGCCGTCCAACGTCCGGAGGCAATATTCTCACCAGCCAGGTGGACGACAGCATCCATCCCTTCAAGGCGGGTCAAATCCGCGACTCCCCGCATCGGGTCCCATTGCACCTCAGATGCGTCTGGACGTGGCTCGCCACGTACCAAACGAATGACCTGGTGTCCCCCCGCAGTGAGAAATGGAATGAGCACCGATCCGACGAGGCCGGTTGCACCGGACAGAAGAACCTTCAACGGTTTGGTCGCGTATCGCGTATGAGCGGCAACATCACCAGCCGTTATCTCATGACGATAGCGAAACAGCCGCTCAAGTTTACGACGCACGAACCTGTGACCGCTCTTATGACCAAGCTTTCCGAGCGGCAGTTTGTACTCGATGCGGTCTTCAAGAAAACACGCAGTTGGTCCATCGGGTTCAAAGCGGTGCGTATGCTCCCAGTGGGGAAACGGCCCTTCTCGCTGGATATCGCGAAACTGTCGACCTTCTACGTAATCGCGATGCTCTGCCACCCATTTTTGTGACACCGGGCCCAGATGCATTCGCAACACGAGGCGGTCCCCGTTCTGAATGCTTCCCGTCCGTTCAACCACCTCTACCGACTCCCAGGGTGGCGTCAGACGCTCAAACGCACCAGGTCGCGCGTGCCAGCGAAACACTTCTTCCGCTGGAGCATTGATCCGAGTGCGGTAACGAAACTCTTCTGTCTTCATGATGAGGTCGTTTTAGCATTCCCCATCTCCTGTCGAGACTACCCCCATGCTTTACTCGCGCGAGCGCGGAATAATTTTCAGAATTATCGGTTGTCCCTGGCGCACGACACGTACTTCTGCGGGAACCCCAATTTTGAGGCCATCGAGAGCGTAGGTATAGTCGTAAATGTTCTCGATTTTTCGTCCTGCCATCTCGATGATAGTGTCACCACCAGTCATTCCTGCCAGGTCTGCAGGCCCACCTTTCACCACACCCGCAATTTTGACTCCGATCGTGTCACCGGGAGTGTAATCAGGAATGGTGCCAAGATAGGCGCGCACGGCGACTCGTCCGACTGTTGTCGGTGGTTTTGTGGCTGCGACATAATCTGGTGGGTCAGTACGCGTCGCCAGCGATTGCGCAAGTGCTGCCATGAAACGACTGATTTTGGCCGCTCCCTCGCCATTGATTTTTTCTGTGGTATCACGGGGAGTGTGATACTCGTCATGGGCACCGGTAAATGCGCTCAAAATTGGTACGCCTTTAAGATAGAAAGCTGTCGCATCGGTCGGTAGATAGCTGTCCTGCTGAAGTGTCACAGCGAGATCAAGTGGTGCCGCAAGCCGCTCGACTTCTCGCACCCACAGTGAACTTGAGCCCACTCCCTGCAACACAACAGCATTCTTTAACCGCCCGATCATGTCCATGTTGAGATAGGCACTTATGCTCGGAGTGAGAACGGCGGACTCAGCCCCGGAGCCAGACAGGGTGCGTACGAAATGATTCGATCCCAGCAGTCCCAGCTCCTCTCCCGACCAGGCGGCAAAGATCACGTCACGTTGTAAGCGCAACTCGCCTTTTCCTTTCGCTTCAGTGAGCGCTTGGGCAATTTCAAGGAGGCCCGCCACACCAGACGCATTGTCGTCAGCACCATAATGAACTTGTCCTTTTTCTTCTTCTCGCGCGAGCGAACTCGTTCCTTCTCCGCGCCCGAGATGATCGACATGGGCACCAACAACGACCGCGGTTTTCCCTGGGCCTTGTCCAGCAATCAGCCGCGCAAGCACATTTCGTCCGCTGCGCTTCTCCTGCACGACGTCGATCACAACTTCGAGACGTACCCCATCGATGACGAATCCAGAGGCGCTCATGCCTGAGTCGAGGCTCGCTTGCAGATCGCCAAGCGTCTTACCACTGCCTTGAAGGAATCGTTCCGCCACAGCATCACTGACAGAGATAGCTGCAATGCTGCTCGTCGACATTGACGCGTCAAAAGACAATGGCACTAATTGTTCTTTCACTTGTGACTGTGGGCCACTGACAAAAATGATCCCACGGGCACCTTTGTCGCGGGCGATCATGGTTTTGTACCGTAGACTGGCATAGCGATTGAGGTGCTGTCGAACCTGTGGAGAGACACCTTCTGGCACATAGCGAAACACCAGTACCCATTTGTCGTTCACGTCGAGGTGCGCATAGGAATCATAGGCTCCGTTGCCCTCGGCTGCGGGCGCAACGATTCCATAGCCGGCGAACACCACATCTGTCGGGTCGATAGCGCCCACCCTCGACGAAGACAGAGGCCGCCACTCGCTATTCACTGTCCAGGTCTGCTCGCCACTGCCTGAACGCATCGTTAGTTGATTGGCAGTTCCCAGCGAGACACCACCAGTGAACTGGAAGGTTTGAAAATAGGTGCCATTATCACCGGCGGGCATGAGGCCGAGCCACTGAAAGATCGACGCGACATACTCCGTTGCGCGTCGTTCTCCTTCAGTACCTGTGAGTCGTCCTTCCATTTTCTCCGAAGCGAGAGTGTCCAGGTGAATACGTAAACCGCGCGTGTTGATCGGCGGGAAAGCCGTCCCAAGCTGCGGCGCGGGAACAGGCTGGTCCTCCTCCGCAGTCGTCACCTCAACTGCTCCGGCCAAGCCAAGCTGCTGACGTGCCGTTGCATCATTCCACTCAGCGAAAAAGATTTGGGGACGTTTCTGGATCCCACGGGCGCTACTCCAGGTCAAGCGCTTTCCATCTGGCGAGAAGGCTGGTAACCCATCGAAGCCATCGGTGAAGGACACACGCACGGGTGTGGAAGCCCCGGCAGCATCGACCATGTACAACTCAAAGTTCCGCATTCCTTCACGATTGGAGGCAAAGATGAGATAGTCACCAGAAGGGTGGAAATACGGCCCCCATGACATCGTGCCAAGTTGTGTGATTTGGGTCTGCTCGGAACCGTCAACATTCATGGTGAAAACTTCTGCCGTCGCACCATCAAGAGAAAAGCGGCGCCAACAAATCTTGCGCCCGTCCGCACTAAAGAAGGGACCACCGTCGTATCCTGGCTCTGTCGTCAAGCGTCGCACCTGCGTGCCATCAGCCTTCATCAGATAGATATCCATCTGTGAAGACGGATCGCGCGCAAATGTCTCCTGGTCCTCGACCGAGAGCGGAATGGTATACGCGTGGCGATTAGAGGCAAACACAATGAGTGACCCATCTGGTGACCACGAGGCTTCAGCATCGTACCCGCGGGTTTTGCTCAGATTGACCATCTTGCCGCTGGCGAGGTCAGTTTCAAACAGCTCATACTGTTCATCAAAGTCCCATGAGTACCGACGCTCTTGCCCGGAGTTGCGTTGAGTCAGTTCGGCTTTTTGCTTCTCTGCTGCACGTGGGTCAAGATGCGTGGAAGCAAAGAGAACTTTTTTCTTTGTCGGATGAATCCACGGACAGGTGGTTTTTCCAACTCCAGGAGAGACTCGTCGTAGGCTGCCCGAATGCAAATCAAGAAGATAGATCTGGTAAAAAGGATTCCCAGGCTCGCGCTCGCTCTGAAAAACGAGCAGTGATCCATCCTGGCTAAAATAGCCTTCGCCAGCACGTTGCCCAATAAACGTGACTTGCCGGATATTGCTAAGGAGTTTCCCTTCTTCTGCTGAGCTAGCAGTCTCCTCTTTTGTGCCTCCAGCAAGACCGTGCTCGGCAGTGACAGGTGGATGACCAGGAGGGAGTTGTCGAGGCGGTGTCGGTGCAGTCTGCTCGTGCACTGGCGGCGTTGAGGGTGGCTCCACAGACTTCTGGCCTGGTATTCCGTCGGGCGTTTCGTTTCGTGTAGGCTGCGAGCGCGTCTCTTCCGCGGGTGGCTCGCCTTGCGTCGCTGGGCCAGTTTGTTCTTCTCTAGTCGAAGGAACGACACGTTCCTCGGGTCGCGTCACTGACGGTTCGGCAACCGGCGACTGTTCACGCTCGTCAGATGGCAACGAGGGCTGCCCCTCAACGTTCGTCGCTGGAGCCGGCGGGGCTTCATAGGGAAGATCTTGCTCTCCGAGCGGCGGAGTACGAGGAAACTCATCCGTTGTTTCCGGAACGTCAACCTCGCGCTCTTGCGCTGGTAGGCGGAAAGGATCTTCGGACTTTGGCTGAGCCCCAACGAGCGAAAGCCAACCAAACAACAGGCCGCCACATAGATAACCGAGAAGAATTCTCCGCCTGAACCCAAGACTGCTGATGAATCGCCACAGGGAGCACTTTCGCTCCCCACCTCCATCCCTCTGTCGCATTCCGCTCCCTTTCCTTAACTTACCCTTCACTGGGTTGCTCCGCTGAGGCGGGCGGCACCGACTGTTCTTTGCTGGTCGGAGGAACAACCCGTTCGCGTTTACGCCATAGCCCATTGGTACTGAAACAATCCCATCCCCAGCGTAACCAGCCGATAAGTGCCGAGGCTAACCACAAGGCCCAGGCCAACATCGCGACGCGATACGCCCACACTGGCAATGAAAATACCCATCCTTGTGGAACGATAGCGTCAGCTCGGTCTTGATACCAGTGCAGGAAAAGATTGCTAGAGCCATTGCCAAAGATGCGCATTTCGGGTGTTCCCATAAGACCGCGCTGCACGATGAACAGGACCGCTCCAAGAGCAAGAACAGTCAAGATAATCACTACAGTCTGGACAACATTAAACACAAGTGGTCGCGTGGTGGACGGTAAACGCTTACGCAGTTCAAGCGCAAACAGCCATCCCACAAACAACAGTACGATCTTAATGAACACCACGCTAAATCCAATGCCGAGCAAGATCCAGTGGTGGGTTCGCAACGGCGTCATCGGAATCCGTCCGAGGGCAATGGCACCAAGGAGAACAACAAGTGCTGCCGACCAAAAGAGCACCGCCGGACCGAGTTGTGGACCGCGACAAAATAGTGTCCAGCGATCATGCGGCATGTACATTTGAAGAGACGCGTTAACACTATTGCTCCCAAGGTCAACCTGCGGGGTCGTATAGGATGTAGCAATGCCACTCGCTTGTCGCCAAGTCATATTCACATCTTGTGCGCCCGGCGTGAGCGGCACCGTCACGGCCCTCCCTTCCTGGCGAATCGCCTTCGGTGTTCCTTTGATACTCACCGATTGGAGTGTCGCGCCTTCTGGCAGCGTGATGCTATGTTGTCCGCCACGACTGCTACGCAGTGTCATCTGCAAGGTCACTTCCGTCGCACGCCGTCCAGGGTAACTTGCAACAGGCTGCTATCGATCGTCAGCGTTTGCCCTGGCACCCCTTCAGGTCGGGCGATTTGTAGGGCGACCGTTTCTCCTGGCCACGGACGCCACTCCGGGAACCAATGACCAGAAGACTGATCACTATGGTGAATCACCGGAATACCGCTGGGTGTCACCCGCCAGATCGGACTCACATCGAGTTTCCAGATCTCCACCCAAGAGGTAGCGCTTGGCGCTTGCAATGTCAGTTGCGTACGCGGCTCCAGCACCGACGACCATGCCAGTTCCGTGTCATTCGGTGACATGTTGATTAACGCCTTGCCAGACTCGACACGTACGCCGTCCGTGGTGACAGACTCGCCCTCAAGTAACGGGATTTCCGTCACTACTGCCGCACCCCGTGGAGACACTCGCAACACTCGTGTTTGCACTCCCCAAGTGAGGCCAAGTTGTAAGATACGTTCGACGCGAATGAACGGCGGTAAGGTGCCCTGTTCCAATGTTGCTGATGCCTTTGAGGCGTCACGCTGCACACGGCGCAATTGGAGCTGCTCTTCCGCAACTCCATCCTCACGAATGCCATCAACTTCCCATCCAACTGCTGAAACTTGTACGAGATACGGATGCAATGGCAGTGACAACTCGATGTTTTCTCGACTTGGCAAAGGTCCTTCCATCAGGACTTGATGTTGCCCCTCGGGAACCGCGATCCACAGTTGATCACCAGTACGATTCATCGCACGCGCCGGAGTCCCGTCGAGTAGCACTGTCCGCGGCAACCAATGGCGCTGGCGACCGGGTAATGGCAGTGCAACCAGTGTTGCCGCGTGGATTTCTTGTCGTATGCGCAGCGTGTCGCCTGCAATTTCAATTTGCATGCGCGGGCTAGTCGTGCATTGCGTTCCGCACTGTGGCGGCTCCTTCGCAGTAAGTTTGTTGCGCAGTTCATTTAACAGTTCCGGTGATGGTAACGTTTGCTGGGCAAGGGCGGGCGGTGAGATTGATAAAAGCAAGAGTAAGAAAAGGAACATAGCGGTCGTCGTTGTCGGCAGTGAAGGAAGCGACAGTTTACCGTTGCGGTAACGAAGATCAAAGACACACACAAGCAACGCCGCAACCAGCAGAATGCGTAAGAACGCAAGTAACAAGTTCACTTGTGGTGAAAGCAGGAAGAAACGGATTTCCTGGCTTCGTTCGACAGGTCCGTTCCAGCTCAAGAGAAATGTCCGCCACTGCCAACGCGGCAAGCCAGGTCCGGTCTGTATGGCCGCATTGGGGTCGTATTGAGCGGGGCGTGATACAACCACACCGTGCCTACCTGGGCGGTTATATCCAGCTAAATCAGAGGCCGTTAGTCGTCCACTCATTTCCATTGCTGAGCCTGCATTGCTTACAACGTATCCACTCTGTCTTTCCCCTTGGGGAACCATTGGCTCAACGGTAGCAACTCCTGGGGCATCAGTAATTCGCGAAAGCTTCTGCATTCCCCCTAGAAAAGTATCTTGTGTTTCCCCACGCCCAAATCCTTCTAACTGCGGATAGAGCCCCCAACGAGCCTGGCGAACCATGAACGTCCCAGCAATGACGACGAGTATCAGTAGTGCGACCGCACGATACGCAAACGCAATATAGCGAGGCCAACCAGCAGGTAAGACACGCAGCAGGGCAGTAGCAATTAACACGTGCAACCACATCCACCACGGCGCACCGGTTTCATGCGTGATCAGTGCAAGAGCGACCAGTGCAACAGTACCCCACAGCCAACCCCAGAGTTTGCCAACTGCCAAAGCAATAAGAAATACGATGAACAGGTCCATCAATGTCCAGCGATCAAGCCATGAGTCTGGTATCGAATCGACTCCGGTAGCGGTTAACACACGCCAACCTGGAGGCAGATGCAGAATACCGCTCGCTTGGTGAAAGTCGTGATCCCATCCCACGGCGGGCACACGGGAACGGAGGTCTTCCAAGCGACTGTCGGCAACGAGCTGGACCTGCCCGCGCCGCAACTCCACGCCAGCCTGGCCATTTTGCTCACTTTTGGTAATAAACTGCTCTTGCCCATCGACGGCAACACGGCCAAGGGAACCGGGCGCAAGCAAGTCTAGCCGCCAGCCGCGAGTCATCGTCCCAGCAATGGAGTCTTGCACAGTATAGCCACGGCCATCAAAATCGAGCCACCATTGCCGTTGCAGGGTCAGTTGGTCGGGTGCTGGTTCAGGATCGCCGCGTTTCTTTTCGGTCAATTTCAGGGTTCCGCCCGCTTTCATCATATAGGCAGGAAAAGAACGCCACTCTGGCGGCAGTGTGGTTTGTTGTGCGTCGATGGCGGAAGCATCATCGAGCGTCACTTGCCGCAAGTGTGGTTGTGCCTCGAATACCCACACCTCCTCTTCTGGCCACTGACCTCCAGTCACTGCTGGTAGAGGGATCATCGACACTACAGCTCCTGTGTGACGAGCAACCAACGTAACCGTCCACTGCCCGGCTCGTACTTGAATGCGGAGCCGTCCGTCAGGTTCGAGTCGAGCCGGAAGAGAGCTCTCGAGCGACAGTGGAATATAATCGGCAGAAATGGCCTGCCCGAGTGTCACCTCGCGTTGCTTGCCTGACACTTGCAGATCGATTTGCGTCGCGATGACGAGTGGAATACTGTCAGTGATGCGACGGTAGACTTTCAATTCAAGGCGATCCTCAACTTTCTCCTGCTCGGCAACACCTTGACGCAGCCATAGCCTGCCATACTCATCAATTTGCGGGAAATCGATGACGACGTTGTCAACGCTTAACGCAATCAAACCCGTGAGTATGGGGATACGCAGCCCTTGTGGTAACGTATCCCAGAGAAAGACTCCACTCACAGTATGAAGCCCAGGCTGAACGCGAACTTGCGGAGAACCACCCTCCTCACGAACGACCACAGGTTTGCCATCAACTTTGACTTCTTGTGGCCAGTGATCACGTTCACCAGGAAGGGTAATCCAATCCTCAACAAAAACCTGCCAGTGTTGAGAAAACTCTCCTCCTCGCGCATTGAGCTTCAACTCCAGCCGCGTCGGCCAAATGCAGACCGTTCCTCCTCCAGCAATGCCAGAATGTATGGGACAGTTGATATCTTTGTGTCCGTGGAGTGCCCACTTGATCCATGTACGTAACGGTTCAGGAACATCTTGTTGCGCAAGTGGAGCAGCAAGACTCGCGGGTACACTCGCCAGGAAGCAGACCAGAAACAGCAGCACTCGAACCATAACCGTCCCCCTTTATGACATTCTCATTCTATAGTTCCTCCACAGCGTGTGCGATGCTATACGAGCACCTAGAGAGGAAACCACAGATGTCAACAGTTTCTCAGTTCAACCCCTTCGCTCCCGAAACGATTGAGTGCCCATATCCGTTCTATGCAGCGATGCGTCATGAAGCACCAGTGTACGAAGTGCCAGGAATGGGATTCTTCATCGTCAGTCGCTATGAAGACCTTCAGTTTGTTTTGACTCATCCTGAGTTATTTTCTTCAAAAACCGGCCCAGGAGTACGTAAGGAACCACCTCAAGAGGTGCTTGATATTTTGGCGCAAGGCTGGATGCCGGTCGCGACCTTGCTCACCAATGATCCACCCGCGCATCGTCGTTTCCGCGGTTTAGTGAATAAAGCCTTTACCCCACGCCGTGTCGCCCTGCTTGCACCAAGTATCACAACGATTGCCAACAATTTGGTGGACACATTTATCAAGACTGGCACGGTCGAGCTCGTAGAACAGTTCGCGGTGCCATTGCCACTCACTGTTATTGCTGATGCGCTCGGCGTGCCGCGAGAGGACTTACCGAAGTTTAAGCAATGGTCAGACGATTCGGTTGCGCCGTTAGGAGGTATGATTAGCCACGAACGCGAGTTAGAGTGCGCGCGCAGTACCGTTGCGTTCCAACACTACTTCGCAGCGAAACTTGAGGAACGCCGCACCAACCCACGGGACGATATGCTGACCGATTTGCTCAATGCCCGACTCGAAGGGGAAACCCCACTCAATATGGGCGAAATGTTGAACATTTTGCAGCAACTCCTGGTCGCGGGCAATGAAACCACCACCAACCTCATTGCCAGCGCCATGATGCTGTTGCTACAGAATCCGATGCAGATGGAGCATATCCGAGCAGATCACTCTCTGATACCAAACCTGATCGAAGAGGCACTCCGCGTCGAGTCCCCAGTCCAGGGGCTCTTTCGCATGACAAAGGTAGAGGTTGAGATTGGCGGCGTAAAGGTACCGGCGAATTCACGCTTAGTGCTCATGTATGCCTCGGGAAATCGTGACGACGCTCAATGTCCTGAAGCCGCGCAGTTTGATGTCTGCCGAGCGAATGCGAAAGATCACTTAGCGTTTGGTGCCGGCATTCATTATTGTCTTGGGGCGCCGCTCGCTCGTTTGGAAGGCAAGATCGCGTTTGAAACGTTGCTCAACCGTTTGAAAAATCTTCGCCTAACACCAGGGAAGAATACCTTTGCCCACACGCCGAGTTTCATCTTGCGAGGATTACAGGCGTTACATGTGGAGTTTGAATAAAAACAGGCCATAGGCTAAATCGGACCACGAACATTCGTACAGGTGGGGTAGCACTTGCCAGCGTTGATTCCCGTGCGCGTGGCGCACGCTACGGCCTCTCCGGCGACAACCCAAAGTGTACCCATCTCGTATGGTTTGATTTAGAGGCGACAGCCTCAAGCCTCTAGCACCGTGTCTCGCAAGTTCATCAGCGGTAAAATCGTAGGGCGCGTCGCACGCGCCGGTCAGTTGGCGCGCTTCGCACGCCCTACAACTGCGCATGAAGTTATGAGATACGGTACTAGCCTTTCCCCGTTCGCCATCTTGAATCCCCACCATTTGCCTCAGCTTTTAACAACGCCTGTGCCGTTTCAAGTTCTTGCTTTTTCTCGGCGTCCACTGGAGGAAACGCAAGGTTCAATCTCTCGAGCGTGTCGGCAATAACCTCTGCCACCGCAAGACGCATGAACCATTTGTGATCCGCCGGAATCACATACCACGGGGCATGGTCAGAACTGGTGTTGCGAATCATCTCTTCATACGCTTGCATGTACGTATCCCAGTACTTGCGCTCTTTCACATCCTGCAAAGCAAACTTCCAGTTCTTCTCCGGTTCTGCGAGCCGATCAAGGAACCGCTGTTTCTGCTCTTTTTTCGACACGTGCAGGAAGAACTTGCGGATCACCGTACCGTTGCGAGACAGATAGCGCTCAAAGGCGTTGATGTCTTCGTAGCGCTCTTTCCAAATGTCTTTCGAGACCAGCTTCTCAGGGAGTCGCTGTTTGGCGAGGATTTCCGGATGCACTCGAACTACCAGCACTTCCTCGTAGTACGAGCGATTGAAGATACCAATACGTCCACGCTCAGGAAGGCAACGTGTCGTGCGCCACATGAAGTCATGGTCGAGTTCCTCAACCGATGGCGCCTTGAAGGAATAGACCTGGCACCCTTGCGGATTCACTCCTGACATCACATGTTCAATCGTGCTGTCTTTGCCTGCTGCATCCATCGCCTGAAAAATCAGCAGCAATGCCCACCGATCCTGGGCGTAGAGTTTCTCCTGATCCTCGTGCAGTCGTGTAACGCCTTGCGCCAATGCCGCTTGGGCCTTTTCTTTCGACTTGAGCCCATTGGTATCGGCACAATCAACGCCTTTCAGGCGAAATTGCTTACCATTTGTGATACGAAAGGCCTTTGCTAAGTTGCTCTCCTTACCCATGAGGACTCCCTATTTTGCGTCATTGTCAAATCCACGATCCACAATCGCCAATCCGCAATTTATAGATCGACCCCTTTATGTTGCCCACCGTCGACGATGACATGGGTCCCGGTCACCCAACTCGCCATCGGGCTCGCCATGAAGGTAACCACACGAGCGACCTCTTCAGGCTTACCAAAACGACCAAACGGAATCGATTTGCGCACCTTCTCAAAATAGTCGGGCATATTTTTCTCGACACGATCCCACGCACCACCTTTGAAATAGATCGATCCCGGCGACACCGTATTCACACGAACCCCTTTCGGCGCCAAGGCTTGGCCCAGATCGTTGGTATACGCCACCAGCGCGGCTTTGAGTGCGCTATATGAATTGGGTGGACCAAAATTTTCTACGGCAGCCGTCGTCCCGATAAAGATTACACTGGCTTCGCCAGACTTCTCCAAGAACGGCGTTGCTGCCTCGATTGCTCGTACTGCCCCCATCATGTCAATCTGAAAACTGCGTTCCCATCCTTTTTCGTCGACCCCAACCATTGCACTCACATTGTGAACGAATACATCGAGGCCTCCGAGCGCATGCGCGGCTTCAGTAATAAAGGCCTTGTAGTCAGTCGCGTTGCTGACATCGACAGCTTTTGCCACAACCTTTCCACCTCTCACTTGCAGTTCGTCGGCAGCCTGTTGGAGGCCCTCAGCTTTACGCGCACAGATGGCAACATCCATCCCTTCGTCGAGAAAGAGTTCAGTGATAGCGCGACCAATGCCGCGGCTCCCACCAGTGACAATCGCCTTTTTCCCTTTGAGTCCTAAATCCATCCTCGGCTCCTTTCTTCCAAGTCAACGGTTCCCGTTGACTTCAGCTTCCTTCAGGTGCTAACTGGAGACAAACTCGTCGAAGGAGGGTCTACTATGGTGTATCTACAGGCGTCGATCAAGTTGTACCCTGGCAAACAGCAGGACTTCATTAACTTGCTTAACTCTTTGATCCCTGTCGTCGGTAAACATGGCTGGAAACTAGTTGGGAGTTACGCCACATTTGCAGGACGTCTCAATACAGTCGTTGACCTGTGGGAACTCCCCAATCCGAATGCACTCCAAGCGGCGCTCTCTGATCCAGAAATGCAAAAAGCCGGCGCTCGCATCAGCGAGATTGTCGAAGACGAGACGCTGACGATCCTCAGCAAGTTGCCGATTGGATGATGTATTCACAGTCAGTCGTCCACTGTGTTGAGCATCTGAAGTTCTAAATCGGACCATGAAAGATAAGTACACTCGCGCTGTCACCCTGAGTGAAACGAAGGGTCTCTCCGAGAGATTCTTCGCTACGCTCAGAATGGTACGCTTTGGAGTCTGGAATGTAACGTGTACGAATGTTCTCAGGTCTGATTTAGGGAAAACGTCATACCCGCAAAAGCGGAATCCAGGAAGATGAGATCGTTACCACTGCTTAAGATTTCTGGATGCCCGCCTGCGCGGGAATGACGAGCAAGGTTTCTACCAATTCAGGGGAACCTTCTTCCGTATCGCCATCACCGCCGTCGTCCAACAACGTGCACCAGCAGCAAAAATCCTGCAGTACAGGCGTACATGAGGGCAAAGTCTGGTGCAGCCATGAGACCAAATTTGTTTTGCACGCCCGCAGGAGTGAGCGTATAGGCGTGAATCAGTCCAACTGCAGATAAGATAGCCGCCACGGACGTCCATCCAGCCGCACGCAAAAACTGGCGCTCGATCACAAATACGAGAATCGCGGCTAACACCATCGCACTCAGCAAAAATCCTTGATTCAACGCAATCACCCCATGAATGTACAGGTCATTACCAAAGGTCGGTACGACCTCAAAGAGTGACTTGCCAGATTTCCGCACACTCGTTTCGATCAGTAACAATGCCCACGCCGCCATTGATGGGATCAAGCCAAAGGCGACAGCAAGCGCATGGTGTTTCGGTACTTCTTGGAAGGCCTGCGCAGTAATGATGATGCCGATCCATAAGAGGATGCCAAGCATCGCTTCGATCGGGACAATTTGCAGCACCAGGGTAATTCCACCTAGCAGACACAAAAGCGTGATCACGGCACCGTTGAGTACTGAATAACCGGCACGTGCGCCCATCGCTTTCCACGCGGGATGGCCAATGTAAATGGTTGTCGGAAAGGCACTGCCCAAGAATGCGGCGGTTAGACTCCCGATACCGTTAGCCAACAAGGACGGTTTGGTTTCGTACCGATCTCCTGCGGCTTCCGCACTCTCTAGGTTCTGTAGAGAGCCGATGACGTTGAACAACCCCATAGGAAAGATCACAGCCAGATACTTCCACCCCATGTCACTAGTGAACAAGGCAAAGACATCACTCGGCACCGGTGTCGGCACATGAACAGCGAACGTATACGGATCTGCGATTGGCGTGAAAGACGGAAAACCGAACACGCGCAACAGCCACGCTAGAGCCACACCTGTCATTACGGCAAGAAAACCTCCCGGCAGGGTAAACAACGATTTCATTCCTGCAGCGTAGGTGACGAGAATCATCATCATCGGCAGCAGTGCGATCATCGGTGAAGCAAAGATCTGGAAAATGAACCCCATGGCAATGAACGTAATCGCAATACCAGCCAGCGCAGCAAGTAGTGCTGCACGGGGGGTGTTCTGCCGTATCCAATCACCGACAAAGGCTCCGGCTGTTTCCATGATCCCACTGAGAAAGCACGCAAATAACCCGGCCTGCCAGGCCAGCGTCACATTCTGCGTTTCCTGATAGACCGGCCCCATAATCAGAAATATGTAGGCAAACAAACTGGGGGTATTGATACCGTAGGGTAACGCCGTCACATCATCACGACCAGTGTGACGCATCAGTTCACGGGCCTGCCATGAGTAAAAGAGATTCCCCAACAAGAGAGATACCGCAGCTCCAGGTAGGACTTTCCCGATGATCAGTTCCGGCGGAAAACCACAGACGACTTTGCACAGCACTGCGACCAACATGAGCTGTAGCAGATTGTCGATGAAAAGCCCAAAGAAGCCGTCGATATCACCGCGGACAAACCACGGAGGAGCGGGCTTGGAAGCTTAAATTGGGACTTGGGAATTGAGAGATGCCGATGTTGTCATCGGCGCGGCATAGTAGCGCGTGCAGGGAAAAGGGTCGAGGACCGTGCGGCGCGAACCTGGAAATCCCCTGGAGAACATGCCATGCTGCGGCGCAAAACCTCTGACAAAGAGGAGGAACTCTATGCTTCACAATGATCCGTTTGAGTCCTGGCTGTTTCACAGGAAGATGAAATGGTTACCCTCGCACCCCCTTACCGAACAACAAGCGAAAGTAAGTGCAGCATTAGATCGTCTTACGGCATTTTTAGATAATCCACCGCCAAAACGCGCCCTGAGCGATCTTGGGCTCTGGGGTTGGAACGGAGCAGTTTCGCTTAACCCAACAGATGTTCCTCGTGCCCAGGAACTCTATCGCCGGGTATTCCTCACTGGTGGTACTGGAAGCAAGCATGTGCAGGAAACACTACTGGATTTGCTTGCAGCGACAGAAGATCCCACATCAGTTCCCTTCTGGAAAGAAATGTTGGACTTGAGTCGCCCCCGCGATCACTTTACAGGAAAACGTCGCACCTTTGCACTTGCGGCTCTGGCGCAACTCCTGGCGCAACGAGATGCACCAAGCGCTTACGAGGCACTCCAACAAGCCGCCCACCATTCTCAGCCAGAGGTTCGCGCCCTCGCAGTGCGCTATCTGGGCTTGGCCTATCTTGAAACTGAACGTCCAATCCCGCTGGAACTCCGGCACGATCTGATCCAGATCGCCACGCACGATAAAGCTTTCGAGCCCCGTTTCCAGGCACGCATGGTCCTGCGTAACGCTGAGCAACCGGTTCCGCAAGAGCATCCCCACGGCGCCTACGATTTCAAAGTCAAGTTCATGCGGGACAAAGGTATCTTTCGCACAATCGCTGTGCGCGCAAAACAAACGCTCGACGATCTCCACTTTGCGATTCTACGCGCCATCAACTGGGACGCTGATCACCTCTACTCGTTCTTCATGAACGGGCAATTGTATGATGCCAGGTACCAAATCAGTTGTCCGCAGGATGAGGATGCCGCGATTTGGACTGACGAAATAGAGATTGGCAACTTAGGCTTAGTAATGAAACACAAGTTCCTCTACTACTTTGACTATGGCGACAGTCACAAGTTTGAAGTCGAAGTGGTGGGTATTCACCCAGATATCCAGCAGGGGAAGTATCCGCGCGTAGTGGAGAGCAAAGGCAAAGCCCCGGCACAGTACGGCTGGGAGGATGAAGACAACGATGAGTGGGAAGATAAGTGATGATTGAGGGACAGCATCAATGGAGGCTTGGGAGAGCAAGATCACAAACCGCGATAGATCAAGCCCTGCTTCTTCCTGTCAAACATGTACTATACCCGTGAAGTGAACATCCATGGGGACGCTCCTGGATTCCGGGTCTCGCGTTGCTCGCCCGGAATGACGGGCTGCTCGTTTTCGTCATTCCCGCGAAGGCGGGAATCCAGCCCGGATTATTCACGAAGTGCGAAACAAAGGGGTCATGTCGGCTAAGCTCATAAAAATCCTATTGTTTTGCTATGAAGGCTATAGCGATAGACCAAGTTGATTCTGCACACTGCGATTTACGCATTACGTGAAAGAACACCCTAAAGGTCCGTCTCAAAAAGAGTTTTCTCTCACAAGCCAAAAATTCATGAATAATCCGGGTCCAGGTCCATTTCAGCCACTCACCAAACCTGGAAATTTCCTGCACAACGTGTCATGCTCTCCTACAGAAGAGCAAGGTCCCACACACGGACAACACCGTGTGAACCTTGCGGGGGAATTGACCAATGAGCGAGCCGGGGAATTATCGCTACGACGTATTCATTAGCTACAGCCACGTTGATCGAGGCTGGGTGTGGGGTGAACTTTTGCCGCGACTGGAACAAGCCGGGTTGCGGGTGTGTATTGACGACCGCGACTTCGAGATTGGCACTCCTAGTTTAATCAACATGGAACGAGCGGCAGACAGCAGCCGCCGAGGCGTTGCAGGAGATCGATAATCCCTACGTGATCGGCGTGCCACTGACCGAACAGCAGGAAATCTTTGTTGGCCGAACAGATATTAGCGCCCGGATTGAACAATTACTGCTCGACGGGCGGCGTCCACCCCTCCTGCTCTACGGACAACGACGCACTGGCAAGACCTCATTGCTCAACAATCTTGGCCGTCTCTTACCCAGTACGATGATTCCACTCTTCGTAGACCTGCAGGGAGCAGCAATCGCAAATGACCATACAGGTCTGTTATTAAATATCGCACGCGACATGGGCAAGTCGTCCGACGCTCGACGAAACCTCAAACTCCCGCAGTTGTCCCGTGAATCCTTGCTCAACGATCCGTTCTCGCGCTTTAGCGAATGGCTCGATGAAGTTGAGCAAACCTTAGGACAAAACGTCGGACTCCTCGCGCTTGATGAATTTGAGGCCTTAGAAGATGCCTTGAGCAAAGGGAAATTCGATGAAACAGCCATCTTTGGCATTCTGCGCAATCTGATTCAGCATCGCCCACGTTTCAAAGTTTTGCTGGCTGATTCGCATACTTTTGAAGAATTGCAACGTTGGGCCAGCTATCTGATCAACGTCCAAGTTGTGCAATTGAGCTACCTCAAAGAGACAGACGCTCGACAATTGATCGAGCACCCGGTCAAAGAGTTTGTCCTACGTTATGAACCTCAGGCAAGTCAACGCGTCCTAGACCTCACACATTGTCATCCATTTCTCGTCCAACTCTTATGTGCCGAGATTGTTGCTCTGAAAAACGAGCAAGATCCTTCTATTCGTCGTTTAGCGCATCTCAGAGATGTTGAAGCCGCTGTGCCGGAGGCTTTGAGCCATGGCAGCCTGTTCTTTGCGGACATTGAGCGTAATCAGGTCGATGCAGCAGGGCTTTCTTTGCTCCGTTTCGTTGCGGCGCAGGGAGAAAATGCGATCGTGAGCAGAGAAGTCTTAACGCGGCAGTTCTCTGACAATCTGGATCAGGCTTTAGCCTTGCCTATGAAGCGTGAGCTGTTTGAGCAGATAGATACTGGGTATCGGTTTCAGGTGGAGTTGATTCGGCGGTGGTTCGTGCGGTAGGGGGCGTAGTTTGAGCCCCTCACCCTAGCCCTCTTCCGGTGGGAGAGAGAATTCAGACAGATGCCGGAAACACTTTGCTTATTCCGGCCTACCCGTTTATTCGTCGCTGAATTGGGGCAGTATGTAGGCCGGGATAAGACCACAAGTCGTTCCCGGCGTTACCGGTTCACTGCGAAGCAGGAGCAGCAACCAGACGAGCACTGCGCAAACCTGCCAGTTGGTTCACAACCAAAGAGGTCAAGACGACCAACCCACCAAGGAGTGCGGTGTCGCTCGGTCGTTCCCCAACCCCTAACCACACCCATAGTGGCCCAAGGATGGTTTCAAGCAGAGCCAACAGACCAATTTCGACAGCCGTCAGGTGTGGAGCCGCCAGTGTCATAAGTACACATCCCATCCCCAATTGAAACGTCCCCATCACTGCGAGTATTCCAACATCATGCCACGAGGCGGTGAGTGGCCAGCCCATCAACAAGGCGATAGGCATGGCAATCAAGCCACCGAGCAGTATAGTAGGAACCATATCCACAGAAGCTCCCATCTTGCGCAAGATGATGATATTGGCACCAAACGCGAGCGGAACACCGCACGCGAGAAGATTACCGATCAACGATCCAGGTGAACCAAAGGCATCGGCAAACATCAGCGCGATGCCCCCCAGACTGGCCATCATGGCAATCGTCGTGCGACGTGAGACATGCTCATTGAGAAAAAACCAACCGAGCAGTGCAGCAACAAGCGGAGTGATACTCGACAAAAATAAGGCATTGGCCACGGTAGTCCGTACCACGGACGAAATAAACAGGAAAAACGACAGGGCAAGAAAGGCGCCAGCCCATACCCCTGGAAAACCGACAGCTGTCACATACGAGAGTGTCCGACTCCCATAGCGGACAATCAAGAAGATGCCGACGAACAGTGCCATAAATGACGCGCGCCAGAAGACAATCTCCCACGCGCTGGTTATGGATACTGACCGCACCAAAATCCCGCCACTACTCCAACACAGGCCAGCAGCAGTCATCAACAATAAACCTTTCAGCCGATCTGTTTGCCCGGTCATGACATGCTCCCTCGTTGTTTGCAGAAGGCACACTGCGGGATTCAGCTCACAAATACAAGATCCAGCAGGCGCGGTTCACTTCTCCCTTTCTCCACGATATAGGAAAGATTCAAAAGGAGGACGATATGAAAATCAGAGGAACTTCCCACATCGCCATTGGCGTCAGCAACATGGAACAAGCGTTACGTTTCTATCGCGATCTCTTAGGACTGCGCGTAACGCTCAACGATCCCAATGAAAATCCTGGGGGACAATTGTCGAAAGTCTCAGGGCAACGCACTCGTCACGGTGTGTATCTGCGTTGGGAAGATGGACCAGATGCCACGTTCATCGTGCTTTCCGAGGACCGTCCCACCGCAGGCGAGCCCCTGAAGTTGAATCAGGTCGGGATCCATCACTTCGCGTTTTGGGTCGATGATCTGGACGCGACGTTCGAGAAAGTGAAAGCCGCCGGAATACCAGTGGTGTTGCCACCAACAACCTTCGATGCCATCGCGTATGGCGAAACGACCGGGGGAAAAGTGCGGACGACGCTATTCAAAGATCCTGATGGAACGGTGATTCAGTTGGATCAGCGAGTATAGTAGTCAGTAGTCAGTAGTCAGTAGAGAACACAAGAAAACCGTGCTGGCTACTTCTGCTCTTATGCTGGCTCCTGACTCCTGGCTACTCTTTTTCTCTGCGGTTTCCTACATTCTTCACTGCATAGTAACGAAATCCCCCACCCGATGTCCAACCAACGATACGACTCACGCCCCCGCTATCCTTCCCATCAACGACTCTCCGCAGTCGCGGGAGGATGTGCGTCTGACAGTGCTTCCCAGATTCGATCATGATCCATTGTCGTCTCATCTTGTGTGCAACCGCACCGGTTGTTCCAGACCCAGCGAAAGCATCAAGAACCCAGTCACCTGGTTGGGTCGCCATACCAATAACGCGTTTCAGTAACGCCTCCGGTTTTTTACCGTTGGTAAAATCGACACCGCCTTCATCGCCAAGTCCAGTGGTTTTAATGTCTTGCCAGAAGTCGCCAGGATGCACGGTCAAGTAATCATCCGCGAAGAGCAAGCGAATACGGGGCTGTGCCATGCGTGCGTTGTAGTCTCGTTTGATGACATACAAATTGTGTTGCGGGGTCTCAATCGTAAAGGCCGCGGCGTATGACCGTAGCGACGTTTTCTTTTGGTCCGCCAGACGCTTTGCCAGCGCGGTCGTTGCACAGGTACGCACGATACGCCACGCGTTTTCCTGCAGCCATGTCTCTGTTGGTGTCCCAGTGTGTTCGCGCTGGTACACCTCCTCTGCAGCCAGAAAAACAAACTGCGCGCACAGTGCGTCTGCCTGTTGCACCAAAGCAGGGGTGCGTTGTTTGTTGGCGATGATGTCTTTAAGCAACGCAACCTCAGCGCGACTGACGTTGTCTATGACCGTGCGGTACTCCGCATCCCACGCGCCTTTCGCAATCCGTTCAAGCTGGAGACCGTGAATACCAGACTTTCCAGCGAGAATCAGGTATTCTTTGAGGCGTGCAATCCCTCCTCTTTTCACAACCTGAGACATTTTCACCCCGGTGGGTTCGGCCATTTTGACGACAATGACCTTGAGATTACGCTCCTGACAGATCTCCATCATCAAGAGATAGAGGCGGGCAAACTCGTTGTCATCGATCTGAACGGTAAGAAAGCCATCATCGCGCAGCAGGCTCCACAAGAGCTGCAAGCGCGGTCGCATCATTTCGATCCAACGTTCATGACGCAGCCCATCACGATAATGGACAAACGCGTTACCAGTATTATATGGCGGGTCGATGTAGACGCACTTGATCTTCCCGGTAAATTCCGTCGTCAAGGCGGACAGCGCCGGCAGATTGTCACCACAGATGAGACGATTGTCGTAACAATCCGAACTGAAGGAAGGATGCGATGACCGATACGAATGGGCGGGATCTTCGATTAAGGACACAGAAGGAAAGGTCTCGGCAGTCTTCATCTCATGGACGGCTCTCTTTCCTCTCTGTATCGCTTATCTGAGCTTAGAGGTCTACCCCTGCAGCGACTTGTCCAGCTCCACCAACTCGCCGAATCAGAATACGCGCCACAGGATTACGCCAGTCACGTAATGCCGGAGTGAGGTTTCCTACCCCATGGATGCCATTGTGAATATGAACAAACCCTTCCCCTCCCCCAGGATGACCGCCACCTCCGGCGCCACCACACTCAGTAATGGATGGACCAAAGAGTGAGGCACAGAGTTCATCATTCCGTTCACTACCCGCATCATAGGCTGGAACGAAAAGTGAGACGACATTGTCACCGGCGGGTCCAGCAATGCCATTCACGGCGATGAAGGCATCGTTCGTCGGAATCAAGGAAGAGACAAGTGTCAACTGACTGAAAATGGTTGTCGTTTCAACCGTCATGGTCCACGATTTTCCCGGATCAATCAGTGTATTCGTGGGTGATGCTGCCGCAATCACCTCTTTCACTTCCGGTAACCCAGCAAGTTGAACCCCGAGGGCATTCGGGCTCGCATCTTCCACTAAAGTGGCAAATTGCGGACTGACTTGCTCGCCTAAGGCGGTGGCAGGAAACAACTTACCGCAATAGTGATTGACCGGAGTGGAGAGCCTCTGCACAAGAGCAGGGATGAGAGACGAGACCATTGTGTGCTGGCTTCGGTCTAAGTATCGAAGTCTGGTCGAAGAGCTGGATGAACGCGGGCGAC
>Ga0194132_10004038_pt1 | contig 25396 bp, 26 predicted proteins | sample TA2KigOf80mmetaG_FD_148612 | JGI IMG/M metagenome (GOLD analysis project Ga0194132, IMG submission 148612) | Freshwater microbial communities from Lake Tanganyika, Tanzania - TA2015054 Kigoma Offshore 80m | ecosystem: Environmental > Aquatic > Freshwater > Lake | place: Tanzania: Lake... | reverse complement strand
TCGCCTGTCAACGCCTCGATCCATGCGAGAGAATCCGCGCCCACGCTGGCTTCCGGGTTCCACTCGCATCCGGCGATCCGGCGGCACGAGCGGCCAGCCACTTCCACCGCAAGGTCGGCAAGGGCCCCGCGCGACAATGTGAGCCGCGCGAGCACGCGGTCGACGTCTTCAGGCACGGCCGTGTCACGGGCGAGGATCGAGTACAAGGCTTCGATCAGCCGTCCCTCCCACAAGTTGTCCTGTTCAGCCATCATCGGTGCACCTCCAAGAATTCGCGCAACGTCCGGAACTGCTGGATCCGGCCCCGGTGGACCAACCGCTCCGCCTCAGACGACAGCGGAATCCCGGTCTTGTCACCCACGCCAGTCACGTGTCCATCGGAGATCCAGACGCGCCCGCCCGGCTGCCGGCACAGCCAGCGCAGCGCGGGACCATCCACCACGTTTCCGATCCCGAGCATCCCTTCCAGCCGGCTCGCTTCCGCCAAGCGGTGGTTTCGCGCGAGAATCACCAGCCTGCCGTGATCGAGCGTGCCAGGCGCGCTGGCATAGGCGGCGATCGTTGCCAGCCGTCCCTCGTCGAGCAGTTGACGCAGATCCTCCTGGCTGACCGACATGCTGCCCGAGCAGTCGATCAGCGCTGCTCCGGCGCGGCCGCGATTCTTCTTCGTCGTGAACGCGCACCCGTCGTCTGATGGAAGCAAGGCGCGATGTGGATACCGGAATGAGCCGCTGCTGCTGGGTCCCGAAGCCCGCGTTCCTCCACCGCGTGCACCACGCAAGGTCAATGGCAGATGCACTACCTCCATCGCGCCCCAGTTCCCCGTTGGATTCTGGGGAGCAGGCCACTTGGCAGGGCCACGCCGGGCCTTCACGAACCGCCTGACGTATCCAGGGACCTGCGCCGAGGGATCGGACGGCCCGAAGGCGTCCTGAAGCTCGCGGACCAGTTCCAGCATGCGTTTCCCGGTGAGCGCGGCCGCAGTCTCGCCGGTTGCCCACAACTCCCGCCCGCGCTGGTGGAGCAGGCGGAAGTCCGGCGCCGTGAACACCCCGCGCGATGCGACCTCGAGACGGAGCGCGGCGAACCTGGGCAGTCCCTCGCACCGGAGGAATAGTGTGGCCGCGAGCCACCGCGGCAATGCTTCGGGCAGAGGATCCTGCCAGGGCGTAAGCCATGCGATCTCGCGGTTGCCCCGCGATTCCATGTAGCTGTTCACCACCACATCAAGGACGCCCTGGATCCAGGCTTCGTGGATCCCCTGCGCGGCGATCCCGCTGATAACCTTCGCGCCCGGCGTCAGGTTGCGGCGCAGCAATCCCAGGTGGCCGTACTCATGCTGCCGGACACCGAGGGCCAGTGCGGAATCAGCGTCGAAGGGCGCAGCGTAGAGTCCGGGCTCGTTGGCCGTAGGCATCGAGCATCCGCCGTTGAGGTCAGACCCGAGCACTTCAAACGGACCCGCGCCAGCAGCCACGGCCGGCACGGGGAGGAGGAACGGATTTCTCATAGCTTGAGTCCACGCGCCGACAGCGCGGCGATGACATCCGGCGCCCGCTCGCCGAACGCCAGGCAGGCTGCCTCGCGAGCCGGCAGGTTGGCGCGCCGCAGCCCGGCGAAGGAGAGGAGACGCCGCGGGTCGAGCGCGCGCTCGGGATCGTTGAAGCTGTCATCGAGCGCCTCGCCCAGACCTGGGAGCTCTGCCTCGAGCAGCGCGCACAGGTCCGGATGGGGCCGCCCGACGTGGATCTCGGCCTCGAACCGGCTGCGTAGAGCCGCTTCGAGTTCGTCTGGCGGAGAGTTGGAGGTCGCGATGACGGAGAAACCCGGTGACGGGCGCAAGTGCGCGCCGCTCGGCAAGGTGATCCGCGCGACATCGTGGCTGTCGAGCACGCCAAGCAGGAAGTCCTGGACCGCGGCGCTCGCGCGTCCGATTTCGTTCAACACCAGGGGGCAGCCTTCGCGGAACGCCTGGCACACCGGACCCTCGTGCCAGCGGAACACGGTGCCGTCCGGCACGTAGTGGCCCATGAGTTCCTGGACCGTGTGGTCATCGGAGAGCGTGAGCTGGAACCGGTTCGGCGCGGCCTTGGCGGCGAGGAAGCTCTTGCCGACTCCCGGAGGTCCCCAGAGGTAGATCCGGCCGAGCCTTCCGAGGGCTTTTTCAGCAAGCGTCCAGGGAGAGTCGACGCCCGCCCACTGCCAGGAGGCTTGTTTCGCGGGAGGTTTCGCTTTTGTTTCGCTTTTCATTGCAGAAGTGAGGCTGTGGGCCTCACTTCTTATATGGCGCGAGACGGCAATTTCTTACAAGGCCGCGTCAAGACGGCTTGGACGCGCTGCGCCTCTTCGGCTTCGGCCTCGCCAGATCCGCTTCAGTGACCGGCCGCACTTTGGCGTCCTCCGGGACCAGTCCCGCCGCCTTCACAAACAGCTCAGCCGACCCCGGGTCACTCATCATCCGCTTGAAGCTCCCCTGAATGATCTGCTCCCGCCGAAGCTTCCGCAGGTCCCTTTCATCCCAGTATCCGGTGTTGTCGCTGATGTGGAGATTGCTCATGAACTTCCGCTTGAGCCGGTCAAACAGGGCACACATGAACATGTGCTCATCCACCGACCCCGTCGTGCAGACCCACTTCGCGTACGCGATGTAGTGGACCGTCTCCGGGATCGCATTCATGATGTACTCCGTGGGAAGCTCCAGGAACTCGACCAGCCTTCCGGTGGAGTTGAACTTCAGCAGCACGCCCGGCGTCTCCCTGGCCCGGACAATGATGCCGCGCAACGTCTCTTCGAGCAGCGGCGGCGGGTGGCGTTTCCGCACGCGGGCCTGGATCGTGATGGCACCGCGCTTGCCGAACCCCTTAGGGAACGGCTCATCCTCCGGATCCAGTTTCTCGGGCGGAGGCGGATTCGGATCATCCTCCTGCTCGGGCGTCACGATCATCACCCCGGAAACGTGTTCCGTATAGTCTTCGGTTGTCCATCCCACTGCGTTGGCGAATTCGCGGACATCCGCGAATACCTCATCGATCCGCGACGGGTCGTCGAGGCAACCCTTGAAATGAATGTAGGTGCCCATCGGGCCTCCGGAGTCTCAGGCCTTGCGGTTCTCCCGGAAGAATCTTCCAAGCACGCGCGCAGCCAGGATTTCATCGCCGTCTTTCATGCAGCGAGTCTGGATCACCCCGCCCTTGTCGTCGTCGTAATACATCAACCGGGGTTCCCCATTGAAGAGCCGCGTGGCCGCGTCTTTGCCCGAAAGCGGAATCACACTGCGGTCCCAATCGATCCTGACTTCGCCGAATCCCTGTGGGTTCACCCGGTAGGCCGCGGTGAATCCCGGAATTCCCTGCAGTTCATGCGCGATATATTTCGCCTTCTTGTTCCAGGTCTCCTGCACCGTGTCGTGGTCGAGATTGGCGTAGCGCTCGAGCGCCACCACCAGCCCCACGATCTCTTCCTTGCCCACCTTCATCCCACGCCCGATGTTGGCGTTCGGCGAGGAATGGATGAGCGCCGCCTCGATCAGATCTTTACGTCCGGCAAGGATTCCGGACGACTGCGGTCCCAGGATCCCCTTGCCACCGGAGACAACCACCAGGTCCGCGCCCATCGTTGTCCAGCGGGTCAGATTGGTGGAGGGAGGAAGCTCGCTCGCCGCGTCCACCAGCACCGGGACCCGGTGTTTCCGGCCGAGCTCAATGTAGTCCTGGATGGTCATCAGTCCCGCACGAGAACTCTGTGCCGTGCTCGCCAAGGCCGCGAGCATCGCGGTCTTTTCCGGATGAATCGCGCGTTCCATCTGCTCCATCGTCTCCACTTCGATCAGCGTCGCGCCGGCGGCACGGTAGGCGCGGTCGTAGACGACGCGATGGCCCTTGTGCACCAGCACTTCCCGCTTGGACCAGGTGGGATGCGGAAGGGCGTCCACCTTGGCCGGATCCTTGCCAGTGAGGCAGGCCGCGCACCCGAGCAGCATGGCCGAGAACGACCCCGCGGACACCACCGCCGCTTCTGATTTCATGATCGACGCGATCCGCGCGCCCGCCGCACGGTGCAGCTCCATCATGTCGACGAACTGGTCGTTGGCCTCCTGCATCGCGCGCATCACTTCAACGGGCATCAGCGAGCCACCAAATGCAGTTGTGTGCCCGCGGCAGGTCAGGATCGGACGCACGCCCAACAGGCGCGTGTAAATGCTCTCGGAGTACAGTTGGCTCCGGGCCGCTTCAGCCCTCTTACCAGCGAAAAGCGACAGCAGCGCGGCGCGGCTGAAGAACTCACGGCGGAAGAATCTCATTCATGGTCTCCTTGGGCGCATTATATCCCCAATACGGCGCCCTGGCGGAGGAGTCTCTCCCGCAGCGCGCCGGTATCGATCTCCTGCACGGGCTTTCCGGACTCAATGGCGAGCTTGGCCGCCACTCCCGCCGCGTGTCCCAGGATCATGTAGACGGGCTCCATGCGCAGGGTTGAATAGCTGACGTGGCTTGCCGATACGCAGACCGGCACGAGCAGGTTCGCGATCTCCTTCCGCTTGGGCAGCAGCACACGGTACGGAATCTGGTAGGGCTTCACCGGCACTTCCATGTTGCCCTCGTTCTGCACCGTGCCATCGGTCTGAATGTAGCGCTGGACGTTATGCGAATCCGAGTTGTAGGATCCCATGCCGATCGAGTCGGGTTTGGTGAGGGCCTCCTGGATGTCCCGCTGCGTCATCACGAAATCGCCCACCATGCGCCGCGCCTCGCGGATGTAGAGCTGGTGGGGCCAGTTGTTGGTGTCCGCGAACTCATCGGCGGCCAGACCCCAGCTTCCGAACTCGGTCCGCAACGCCTGAGGCACGGCCTGATCCCACGACAGAAAGTAGAGCAGCCCGGCGGTGTAGTCGATGTGCGCCTGCCAGATCGCCGCGCGCGACAGGTAGTCCGCGCCTGGATACGCCCAGCTTCCGCCGACGTAGTTGGTCGAGACAGCACCCCGGTTGTTCACGTCGAACTTCCCATTCGGAAGCGGTGCCAGTTTCAGCACGTCGCTCATCCGGACGGGACGCCCGAGGTGCTTGGCCAGCCCCTCAAGGTACTTCGCCATCAGCAGGTAGTCGGCTGGAAGGTAGCCGCGGGGCTTGGGAAAAGGAGCCCGGTTCCGCGGATTCTGCGTGATGCACAGCCGGAAGTTGTAGGCCTGGACGTTCTTGTCGCCCGAGCCAGTCTTGCCAGGCAGTTCCTTGCTCACGCCGGGCAGGGGAATTGAGTTCGCGGGATCCTTGAAGCCCCAGACCGGAAAGTCGAACTGGTGCTTGGGATCCTTGGGCCGCACGCCCGCGAGCGTCTCGCCGTACTGCGTAGTGGACTCGCGCCCAACCGTGAAGCTCACCTTGCCGAACGCCAGCAAATCGCCCTCATAGGTGGCGTCGATGAAGACCTTGGCGGTGAATGCCGTCCCGTTGTCGAAAAAAATCTCCGCTATGCTCCCCTTCTTCTTCCGGACTCCGCCGTCCGCGCGCAGCCGGTGATCGTAGAACACCTGAACCTTGGCCTCGGCCGCCATCTCGCGGAACACCAGCTCGGCCACGTGCGGCTCGAACGCCCACGCGATTTCCTGGCCGTACTTGGCACCCACGCGCTTGTAGAACTCGAGCGAATATCCGCCGACCGTCTCCTTGCGCCCGTGATCGGTGTTGCCGAGCCCGCCAGAACTCATCCCGCCCAGGTTGAGCCGCGGCTCGAACAGCGCGACAGTCAGACCTTCACGCGCCGCGGCAACAGCGGCGATGACGCCGGCCGAAGTTCCGCCGTACACGGCGACGTCGAACTCAGCCGCGCGCAACGCGAGCGCCGCAAGTCCGGCGGCGAGCCTCATGCCCCTGCCGCCAGGTCCGCCTTCCACTTTTCGATCCGGCTGAGCAGATCATCGACTACCGCCGGATTGGCGCGGCGCAGGTTGGTGGTCTCGCCCGGGTCCTTGGAAAGATCCGACAGGAACAGCGCGTCCTCGCCTTCCAGCGGCTTCTTGTCCTCTGCCGTGCGGCCGTACGGATTTCCGTTCTGCACCAGTTTCCAGTTGCCGCGGCGGACGGCGAACTGCTTGCCGTTGGTCCAGTAGATGGCATCGTGGGGTGAGCGCGAGCGTCCCATCGCCACAGGCAAAATGTCACGCCCGTCGAGATCGTGTCCGGCGGGGATCGCCGCTCCCGCGGCCGCGCACACCGTGGGCAGGATGTCCATGGTCATCATCACCTCGTTCGATACCCGGCCCTCCGGCAGCCGCCCAGGCCAGCTCATGATGCCTGGCACGTGCATGCCGCCGTCGAACAGGCTGAACTTGAATCCGCGGTAAACGCCGTTCGACCCCGCGGTGGCCGGCGCCTGATTCAGGCCGGCGCGCGGCTCGGTAGTGGCTCCGTTATCGGCGATGAAGATGATGAGCGTGTCGCGCGTGAGCCCGTGTTGTTCAAGCGCCGTGCGGATCGCGCCCACGCCGTCATCCACCGCAGCAAGCATCGCCGCGTAGACACGCCGCTCAGGCTCCATGCCGGGGAACCGGTCCATGTACTTGCCGGGCGCGTGCATCGGATAATGCGGCGCGTTGTAGGTCACCGTGAGGAACAAGGGGCGGTCCCAGTTGCGGCGGATGAATCCGCACGCTTCCTCGGTGATCCGTTCGGTGAGGTACTCGCCGTCCTCCCACACTTCGTCCCGATTCCGGAAAAGAGAATGGAAGTTGACCTGCCCGCGCCCGCCGCTTTCGCCCCAATAGAAGCGGTGCGAGTAGAAGTCCACGCAGCCGGGCAGGAATCCGTAGAAGTAATCGAATCCGTGCGCGTTCGGCAGGGTGACGGAGGTGTCGCCCAGATGCCATTTTCCGGCCAGGGCGGTGGCATACCCAAGAGGCTTGAGGAGGCTCGCCGTAGTCCGCTGCTTGGGCTGAAGAGCCTGCCCGTTGCCTGGAACTCCAGCGCGGATGGGATACCGGCCCGTCATCAACGCGGCACGCGATGGCGCGCACACCGGCGCATTCGAATACCAGTTCGTGAACCGGACTCCGGAGGCCGCCAGCCCGTCGATGTTCGGGGTTTTGAGGTCCTTCGCGCCGTAGCAGCCCAGGTCGTGCGATCCCTGATCGTCCGTCATGATGACGACGAAATTGGGCCGCCGCGGACCTTGTGCCAACACCGGTGCCGCGGCCGCGGCGCAGGTGGCGGAGAAGCTCCGGCGCGTCATTGCTTTACTTCGCGGCCGCGCCCGCTGCGCCCGGGATCGATCCCGGTTCATCCTTGCCGCGGCTGGATGGCAGCAGCGCGATCGCGATCGCGCCGATGAAGGCCATGCCGAACACTGCCATCAGCGCCGTGTCGTAGGATCCATACGCCTCGCGCAGCTTGGCCACGATCCACGGGAACCAAGTCTGGCCGATCGTGTCCGTGGGCAAAATGATCGCCATCGCGCGCGCCAGTGTGTTGACGCCGAACTGCTCGGCGGCCATCAACGGGATCAACATGTAGTCGGCGCCCATGCCGAACCCGAACAGCAGCGCGAACGCATACAATGCGGTTGGGCTGCCCGGTTTCACCAGCAGCATCAGAGGAATCGTAAGCGCCACCAGCGCGTACGTGCAGGTCATCACAACCTTCTTCGACGCCTTGTCGGCAAGCCATCCGACGAAAATCCTGCCCGCGATTGACGACCACAGGATCAGCACGCTCGCCGTCTTCCAGGTGTCGTTGAGGACCGCCTGGTCGGTGAATCCCTGGTCCTTGAACACGAGCTTCATGTGCTGGTTGATGCTGCCGATCGACCCGATCGAGCACGCGCTGCCGACCAGGAGAAGCCAGAACGCGGGCTGATGGAGCAAATAGCTGAATTCGCGCGGCTGCTGTTTCACTTCTTCAGCGCTGAACGCCGCGCCATCAGGATTCTGGCCAAGCAGCGCCGGTTTATCCTTGGTCACAAAGAACGCGATGGGCCAGGCAAGCAGGATCATCGCACCCACGGCGAACAGCGCGGGCTGGAATCCGCCGAGGCTGGTCGTCAGTCCCGCCGCGAGAATCGATCCGAGCGAGGCGACCAGCCCGACCCCGACATAGGCAAAGCCCATCGCTTTGCCGCGCTGCCGGCGGAACCACTGCGAGATCAGGATCTGGTGCGGAATCGGGCCGGAGAAAATGTAGCCGAGCATGTACACGCACCAGCAGGCGTAGTAGAACGTCAGGTCGCCCGTCATCCGGCTGAATCCGACGAACGAAAGGAACGTGAGCCCCGTGCCCACGATGATCATCAGCCTGGGGCTGAAACGGTGGACCAGCGTTGGTCCCACCCACAGCATCAACACCGCGGCCAACGGGAATCCCAGCGTGATATCGGACCGCGACCAGCCAAAGTTCTTCTCGTAGTAGTCGTAGAAGAACGGCATGTTGTAGTAGGGGAGGCCGGTCGACAAGCCAAACGTGCAGAAGCAGGCAAAGACGACCCACCAGCCGTAGAATCGATTCATAGGGTTCTTTATACCACGGACCGTCATGATCACCACTGCTCCACCCTGGGTCAACCGCGTGATTTCCGAGTTCGACGCCGCCGGCCGCCGCGCGCGCGATGCCGCCGCCGGACTCAGCGCCGCGCAGATCAACTGGAAGCCCGCTCCGGGATCGTGGAGCATCGGACAGTGCCTGGCGCACTTGATCGTGGCGAATGATGTGTACCTGCCCGCGATTGGCAGTGCACTTGAAGGCCAGCCTCGAGGCCGCGCGGAGGAGATCACTCCGGGCTGGTTTGGACGGCTGTTCATCCGGCGCGTGATCGAGGCGTCACCCAACACGCGGAAGGGAAAGGCTCCCAACAAGATCGAGCCTCCGGGTGAGCAGTTTGATGCTTCCATTCTCGACCGGTTCCTGCGCAGCAACGAGTCCGCGCGGGACTTCGTGCGCCGAGCGGCGGACTACGACGTCAACCGGATCCGTTTCAAGAATCCCTTCGTCTCCTGGATCCGCTTCACCGCGGGGACAGGAATCGAGATCATCTGGAAACACCAAGTCCGCCACCTGCTCCAGGCGGAACGGGTGAAGCAGGCTCCGGGGTTTCCCGCCCGCTAGCCTTCCTCGACACGCCGATTTGTTCGCAGAAAACCATACTGCGAACTTCTCCGCCGTTCAGGGGTACAGCGCGCCGGATTGGGGAGCATAGCCAGCCTGTTTTGTTCGTGGTCAGATGCGGAGAGCGGACTTTTCGGGGCTGCACAGACCCTCTGCCGAAAAATGGGGCTTCGCTAGACTAGGGAGCAGTCCCACATTGTCACTGGCGTGATGCCTGGCTATTCGCGATGAATCGCTTTGATCGCGAGTTGCGGCTCATGCGCGATGATCTGCAACAGGGCCGCGGCCGGACCCGTTGGGCGGCGGCGGTCCTGTTCCCAATTCTGCAGCGTCTTGATGCTGACTCCGATGAGATCGGCGAATTCCGATTGCGAAAGGCTCGTCCGTTCTCGGATTGCGCGCACGGCGGATGCTTCGACGACGAAACTGCGCGAGGGCTCATGCTGGCCACGCAGGATCGCTCCGCCCTCCCGAACGCTTGCAAGCAGCTCGCCGAAAGTCTTCGCATCAAGTCCTCTGTTCTTCATCTCCAAACTCCTCTTTCACGGCCGTTGCTAACTGCGCGGTCTGCTTGGCCCAGTAGTAGATCACTCGCGCACCGCCGCTCTTTCCTCTCGATCCGGCCGCCACGCGAACTTTCCGGATTCCGCCGCCTCCCCGAATGACCGGTCCTAGGGCTGGATTGGCCGCGAGTTCGGTCTGGAATCGCCGATACTCGTCGTCGCTCAGAAGTTCCGTAATTTGTCGCGTGAAGACCGAGGTCTCGATCAGCTCCAAATTCCCTAAGTGTACGCCATTGGCGGATAGCTCACTGGCGCCTAGTCTCGACCTCCCCGGTGAACGGCTGTTCATCCGCCGCGTGATCGAGGCGTCACCCGTTCGTCACTGGGAGCGGCAGACGCAGGTTCGTTTGCCGGTCGAGATAAAGGTTGCGTACCCGCACCTCGATCTCGGTGGGCGCGGCGCCGCTGGGGACGCCGGCAGGCACGATCGCGCTGCCAAGCGCCGGCACGGTGTGCGCGCGCGGCGGAAGCCGCAGCAGCCGCGCGGCCGGGTCCACTTCCACCTCGAGCGGAATGGAACAAGCGTTGCGCAGCAGCAGCCCCTGAAGTTTGCCATCCACTCGCATCGGCGCGATACGCAGCGAGTGCCGCGCCAGGAGCGCCAAGTCTTCGCCGCGGCCCCAGACCATACCGTCAAACCACGCCATGGTGCGGCGCGCGAGGAGGGCTTCCCGCACCCCTGCCTGCGTAGGTTCTTTCACCAGCAGCAGCGTGAAATCGCGCAGAGCGCCGGTGGGCCGCTCGAATTGCGCCGGCGAGTGAACATCGGAGCTGGCGATCAACGACAGCCCCTTTTCCCGCGCCCAAACCGCCGCCTGCGGATAGAAGTGGCTGCCGGCGAACTGCTCCACCGTCGTTCCGGCGGAAGTCACGGTGTTCCGCATCTCGACCCCATGCAGCCAGCCCATCTCGAGAAACTTCTGCGGAATCGGACCCCACTCGGGTCCCGGATGCGCCCAGATGTTGATGCAGCCCTGGCTCCGCGCCCGTTCCATCGCCACGTCGAACGGCGCGAACAGAGCGTTTTCATCCTCCACGAAGAGCACGATGAAATCGGTGTTCTTGCGCGCCGTCACCTGGCTCATCAGTTCGCCATCGGCGCTGTAGACCGTGGACACCTCGGCGCCGCGAATCAACAGCAGGCCCATCGCGGCGGCCAGCTCGCGCACCTCCTCGAAGGCGCGCCCGCGCTTTTCGGGCAGCGACGTGCGGAGGAACTCGGCGTGATCGGTGATGGCCACGACATCCACGCCTTCGGTCCACGCCTCGTAGAGCCGGACCGAAGGCATCACCGTGCCTTCCGAGTACAAGGTATGAATGTGGAAGTCGCCAGTGACCACGCGGTATTCGCCGAGCGGCGGAAATTGCAGCTCGCGCCGCGACATCCGTTTGATGCCGGTGCGCATGGGGTAGATGTCGCGCACCACATCGAAGTAGCGGGGACCAGGCGAGGGAGCCGGAGACTGCGCATGCGCGGCAGAGGCGCCGAGCAGCGCCGGTAGAAACGTGCGGCGATCGATGGGCATCAGAATTTCAGTCTAAGCCCGAGCTCAATCTGGCGGTTGTCCTGCGCGCTGCCGATGACGCCGAATCCGGGGATGCCCAATTGGTTCCCCGGCGAGTCGAAGTTCGTGCTGTTGGTGGCGTTGAACGCTTCGGCGCGAAACTCCATGCGCCACTGCCCGGTCTGGTAGGCTGGCCCATTGGAACTGGGCGTACAGCGACTCCGGAAGCCTTGCTCGAATGCGGGCCGGGCATCGCGCTTCATGCGTTGCGAAAACGTTCCCTTTCTCCCACCTCTTCGCTACGCGTGCTTCGCAGCAGTACGCCCGCGCTGCACCGTACCACTCTGCTCTACACAAAACGACTTTGTGGGTTCTATCGTTCGGGCGCCGCGCTAAACTGGTGGCTGAAGGTGTTCTCATGCAAGATTCAGGTCTAATCACCTCGAACCCGAAAGTCATGATGGGCAAACCCGTGATTCGTGGGACAAGGATCACCGTTGAACTGATCTTGGAAAAGTTCGCGGTCGGCCAAACCGAAGATCAAATCCTTCGTGCCCACCCCCATATCACACGCGAAGGGATTCGAGCCGCTCTGGCGTTCGCATCGGAGGCGCTCCAAGCCTCCGTGGTCTATCCCTTGGAACGCGTCGCATCGTGAGGCTGGTGGCCGACGAGAGCGTCGAGGGTCCAACGGTATATGCGCTGCGCGACGCCGGGCACGCGGTTCTGTTCATCGCAGAGACCTCACCCGGTATTGAGGATTCAGAAGTGCTGGAGATCGCACGCCGGGAACAGGCGGTGCTCCTCACAGCCGATAAGGACTTTGGAGAACTGGTATTTCGCAACCGTGAACCGCACTGTGGAGTCTTGCTGATTCGGTCGCTCGAAGACGATCCTGACGAGAACGCGGTGAATGCTCTGGCCGCAGTCCGGCAACACGGATCGGAGTTGGTGGGTCGTTTCTCAGTACTTGCAGGAGGCGCGCTGCGGATCAGAATTGCGCCTCAGTGGCCGGTACTCGACCATTGACCGGATTCCGGCGCATGATCTACTCCCTGCCCGAAACGCGAGCCGCAGCGCCAAACCGGCCTCGGCGCAGTACGTTCACCAGCACAGTCCCAATCTCCAGGTGCAATCGCGACCAGTCAAGACTTGTTAGGCTCTTGCGTCTGTTTCCACCGAGTCGCCGGTTTTTTGGCAGTGAAGCTTCGTTTGGCGCTAATCGTGAGTTCAGCAGGCTGTGGGCTACTTCGCTGGTGGTTCAACCTTAACGGCCGGCCACGCCCGAGATGTCAGGTGGCGTGCTCGACCATCACATCGGTCGGCGATTTTAGTGAAACGGATCACCTTGCCGTCGAAGGCCCATCTGTACTTTCCAGGCTCCGCACACACACTGTCGGCCTCGTCGACGATCTCGATCTGATCGCCCTTGATGGCGTAACTGGCTCGCGCCTTCACGAATCCAGCACCACGTACGATCAACCGGCCGTCAGCGTCAAATGTCGCCAGAAAGCCGCCATCACGGAAGGTGCCCTGGGGAAAACCTCCACTCGTCTCGCCGCCGCCGAAAGCACGCAGACAAGCGCTGGTAGCAGCCTGTATCGCAAGGTGGTCAGCCATCCAGTATGCCATCTCGGACGGATAGAGAACGATAAACGCCAATGTCGGCAGAAGATCGGTACGCCGCTTGAGGCCGTACTATCCGCGTCGAACGCCCGCCAGGTGATTGGGAACAAGGGGTGCCTTTCGCCCACCCCACCGCCAGTTCGCAATCCCCTGATTCGCAAGGGGCCCAAATCGGGCGAAAGGGTATGGGCGAAACGCCGGGCTCAGCCTGAAGTGAAGGTTGCGCAAACGAGCGGTTTTGCAACGATCCGGCGCCCCCGTACGTTTCCTCGGGCTCTTGCGTCGCGAAAGGTATTGCATTACCGGATCGAATGGCGATACGTTTATGCAACGGGTGGATTAAGGCCCTAATTGGAAGCCTGCTCCCGGGGAATGGAGCATGGGACAGTGCCTGGCGCACTTGATCGTGGCGAAGATGTGTACCTGCCCGCGATCGGCAGTGCATTTGAAGGCCAGCCTCGAGGCCGCACGGAGGAGATCACTCCGGGCTGGTTTGGACGGCTGTTTATCCGCCGCGTGATCGAGGCGTCACCCAACACGCGGAAGGGAAAGGCTCCCAACAAGATCGAACCTCCGGGTGAGCAGTTGGATGCTCCATTCTTGACCGGTTCCTGCGCAGCACCAAGTCCGCCACCTGCTCCAGGCGGAACGGGTAGTTTGGCGCTCCAGTACCCGCCGTACCTCCGGGCGGCTTCCATACCCGGCTCCGCGCAGGCGATTCATAAGTATGGCGCACCTTCCTGACTCTCCTCTCCACTTCAGCCTCTATCTCGTGCTTGGGTGGTTCATCCTCCGCACTCTCTGGCTTCGGCTGGACGACGAGTGAACCTACTGATTCAGTACCGTCTCGCCGTCCTGGATCGCGAGACGGATCCGTTCGATCCCGCTCAGCCTCTCGATCTCTTCCGCCAGTACCGGTGAGTGCGTGGTGATCCAGAGTTGTGTGGTCCGGGCCGCGGTGTGGATCAGCCGGGCCAGAGGTGGCAACAGATCCGGATGCAGACTCGACTCCGGTTCATTGAGCGCCAGCAGCGGGGGCTGCCGCGGACTCAGAAGCGCCGCGCACAGGCACAGAAACCGGAGCTGGCCGTCGGATAACTCCCGTGCATCGAGCGGCCGCAGGATCCCGGGCACTGCCAGTTGAAGCCTCAGCAGGTTGCGGTCCGGCACCAGCCGGAGTTCCGCTCCCCGGAAAGCATCGCTGACCGCCCGTGCCAGCGCGGCGTCGTCGCCGATCTCCTGGACCGTTCGCAGTGCTGACGCCAGCCCTTCTCCATCCTGGCCGATCACCGTGGTCTGCACGCGCACGTCGTCCTGGCGCAGTGGTGATCCGGCATCGGTCCGGAAATGATGGTAAAAGCGCCAGGACACGATCTCGTGCCGCAGCAATGCGATCTCCGGATAGCTCTTGGGCTCGACGATCTGCGAGAGTGCGCTCTCGTTGTGCTGCAACTGGAAGGCGTACTCGCGCCGGCGCCCCTCCTCATCGCGCAACCAGGCGGTTGGCCCGCGCCGTTCGAGGAGCAGCACACGCGGACCGGAGGCAGGCGCCAGCGATTCCTCCTTCACCTCGATCCCTTGATCGAACACGGTGCCTATGGGGAGCGAGCCGGGCGCCGGATATCCGGCCTCAAAGCGGTAGTGGAACTCTGAGCTTTCGAAGCCAAGCTTCAGGCGCACGGGTCCGCGCTTGCGTGTAAGCCGTTTATCCCGTTCGCCGCCCGCCCACATCATGCTGCCCATCCCGCCCTCTTCCGCAACTGCCCGCGCGAATCTGCCTTGCGCTGCCCGCGCCAACAGGTGGAGCGCATTGTAGAGGTTCGATTTGCCGCATCCGTTCGGTCCGGTGAGCACGTTGAGCCGGCTCAGACGAAGCCGCATCCGCCGGACCGAGCGGTACTCCTCGACTTCGATCGCGCTGAGCATTACCGGGGCAGGGCCGCCTCCAGTCCCCCTGTTTGGCTGAGCAGCGCGTAACGGGCGCGATCCAATGCCGCCTGGGCATCGTAGTATTCCATCCACTTCAGGTGCTCCGATGCCCGGGCCTCTTCCACCTGCTTCACCGTTGCCCGGCCTTCGTCGAAACGGGCGAGCTGGATACCCAGATCCTCCCGCGCGACTTCGAGCGCCTGCCGGGTGAGCTGCCGCGCCGACTCCGCCCGCTTCAACTCCAGAAAACGCCGCTGCGTCTCCGTCCGGATCCGCCCACGGAGCTGATCGAGTTCGAGCCGCAGCCGGGCTCCCTCGTTGTCGGCGCGCGCCGCCATTGCCTGCGAAGCCGCGCCCGCGAACACCGGGATCTGCAGCGACACCCCAATCTGCCCGTTGTGACGCTGGAACCGGTTGAAGTATTCCTCGAAGTTGTTGAACTTGGCGAACAGCCCGTACTGTGCCACCAGGTCGAGACGCGGGAGCCTTGCGGCCCGCTCCGCCTTCGCCTCCCAACCCTTGGCCCGCATGGCTGACTCGATCCGCGCAATCTCGCGATTCTCCCGTAACGCTGCTTCCACTGCTTCGCCAACCGTCATGGGGACGGACGGCGCCGCGCGCTGGTCCTCAGCGGGTCGGGCCAGGTCGCCTGCTGGAAGTCCGAGCACCACGGCCAGGGCGGCTTCGGCCTGCTCGCGGTCGAGATCCATCTCCAGCTTCCGGTGTTCGAGCCGGGCCGTCTCGAGCGCCGCGCGGCTCTTCTCCACCGGCAGTTCGCGCCCCTCCTCGGCCCGCGCCCGCACAATGTCCTCGATCTTGCGCGCGCCAGGGATCGCCCGTGCCGCCATCTCCGCGAGCCGCCCCTTGCGTTCGGCGTCGAGATACAGCTCGACGGTGCGGTAGACCACTTCCGTGCGGCGCGATCCGGCGTCAATCGACGCGGTCTTCGATTCCTCACGCGCCCGCTCCAACTGGAACTTCTGCTGGCGGTTGTAGACCGACGCCACGCCCCGCGCCTGGACAATCGAGGGCGCCGACCCCTCAACGCTCATGGGAAACCCAGTGGTGTAGGCGGCGCCCGAACCCACGTACAACTTGGGGATGAACGGATCGCGAGCCACCTTGATTGCGAGCGCGGCGCGCTGCTCATCCAAGCGTGCCAGGAGTACATCCGGATTCTGCTTCAGCGCCAGGTCCACAGCGCTGCGCAGGGTCAACTGGTGGACCTCGGCGGACAGCAGCCCGGGCAACAAAAAAATCAGCCTATTCATATCGAAGTGCCTCTGTAGGATTCAGACGGGACGCCCGGTTGGCCGGGATCATTCCAAAGACCAGCCCAACCAGGAACGACACGCAAAACGCAATCGCCACCGCCAGCCACGAAACGCCGATCGGGACTTCGGGCACAAAGTGGCGGACCGTCAGCGGCACGGCAACACCGAGCAGGATTCCGATGACTCCGCCGCCCACGCTGATCAGTACCGCTTCGATCAGGAATTGGGCCAGAATCTGCCGCCGCGAAGCGCCAACCGCCAGCCGGACTCCGATCTCCCGGGTGCGCTCGGTCACCGTCACGAGCATAATGTTCATGATGCCGATCCCGGAAATCACCAGCGCGATGGCGGCGACCAGCAGCAGCACGATCCCCAGGATCACCGTGATCTGCGAGGCTGTGTCGAGGATCGCCGCCAGATTCTCCACCGCGTACTTTGCCCCCGGACGATGGCGGCTTTCGAGAATCCCGCGCACGAGCTGAGTGACCGGCGGCACGTCCTCAATCGTCCGCGCCTGGACGTACATGGGATCGATCCGCTCCACCGGCGTGAAATAGCGGAGGACGGTGACCGGCACCAGGATCGTCTCCTTGCTCAGCTCACTCTGTCCGAAACTCTCGGCGCGCTCCTTGAACACGCCTGCGACGGAAAACTGAAGCCCGAAGACCTTGATGATCTGCCCTAGTGCGCCCTCGTGGCTTCCGAACAGCCGGATGGCCAGCTTGTCCGTGAGGAACGCCGTCTTCTGCCGCAGCGTGACATCTGCCGGATCCATGAACCGGCCGGCCAGCAGCGCCAGATTCCGCACCGCCGAGTAGTGCTCATCGGAACCGATCACTTTGACGTCCTGCTCGCGGCCTTCGATCAGCATCCGGTCGAAATTGGTCATCACTCCCGTGGCGGCGACAATCCGGGATCCGAGCTCGCGGCGGACCGCTTCGACGTCGGCCATCTTCACGAAATCCGAGTTGGCGTTTCGCGCGGTGAGATCCCCGCTTTCGTAGTAGGCGTAGACGATGTTCGAGCCCAGGCCGCGGATCAAGTCCAGGATCAGCTCGCGCCCCGAGACCGAGATCGTCACGACCCAAATCACCGAGGCGTTCCCGATCAGCAGCCCGAGTGCGGTGAGCAGGGTGCGCAGACGGTTCGCCGCCAGCGCTTGAATTCCAAAGCGGATCGACTCGGCTAGTTGCATTTTTTCAGGAGCTTCACCGCATCGGACCGCGGAGGATCGCCGGGGGTGAGCGCAGCCTTCAAGTACCGCTCGAGCAACTGGCGCGCGCGGCCCAAGTCCCGTTTTGCTTCGACGAGAGCCTGCGCTTGGGCAAAGAGCAGCTTCGGACTGCCGGCATGGATCGCGGCGGCTTGCTGGAAGGCTGTGTCGCTCTCCGTGGTCCGGCCGCGGCGCGCGAGAAACGAGGCAACGTCCAGGGCCCTTCCGATGTCGCCCGGATGCAGTGACATCGCCTTGCGCAGGTGCTGTTCGGCGGCTGCGTAGTCCTTTTTCTTCTCCGCAATCCGGGCCAGCGCGAACTGGTGCTCGGCGGGGTCCCGGAGACCAATCCTGGCGGCGAGCGCCACAGCCTTGTCAGTGCCGCCTCCCAGGAATCCGGGGGCTTCGAGGTAGTACTCAAGGAGGTCGCTCATGGCCTCGGTGTTCGCCGGGTCGAGCGACACGGATTTCTCGAACGCCTGCCGGCACTTGGAGGCAAGTCCTGGAGCCGAAAGGAAGCTGGCTGTCTCCGCTCTGCGGCCGTACGCTTTCCCCAGCCAATGCCAAGCCGGACTCGCCGGCTGCGCCTTCACCGCTTCTTCCAGGGTCTCTTGCGCCTTGCGGAAATCCTCGAGCCCGAAGTGCACTTTTCCGAGAAGAAGCAGCGTTTCCGGGTCGCGCGGCTGATCCCGGAGCGCCGCCAGCGCTTCCTGATACTTTGTGTTTTCATAGTGTTGGCGTGGTCCGGCGAGCGGGTCGGCGGCGAACACAGTGTCCGCGGCGAAGGCGGACAGCAAAGAATAAGCGATTCTCAACATGATGCTGAAAAAGCGGACACACAAAACCGGGGCTCCGGGTGTATACTCGAATCGGGAGGCCGTATGAAACCCCTCGATGAGAAGTACAGCGAGATCCTGGCCCTAGAGGACGTAGAACGCCGCCATATCGAGTACGTGCTGGGTGAGACCAAGTTCAACCTGTCGCTCTCCGCGCGAATCCTTAAGATTGACCGTACCACGCTTTACAACAAGTTGAAGAAGTACGGACTGCATCGCAACGTCAAGGAGCCTGTCCCCGTCGAACAGGTGTAGTATTCTGGAGAGGAATTCCCACAAGGATTCGCTACAGGATTTCCGCGTCTTGGAGGTTCCCTCATGAATCGAAGCCTCGCTCCCGTGCTTGGCGTCTCATTGTTGTTCGCCGCGTCCGGCTTCGCGCAGACCGGCGCAATTGCTGGCAAGGTCAAAGGACCGGATGGCGCTCCGCTGAAGGATGGGCTCGTCAAGATCGAGCGCACCGACATCAAGGGCAACTACAAGGTCAAGACCAACAAGAAGGGCGAGTACTTCCACGCCGGACTGCCGCTCGGCACCTATAACGTCACCCTGGAAGTCGCCGGCCGCGATGCCGACAAGATGCAGGGCGTGCGTACGAGGCTTGGTGATCCGGTCGAGATCAACTTCGACCTGCATGCGATGGCCCAGAAGCAGCAGGCGCTTCAGAAGGCCACCGAGACCGGCGAGTTGACCAAGGAGCAAAGCCGTGAGATGTCCGCCGAGCAGAAGGCGGCCATCGAGAAGGCCATGAAGGAACGGTCGGAGGCCATGAAGAAGAACAAGGCCTTGAACGACGCTTTTAACGCCGGCATGGCCGCGGTCCAGGCCAAGGACTGGCCGGTGGCGATTGAGCAACTGGAGAAGGGCGTCACGCTGGATGCCAACCAGCACGTGATCCACGCCAATCTGGCGGAGTCCTACTTCGGCTTGGCTGGCACGAAGACGGGCGATGAGCAGGCCCAGCTCGTGACCAAGGGCATGGCTGCCTACAACAAAGCGATCGAGCTCAAGCCCGACGATTCGGCCTACCACAACAATTTCGGCCTCGCGCTCGCCAAGAACAAGAAGTTCAAGGAAGCCGAAGAGGAGTTAACCAAAGCCGCCGCGCTCGATCCGCCCAAGGCAGGCACGTACTTCTACAACCTGGGCGCGATTTTCACCAACATCGGCCAGCTCGAGCCGGCGGGCAGCGCGTTCAAGAAGGCGACCGACGCCGATCCGAACCACGCCGACGCGCAGTATCAGTACGGACTCTACCTGTTCTCGAAGGCCGAGACGAAGGCTGACGGCAGCGTGGTGCCACCTCAGGGAACCAAGGAAGCGTTCCAGAAGTACCTCGACCTCAAGCCGACGGGCAGCTTCGCTGACTCCGCGAAGGGCATGATTCAGGCGATCGACGCGACAATCACCACCACCTTCACCAACCCGGCGGCTCAGAAGAAGAGCACGAAGAAGAAGTAGGGATCCGGGAGGCATCCGGTGCTGCGTACGTTCCTCTACTTGATCGGCAGCATCTTTGTCATCGCATTGATGCGCGGCGTCATTGGCATTGTGACCAAGGGCGTCGCGCAGTTGTTTGAAGAGGAAGCCGCGGCGGACAAGACCGCCTCAGGTAAACAGCCTTCGAAGGAAGGGTTTGGCGGCGAGTTGGTGAAATGCCCGTCCTGCGGGGTGTTCTTTCCACCGGCGAAGGCCCGGCAAAGATCCGTCCAGGGTCAGACGCTTTCCTTCTGCTCCGAGGACTGCAAGGCCAAGCTGGCGGTCTGAGCGTCCGGGTGGTAGTGCTGGTGGACCCTTGACGCCAGCGCTGGTCCGATGACGCGGGAGAGTCCCTCAAGGTCAGCGGACTTCACCGCGTCCAGGCTGCCGATTTCCCGGAGCAGCTTCTCCGCCGAGCGTGGGCCGACGCCCGGAATCGCCGCGATCTCGGTCGCCAGGCGTGCCGCTCCGCGTCTCTGCCGGTGGAACGTGACCGCGAACCGATGCGCTTCATCCCGGATCGTCTGGATCAGGTGCAGCACCGGTGAATAGCGGTCGAGCACCACCGGCTCGTTCTCTTGTCCCAGTACGTAGATCCACTCTTCACGCTTGGCGATCGAGGCGACCGGCTGGTTGATCACGCCGATCTGCTCCAACGCGCCAGCGGCGGCGTGAAGCTGTCCGACGCCGCCATCGATCAGGATTAGCGACGGCAGCTTCCCGCCCTCTTGCTTGACCCGGCTGTAGCGGCGCGTCACCACCTCGCGCATTGAGGCGAAGTCGTCATTGCCCTCGACCGTGCGGATGATGAACTTCCGGTAGTCCGCTTTCTTCATCTTGCCGCCTTCCCACACCACCATGCTGGCGACCTTGTCGGTTCCCTGGACGTGCGAGATGTCGAAACACTCGATGCGCAACGGAGGCTCGGGCAGGGACAGCGCCTCTTGCACGGCCTGGCGGATCGCATCGTGGCTGGGCGCGAGCACGCGGAACCGCTGTTCGAAGCTGTGCCGCGCGTTCGTTTCAACCAGGTCCACCATGGCCCGCTTCTGTCCGCGCTGCGGAATGTGGATTTGCACTTTGCGTCCGCGGTTCTCCGAGAGGATCTCCTCGAGCAGCTCGCGGTCGGCTACCGCCGCCTGCACATGCACGTGGTCCGGAATCTGGAGGTGGTCAAAGTAGAGCCGCTGGACCAGTTCGCTTGCGAACTCTGGCTCGTTGAACTCGTGCTGGTCCTCCCAGAAGAACTCGCGGCGGTCCACGATCCTGCCGTTGCGCAGGTGGAACAGGTTCACCGCGATGAGCGGCGGCTCGGCGTGGAAGGCGAGGATGTCCGTGTTGTCGCCGCTCGCCGCGGCCATTTTCTGCTTCTCATCCAGTTCTTCCACGGTGGCGATCAGATCCCGGAGTGCGGCGGCTTCCTCAAAACGCAGGTCCGCCGCGGCTTCCTCCATGCGGGCGCGAAGCTGGACGGCGAGGTCGCGGTTCTTGCCTTCGAGGAACATCCGAACGTCCCGCACGGCGGCGGCATAGGCGGTGTCGGTGGTGAGTCCGGGGACGCAGGGGCCGAGACACCGGTGGATGTGGTACTCCAGGCACGGGGCGGCGTGCGGCCGGGACAGATCCACGTTGCACGATGGGATCTTGAAATGCCGGTGGATGAAGCTCACCAGCCGGTGCGCGAGATTGCCAGGGAAGTACGGACCGAAGTAGGCGTGGCCTTTGAACAGGCGGCGTGTGACGTAGACGCGCGGGAAGGCTTCCGAAGTCAGTTTGATGTAGGGATACGTCTTGTCATCCCGCAGCAGGACGTTGAAGCGCGGCTTGTACTGCTTGATCAGGTTGTTCTCCAGGGCCAGCGCTTCCTTTTCGTTGTCGACCAGGATGAAGTCGATCGCGTGTGCCTCGGCAATCAGGGTGCCGGTGCGCGAGTCAGCCAGCCGGTCCTCGTTGAAGTAGGACCGGACACGGTTACGCAGGTTTTTGGCCTTCCCGACGTAGAGCACCTCGCCGTGCGCGTCCTTGTACAGGTACACGCCGGGAGCGAGTGGAAGCAGAGCGGCCTTTTCGCGGAGGTCCATCGCGGCGTATACTGCCATTGTGACGTACTTGGCGTTGATCCTTGCGATTCCGCTGGCGTTTGCGCAGGTGAATCCTCAGGCGCCGCAGGAGCCGCCCGAGGAAGACGAGGCTTCGCGGGTCAAGGAATATTCATTCAACCCGCTGCAAGCCACCAAGGAGTTCAACGTCGGGAACTTCAGCGCCAAGCGGGGCAACTGGAAGGGCGCGGCTCTCCGGTATGAGGAGGCGACGAAGTGGAATCCCGGATTCGGTGACGCTTACCTGAAGTGGGCGGAAGCTCTGCTCAAGCTCAACGAGCCGGCCAAGGCCAAGGAGGTCTGGGCGAAGTTCCTGGAGGTTGCGCCGGATCACAAGAAGGCGGCCGAAATCCGCAAGAAGGTTGGCGGCGCGGCGAAGCCGAAGTCCTGAGTGGATGGAGCCGTCAGCTCTCATGATCATCTGATCTGCGTGGCCTGCCACGCGGTGCCCTACCGGTTTGACCGGCTGGATTCGGACGAGGGTTGGTTCCTCAAACATTTCCAGAAGGGCGAGGGCGGGTTGTACGTGGAGCATGTCCGGCGTGGGGTGGAGCTGGCCGCGGCGGAGCCCTCGCCGCTCCTGGTGTTCGCGGGCGGACAGTCGGATGCGGCGGCGGGACCCAGGAGTGAGGGCCAGGGCTACTGGCTGATCGCTGAGTCCGCGGGGTGGTGGGGACACACGGGCGTCCGCGGCCGGGCCACGACCGAGGAGTTTTCGCTCGACTCGTTCCAGAACCTGCTGTATGCGGTCTGCCGGTTTCGTGAGGTGGCGGGCCGGTATCCGGCGCGGCTGACCGCAGTGGGCTGGGCGTTCAAATCGGCCAGGTTTCACGAGCACGCCTGGGCAATGCGCTGGCCGCGGGACCGGTTCGCATATGTTGGCGTCAATGATCCGCCGGGAATCGATGAGGCACGGACGTTCGAGGCGGAGCGGCTGGAGTTGTTCAGGCGCGACCCGTATGGCGTTGGGGCCGAGCCGAGGTCGAAGCGGGAGGCGCGGAATCCGTTCCGGAGGCAACATGGATATCACCGGAGCTGTCCGGAGTTGGCCGGGTTGCTGGACTTCGGGGGGCCGGGAGTGTTCTTGGAGCGTCTGCCGTGGTAGGAAGCGGTCAGCGGTCAGCGGTTTCCCCGCTGCCGCAGCCGCTCGTGCCGGTCACCAGTCGCGTTTCTCAATAATGAAAGCGGCAGGCCAAGATGCGAATCTTCTCTGGCGACACTTGGTAGACCAAACGGTGATCCTGGTCGATACGCCGGGACCAACATCCCGCCAGTTCGTGTTTGAGAGGCTCGGGCTTGCCGATACCAACGAACGGATCGCGCTGTGTATCCGCTACTAGCCGGATGATGCGGATAGCCTGGTTTCGATCCTGTTGCGCCCACCAAGCAAGATCCTCGAAGGCGGCGGGATCGAACTCGATACTTCTCACAGGCCCAGCTTCGCTACCGCATCCTCGAGTGGTACTCCGTTCTGCCGTTGGAGAGCCGCCTGTAGTCGCTGCCGCATGGTGTCGGATTTCAAGAGATAAGCGGTCTCGCGCTCCGAGGAAATCTCTTTCCAGAGCGCCATCGGCACGATGACGGCAGTCGCCTCACCAGCTTCGTTCGACACGATGTGAATGTCAGTCTCGGGCACAATCTCAGTTTAACTCGCTATCCGCCGTCCGAGGTCCGCGCGGCGGTCCTTGACGGGACATGGATCGTCCATGGGCCTATGATATGACGCGATGGTATCCTCCCGGCCCACTACTCCGGGGTGGCGGTGTGTCCGTGTACGGATCGCGGCCAGGTCCACGTCAACGGCTGTGCGAACACGGGCACGGTCGCGAGGAACAGCAGAACTTTCGTGGGCCACCTCCGACTGCTGAAAGCTTCCCGTCACCCCGGCATCCGGTTCCCACATGGCGGAGCCGGCGTCCCGTCCTGGCTCCGGTCGTCCTTGGTGACCGTGCGCCACTGTTCGAGATCCCTGCTCAACGCCGCTGCCTGCGCTTTGTACGCCGGATCATCGTAGACACTCCGGCGCTCTTCCGGATCCTTCACCAGATCGAACATCTCGTGCGCCTGCGGCTGCTGGATGTAGTGGATCAGCTTGTGCGTCTTCGTCCGCACCCCGCGCGCGATCGGAGCGCAGTGCGGACCTGGATATTCGAAGTACTCATACATCCACGAAGCGCGCCAGCCCGACGCCCGGCCCTCGAAGACCGGACGCCAGCTCTCGCCGTGGTGCTCCATGTGCGCCGGCCGCTGGATCCCGCAGTAGTCGAGAATCGTATGCGCGACATCGTTGTTGATCACCATGTGATCCCGGTCAACGCCTGGCTTGATCCCGTTCGGATACCGCACCAGCATCGGAATGCGGATCGACGGCTCATACATCAGCCGCTTGTCGAACATCCCGTACTCACCGAGGAAAAATCCGTTGTCACCCGTGTAGATGATCAGCGTGTCCTCAGCCAGCCGCTGCTGATCAAGGAAATCGAGGATGCGGCCGAGGTTCTCATCCACACCCAGCAACACACGGTAGTAGTTCTTCATGAACTGCTGGTAGTTGAGCGGCTTGCGCAGCTCCTTCGGCAGCGCGGCAGGAACTCCGCGGCGCCGGAAGTCCGGCATGTCGGCCACTTGCATGTCGGTGTCGCGGATCCCCTTGGGACGCCCCTCGAGCGATGTGTTGAACGTGGGCGGCTCGGGAATCACGATGTCCTCGTACTCCTTGGCGTGCCGCTCGGCCGGCTCCCACGCGCGGTGCGGCGCCTTGAAATTGCAGATCATCGAGAAAGGCTTGTTCTTTGGCCGCGACTTAAGCGTCTCGATCGCCTGGTCCGCGATCAGGTCGTCAACGTATCCCCGTAATTGGATCCGCCCGCCGTTGGCGATCATCTGCGGGTTGTGGTAGAGCCCCTGTCCCGGCAGGATGCACCAATGATCGAAGCCGAGCCCGGTTGGCATGGTCGCGATGTGCCACTTGCCCAGCATCGACGAGTGGTATCCGGCCTTCTGGAGCAACTGCGGATAGGTCACCACGCCTGGCTTGAGCAGGTGCGATTTGCCACCGTTGGTGGTGACACCGTGGGCGTGTGTGTGCAGTCCCGTAAGAATCGTGCCGCGGCTCGGAGAGCACAGCGGGTTGGTCGCGAACGCGTCGGCGAACCGGACGCCGCCCGCTGCCAGGCGGTCCATGTTCGGAGTCTTCAGGATCTTGTTCCCGGCGCAGGACATCGCATCCCAGCGCTGGTCATCGGTCATGATGAACAGGACGTTGGGCTTGCGGTTTTGAGCGCCGAGGATGGCCGGAAATCCGGCCACCGTTTTCAGAGCGGTGCGGCGGTCCACGAAGGCTCCTTCTTAGGGGATGACATCGAAGATGAGCGTTCCCGTCGCGACGTTGGAAAACGGCCCCCAGCCGGCATCGGATCCAGGATTGCAGACCGCGCCAGCCGGGCTGCGCGACCGGACACATCCTTGACACTTTAGCCTGGATTCTTGCTTGACACTTATCAAGGGCGGGTGCGGCTCGATCTTCACCTTACACCTTCTCCGCGCGATTGTCAATACCTCGATATTCCGGATTTCTTGGTTTCCTGAACGCCCCATTTTCGGAGAAAATGGGGCCTTTTCCCCGGCGCGCGTGACGTAAGGAGCCCGAAGGGCGACTGGAGTCAGGCGCGCCCAGCCGGGCCGGGCGCAGCCCGGGCCCGGGGCGGGGCCTGTGTTGCTCCGCGTCATTCGGGGAGTGTCTGACGATCCTCACCTGGCGCCGCCTTGCGTGCCCACTTCTCGG
>Ga0194132_10004034_pt1 | contig 25404 bp, 22 predicted proteins | sample TA2KigOf80mmetaG_FD_148612 | JGI IMG/M metagenome (GOLD analysis project Ga0194132, IMG submission 148612) | Freshwater microbial communities from Lake Tanganyika, Tanzania - TA2015054 Kigoma Offshore 80m | ecosystem: Environmental > Aquatic > Freshwater > Lake | place: Tanzania: Lake... | reverse complement strand
CGCAAAGAACGCGCATTAAACACCACTGTGTCGTTCCCGCGCAGGCGGGAACCCATAACGCCGTTGCCACCGGCACCATCCTATGGGTTCCCGCCCGCGCGGGAACGACGTAACGGTTTGTCATTGGCGTTTCTCTTGGGCAACCAAACTCACCGCCACCGCCTCCGCCACCTCAATCCCATCCACCGCCGCTGACAATATCCCCCCCGCGTAACCCGCCCCCTCGCCCGCCGGATACAAACCGCGCGTATTCAAGCTCTGATACATGGCATTGCGTTTAATGCGGATCGGCGACGAAGTGCGCGTTTCCACGCCGGTCAACAGCGCATCGTCCATCGCAAACCCTTTAATCTGCCGGTCGAAAGCCGGCAGCGCTTCGCGGATCGCCGCGATCACAAAATCAGGCACACACGCCGATAAATCCGTCATGCGCACGCCGGGTTGATACGACGGCATCACACTGCCCAACGCGCTCGACGCACGCCCCGCGAGGAAATCCCCCACCCGCTGCGCCGGCGCACGGTAGTCACCGCCGCCCGCAACGAACGCCGCCGACTCCCAGCGCCGTTGAAAATCGATGCCGGCGAGCACGTGGCCCGAGTAATCCTTGTCAGGGGTAATGCCAACAACGATACCAGCGTTAGCGTTGCGCTCATTGCGGGAATATTGACTCATGCCATTGGTCACCACGCGCTCGGCTTCCGAAGTCGCCGCCACCACCGTACCGCCGGGGCACATGCAAAAGCTGTAAACCGAGCGGCCATTGTTGCAATGATGCACCAGCTTGTAATCGGCGGCGCCGAGCAGCTTGTGCCCGGCAAAGTTGCCCCAGCGCACGCGATCGATCAGCGATTGCGGGTGCTCGATGCGAAAGCCGATCGAAAACGGTTTAGCCTCGATATATACGCCGCGCTCATGCAGCATCTGAAACGTGTCACGCGCGCTGTGGCCGACGGCGAGCACCACGTGATCGGCATTGATGATTTCTCCGTTAGACAACACCACGCCGCGCACTTGCCGCTGCTCGATGATTAAATCGACCACACGGCTTTGAAAACGAAACTCGCCGCCCAGCGACTCGATCGTCGCGCGCATCGCTTCCACCACGCCCACCAGCCGAAACGTGCCAATGTGCGGCTTGGCGACATACAAAATTTCTTCCGGTGCGCCGGCCTTGACGAACTCGGTCAGCACTTTGCGACCGAGAAAACGCGCGTCCTTAATTTGACTATAAAGCTTGCCGTCCGAAAACGTGCCCGCGCCGCCTTCGCCGAATTGCACGTTCGATTCCGGATTCAGTTGCGAGCGCCGCCACAAACCCCAAGTGTCTTGCGTGCGCTCGCGCACCACTTTGCCGCGCTCCACGATGAGCGGCCGAAACCCCATTTGCGCCAGCAGCAGTCCGGCGAACAAACCGCACGGCCCGCTGCCGATCACCAGCGGGCGATTTTCAAAGCGTTGCGGCGCGCGCGCGACGTAGCGATAGCCGGTATCGGGTGATTTACATAAGCATTTGATTTTATTGATATTTTTATTTTTGCTTAACAACGCGCTTTCATCGGCAACTTCGACATCGAGCGTGTAAGTCAACTGAATCGCGCTGCGTTTGCGCGCATCGACCGCGCGGCGATACACGTTGTAACGCAGCACGTCGTCAACATCGATGTTCAAGCGATCGACGATCGCGGCGCGCAACGCGTCGTCGCTATGATCGAGGGGCAGCTTGAGTTCCGTTAACCGCAGCATCAGGCTTTGAGCAACACACGCAGCTCGCGCACGTTTTTGACGTTCTCGATGCGCCACACGCTGTCGATCAATTTGCGCGCACGCGCCTTGCCCAAAATCGGCGCGGTGAGGTCGAGACATTTGGCATCGACCTGGGCGCGCGTCAACGGGTTTTTGGCCGTCCCTTTGACCGCTTGGGTGTGATGGGTCAATCGCCGGCCATCACGCATGAGAATTTCCACCATGCCTTGGCGCGGGTGCTCGAAATCCTCGCGCCCGTGGAGCTCGATTTTCTTTTTAAGCGCGGCGATGCGCGCATCGTGCATGCGCGCTTCATCGTGCGAGGAGGCGAACGTAACCGTGCCGTCGAGCAGCATCACCGACAGCAAGTGCTGGATGTTTATGTCGGGAATGCTGCGATTATTCACCGTCACCGAGCCGATTTTGTTCACCGTCACCGTGAGCTTTTCCACGTCGGCGGCTTTGATGCCGTGCTCGGCGATCAACGCAGATAACGAATCCAGCGCCGCTTGGATGGGCGAGCCCACCGACCAGCGCTTGATCGTGGTTTGCGTCACCTCGTAATCTTTGCCGAGACGGCGCGTGAGCGCGCGCGCATCGAGCTTGGCCGCGAAGATCGATAAAAAATTCTTCTCACCCGCGAACACGTCGTCCACACCGCTAAAACCCGCCTGCACCATGGTCGCCGCGGTGACGCCGTTGCGCGCGGGCATGCCGCCGAAGTTAAACCCCTTCTCCACATGCTCCTTATCGCGTGCCCAGGTTTCGATGCCGGACGCCTGTTGCGCGGTGTACGACAACAAGTAACGCACCTGCGCCGCCTCCAACCGCGCCAGCGCGCCCGCCGCCGCCGCCGCGCCGAACAGCGGCCCGAAGCTGTGCGTCGAATGCCCCTTGGCGCGCAGCGCCCACGAGCCCAGCGCCATCGCCACGCGCGTGCCGATGTCGTAACCCAGCACCACCGCGCGCAGCAGCGCCAGCCCGCTCGCGTTTTCGCGCTCGGCCATCGCCAACGCCGCCGGCACCACGCCGCAGCCGGGGTGCGCTTGCGCGCGCGGATGCGAATCGTCGGTTTCGTCGGCGTGCGCCATCATGCCGTTGGCGAGCGCGGCGTTGACACACGAGGTCATCAAGCGTGTGCCGATCACCAGCGACTCTTTCACGCCACCCAACTGCCGCGCGTAGCGTATCGCCATTTCACCCGGCACCAGCCGCGAGCCCGAGACGATGGCCGCCAGCGTGTCGATCAGATGATGCTTGCCGCATTCCACGGCGTCCGCCGGAAGCATTCGGCGCGGCGCGGCCGCGATGTAGGCGCTTAACTCGCGCATCAGCGGCGAGACACCCAGTATTGTTTGAGCCAAAATAATCCTCGATGCGTTCGATGCAAAGGCGCCACTTTACCCGATGTAGCGGAGTAAAATTCATGCACATCTCAAAAGGAATGCCGCCATGGATCAAGCCCCCGCCAAACTCTCGCACAACGTCACGCGTCTCGGCCATCTCGATTTGCCAGGCGCGGGACAAATTTTGGTTGACGGCAATTACGCCTACGTCGGCCACATCACCAACAAAGACGGCCTGGGCACCAGCATTCTCGATGTATCTAACCCGAAAGAGCCGCGCGTGGTGTCGCAGTTGCCGGTGGGCGACCACGGCTCGCACAGCCACAAGGCGCGCGCGGTGGGTGAGCTCATGATCACCAACATGGAGCAGAACATGACGGCGATCGGCCGCAAAGCCGATGAGCTGCCCAAGCTGCGAACGGTGATGAAAGCCGAGTTGGGCCGCGACCCCACCCACGCCGAACTCGCCGCGCGGCTTGGCGTCTCGGCAGCAGACATCCCCGCGGTGGAAGCGCTGGAAAAAACGCCGTACAACATGGGCGGCTTCAAGGTGTGGGACGTCAAGGACAAAAAAAATCCCAAGCTCATCACCCACGTCAAAACCCATGGCCGCGGCACGCACCGCTTCGACATGGATGCCAACTACGCTTACATCTCGACCGAGATGCCGGGTTACATCGGCAATATTTTGGTGATTTACGATTTAAAAAACCCGTCCAAGCCGGAAGAAATTTCGCGCTGGCATATCCCCGGCCAACACATCGCCGGCGGTGAAAAGCCAACCTGGCCGGGCCGTCAACATCGGCTGCATCACACGGTGCGCGTGGGCAACCGCTTGTTCGCCGGCTGCTGGCACGGTGGCGTGCGCATCGTCGATGTCACCGACATTCGTAAACCGCACACCATCGGCGCTTACAACTATCATCCGCCGATGCCGGAGCCCTCGCACACCTTCATGGGCCTCACCAAAAAAATCAACGGCCGCGATATCGCGGTAGCCATCGATGAGGAAGACCACGTGCACAACGACGCCGAAGTCGCCAAGCGCCGCGGCCGTCCGCACGCTGCACTGTGGACCTTCGACATCACCGATACCGCCAACATCAAACCGCTGGGCGTGTTCGAAGTAAGCGAGCTCGAATCGCCGTGGGCGCGCGTGGCGCCGGGGCGCTTTGGCGCGCACCAGTTTCAGGAGCACTGGAAAGGCGGCGACACGCTAATGTATTGCGCGTGGTTCGCCGGCGGCTTGCGTATTGTCGATATCGCCGACCCGGCCTCGCCGCAGGAAGTGGGCTGGTTTATCCCGGAGCCGGTGGGCGGCAAGCCTTGCCCGCAGACCAACGACGTGGAGGTGGATGACCGCGGGCTGGTGTATGCGGCCGACCGTTATCTGGGTTTGGATATCCTGGAATTCAAGCGGCCTTAGGTGGTCTTCGCCTTTTGCCCGATCCTGCTCTCGGTTCCCGCCAAAATATTCCTGATGTTCTGGCGGTGGCAATAAATCAGCAATGCCGCCACCAGCGACACACTGGCAAAAAACGGGTGTGTAATCCCAAATAACATCCATGTCGCAAACGGCGCAAACAGCGCCGCTGTGATGGACGCGAACGAGGACATGCGGAAAAACAGCGCCATGACCAGCCACGTCGCGATTGCGCCGCAGCCGAGATAAACACTAAAGCCGAACAGCGCGCCCAGCGCGGTCGCCACGCCCTTGCCGCCCTCGAAACGATGAAAGATCGGAAGCATGTGGCCAATCACCGCCAGCGCGCCCGCCAGCGCCATGGTGAGTTCGAGCGCGCCCGCGGCGGCAAAGCGCTGCGCGAGCCACACCGCGAAGTAGCCCTTCATCGCGTCGCCGATCAGCGTCAACACCGCCGCAGCCTTGCTCCCCGAGCGCAGCACGTTGGTGGCGCCGGGGTTGCCGGAACCATACGTGCGCGGGTCGACCAAACCAAACACGCGGCTGGTCAGCACGGCGAAAGAAATCGAGCCGAGCAAGTATGCAAGCACCGCGAGAAAAAGCGTTGTCATGGGATTTCACATAAAATGAGGCGAATATTCTAGCCGAAGCCGAGACAAGCCTCACGCCTCACGCCCAATGGACACCATTTTTATCCGCGACTTTCGTTTGCACATCAAGGTCGGGCTCTACGACTGGGAGCGTGTCGCGCCGCAAACCGTACAACTCGATCTGGAAATCGGCATCACCGGCGCGCACGCCTCGCAATCCGATGCACTCGCCGACACCATCGACTATGCCCAAGTAGTGCGCCGCCTCGAAGCGGCATTACAAGACAACAAAATTCAACTGCTCGAAAAACTGGCCGAACAGGTCGCCGCAATCATCATGGGCGAATTTAATGCGCCGTGGGTAAAGGTCGGCATCACCAAGCTTGCCGCGCTCAAAAACGTCAAGCAAGTGGGCGTGACCATCGAGCGCGGATCAAAAACACTCTGATCAGCCGCGCGGGTGATGCATGGCATGCAGTTGTTTCAAGCGCTCGCGCGCCACATGCGTGTAAATTTGCGTGGTGGAAATATCCGAGTGGCCCAGCAACAACTGCACCACGCGCAAATCCGCGCCATGGTTCAACAAATGCGTGGCGAACGCGTGGCGCAGCACGTGGGGTGAAATGTGCGTCTTCAGACCCGCTTGCAACGCATAACGCTTGACGATTTGCCAGAACGATTGGCGCGTCATGCACTCACCGTGGGCGGTAACGAATAAATCCTCGCTGCCGCGGCCGGCGAGCAACTCAAGCCGGCCCGAGGCAGCGTAGCGCTTCACCCACAGCAGCGCTTCATCTCCCAGCGGCACCAAGCGCTCCTTCGAGCCTTTACCGAGCACGCGCACCACGCCATCGTTCTGGCTCACCTGTGGCAGTTTCAACGTCACCAATTCGGACACTCGCAACCCGCTGGCGTACAGCGTTTCCAGCATCGCTTTGTCGCGCACGCCGCGCGGCGTTTCGACATCGGGTGCGGCGAGCAGGGCCTCGACATCGGCTTCGGTCAAACTCTTGGGCAAACTGCGCGGCAGCTTCGGCGCATCGATGTTCAACGTCGGGTCGGTCTTGATGCGATTTTGCCGCAGCAGCCAGCGAAAAAACCGCTTTAAACTCGACAACAAGCGCGCGGCGCTCGATGCGCGCGCTTTTTTGCGAAACTGGTGTGCGAGGTAGCCCTGCACGTCGCCGTGATCGGCGGCGTGCGCATCCTTGCCGTGTTGTTCGGTCAGCCACACGGCGAACTGTTCGAGATCGCGCCGGTACGCATCGAGGGTGTTGCGCGACAGGCCGTCTTCCAGCCACAACGCGTCGCAAAACTCATCGATCAACGCGGCGGATTCAGAAGTCGGCGCCTTCATGTTTGAGCAACCAAGTCTTGATCGCAATCGGATCGCCGCTACGCGCGTGCATAAAACCACCGATGCCATTGGACGCCAACACGCGATGGCACGGGATTAACAGCGGCAGCCGGTTTTTGCCGCAAGCGCTACCCACCGGCCGCGGCGCGCTGTTGAGCCGCAGCGCAATATTTTTGTAAGTATTTGATTTTCCTGACTTTATTTTGACGATCTCGCGCCACACGCGGCATTGAAAATCGCTGCCGCGATACTCGAACGGCAGCGTAAAACGAAACTGCGGATCGTCGAGATAACGTTCGAGTTGGCGGCATGCACGCTCCGCCAGTTTATTCAGCGGCGCGAGGGTTGCCGCGGCGCGCGGCAAGTATTCGATGTCGGTCACCAGCTCGCCCACGGTGCAGATGCCCAGCACCGCGAACGGCGTGGCGATTTTGGCGTGGAACGATTCGAGCGTCATGCGTTTCTCCATGCACGCACGTTGATGGATCGCCACCGCCGCGCGGCCTAAGCGCTAAGCTTTGGCGAACAGCTTGGACGGATCCTTGAACGCCTTGAACTCCAGCGCGTTGCCGCTGGGGTCGAGAAAAAACAAACTCGATTGCTCGCCGATTTCGCCGACGAAGCGCACCTGAGGTTCGATGATGAATTTGGTGCCGACGGCGACCAAGCGATCGCGCAGTTTTTCCCACTCGTTCATCGGCAACACCAAACCGAAATGCCGGACCGGCACCGCATCGCCATCCACGCCGGAGGTGCCGCTTTTGCCCGCCTCTTGCGGCGCGAGGTAGGCGACGATTTGATGGCCGAAAAAATTAAAGTCGATCCACTCATTGTCGGAGCGGCCCTCGGCGCAGCCCAGCAAGCCGCCGTAAAACGCGCGCGCTTGATTCAGATCGGTGACGGGAAAAGCGAGGTGAAACGGGGCGAGGCTCATCACAAAATCGTCCGCAGGCGAAATGAGAGCGCGCATTCTACACCGGGCGCGGCTAAGCATGGACGCGTATCTTTCGCCACTTCCGCGAACGTCGCATAATGCCTCCCCTATCTCCGTCTACCCCCGCGACACCGGCGAACCTGATGAAACCCACCAACATCCTGGTCATCCTCTCCGATCAACACAACAAGCGCGTGCTGGGCTGCTACGGCCACCCGCTGGTGCAAACGCCCAATCTCGACAAACTGGCGGCGCGCGGCACGCGTTTCACTGCGGCCTCGACACCCTGCCCGATTTGCGTGCCGGCGCGCGCGGCGTTCGCCACCGGGCGCCATGTGCATCAAATTCGTTTTTGGGATAACGCGATCGCCTACGACGGCAGCGTGCCGAGCTGGGGCCATCGCACCATGGCGCAAGGGCATCGCACGGTGTCGATCGGCAAGCTGCATTACGTGAGTTCGGCGCCCAAGCGCAACGGCTTCGATGAAGAAGTCATGCCGATGCATATCGCCGATGGCCTGGGCGATTTATCGGGGCTCATTCGCGATGAAATCATAGTCCGCACCGGCGACCGCAAAGTACCGGCGGAGGCCGGGCCCGGCGAATCGAGCTACTCGCGCTACGACCGTGACATCGCCGACGCCGCGTGCAAATGGCTCGCCACGGACGGCAAGAAAAAACACGACAAGCCGTGGGTGCTCTACGTCGGCTTCGTGTGTCCGCACCCGCCGTTTAAGGCACCGCCCGAGTTATACGAGATGTACCGCAAGATGAATATTCCGATGCCCGATCGTTACGCGCACGCCGAGCGGCCGCGCCATCCCCATCTCGACGCCATGCGCAAGATTCGCCCCTACGACGAAGGCTTCAAGAATGAAGACGATGTGCGCCATGTCATAGCCGCCTACTACGGCTGCACCACGTACATGGATAGCAACGTCGGCCGCGTGCTGGGCGCGCTGGAGGCAAACGGCCTGCTCAATAACACACGCGTCATTTACGGCTCGGATCACGGCGAGAATCTCGGCACGCGCGGCTTTTGGGCGAAGTCGACGTTGTTCGAGGAGTCGGCGGGCATTCCGTTGATTGCCGCGGGGCCGGACATTCCGCAAGGCAAAGTCGTCGATACGCCGGTGTCGCTGGTCGATGGGTTTCCGACGATTTTGCAGGCGGTGGGCGCGAAACTCGATGCCGCCGACGGCGATTTGCCGGGTACGTCGTTGATCGACATCGCCAACGGCGCGAAGCCGCAACGCAATGTGCTGGCGCAATACCATGCCTCGGCCTCGATCAGCGGTTCTTTCAGCATACGCCACGGCAAATACAAATACATGCACTACACCGGCTTTGCGCCGATGTTATTCGACATCGAAGCCGATCCGTACGAGCGCAACGACCTTGCGGGTAAGCCCGCGCACGCGCAAGTTCAAGCCGAATGCGCCTCGGCGTTAACGCGAGTGCTCGACCCCGATGCCGTGGAAAAACTTGCGCGCGCCGATCAAACCGCGATGATCGAACGCGTCGGCGGCAAGGAACGCATCATGAAGCGCGGCTCGATCCATCACACGCCGCCGCCGGGTATGGCGGCGACGTTGACGCCGGTGGAGCGAGCGGAGTAATTCTCGCAAAGCCGAGTAATACACTGCAAAAATGCGCTCGCGCTTCGACAAGCTCAGCGCGAACGGGTTTACAAAATGGCCGTTTGCCCTGATGCTGAGCAATGTCGAAGCATCGAAGGGTGAACGGCAATTTTGTCGTGCTCGCTACATCACACTCACTTCATCGCCCACACCAATTTCTCCGCCGGAGTTGGACAACATCCCCACCCCAAACGTCGGTTGTTGTTGATTAAACGCCCGTGTCAGCGTTTGCATCACCTGCAAATCGCGTTCGCCGGTTTGCGGATTAGCATGCGTGGCAAGACAGCGCACCTTGGGCACCACGGTTTCGAACTCCACCGCGCCCACGCGCACGCGCTGGCCGGCCCATGCTTGCTCTTGCCACGCCGGCACGCCTTCGATCACGATGTTGTGGCGAAAGCGGTGTTCATCAAGATTGGCATCATGCAGTGCGGCACCCGCGGACGCCAGGCTCTCGCGGCTGTGCAGCGTGACCTGGCCAGCTTCGTTGTCTTGAAAACGCGGCGTCACGCCGTCGCCCACCAGCTTTAACGGCGACCGCTCGGGATGATCCTTGAGTGGGTTTTCATCGAGCGAGTGCACGTACTGCGTTAAAGCCGCCACCAGCCGTTGCCGCCCTGTGGTGTTCAGCGCTTCTTCAGCGAGCAGCGAATCACCGAATGCCATGTGCAGCGTTTGCTTAACATCATCAAAGCGAACGGACAAGCGCGCGAGCCCCGGCGTATTCGCCAGCACCACGCCGTGATATTTGCGACACCACGCGGTGTCCGCCACCGGCGCATCGGCGAAACGAAAGTTGAGCACGCGGTCGCCAGCGATGCGGCCGCCGGGTAACACCTTCAAGCGCTCGCAGCGTTCGGGCGTAAAGCCCTTGACGGGATAACGATACAGCGCGACGACTTTTGCCATGAGCTTGCCCTCAAACTACGTGTCTATCCCGGAAACCGCCGGTTCAGATCGGCGATCTGCTCCGGCGTGAGCATACGCGTCGGATGCCCTTGCAGCAGCAACACCAAACGCGCTGTTTGTTCCAACTCTTCAATCGCATAAACCGCCGAGGTGAGCGAAGTGCCCGCCACCACCGGCCCATGATTCGCCAGCAGCACCGCGTGATGTTTGCCCGCGACCTTACGCACCGCCTCAGCCAACGCCATGTCACCCGGCGCGTAGTACGGCACCAGCGCGAGTTGGCCCACCTGCATGATGGCGTAGGCGGTGATCGGCGGAAACACGTTTTGCGCATCGAGCCCATCCAGGCACGACACCGCCACCGCGTGCAAACTGTGTAAATGCACCACCGCGGCGCTGGTCTTGCGCTCTTGATACATGTTCAGATGCAAAAACGCTTCTTTTGACGGTGCATCGCCGCTTAACAACTTGCCGTTGCCGTCCAGGCGCGAAATGCGCGCGGGGTCGAGCCGCCCCAGGCAGGAGTTGGTCGGCGTCAGCAAATAACCGTCAGGCAGCCTGACGCTGACATTGCCGGCGCTGCCGTGCGCCAAGCCGCGGTCGTAGAGCGATTTGCCGAGCTCGGCCATTTGCTCGCGTAGCTGGTTTTCAGTCATGACAAAATCCTGAACGCTTTGGTGAAAAAATCCTCGGTACCGAAGTTACCGGATTTCAACGCGAGCGTAATGCGCGGGGTGGCGTTCGAAGCGCCGACGCTTTGCGTCCACGGCACGCCGGGGTCAATTTGCGCGCCGATGCGCAGCGCGTTAATGCCCAGCGCTTGCACCACCGCGCCGGAGGTTTCGCCGCCCGCCGCCACCAGTTGGCCGACGCCGGCATCGACCAATCCGCGGGCGATGTCTGCCAGCGCTTGCTCGATGAGTTGGCCGGCGTTGTCAACGCCGAGCTTCGCCTGGATCGCTTGCACATCGGCGGGCGCCGCGGTCGAGTAAATCAGTACCGCGCCTTTGGTCAGTAGCGGTTTGGCCCACGCCAGCACACGCTGCACTTCAGGTTCGCCCGCCGCCAGTTTGATCGCATCGATGGCACGCGCGGCGCCGCCGTGTTGGATGAAATGCGCCACTTGCGCGTTGGTCGCCACCGAGCAACTGCCCGACACGATGGCGCGAAACCCACTCGCGGGCGTCAATGCAGTGGCGTTGTTCGACGGGTGCAAAGCGCCGCTCGCCACAAAATTATGCGGCAAGCCGATCGCCACGCCGGAGCCCGCGGTGACCAGCGGCATATCGCTTAAGGCGGGGCCCAAGCGCATCAGATCATCGTTGTTGAGCACATCGACAATCGCGGCTTTCACGCCCTCGGCCTTGAGCGCGGCGATACGCGCGCGTATCGCTTCCGTGCCGCGCGTCACCGTGACGTAATCGATGAGCCCGACCTTGCCCTGCATCTGCGCCTGCAGCACGCGCACCAGATTGGCATCGGTCATCGGTGTCAGCGGATGATTACGCATGCCCGATTCGTCAAGCGGCACCTCGCCCACGAACAAATAACCTTTGAATATCGTGCGCCCGGCTTCGGGAAACGCCGGGCAGGCGATGGTGAAATCGCAATTCAGCGCCGCCATCAATGCCTCGGTCACCGGGCCGATGTTGCCGGCGGGCGTGGAGTCGAAGGTCGAGCAGTATTTGAAATAAAACTGCTGGCAGCCGTGCTGTTGCAGCCAGCGCAACGCCGCCAGCGATTGCGCCACCGCGTGCGCCGCGGATGTGGTGCGCGACTTTAGCGCCACCACCACGGCGTCAACATCGTCGGCCAAGGGCGCGGAGGGCACGCCCACGGTTTGCACCGTGCGCATGCCGCCGCGCGTGAGGTTGTTGGCAAGATCGGTGGCGCCGGTGAAATCGTCGGCGATGCAGCCCAACAGCATGCGCATTCCTAAGCGACAAAAAACTTCACAAAATGATCGTAGATTCGATCGGGCATTTCTTCCTGCATATAGTGCCCGCAGTTCAGCGGATCGGTAACCACAATATTCGACGCGTATTGCTGCCAAATATTCAAAAACTCGCGCGCCCGCTCCGGCGCGTGCCCGCGCGCGCCCCACAGCAGCATCAGCGGCATGGCGAGCTTTTTATCTTTGTCGGCGGTGTCCATGGTGAAGTCACAGGTGGCGGTCGCACGATAATCGCGGCACGAACCGGTGATGGTTTTTAGGGTGTAGCAACGGATGTATTCCTGCAGCGCGCCGTCGCTCAAAAACCCCAGGCCGGTGCCGCCGCGAATCACCATGCGGCTTTTCAAAAAATATTCCGCGGGCACCGCGCTGATCAGCCGCTCCGGAAACGGCTCCGGCTGCGCCATGAACGCCCAATGCCAGGTGCCGATCACCCATGTCTTGGTCGGATTGTTCCACACATAGTGATTGGGAATGATGTCCATCAAACACGCTTTGCGCACGCGCTCGGGGTGGTCTATGCACAGCCGATGCACGGTGCGCGCACCGCGATCGTGGCCGGCAACGAAAAACGTGTCGTAACCAAACTGATCTATGATGTCGAGCACATCTCGTGCCATCGCGCGAAAGCTGTAGTGGGCGTGATCGGGGCCGGGGTCGGGCAACGAGCTGTCGCCGTAGCCGCGCAAATCGGGCGTTATCACGTGATAGTCCCGCGCGAGCTTCGCGGCGATTTTGTACCAGCAGGTGTGATTTTGCGGATTGCCGTGCACCAGCAGCAACGGCGGCTTGTTGTTGGCCGCACCGCTGTGACGCAAGCGGATCACCGCGCCGCCGGTGCGCACGTCCAGGTGTTCGAAACCTGGAAAGTGCGCCGCAATCTCCGCCGTGCCCCAGCGTGTGGGGTCGCGCGTGTAATCGGCCGCGACGGCTTGCGCCATAATTTGCAGTGCCATTTCAACTCCGTCGATTGATTGTCGTCGTCTGATTGTTTATTGTGTCCACGCATTTTAACAAGGAACCTTTATGAAAATTCTCGTCCTCCCCGGCGACGGCATCGGCCCGGAAATCACCCAGGCCACGTTGACCGTGCTCAATGTCATCAACGCCAAGTTCAAACTCGGCCTCGAATGGGATCAGCGCGACATCGGTCTCACCACGCTCAAAAGCAAAGGCTCGACGCTGCCGCCCGATGTGATGCAAGCCGCGCGCGCCGCACCCGGCATCATCTTGGGCCCAGTCGATCACCTGCAGTACCCGGAACGCGAAAAAGGCGGCATCAATCCCTCCGGTGAGTTTCGCGTGAAGCTCGATTTGTTCGCCAACATCCGCCCGGCCATTTCGCGCATGGGCGTGGGTCTCACCGGCAAACCCATCGACCTGGTGATTTTCCGCGAATGCACCGAGGGTTTTTACGGCGATCGCAACATGTTCATGGGCCGCGGCGAGTTCATGCCCACCGAGGATATGGCGATGGCGGTACGCAAAGTCACCGCGCGTCAATCGCAGCGCATCGCGAAAGTGGCGTTCGACTGGGCGCGCCGCCGGCGCAAAAAGGTGACCGCCGTGCACAAGGCCAATGTGCTCACCGTTTCCGACGGGCTGTTCCTGCGCGAAGTGCACAAGGTGGCGAAAGACTACCCCGATGTCGAACTGGACGAAAAAATCGTCGATGCCATGGCGGCGCTCTTAGTGCGCAACCCTACGCAGTTCGATTGCATCGTCACCACCAACATGTTCGGCGACATCTTGTCGGACGAAGCTTCGGAAATTTCCGGCAGCCTTGGCCTTGCCGCTTCCACCATGGCGGGCGATGACGCCTGCTGCGCGCAAGCGCAACACGGCGCGGCGCCCGATATCGCGGGGCAGGACAAGGCAAACCCAACTTCGTTGCTGCTCTCCGCCGGCATGCTGCTCGACTGGCTGGGCGACAAGCACCAGCGCCGCGAATTCAACGATGCCGCGCGCCTGCTCGAAAAAACCGTCGACGCCGCGCTGCAAAAACCCGAAACCCGCACGCCGGACTTGGGCGGCAAACTGGGCACGCAGGCATTCGCGCAACTGCTCGCAACCGGTTTAAAATAAAAAGTTCAATTAAATCAAGTACTTACAAATTAACGCCAAGGCGTGAAGGATGATGCCGTGCAACCCGTGCGGCTACTCTGACTTCACCCCCGCGCGCTTCACCACGCCGCCCCACAGCGCGTGATCCGCGCGAATGAGCGCTTCCAATTCCTCCGTCGTGCTGGGCGCGGGCGTCATGCCCAGCGCGCGGATGCGCTCTTGCACATCAGGCATGTTAAGCACGCGCACCAAACCCTCGTTCAAGCGGCGCACGATGGGGCGCGGCGTGGCGGCGGGGGCCACCATGCCGTACCACTCGATCACATCGGCGAATTCCTTAAAGCCCTGCTCCACCGCGGTGGGCACCTCCTTTAACACCTCGATGCGCTGGCCGCCGAGTATGCCCAGCGCTTTAAGCTTGCCGGTGCGTATGTGCGGCACCACTGCCGTCGGGTTGGAAATCATGGTGCTGACGTTGCCGCCCAGCAAATCGAGCACCGCCGGGCCGGCGCCCTTGTACGGCACATGGGTGAGTTTCACGCCCGCCGCCAGATTAAACAGCTCGCCCCCCAAATGCTGCAGCGACGCGCTGGAAGCAAAGGTGAACTTGCCGGGGCTTGCTTTCGCCAGCGCCGCAAGTTCCTTGAACGACGCGGCCGGCACCGTGGGATGCGCGCTCATCACCATCGGCTGCTGCGTATATCGGGTAAGCCCGGCGAAATCCTTCAGCGCGTCGTAACCCACCTCGCGAAACACATGCGGGTTGACCGCCATCGGGCCGGAGAAGGTAAACAGTATGGTGTACCCATCGGGCGCGGATTTCGCCGCCATCGCGGTAGCGATGCTGCCTTGCGCGCCGCCGCGATTGTCCACCACGATTTGCTGCTTCCACAGTTCAGTCAGGCGCGGCGCCATGATGCGCGACACTGCGTCGGTGCCCCCGCCCGGCGGCGCCGGCACGATCCAGCGGATCGGCCGCTGCGGATAGGCTTGCGCCGCGTCCGCGGCAGTCTGCGCGGCCGCGCTCACCGGCGTCAATGACAGGGGCATTAAAATTGCGCAAACCATCGAACGTATCAAACTTTTCATAACTCCTCCGTAAGCGCCATGGGCGGCGCTTGCGAGTATACTCGGACACCGTTCGATCCCCACTACCGTACGAGGCAAAACATGTTGAAAGGTAAAACCGCGCTCATCACCGGCTCCACCGGCGGCATCGGCGAAGCGTTCGCGCGTGCGTTCGCGGCTGAAGGCTGCAACGTGATGATGAACGGCCTGGGCGAACCGGCCGCCATCGAAAAACTGCGTGGGTCAATAGCACAAGAACACGGCGTCAAAGTCGCCTACCACGGCGCGGACGTCGGCGTGCCGTCGCAGATTGAAGACCTGGTGCGCGAAACCGAGGCAAAGCTCGGCCCCGTCGATATCCTCGTCAACAACGCCGTGGTGCGCCACTACGACAAGATCGAGGATTTCCCGGTCGACAAATGGGATCGCGCCATCGCGGTCGATCTCAGCGCCGCGTTTCACACCATACGCCTGACCATGCGCGGCATGAAGCAACGCGGCTGGGGGCGCATTATCAACATGTCCTCGATCCACGGCCGCATGGCGGTGCCCAACCGCGTCGATTACGTCACCGCTAAACACGCGCTGATCGGCATGACGCGCGCGGTGGCGCTCGAATGTGCGCAGCACGGCGTCACCATCAACGCGCTGATGCCCGGCTGGGTGTTGACCCCGCACGCGGAAGGGCAAATCACTCGCCAGATGGCGGCCAGCGGCGAAAGCCACGAGCAAGCGCTGCACACCTTGTTAAGCGTACGCCAGCACAGCCAACGCCCGATATTGCCGAGCGACATCGCCGCGTTTGGCGTATTTTTATGCAGCGCGCCGGGCGCGCATATCAACGGCGCGGCGCTGCCGATTGACGGCGCGTGGCAAACCGGCTTTATGCTGACTGCCGGTAATGCAAAATAACGAAATATCGTAAGTATTTGATTTTATTGAATATTTTAAAATGGCTGCTATTCCTGTTTTTGCACCAACGACAATCAAAATGCCGCGCCTGGGTTTTGGCACGGGGCGCATCGGCGACGACTCGGACATCGACGGCTACGGCGAAGTCGTCGCCAGCGCACTCAAAATCGGCTATCGCCACATCGACACCGCGTGGAAATACTTCACCGAAAAAGCCGTCGGCGACGCCATCCGCGCGAGCGGCGTGCCGCGCGCAGAAATTTTTCTGACCACCAAGGTGTCGCATGAATACCTGCGCGGCGACGATTTCGCGCGCAAGGTCGATGAAAGCCTGGCCAACCTCAAGCTCGATTATGTCGACCTGCTGTTGGTGCACTGGCCCAGCCCCGACCAAGTGCCGCTCGCGGAGACCATGACCGCGTTGGCCCAAGCCAAACGCCAGGGAAAAACACGCCACATCGGCGTCGCCAATTTCAACATCGCGATGCTCGAGGAAGCGATCCGCCTGTGCCCCGAGCCGATTGAAAACCTGCAAGTCGAATACCACCCGTACCTCGATCAGACCAAGGTGCTGGCGGCGGTGCGGCGTTTGAATCTGCCGATGACCGCCTATTGCCCACTCGGCCGCGGCAAACTGTTAAGCGACCCGGTAGTGGCCGAAATCGCGCGCGCCAAGGGCAAAACCATCGCGCAAGTGGTGTTGCGTTGGCATTTGCAGCAACCGAACGTGATCCCGATACCGCGTTCGTCCAACCCCACGCGGCAAGCGGAGAATTTCAATGTTTTCGATTTCACGTTGAGCGATGACGAAATGAAGCGCTTGCACGCGCTGGCGCGGCCCGATGGGCGCATTGCGAAGCCGGCGGGAAGGTCGCCAGATTGGGATTGAGGTCGTCGTTAACTGACAAGTGTCGGAGCACGATGATAGTAATCCCCCCCTGCCGTTCCCGCGCGGGCGGGAACCCATAACACAGTATCACTGGAGAAACCCTATGGGTTCCCGCTTCATTTGCGCATGGCTCGGGAATGACAGCGGAGACTATGGCGATTAAATTCAATCGGCATTTGATTGCGTACTTCATTGTTTTTATCCTTGGCACTTACATTCCACAGGCCACCGCCATGCTCACCGACCTCAAAATCACCGCCATCGAACCTTTCGCCGACGGCGCAACCTTCGGCGCCAGCGGCGCCTACGAACGCGTGCGCGGCACCTTCAAAGGCGCGCTCGATCCCAATGACGCGCGCAACAAGGCCATTGTCAATATCGATAAAGCGCCGCGCAACGCCGCGGGCCGCGTCGAATACGAAGGCGAGTTTTTTATACTGCGACCGGCGGATGCCGCGCGCGGCAGCGGCAAGCTCTTATACGACGTGGTGAACCGCGGCCGTAAAGGCATGCACACGCGCTTCATGGACGCCATGCCGGCAACGCTCGCCGACAGCAACGATCCCAAGACGATGACGGATGCGGGCAACGGTTTGCTGCTGCGCCGCGGCTACACGCTGGTGTGGAGCAGCCTCGATCAAGATGCGCCGCGCGCGAACAACAATCTCGCGCTGTCGACCGTGTACGCCACCCACAACGGAGCGCCGATTGAAAAAGTCATCCGCGACGAGATCGTCGCCGACACCCGCGTGCGCGCGCCCGCGGGCAAGGATGCGCCCAAGTGGAAGACGATGCGCCTGACCCACGAAGCCGCATCGCTCGATCAAGCCAAGACCCAGCTCACCACGCGCCGCAACGAGGCCGATGCGCGCGTAGAAATTCCGGCGAACGGATGGAAGTTCATCAACGCGCGAGAAATCGCCTTGCTCCCCGAAGGCACCAACCCGCAGCCGGGCACACTCTATGAGATTCACTACCCGGCGAAAAACCCCAAGGTGCTGGGCATCGGCTTCACCGCGGTACGCGATTTGATTTCGTATTTGCGTAACGACAAAAGTGCAAACAACCCAGCGCGCGGCATCAAAGCGACGCTCGCCTACGGCAGCTCGTGGAGCGGGCGTTTTTTACGCGATTTCATCCACGACGGGTTTAACCAGGACGAAGCCGCGCGCAAGGTGTTCGACGGCGTCTTCTCGCACATCGCCGGCGGCGGCGGCGTGTTCATGAATTACGAATTCGGCCAGCCCGTGCGCACCAGCACGCAGCACGAAGACCGCGCGTTCCCGGAAACGCAGTTTCCGTTTTCCACCGCGCGCATGAGCGATCCGCACTCCGGCAAGACCGACGCGCTGTTTCGCAACGACGGCTTCGACCCGCTACTCATCGAAACCAACACCTCCACCGAGTATTGGCAAAAGGGCGCATCGCTGCTCACCACCGATCCATTGGGTCTTCGCGACGTCGAACTGCCGGCAAACTCGCGCGTTTATCTCGTCGCCAGCACGCAACACGGCGGCACCGTGGGCCTGCGCCCGGCCTACGGCTCGTGCGCCAACCTGCGCAACCCGCACAGCCCCAACCCCGCGCTGCGCGCGTTGTTGATCGCGCTCGACGAATGGGTGAGCGAAGGCAAGGCGCCGCCCGCCTCGCGCGTGCCGCGCGTTGCGGATGGCACGCTGGTGAAATCGGGTGAAGTGCGCTTTCCTGCGATACCCGGCGCCAACAAATTCACCGGCATGAACGATATCCGTTTGCTGCGCGATTGGATCAAACCCGATGTCGATGCAACGAAAATCTACGGCGCGCGCGTGCCGCAAGTCGACGCCGACGGTAACGAAACGTCCGGTATACGTCTGCCGGATATCTCCGTACCGCTTGCCACCTACACCGGTTGGAACCTTTACCAAACACCGTTCCCCGACGGCGAGTTGTGCGACCGCGATGGCAGCTACTTCCCGCTGGCCGTCACGCGCGCGGAGCGTGAAACCAAAAAAGACCCGCGCCTCTCATTGGAGGAACGTTACGGCTCGCACGCGGCTTACGTGCAACGCGTCAACGAGGCCGTGCAACAACTCGTCGCCCAGCGGATGCTGCTGCCAGAAGACGCCAAGCGCTTGGCCGAACGCGCGAAGAGTGCCGAAATTGCGCAGCGCTTCGATCCCAACGCCAACATCGCCAACGCGTTAGAAGGGGCATCGCACACGCCGCATGATTTGTGATTTTGTAGGGTGGATGGAGGTGCCGCGCAGCGGCGCCGTAACCCACCTTGAGCGATATCTCAAACACGCGAACGGTGGGTTTCGCTACGCTGCACCCACCCTACAAGAACAATTGACGCCCCGCGTGATCACCGTTTCGTTTCTCTACCAACAGAAAGTTGAATCAAGATGACAAAACCCACCTGCAGCAAAGCCTTCAAAGCCGGCATCGCCACGCGCAGCAAAGTGCTGGGCGCGAACTACGTCAAACGCGCCTTCCAAAACGCCGACGAATTCAGCCTGCCGTTCCAGGAAATCGCCACCGAATTCGCCTGGGGCAGCGTGTGGAACCGCAAGGGCTTGTCGCTGCGCGACCGCAGCCTCATCACCCTCGCGCAAGTGATCGCGCTAAATCGCCCCAACGAAATTCGCGTGCACCTGCGCGGCGCGCTGCGCAACGGCATAAGCAAAAAGGAGCTCAGCGAACTGTGCCTGCACTCGTTTTTGTATTGCGGCGGCCCGGCGTCGCTCGATGCGTTTCATGTGATGAAGGCGGCGTTGCCGGAGCTGGAGGCGGAGTTGAAGGCGGAAAAGCGTAAGGCGTGAAGGGACGTAGGGCGGGAGGAGCGTAGCGCATCCCGCCATTTTTATCGCACGCGACCAGCAAATGCGGGACCCGCTACGCTACTCCCGCCTTACCACAACAGCCCCTTACGCTTTACGCCTCACGCCCTTTCAACCCCGCCATCCGCCCCAACACTTCACAAACCGAAGCCGTGTCGTGATGCGACAACCCCTGCGCCATGGCGGTGGTGTAAAGCGGCGCGCAAGCGGTAAACAGCGGCAGCGGGCAATCGACCGACTTCGCCATGTCCCCGATCACCTGCATGTCTTTTTGCCACACTTCGATTTTCATGGTGGCGGGCAGGTAGTTTTGCGCGACCATGAGTTTGCCGCGCAGTTTGAAAATGCCGTTGCCGAGCACGGGGCTACCCGCAAACAAATCCCACACCTGCTGCGGGTCAAGTTTCATTTTGCGCGCGAAGGTCATGGCTTCGGCCACGCACACGTTGTAAATCGCGACCATGTGGTTGGCGATGAATTTCATTTTGGTACCGTTGCCATAGGCACCGACGTATTTCACATTTTTCGTGAACACGTCGAGCACCGGCTTGGCACGTTTAAATGCGGCCGGCGGACCGCTGGCGAATATGGTCCAGCCGCCTTCTTTCATGCGCACTGCGGTGCCGCTGATCGGGCAATCGAGCGTTTGTATACCGGCGCGGCCAAGCGCTTGTTGCGCGCGTTGTTTGTCGTCGAGTGTGAGCGTGCTGGTTTCGATCACGATCAGCGGTGTGCGGCTTTTGTTTCGTTTCGCGGCAGCGATTTTGCCGGCGACTTCGTCGAGCACGCGGGCCTTGGCGAGCGAAGTGATCAGCACGTCGGCTGCCGCCGCCACCGCGGTAGAAGATGCCAGCGCGCGCCCGCCGGCTTTTTGTAAACGTTTGCGTGCGAGTGCCGACGGGTCGTAGCCCACGACTTTGTAGCCCGCGGCGCATAGGGCTTCGGCCATCATGCCGCCCATGATCCCTAGGCCGACTACGCCGATTGTTCGTAAGTATTTGATTTTATTCATTTTTTTTTGCGCCTTAAAACTCACCCGTCATTCCAGCGAAAGCTGGAATCCAGGTCGTAGCGGTTCAGTGCGTAGCACTGCTGATTTGCACTGCGCGTGGGTTCACAACCTGGGTCCTGGCTTTCGCCAGAATGACGATAGCGGTGTTGCGCGTGCGTAGTTACACCATCACCAACGCCGCGCGCCCGATAATCAACTCTTTATCCAAGCGCTGATGCAGCGCTTCGGCTTGCTCCAACGGCGCTTTGTCGGTCACCAACGCGCTGAATTCACCGCGCGCGACTAACTCCAGCGTATCCATCACTTCCTGCCGCGTGGCGTAGCGGCTGCCCATCAACTCGATTTCGTTGCGCAGCAGCTTCGCGGCTTGCACTTGCACCGGCTGGCCGTGGCCGCCGAGTGTCAAGATGCGCCCGCCCTTGTTCATGGCATTCAGCGCGGGCTCGAGGGTGCTGGCGTTGCTGACAAAATCGACCACCACATCGACACCCTTGCCGCCGGTGGCTTCGAGCAGCTGCTCCGCCACGCGCCCGGCCGAGGCATCGATGCACACATCCGCGCCGCATTTCACCGCGGTCTCGAATTTGGCGGCGGATTTATCGACGGCGATCACCTTGGCCGCGCGCGCCCACTTCGCGACCTTCTGCATGTGCACGCCCAAACCGCCGCCCGCGCCGATGACAGCGACGGTGTCGTGCGGGCTCACGCGCGCGCGGCGGATTACTTTCAGCGGCGTTGCCAGCGCATCGGTGATCACGCCAGCTTCGGCCGGGTTTTTGCGCCAGTCGATGCCCTCGGGGTATTTCAGGTAACTGCGCGCCGGCAGCTTGATGTATTCGGCGTAGCCGCCCTCGGTTTCGCGCCCGACGTAACCGCCGAAGTTATCGCACAGCGTTTCGCGGTTGATGCGGCACCAGTGGCAATGGCCGCAAGTCAAATAAAAATAAGCGGTCACACCGTCGCCCACCTTCAAATCCGTGACGCCGCTGCCCAGCGCGACGATCTCGCCGGTGATTTCGTGCCCGATGATGCGTGGGTAGTGGTTAAGCTTTAACCGCCCCGCGCGCGCATGATGAATGGTCAAACCCGAGCCGCACGCCAGCACGCGCGCCACCGCTTCGCCCGGGCCGGGCGTGGGGTCGGGTACGGTGGCGAGTTCAAAAGGTTTTCCTGGCCCCGTCAGCAACACTGCTTTCATTGCGCTCTCCTCTAGGTTATTTTTTACCGTTGTTCTCTTCATTCACCAGCATGCGCCGCGCTTCCGCCAGCGATTTACGTTTCGCCGCATCAACCACCGGAAATTTAAGTTCCAGTGCCTCCATGCGCTCGATGATCGCGCCCACCACCACCAGACGCGTGAACCATTTGTTGTCCGCCGGTACCACGTACCACGGCGCGTATTCGGTGGCGGTGTTGCGGATCATGTCTTCGTACGCCGCCATGTAGGCATTCCAATGCTGGCGCTCGACGGCGTCGGTGGCGGAAAACTTCCAGTGCTTTTCCGGCTCGTCGAGGCGTTCGAGAAAACGCTTTTTCTGCTCTTTTTTCGAGACGTTCAGAAAAAATTTCAAAATCAAGTAGCCGTTGCGCGCGAGATACCGTTCGATGTTGCGGATGTCTTCATAACGCTGGTCCCAGATGTTTTTGCCGATCAATTCCGGCGGCAGTTTTTGCTTTTGCAAATATTCCGGGTGCACGCGCACGATCAGCACTTCCTCGTAATACGAGCGGTTGAAAATGCCGATGCGCCCGCGCTCCGGCAACGATTTCATGCAGCGCCACATGAAATCGTGATCGAGTTCTTCGCTCGACGGCGCCTTGAACGAATACACCTGCACGCCGGTCGGGTCGATGCCGGAGGTGACGTGTTTGATGGTGCCGTCCTTGCCCGCTGCATCCATCGCCTGAAACATCGCCAGCACGCTCCAGCGGTCTTGCGCGTAAAGCCGCGCCTGCACGTCTGAGAGGTGCTTGACGCCTTTTTCCAGCAGCGTTTTGGCTTCGCCCTTGAATTCGGATTTCAACCCGTGCGTGTCGCCAGGATCGATATCTTTTAAGCGAAAAGCCTTGCCCGACTTGATGCGATACGGGTGCACGAACTTCTTGATTTGTTTGATCTCGGCGTTTGCCATCGCGGTCTCCGCACTGCACTGTGCAGGCGCCGATTGTAGCGATGCATGGTGATCACGCCAAGCCGAGTTAAAATCATCGGGCCAACCCGTTCGTTTTCACTTTCTCCCGCAAAACCCCATGGAGTACATCCGCATTCGTGGCGCGCGCCAGAATAATCTCAAAAATCTGTCGCTCGATGTGCCCACGAATGAGTTGATCGTCGTCACCGGCGTCTCCGGCAGCGGCAAATCCTCGCTGGTGTTCGACACGCTTTACGCCGAAGGCCAGCGCCGCTACGTCGAGACCTTTTCGCCCTACGCGCGGCAATTTTTGGATCGCCAGGACCGCCCGCAAGTCGATGCCATCGAAGGCATCCCACCGGCGATCGCCATCGACCAGACCAACCCGGTGCGCACCTCGCGCTCTACCGTCGGCACCATGACGGAGTTGAATGATCACTTCAAACTCTTGTATGCGCGCGCGGCGCAGCTGTATTGCCGCGGCTGTGGCGCGAAAGTGGTGCGCGATACGCCGCAATCGATATTCGATGAGCTGAAGCGGCGCGCGGCGGATAACGGCGATCCGCGGCTGGCGATTACGTTTCCCGTGCCTGTGCCGAAAAATTTTTCCGCGGCAGAGGTCAAAAAACTGCTCGAAGCGCAGGGCTACACCCGATTTTTGCGCGAAGACAAAGACGGCTTTGAAGTGGTGCAAGACCGCTTTCGCGCCGGCAACGCAGAGCGCGCGCGCGTTGTCGAGGCGATTGAAGCCGCGCTAAAAGTTGGCAATGGCAGAGTCAACATTAACACCCTAGGGGACGCGCCTCACGCCTCACCCCTCACGCCTCACGCCCCTTGGCGGCACTCCACGGCGCTGCACTGCCCCGAATGCGACATCCACTACCAAGACCCCACCCCCAGCTTGTTTTCGTTCAACTCCCCGCTCGGCGCCTGCGATACCTGCCGTGGCTTCGGGCGCGTGATCGGCGTCGACTACGGCTTGGTGATACCCGACGAATCCAAAACGCTGCGCGAAGGTGCGGTGAAGCCGTGGCAAACACCGAGTTATCACGAGTGTCAGGACGATCTAGACCAGTACTCCAAAAAGCGCGGCATCCCGCTCGACACACCGTGGCGCGAACTCTCGAAAAAACACCAACGTTGGGTGCTCGATGGCGAACCGGAGTGGGTGAGTTGGCGTAAATCTTGGCCCGGCACTTGGTACGGCGTCGGGCGGTTTTTTAAGTGGCTGGAAACCAAGGCTTACAAGATGCACGTGCGGGTGCTGCTGTCGAAATATCGCGCATACACCGAGTGTGAGACATGCAAAGGTGCGCGGCTTAAGGCTGAGGCGTTGTGTTGGAAATTGAAGGAAAACGGCGTCCGCCCTTCGACAAGCTTAGGGCGAACGGAAGAAGGACACTTCAACGTACACGACCTAATGCTGCTACCCATCTCGCGCACCCGCGAGTTGGTGCGCAACCTCGCCCTGCCACAAATGGCCGACGAAGCCACCGCGATGTTGTTGACTGAAATTCGCACGCGCCTCGATTACCTGTGCGATGTGGGTTTGGGCTATCTCACGCTCGACCGCCAATCGCGCACGTTGTCCGGCGGCGAAGTGCAGCGCATTAACTTGACCACCGCACTCGGCACTTCGCTCACTAACACGTTGTTCGTGCTCGACGAGCCGTCCATCGGTTTGCATCCGCGCGACATGGGGCGCGTGATCGGCGTGATGCACAAGCTGCGCGACGCGGGTAATTCGCTGGTCGTCGTCGAACACGATCCGCAAGTGATGCACGCGGCGAATCGCATTCTCGACATGGGGCCGGGGCCGGGCGAACGCGGCGGCGAAATCGTTTATTTTGGCGAAACAAAAAATATAATAAAATCAAATACTTCCGTTACGGGCCGATATCTTGCCGGCGACTTGCGTGCGGATAGCGGCGTGCGTGGTGATGCGCCTTCTACAAAAACTCGCAAGCTGGAACTACGTGGCGCGAGCGAACACAACTTAAAAAATATCGACGTCGCGATTCCGCTCGGCCATCTGGTGTGCATCACCGGCGTGTCGGGCTCCGGCAAATCGACGCTGGTGCAAGACGTGCTCTACACCGCGTTGTTGAAAGCCAAAGGCAAGCCGTCGGAAGCGCCCGGCGCGCATCGCGCGCTGATCGGCCACGAACACATCCATGAAGTGGTGATGGTCGATCAATCGCCGATCGGGCGCACCACGCGCTCCAATCCCGCAAGTTACGTCGGCGCCTTCGATGCGATTCGCGAGCTTTACACCAAGGCGCCGCTCGCGCGCGAACGCCAATACACCACCGGCACCTTCAGCTTCAACTCCGGCAACGGCCGCTGCCCCGCGTGCGGCGGCAACGGCTTTGAGCATGTCGAAATGCAATTTTTGTCGGACGTGTATTTAAGATGCCCCGATTGCGACGGCCGGCGTTATCGGCCAGAAATTCTCGAAGTCACGCTCGAAGGCAAATCGATCGCCGACGTGCTCGACATGACGGTGAACGAAGCGCTCAGGTTTTTTGCCGCGGAACCCAAGGTATGTGCTGCATTGCGCCCACTATCGGAAGTCGGCCTTGAATATCTGCGGCTGGGACAGCCGG
>Ga0194132_10004031_pt1 | contig 25424 bp, 20 predicted proteins | sample TA2KigOf80mmetaG_FD_148612 | JGI IMG/M metagenome (GOLD analysis project Ga0194132, IMG submission 148612) | Freshwater microbial communities from Lake Tanganyika, Tanzania - TA2015054 Kigoma Offshore 80m | ecosystem: Environmental > Aquatic > Freshwater > Lake | place: Tanzania: Lake... | reverse complement strand
GCTTGCAGCACGCCAAAACCGCTGCCTAAACTCAAACCACAGATGAGCCGGGTCCTCCGTTAGCCAACGACCTCGCCTGTCTCAAATATTTTGACGACGGACACTCGAAGACGTCGAAGGCTCCTATGTGCGCACCGACGGCCCGCTGGTGGCCGCGGTGGGCCTGCGCGACACGATCGTCGTCGCAACCGAAGACGCGGTGTTGATCGTGCCGCGCGAGCGGGCTCAGGACGTGAAAGGCCTGGTCGATCGACTGCGCATCAACAACCGCACAGAGGCCGACGCTCATCGAACGATCTATCGTCCGTGGGGCAGCTATCACACCGTCGATGCCGGCGATCGCTTTCAGGTCAAGCGACTGGTGGTAAACCCGGGCGCGCGGCTATCGCTGCAGATGCATCACCATCGAGCGGAACACTGGGTGGTGGTGCGCGGCACCGCACGCATCACGCGCGGTAATGACGAGGTGCTGCTGACCGAGAATCAGTCGACCTACATTCCGCTCGGTACGGTTCATCGGCTCGAGAACCCGGGCAAGATCCCGCTGCACCTGATCGAGGTCCAGTCGGGTGCCTATCTCGGTGAGGACGATATTGTGCGGCTCGAGGACAGCTATGGACGCGATGCGATCGGCAGCGTCCGATTGGCTCTCGCCTCCGGCGCCTGACCGCACGCGATGGCGCTCGCGCCGATGACCCGGCAGAGCACGGTTCTGGTCACCGGCGGCGCCGGCTATATCGGCGCCCATGCGGTGCTCGCGCTCCGAACCGCGCGGCGACGCGTCGTGGTACTCGACAATCTGAGCACCGGGTTTCAGCACGCGGTGCCGAGCGATGTGCCGCTCATCGTCGGTGATATCGGCGATGAACTCCTGGTCGCCCAGGTGATCGCGGCCCATCGTGTGTCAGCGATCATGCATTTTGCCGGCAGCGTCGTGGTGCCGGACTCCGTGCGTGACCCGCTCGGCTATTACCGGAACAACACGATCAAGAGCCATCGGCTGATCGAGATCGGCCTGCGCAACGGGGTCGAGCAATTCATTTTTTCATCGACCGCCGCCGTCTATGGCGTGCCGCACGAAATTCCGGTCACCGAGGAAGCGGACCCCCGCCCGATCAATCCCTACGGCGCCTCGAAGCTGATGACGGAGTGGATCCTGCGTGACACCGCCGCCGCAGGCGCGCTCCGCTATGTGGCGCTAAGATATTTCAACGTCGCCGGCGCCGACCCCGCGGGGCGCGCGGGCCAATCCACCCGCCACGCCACACACCTGATCAAGGTCGCATGCGAAGCGGCGCTCGGCCGCCGCCCTGAGATTCAGATCTTCGGCACGGACTATCCGACCGCCGATGGAACCGGCGTGCGCGACTACATTCACGTCAGCGATCTCGCGCGCGCCCACGCGCTGGCGCTGCAGCATCTGGCCGCGGGTGGCGAATCTCTCACCCTCAATTGCGGTTACGGCCACGGTCATTCTGTACGCGAGGTGTTGGAGGCCGTGCAGCGCGCCGCGCGTCGGCGCTTTGCCGTGCGTGAGGGCCCGAGGCGCCCGGGCGACCCGCCGGCCCTCATTGCCTCGAACGCCCAATTGCGCGCACGGCTCGGCTGGCAGCCGGTTCACGATGATCTCGATGCCATGGTGAGCTCGGCCCTTGATTGGGAGATGAAGCTCGGCGAAGACGCGCGCGCGGCCACCTCGGCCTGATTCGTCGCATTTTCTGGTTTGACCGGCGCGCGGTGCTCCGGCGTTTCCGATTGACACGGCTTGGCCTGGGCCCGTCCAATCGCCCGCGGCGATACAACAGTCGGGCGGGACAATTTCCTATGAGCTGGCGTCACGCGCCCGCAACGGAACGCAATCGCGAGCCGATCCTTGCGGTGCTGCAGCGCGTTCTGCCGGAGATGGGGCTTCTGCTCGAAATCGCGAGCGGCACCGGGGAGCACGCGGCGTTCATGTCACCGCGGCTCTCGCCGTCCCTCATCTGGCAGCCGAGCGACGCAAATCCTGGCGCTTTGACCGACATCGATGGCCACGTCCGCGACGCCGGTTGCACCCGTGTTCGACCCGCAATCGTGCTCGATGTCTGCGCCGCCGTGTGGCCGATCGCGGCAGCCGACGTCATCTTCTGCTGCAACATGATCCACATCGCGCCCTGGGCGGCGGCCGAGGGCCTGTTCACGGGCGGGACGCGACTTTTGCCGGCGGGCGCGCCGCTCATTCTCTATGGCCCATTCAAGCGCCACGGTGTGCACACGGCGCCATCGAACGAGAGCTTCGACCAGGGCCTCAAGACGCAAGATGCGCGATGGGGCGTGCGTTGCCTCGATACCGAGGTTGTGCCGCTCGCCGCGCGATCGGGCTTCACGCTCGAAGAGATCGTGACGATGCCGGCGAACAATCTCACGATCGTGTTCCGCCGAAATACAACAGAGACGTTCTAGGGGGTTCCGATGGCCAACCAGCCGATCCTGTTCATCAACGGGGAGTACAAGCCGCTGAGCGAAGCGACCGTCTCGGTGCTCGACCAGGGCTTTTTGCTCGGCGACGGTGTGTTCGACGTGGTCTCGGCTTGGAAGGGCAGTATCTTCAAGCTCGACCAGCACATCGAGCGCTTCCACGATTCGCTCCGCGCGACCCGCCTCGACGCACCCATGTCGCACGCGGATTGGCGCGCGGCCATCATCGAAACGGTGAAGCGCAACAACCTGCGCGACGCGACCATCCGCTTCATTGTCACCCGTGGTGTACCGAAGGCGGTGGTCGCCGACCCGCGCGATTATCAGCCGACCATGATCGTCTGGGCGGCACCCTACATCTTTCTGGCTGATGAGGCGGGGCGGCGCCAGGGCATCCGGCTCTTCATCTCGCATCTGCGTGCCTTCACGCCGGATTCGCTTGACCCCCGCTACAAATGCCTCGACCGCCTGCATTCCCAGATGGCGCGCATCGAGGCGCTTGAGGCCGGCTATGACGATGTGATCTGGCTCGATCAGACCGGGCATGTCTGCGAGGGACCGGCGTCCAACGTGTTCGCCATCAAGGGCGGCGTCGTGCGCACACCGCGACGCAATGTGCTGCGCGGCATCACGCGCCAGACCTTCATCGAGATTGCGCGCGATGCACAGATCCCGGTCGAGGAAGCAGATCTCACGGCGTTCGACCTGTTCTCGGCAGACGAGGTGTTCACCTGCAGCACGGCCGGCGGCGCGCTCGCAGTGCGCGAGGTGGCGGGTCGCAAGCTGCCCAAACCGACACCGGGGCCACTGACGCATCGGCTGGACAAGCTCTATTGGGCTCTACGCGAATCCGGCGCCCACGGCACGCCGATTTCAGCCTAAGTCCAAGGCTCGAAGAGCCTTGGCCAGCGCGACTGCGCGGCGCCGCGAATGCGGCGGAAGCCTAGCGAGCGGAGCGAGCGCCCGGCGTTTGAGGGCTTCTCGATGATTGCAAGCAATCATCGAGATAGCAAACCTCAGCGCATCAGCTCGCCGCCGGCGACCACAATGCTCTGGCCGGTCACCGGCCGGGCCGAAGGCGCGACCAGCCAAGCCACCGTTTCCGCCACTTCGGCTGGTGTGACCAACCGCCCCATCGGATTGGTCGCTTCAAGCTCGACCTTGGCCGCCGACGCGTCGCGGCCGGTTTTCGCCACGATGTTGTCGATCGCGCGCGCCACGAGATCGGTATCGGTAAAGCCAGGGCAGACCGCGTTCACGGTGATGCCGGTGCGGGCGAGCTCGAGCGCGAGTGAGCGCGTGAGGCCGACGAGCGCGTGCTTCGCCGCGCAATAGGCGCTGACATAGGCGTAGCCCGTGAGCCCGGCGGTCGAGGCGATATTGACGATGCGGCCCCAGTCTCCCGAGCGCATGGCGGGCACGACCGCGCCTGAGCACAGAAACGCGGCTTCGAGATTGATCGCGAGCATGCGGCGCAGGAGCGCGAGGTCGGTCTTGCCGAACGGCGCGCTCTCGGCGGCGCCGGCGTTGTTGATGAGGATCGTAACCGGGCCGCGCGCCTGCCCGGCTTGAGCGAATGCAGCCGCTACAGCATCGGAGTCCGTGACGTCCGCGATGACGAAGCCGACCGCCACGCCATGTTGCGACGTCATCGCATGCGCGGTTTCCTCCAGGGGCGTCGGCCGCCGACCGATCAGGGTGAGATCGGCCCCCATCGCGGCCAGTCGCAATGCGATCGCCGCGCCGATACCGGTACCACCTCCGGTGATAACGGCGTGCCGGCCGTTGAGGGGACGCTCGTCGGTCATGCGAGGCGCGGCCTGTAGCCTTCGATCGAACAGTATTGCTTGGGCCAGGGCAGCGCATAGTTCTGCTCGACCGCCGCATGGCGGGTCCAATAGGGATCGAACAGGTGCGCGCGCGCCAGCACGCAGAGATCCGCGCGCCCGGCCACCAGGATCGAATTGACGTCGGCAAAGGACGAGATGTTGCCAACCGTCATGGTCGGGATGCCAGCCTCGTGCCGGATGCGATCCGAATATGGCGTCTGGTAGAGCCGACCATATTTCGGCTTAGCGTCGGGCGTGGTCTGGCCCGTCGAGACATCGACGATGTCGCAGCCATGGGCCTTCAACGCGCGCGCGACCTCGACCGCGTCTGCGCCATCGAAGCCGCCCGGCACCCAATCGGTCGCGGAGATACGCACGCTCATCGGCTTGTCCTTTGGCCAGACGGCGCGCACCGCATCGAACACTTCGAGCGGAAAACGCAGCCGGTTGGCGAGCGTGCCGCCATAGACATCGTCGCGTCGATTGGTAAGGGGCGAGAGGAAGCTCGAGAGCAGATAGCCATGGGCAAAATGAATCTCGAGCAGATCGAAGCCGGCGAGATCGGCATGGCGTGCCGCGCGCACGAAGTCATCGCGCACCTTGTCCATGTCGGCGCGATCCATCGCCTTTGGCGCCTGACTGTGCACGAGGTAAGGAATTGGCGACGCTGAGATGAGCGGCCAATTGCCGGCATCGAGCGGCTCGTCGATGCCTTCCCACATCAGCCGGGTCGAGCCCTTGCGCCCGGCATGGGCCAGCTGCACGCCGATCTTGGCCGGGCTACTCGCATGCACGAAATCGACCACGCGCTTCCAGGCCAGCGCCTGTTCTTCGCTCCACAGGCCGGCGCAGCCCGGCGAGATACGCCCCTCGGGCGAGATATCGGTCATTTCGGTCATGACGAGCCCGGCGCCGCCGACCGCCCGGCTGCCGAGATGCACCATGTGCCAATCATTGGGCATGCCGTCCTCCGCCGAGTACATGCACATAGGCGAGACGACAACGCGGTTGGACAGCAGGAGCCCGCGCAGCTTGAAGGGCGTGAACATTGGCGGCGGCGGCGGCTCGGCCGCGACATTGACGCCGCTTTGATTGGCCGCGCGACCGGCGAACCAGCGATCGAGCCGGTCGACGAACCCAGGGTCACGCAGCTTCAGATTGCTATGGGTGATACGGAGCGAGCGGGTGAGCAGGCTGGCCGCGAACTGGATCGGCTCGAGTCGGCCATGATAGCGCTCGGTCTCCTCGAACCAATGAAGGCTCGTCTCGGCGGCACGCTGGGTTGATTCGACCACGGGACGGCGGGCCGCTTCATAGGCCTCGAGCGCCGCGCTGATGGTGGACTGTTTCTCGATCGCCTCCGCCAGCGCAATCGAATCCTCCATGGCGAGCTTGGTGCCCGAGCCGATCGAGAAGTGTGCGGTGTGCGCGGCATCGCCAATGAGCACGATGTTGCCGTGCGACCAGCGTCGGTTTCGGATCGTTGGGAAGCTGCGCCAGAGCGAGCGGTTATTGAGCAGGCGATGGCCGGCGAGCTCATCGGCAAACAGGCGCTCGCAAAAGGCGACGCTCTGCTCTTCGCTCGCCTGGTCGAGCCCCGCCGCGCGCCACGTCGTCTCGGTCGTTTCGACAATGAACGTCGCGTGGTGATCATCGAATCGGTACGCATGAACGCGCCACAGGCCGTGACGATCCTCCTTGAAGATGAAGGTGAAGGCCGGAAACGGGCGCGTCGTGCCGAGCCAGGTGAATCGATTGGGACGCCAGTCGATCTCTGTGCCGAATTCGCTCGCGTGTTGTTCACGAATGCGGCTGTTGGAGCCATCGGCGGCGACGATGAGGTCCACCTCGCCGAGCCCAGCGAGATCGCCCACTTCGGTCTCGAAATCGAGCACGACGCCGAGCCGACGTGCGTGCGCATGCAGGATGTTGAGCAAATGCCGGCGCGACAGCCCAGAGAAGCCGTGACCGGTCGAGCGCAGCACCTCGCCCCGATAGTGAATGTCGATGTCGACCCAATGGGCGAAGGCGCGCGTGATGTCGGCATAGGCGGCGGGGTCGGCCGCGGCGATGTTGCTCAGGGTCTCGTCCGAGAATACGACGCCCCAGCCGAACGTGTCGTCCGGCCGATTGCGCTCGATCACGCGAATTTGGTGCGACGGATTCTTGCGCTTCAGCAGGATGCTCAGGAAGAGCCCGCCCGGGCCCCCGCCGACGCAGACGATTCTCATAGACACCCACCGGCTGGCCGCGGCGCGGCCTTGCTTCCCCGACCTCACGGTCACTTTAGTTCTGGCGCAAAGGAGCGTAAAGCTCAGCAGCCTGACCCGCCGTGTCAGCCATGCAAGGTGCCGCCATGCGCAACCAACTCGAAACCATCAATCCCGCGAGCTGGCCGAAACCGAAGGGTTTTGCCAACGCGGTCGCGGGCCGCGGACGATTGGTGTTCGTCGCCGGCCAGATCGGCTGGACGCCGGAGGGCCAATTCGAGACAGACGACTTCGTCGGCCAGCTGCGCCAAACGCTCCTGAATATCGTCGAGATTCTCGCGGCCGCCGGCGCGACGCCAGAGCACATCGTGCGCATCACCTGGTACGTGACCGACAAGCGGGAATATCTCGCGCGACTGGCCGAAATCGGCGCCTGCTGGCGCGAGGTGCTCGGCCGCGTCTTTCCGGCCGTTGCGCTGGTCGAGGTGTCGGCGCTGGTCGAGGACCGCGCCAAGCTCGAGATCGAGACGACCGCGTTGATTCCTGATTGACCCTCAGGTCTTTTTCTCCGCTGCGCGCCGCCTGAGCTCGAAGCGCTGGAGCTTGCCGGTGCCGGTGCGCGGCAAGGTGCTGACGAACTCGATCGCGCGCGGGTATTTGTAGGGCGCGATGGTCGCCTTGACGTGATCCTGCAAGGCGCGCACCAGCGTCTCGCCGGCTTGCTCTTGATCGCGCAGCACGACGAACGCCTTCACGATCTGGCCCCGCTCCCGATCAGGCGCGCCGACAACGCCGCATTCGGTGACGAGTGGATGCGTGAGCAGCGCCGCCTCGACCTCGGGCCCCGCGATGTTGTACCCGGCGGAGACGATCATGTCGTCCGAGCGCGCCTGATACCAGAAATAGCCGGCGTCATCGCGAACATAGGTGTCGCCCGTGATGTTCCAGCCATTGACGACATAGATGGTTTGGCGCGCATCGGCGAGATAGCGGCAGCCCGTGGGTCCGCGCACCGCGAGCCGGCCGATCTGACCGCTCGGCACCTCATGCCCGAACTCATCGACCAGCCTGGCCTCGTACCCGGGCACAACCTGCCCGGTCGAGCCGGCGCGCGCCTGATCGGCCGGGCTGCCAACGAAGATGTGCAACATCTCGGTCGAGCCGAGGCCGTCCATGATCGGCAGGCCGGTCTTGGCGCGCCATTCCTCGAAAATGGCTGCGGGGAGAGTCTCGCCCGCCGACACACAGGCCCGGAGGCTCGAGACGTCGCTCGTGTCGAGCTTGGGCAGCATCGCCCGATAGGCTGTTGGCGCGGTGAAGCAGACCGTCGCGCGAAAGCGCGAAATCGCCTCCAGCAGATCATCCGGCGTCGCGCGCTCGAGCATGATCGCGCTGGCGCCGACGCGGAGCGGAAACAGCATCAAGCCGCCAAACCCATAGCTGAACGCGATTGGCGGTGTGCCGATGAAACGATCCTCGCGCGTCGCGTGCAACACGTGTGCCCCATAGGTGTCGCAGGTGGCCAGCAGGTCGCGGTGAAAGTGCATTGCGCCCTTGGGCTCACCGGTCGTACCCGAGGTGAAGCCTATCGCGCACACATCATCCGCCGCCGTGTCGCACGCATCGAACCGGTCATGGCCCGACGTCGCCATGAGCGCTTCAAGATCGGCCGCCGTGCCGGAATTCCAATAGCCGATGACCTCGAGCCCGCCGACCGCCTCGGCCGCCCTCTCGAGCTCGTCGGAAAGGCTTGCATCACACAGCGCGAGCTTGATCTTGGCTTTCGCGATAATGAGGCCGAGCTCCCTCGCGCGCAGCAGCGGCATGGTCGGCACGATGACCCCGCCCGCCTTGATCACGGCGAGCACCGCGATGAACACCATCGGGCTGTTGGCGCCGCGAATGAGCACGCGATTGCCGGACACCATGCCGAGCTCGCGCGTGAGCACGTTGGCGAGGCGGTTGACCCGCTCGGCGACCGCGCGAAAGCTGATCGTGCCGTGGCCTGAGATCACGCAAGCACGATCGCCGGCGCCTGCCTCGAGCCAATGATCGAGCAGCGCGCTGACCGCGTTAAGCCGCTCGGGATAGCGCAAGGTCGGCAGGGTGAAGACCAGGTCCGGCCATTGCGCGCGCGGCGGCAGATGATCGCGCGTGAACGTATCGATGTGGCCCGAACGGATCATCGACGACCTCGATTGGTCCAAGCCTTGCCCTGCCTGCCGACCTAGTTGCCCTCGAACACCGGCTTCTGTTTGGCGGCGAAGGCGCGGTAGGCGCGCGCGAAATCCTCCGTCTCCATGCAGAGGGCCTGCGCCACCGCCTCGGCATCGATCGCTGCCTCGACCGACATCGCCCATTCCATGCCGAGCATGCGCTTGGTCATGGCGTTGGCAAAGCTCGGCCCATGCGCAAGCTCGGCCGCAAGACGCGTGGCCTCTGTGAGCACGGTGTCGGAGGTCGCGAGTCGGTTGAAGAAGCCCCAGCGCTCGCCCTCCTCGCCGCCGAGCGCGCGCCCCGTGTAGAGCAGCTCGGCCGCGCGGCCCTGGCCGATCAGCCGCGGCAGGATCGCGCAGGCACCCATGTCGCAACCGGCAAGGCCGACCCGGTTGAACAGGAACGAGACCTTGGCGCCCGGCGTGCCGATGCGCAAATCCGATGCCATGGCGAGGATCGCACCGGCGCCGGCGCAGACGCCGTCGACCGCGGCGACGATCGGCTGCGGCCCGGCGCGCATGGCCTTCACGAGGCCGCCGGTCATCTCGGTGAAGGCCATGAGGCCGGTTGCGCCCATCTCGATCAGCGGGCCGATGATCTCGTGCACATCGCCGCCCGAGCAGAAATTGCCGCCGGCGCCGGCGAGCACGATGGCCTTGACCGCATCGTCCTTCGCCGCGGCGCGGAAGATGTCGGTCAGCTCCTGATAGCTCTCGAAGGTGAGCGGGTTCTTCCGCTCCGGCCGGTTGAGCGTGATGGTCGCGACCCGGCTCTCGACCTTCAGCGCGACATGGCGGGCCGCATAGCCCGACAACGGCAGAGTCACCGGGTTCGCAACGGTCATGCTGGTCCTCTCCGGGCCTGCGCAACAAAAGGCGCGTGCGACTCGTTCCAGTTTAGGAGCGCGATGCCTCGCCTGTCACCGGAGGAGTCCATCGATGGTCACGGGCTCGCGCCCCTCTCCGCCCTTGGGGGCGGAGAGGGATGGGGTGAGGTGGGGGAGGTCTCTCAACGTTCGCGCGCGTTCACCCCACCTCTCCCGGCGCTGTCGCGCCACCCTCTCCGCCCCGCAGGCGGAGAGGGTCGCTAGAATCGGATCGACCACGCGTCGATCGCAGCAGATAATGCTCCGCGCGCACCAGGAGAAGACACGCAGGAGCCGCCATGCCGACCGCCCCGAAGCCGCCCTTCACCGCCGAGAGCGCCAAGGCGATGGTGAAATTCTGCGAGGACAGCTGGAACACGCGCGACGCCGAGATTGCGGCGGCGGGCTACACAGACGACGTGCGCTGGCGCTATCGTGAGCAGTTCCTCGAGGGGAAGAAGGCGATCACGGATTATTTGCGCGCCCGCTTCAAGCGCGCCGAGGGCTACCGCCTGAAGAAGACGCTCGGCACCTTCAACGGCAACGCCATCTGCGCCCGCTTCATCAGCGAGTGGAAGGACGGCGAGAGCGGCCAGTGGTATCGCACCTTCGGCGTCGAATTCTGGGAGTTCACGCCTGAGGGCAAGATGTCGCTGCAGGAGGTAAGTGCGAACGATCTAAGAATAGAGCCGTCTCAGCGGACTCTATGAGAAAACCCTCCCTTCCGTGAGCGGGAGGGAGGGCTTGGGTGGGAGGGTGCAAGCTCACGTGCGAAGCACGTGTTCACCCGATCTAAGCGGGCTCCGCCCGCTCGGCGCGTCACCCCCAATCCCAAACCCTTTCCCCCGTCCGGGGGAAGGGCTTTCTACACCGCACACACCTCATTCAACAGGCGCCTCAGGAATTCCTCGCACTTCTTGACCTGGGCGAGCTCGATGAACTCGTTGGGCTTGTGGGCCTGGTCGATGTTGCCGGGGCCGCACACGACGGTCGAGATGCCGACCTCCTGGAACTGCCCGGCCTCGGTGCCGTAGGAGACGACGCCCACTTCGTTGGTGCGCGCAAGCGCCTTGCATAGCGCCTCGGCCGACGACCCGGATTCCGGCACCAGCGGCGGCACCGCGGCGCGCGCGGCGGTCTCGACGCTCGCCTCCGGCCACACGGCCCGCATGCGCGGCAGGATTTTTTCCGCCACGAACGCATCGAAGCGGCGGCGAATCTCCTCGCCGTCATCGCCGGGAATCAGCCGGTATTCCCAGGTGAAGGCGCAATGGCGCGGAATGATGTTCTGCGCCGTTCCGCCCTGGATGGTGCCGACATGGATCGTGGTGTGCGGCGGCTCGAAGCCGCTCTCGGGCCGTGAGTGTGTCGCCTTCCACTCCTCCGCGAGCTGGCCGAGGAAGTGGACGATCTCGCAGGCGTACATGACCGCGTTGACGCCGAGGTGGGTCGCGCTCGAATGCTGCTCGAGCCCGGTCAAGCTGGTGCGGAAGCTGCGCACGCCCTTGTGCGCGTTCACGACCGTCATGTCGGTCGGCTCGCCCACGATCACGATGCGCGGCTTGACCCCGAGTTTCTCCAGCTGCGCGATCATGCGCGGTGCGCCAAGGCAGCCGACCTCCTCGTCATAGGAGAGCGCGAAATGGATCGGCGTCTTGAGCTTCCTTTCGAGGAAGGCCGGCACGAGCGAGAGCGCGACCGCCGAGAAGCTTTTCATGTCGGTGGTGCCGCGGCCATAGAGGCGCCCGTCCTTCTCGACCACGCGGAACGGATCGGTCACCCAGGGCTGGCCGTCCACCGGCACGACATCGGTGTGGCCGGAAAGCACGATGCCCGGCACATCCTCGGGCCCGACCGTGGCGTAGAGATTGGCCTTTTGGCGCGAGTCGTCGTAAATCAGGGTCGAGGCGATGCCGTGTCCCCTGAGGTATTCAGCAACAAAATTGATCAGTGGTAGATTAGAATCTCGGCTGGTCGTATCGAACGAGACCAGCTTTGTGATCATTTCGACGGGCGAGTAGCTCTGGGCAGGCATGAACGCGATCCCTATTTATGGCGGTAACTTGGTTGGTGGGTCGCCGGCGCGCTCCCGCCGGGCCAGAACACCGAAGGAGCGGCGCGGCAGGGTCGTGCAATTGTCGCCAGCCGGCGCCTCCAAGGCAAGACGCGGCGGGTTGATCCGGGGCACCGCCGCCGCCGTACCATAACCATCCCGGTTCCGAAGGACGCTCCCGTTGCGCGTCAAGACCATCTTCAAGTTCGCTTTGCCGCTGCTCGTTCTGGGCGGCGCGGTCGTGGTTGCCGGCGTGCTGCAGGCGACCAAGCCTGAGCTCGTGCCCACGGCACCCGCGGAGCGGAGCTGGCTGGTCTCCACGACCATCGCCAAGGTCGAGACCGTGCAGCCGGACGTCATCGCCTATGGCGAGATCGTCGCGGTCAGGGACATCGAGCTGCGCGCGGCGGTGGCCGGGCCGGTGATCGAGGCCAGCCCCGCCTTCCTCGATGGTGCCAAGGTCAAGGCCGGCAACGTGCTGGTGCGCATCGACCCGTTCGAGTTCGAGATCGCGCTGGGCGAGGCGAGCGCGGCCCTGGCCGAGGCCGAGGCGCGCCTGATCGAATTGAGCGCGCAGATCGCGGCCGAAGAAGCCAGCCTGAAGCAGAACAACAGCCAGATTGCGCTGACCGAGCGTGAGCTCAAGCGGCGAGAGAAATTGAAAGAGGGCGGCGTCGGCACCGACAAGTCGATCGACGATGTACGAATGCAAATGAGCGAGCGCGAAGAGGCGCGCACACAGCGCCGCGAAAACCTGAAGGCCTGGCGCGCAAGGGCGGATCAGTCGCGCGCCCAAATCACCCGGCTTGAGCTGGCCAAGAAGCGCGCCCAACGCGACCTCGATGACGCGACAATTCGCGCGCCGTTCGATGGCTACCTCACCGAGACCGCGGCATCCTTGGGCAAGCGGCTCGGGCCCAACGATCGGATCGGTCGACTGATCGATGTCTCCAGTCTTGAAGCGAAGTTTCATGTCAGCGACGCGGTCTATGGCCGGCTGATCAATGGCAAGGGCACGCTCGACGACAAGAAGGTCGCGGTGCGCTGGCGCTCGGGCGATTCGGTGCGCGAGTTCGACGCGACGCTCGCCCGCATCGGCAGCCGGACGGCGGCGAGCTCGGGCGGCATCGAGCTCTATGCTCGACTCAACGCGTTCGACGGCGAGACACCGCTTCGGCCGGGCGCGTTCGTGGAGATCGAGCTGGCCGACCGCATGTTCGAGCAGGCGGCGCTCCTGCCCGATACCGCCTTGCATGACGACAAGATGATCTATGTCGTCACCGACGGCCGTCTCGAAGTGCGTCAGGTGCAGCTGCTGGCCCGCGCCGGCAATGACGTGATCGTGCAGGGCAAGGTGAAAACCGGCGACGTGGTCGTGACCTCCCGCTTTGCCGAAATCGGGCCGGGCGCCAAGGTCACCCAGCGATGAGCGCCGCGCGCGATGACGAGCCCGAGGCGCCGAGCCAGCCTCGGGCCGATCTGCTGATTCGGTTTGCGCGCCATCCGGTCGCGGCGAACCTCCTGATGGCCGTGTGCCTCGTGCTTGGGCTGGTCGCGCTCGGCAGGATCAACACCCAGTTCTTTCCTGACTTTCACATCGACTGGATCACCACCACGGTGACCTGGCCGGGTGCCAGCGCCGAGGACGTCGATCGCAACATCATCGGGGTGATCGAGCCCGAGGTGCGCGACATCGACGGCGTCAAGCGGTTGACCTCGCAATCGGCCGAGGGGGTCGGGCTGGTCGCGCTCGAGTTCAAGCCCGGCACCGACATGCAGAGCGCGCTCAGCGATGTCGAGAGCGCGATCGCGCGGCTAAGCACGCTGCCGGAAGACATCGAGCGACCGATCATCGCGCGCGTCTCGGACTATGAGACGGTCGGACGGCTGGTGGTCTCAGGCGAGCATGATGAAGCGGCGGTCAAAGCCACCGCGAAACGCATCCGCGACGAGCTGCTCGATGCCGGCATCACCAAGGTGGAGCTGATCGGCGCGCGCGACGAGGAGATCAGGGTCGAGGTTGAGCCCGGCGTGCTGCGTCAGCTCGATCTGACGCCAGTTGAACTTGCGCGCCGCATCGGCGAGCGCTCGTTCGACCTGCCTTCCGGCACGCTGCCGGCCGGTGCCGAGCGTCAGATTCGGAGCCTCGGGCTCGCCGAGACCGCCGAGGATGTTGGCGCGCTCGAACTGAAATCGGGCAACGGCACGCAGCGCCTGCCGCTGCGCGAGGTCGCCAGGATCAGCGAGACGTTCGACGAGGATCAGGCGGTCCATTTGCGCAAGGGCCGGCCGGCGGTCGAGATCAGGGTGCTGCGCGCGCCCTCGGCCGATGCGATCGAGGAGAGCAAGAAGCTCGACGCCTATGTCGAGGCCCTGCTGCCCACTTTGGCGCCAACCCTGAAGGTCGAGCGCTACGACAATGTCGCCGAGATGATCGACAGCCGCATCAACCTGCTGCTGACCAATGGCCTGCAGGGCCTGGTGCTGGTCGTCGTGGTGCTCTTCCTGTTTCTGAGCGCGCGCGTCGCCTTTTGGATTGCGCTTGGCATTCCGACGTCGCTGTTCGTCGGCCTCGCCGTCATGCTTTGGAGCGGGCAGACCATCGACATGGTCAGCCTGTTCGCCCTGATCCTGATGGTCGGCATCATCGTCGATGACGCGATCGTGGTGGGCGAGCACGCGGTCACGCTGCGTGAGCGCGGGATGGCCCCAACGACCGCATCCGAGCTCAGCCCTCGACGCATGTTTTGGCCGGTGATGGCGGCGACCACCACGACAGCGGTTGCCTTCGCACCCCTGTTGATGATCGGCGACGTGATCGGCCAGATCATCTCGGCTATTCCGATGGTCGTGATCGCGGTGCTGATTGGCTCGACGCTCGAATGTTTCCTTATTTTGCCGCGGCATCTGCGGGGCTCTCTCGGAAAGGTCAGCGGCCAACACAACCGGTTCAACGGCTGGTTCCTGCGCGGCTTCGCGCGCTTCCGCGAGGGGCCGTTCCGCCGCCTTGTCAAAACAGCGATCGCCTGGCGCTACCTGACCTTGGCGATCGCCGTCAGCACGCTGATCTTCTGCTTCGGCCTGGTTGCCGGCGGTCGGCTCTCCTTCGTCTTCTTTCCCTCGCCCGAATCCGACACCGTTTTCGCCAATGTTTCGTTTGCCGAGGGCACGAAGCGCGAGACCACGCTCGCCATGGCCAATGAGATGGAGCGCGCGCTCTACGCCGCCGAGGCCAAGCTCAATGATGGCAAGCCCGGCGTGGTGAGCATGGCCATCGTGAGCATCGGCGCGCCGGTTGGCCGCTCGGACGGCTTTTTCCTCGGCACCTCGGACAATCTGGGAGCGGTGCAGGTCGAGCTCGCACCGTCCAACACGCGCGAGGTGCGCACCGCCGCGCTGATCGAGGCCTGGCGCGACGAAATTCGGATGGCCCCCGGGATCGAGACGCTTTCGATCGTCGAGCAGCAATCCGGCCCGCCCGGTCGCGAGATCGACATTCGCGCCATCGGGACGGACCTCGATGCACTCAAGGCGGCATCGCTTGACGTGCGTGAGCTGCTCGGGCGCTTCCCCGGTGTCAGCGACCTGTCGGATGACATGCCGCTCGGCAAGGAGGAAACGATCCTCGAGCTGAACGCACGCGGCCGAGCGCTCGGCTTCACCATCGAGGGCGTGGCCCGGCAGGTTCGCGGCGCCTTCGAGGGCGCGATCGCCAAGCGATTCGGCAGGGGCGATGAGGAAGTCACGGTCAGGGTAATGCTCGCCAAGAGCGGGCTCGATTCGAGCCAATTGCGCAACCTCTATGTGCTGAGCCCCGAAGGCCTTGAAGTTCCGCTCGCCGAGATCGTCACCATGCGCGAGGGCGTCGGCTTCTCGCGCATCAATCGCGAGGGCGGCAAGCGCCAGATTGCGATCACCGGCGAGGTCGACGAGACCGTCACCACCAACAACAAGATCCTGGAGGCGGCGCGGGAGGCGGGCCTCGCCGAGATCGGCAAGCGCCATGGCGTGCAATTCGCCTTCAAGGGCAAGGCCGAGGAACAGGCCAACACGATCGGCGACATGCAGACCGGCACGATGGTGGCGCTGGTCGCGATCTACATCATTCTCGCCTGGGTGTTCCGGAGCTACTGGACACCGATCGGCATCATGGCGGTCATCCCCTTCGGTCTGGTCGGCGCGCTGCTCGGCCACTATCTGCTCGGCTTCGACCTGACCGTGCTCTCGATGGTCGCGCTGCTCGGGCTCTCCGGCATCGTCGTCAACGATTCGATCGTGCTGGTCGAAGCCTATCAGGAGCGGCGCGCGGCCGGTGAATCGGTCTACGACGCGCTGGTGAATGCGTCGTGCGATCGCCTGCGGGCGGTTCTCCTGACTTCGGTGACGACCATCTTCGGCATCGTCACACTTCTGTTCGAGACTGACCTACAGGCCCAGTTCCTGAAGCCGATGGCGGTGACCATCGTGTTCGGCCTGATGGCCACAACCATCATCGTGCTCGTGCTGGTGCCGGTCGTGCTGATGATCGCGAACGACCTCGCACGCCTCTTCGGGCGCGAACGCCCGCTGCCGGCGCGCGAGACGAGGGCGCTACAACCCGGCGAGTAGGGATTCGCTTAGTCTAGCCCTCGGCTCGTCGGATTGCCGATCATGTTAAGGAACTCGCGGCGCGTCTTGGGGTCGGAGCGGAAGGTGCCGAGCATCCGACTTGTCACCATCAGCACACCCTGTTTGTGAATGCCACGGGTCGACATGCAGTGGTGCACGCCCTCGACCACGACGCCCACGCCGCGTGGCTGAATCACCGTATTCAGCGTGTCGGCGATCTGCGTCGTCATCTTCTCTTGAATCTGAAGGCGACGGGCATAGACCTCGACGATGCGCGCGAGCTTCGAGATGCCAACCACGCGACGGTCCGGCAGATAGCCGATATGGACCCGGCCGACGATTGGCGCCATGTGGTGCTCGCAATGCGAGTTGAATGAGACGCTCTTGAGCACGACCATCTCGTCATAGCCGTCGGTCTCTTCGAACGTCTTGGCCAGAATCTGGTAGGGGTCCTGGCCGTAGCCGCCGAAATACTCGTCGAACGCCTTGACGACGCGCTTGGGCGTTTCAAGCAGGCCTTCGCGATCAGGGTTTTCGCCCGCATAGCCGAGGAGGACGCGGACCGCGGCCTCGGCTTCCTCGCGCGATACGGCGCTGGGCGCACGCGCTTCGCTCTTTGCGGCGCTCTTTGATGACGACACCTTAGCCCTTAGCGCGGCCGAGCGCGTGGTCTTGGTCAAACGACGATCTCCTCTTGAGCGAACCGGTGGGCGCGACGCGGCGGCCGATCAGTTCAGGTGACGGGGCTGGTTGGGGTAATCCAGCGAAAAGGCGGGGATATCGATCAGAAAACGCTCGCCATTGGCATCCACCATCTCGTAGGTGCCCACCATGATGCCGGATGGCGTATTGAGCGGGCAGCCGCTCGTATACTCGAACACCTGGCCCGGGGCCAGCACGGGCTGCTCGCCCACGACGCCAGGGCCCCTGACCTCCTGCAGGCGGCCATGGCCATCGGTGATGCGCCAATGGCGATTCAACAGCTTCACCACGCGCTCACCCCGATTGTGGATGCGCACGTGGTAGCCGAAGACGAAGTGATTGTCCTCCGGGGTCGACTGATCTTCGACGAAGAACGGACGGACCGTCACCTCGATCGCCTGAGTCATCTTCTGATACATGTTGCGGCGCTCCCGGCGCTGCCTCCTGCCCTGCATGCTCCGCTGAAGGGTTAATATCGGCAGCGCGGCCGGATTTGTCCAGAACACCGGCGCTTTCCGCCCCTCAGACCTTCAGGGCTTGAGCCAGGTCGTCGCTCAAATCTTCGACATCTTCGAGCCCGATCGAGAGCCTGACCATGCCGTTCGTGATGCCAAGCTCGGCCCGCTCGGCATCGCTCAGCCGCTGGTGGGTCGTGGTCGCGGGATGGGTGGCGAGGCTCTTGGCATCGCCCAGATTGTTCGAGATGTCGAACAGGCGCAGTCGGTTGAGGAAGCGAAACACCGCGGGCTTGCCGCCGGACAGATCGAGCGTGATGACAGAGCCGCCCGCGCTCATCTGACGCCGCGCCAAGGCGTACTGGGGATGGCTCTCCAAATGTGGATAGAGCACGCGTCCGATGCCGGGTCGGTCGCTCAGCCGCGCGGCGATCGTGCGCGCGTTGCCACACATCTGATTGACGCGGAGACTCAAGGTCTCAAGCGCCTTCAAGAGCACCCAACCGTTGAACGGGCTCATGCTCGGGCCGGTATTGCGCAATAGCGGCGTCAGTTCTTCGGTGACGTACTTCTTCGAGCCGAGGATCGCGCCGCCGAGGCATCGGCCCTGGCCGTCGATGTGCTTGGTCGCGGAATAGACCACGATATCCGCGCCGAGCGCGAGCGGGCGTTGCAAGAGCGGCGAGGCGAAGACATTGTCGACCACGACCCGCGCGCCGACCTTGTGGGCCAGTGTCGTCACCGCCTCGAGATCGATGATGTCGAGTGTCGGATTGGATGGCGTTTCGAGGAACACGGCGCGCGTATTGGGGCGAAGCTCGCGCTCCCACGCCTTGAGATCGGTGCCATCGATCAGGGTTGACTGCACGCCGAAGCGCGGCAGCAGCACGGTGAGCACATAGTTGCACGAGCCGAAGAGCGCACGTGAGGCGAGCACATGATCCCCCGCCTTGACCAGCGAGAGCATCGCGGCCGTCACCGCCGCCATGCCGCTCGCCGTGCCGCGACAGGCCTCGGCGCCCTCGATCAGCGCCAGGCGCTCCTCGAACATGGCGACGGTGGGATTGCCGAAGCGCGAATAGACGAACCCCTCGGCCTCGCCCTTGAAGCGGGCCTCGGCGGTCTCGGCGTCGTCATAGACATAACCCGAGGTGATGAACATCGCCTCGCTGGTTTCCCCGAAGCCGCTGCGACGGGTGGCGCCGCGCACCAGCTTCGTTGCCGGCCGCCAGGCCGCGGTGTCGGGGATTCTTTTCGACATGACACGCACTCCCTCAAACGCAAAAGCCCCGGCCGCAACGGGCCGGGGCTTTTGACCTCCGGCCTTTTAGCGTTTTTTTACGTGGTCGCAAGCCGGCCGGCTCAAATCCCACGACGTGAGCGGGTTGTAGCCGCCCAGGCCAAAACCGTCAACCGGGATTGAGTCCTTCAGGTGCTACAGGAGCCGCCGCCGAGCACGCAGAAACGGGCGCAGTGGGGGTGATTGAGGTGAACCGCCCCGCGTGCCTCCGCCAGCGTAGATCCCATTGCGAAGGGCGCATCGTAGGGCAAGAGGGTACACGGCATGACGGTGGTATTCGTGTCGCCTTTTCGCTTCACCACCATGCGCGAGGTGGCGCACATCATAGCGTCAGGTCGCTTGTCCAGAATGCCCCAGCAGGCCGTGGTGATCTCGGGCACGTCGAGGGTCGCATTCATCTCGGGAAAGAGCACGAGCGCGCCCGGATCGTAAGCGTCGAGCGCAACCCCAAGCGAGGCGAACAGGTGCGCATAGCCAGCACGCAGATTTGCCTCGCTCTCGCTCCAGCAGGTTCGGCCCGCGACGCGGAGCGCAAAGCCGTTGCCAGCCAGCCAGACGAGGCCCTCGATCGTCGGTCGCCACGATTTCGGGCCGCGCTCCGCGGCGTGCAGCGCCTCGCCATAGTGATCGAGCGAGACACGCAGCACGAGCTGCTGGTCAAAGCGCTCCTTCAGCGCCAGCAGGGCCGCCTTGTGTCGCATCATCGGGCGCATCGCGTTGGTCAGCACGAGCACGCGATGGCCGCGCTCGAGCGAGCGCTCGATGAGCGCGACGATCGAGGGGTTCATGAACGGCTCACCGCCTGTGAAGCCGATCTCGGCGTCGCCCTCGCCCGCGCGCGCCAACTCGTCGAGATAGGGCTCAAGGTCCGCCGGCTCGAGATAGGCGAGCCGGTCATTGCGTGGGCTGGACTCAATATAGCAATTGGCGCAGGTCAGATTGCACAGCGTGCCGGTGTTGAACCAAAGCGTCTCGATCCGCGCCAGATCGACCGACGCTCGGGCCTGGCCATCGCGCGTGACGAGGGGATCGCGGAACTTCGTCGGGTCGAGCGCCTTGACCACCCGCGCCGTGGGCTCCAATCCCTGCATGGCCTCCCGGCTCCCAGCCGACTGATCTGCACCCTAAGCCGGTTTGCACGGCCGGATCAATCGGCGCTTGCCCGACGATGGGACTTATGTGGCGGCAATGGCTCACGATTTTGCGTCGCCGCAGGGTGGGTGCGGGTACGGCCGTGGATTGCTCTAACGGGTGCGAACATTGACAGAGCGGGAGGCCGACCTAGAATCCTTCGCTGTATGTGCCACAGGTCGTAGCGCCGTCGGCCGATGACGTTGCGACGAGTCTTGACCCGCCGACGTTCAACTGCGCGGGCCGGACCATGGGAACCCACTAACCAGTTAGGTGGATTGTGCTGCGGGCGATCGTGTCGTTCGTGGTTGTCGGAGTCTTCGGCGCCCTGTTTGCCGGCGCCTATTGGATTTTTTTGGCCGAGGCCAAGCCCGCCGGCGGCGGCTTTGGCATGCCCGGTGGCTTCGCGGTGCCGGTCGAGATCGCCGAAGTCACAGCGAGCACAAGCAAAAAGAGCGTGGTCGCGATCGGAACGCTGGCCTCGAGCGAGTCCGTGGTCGTGCGCAGCGAGGTAGCCGGGCGAATCGCCTCGCTCGACATTCCCGAGGGCCAGCCGGTCAAGGAAGGCGCGGTCCTGGTCAAGCTTGACCCCTCGGTCGAGCTCGCGGCGCTGCGCCAGGCCAAGGCGTCACTCGACCTCGCCCGCGCCAATTTCAAGCGCGCGGATGAGCTGATGAAGCGGGGCTCAGGCACGGCACGCTCGCTCGACGAGGCCAGGGCTGGGCTGAAAGCGGGCGAAGCCACGGTCGCTCTGATGGAGGCGCAGCTTGAGCGCATGACCGTGATTGCGCCCTTCGCCGGCGTGCTCGGGCTGAAGCGGGTAGCGCTCGGCGACTATCTCGCGCCGGGCGCGGAGATCATCAATATCGAGAAGATCGATCCCTTGCGGGTCGAGTTCCGCGTGCCCGAGGTGTTTCTGCCGATGGTCAAGACCGGCAGCAACGTCATCTTGGCGGTCGACGCCTACCCAGGCCGCGAGTTCCAGGGCCAGGTCTACGCCATCGATCCGAAGATCGATGAGGCCGGCCGCTCGATCGTAATTCGCGCCAGCGTGCCCAACCAATCGGGCGAGCTGAAGCCCGGCCTGTTCGCGCGCGTCACGCTCGATCTCGTGGTCAAGGAGGGCGCGCTCTTCGTGCCTGAGGAATCGATCGTGCCGATCGGCAATGACCGCTTCGTCTACAAGGTGGTCGACTTCAAGGACCCGAATGACGGCAAGGAGGGCAAGAAGGTCGCCTTCACGCCGGTCAAGATCGGCCAGCGCACGCGCGGCCAGGTCGAGATCGCCGAAGGCCTGGTGCCGAAGGACGTCGTGGTCACCGCGGGCGTGCTCAAGATCTATGACGGCGCGGCAGTGATGCCGATTCCGGCGCCACCGCCCGATGGCCCGGCGCCCGCGCAGCCCGCCCCCGAGCAGAAGCCGGCCGAGAAGGCCGGCGGCTGACGCGCCATGCGTTTGCCCGAAATCTCCATTCGCCGGCCGGTCTTCGCGACCGTGCTCAGCCTCGTGATCACGCTCGTCGGGCTGATCGCCTATGAGAAGCTGAGCGTGCGCGAATATCCCAACATCGACGAACCGGTGGTCTCGGTCGAAACCGGATTCCCCGGCGCCAGCGCCGAGATCATCGAAAGCCAGGTCACCCAGCCGCTCGAGGATTCGCTCGCCGGCATTGAAGGCATCGACATCATCACCTCGGTCAGCCGGCCCGAGCGCAGCCAGATTTCCGTGCGCTTCCGCCTTAGCCGTGATGCGGATTCGGCCGCCGCCGATGTGCGTGACCGGGTCGGGCGGGTGCGTCAATTGCTGCCCGATGACGTCGATGAACCGGTGATCGCCAAGGTCGAGGCCGACGCCCAACCGATCATCTGGCTCGCCTTCGCGTCCGCCCGCCACTCGCCGCTCGAGGTGACCGATTACGCCGATCGCTATGTCAAGGATCGGCTGCAGAACCTGCCGGGCGTCTCGGGCGTGCGCATTTTCGGCGAGCGGCGCTTCGCCATGCGCATCTGGCTCGACCGCGCACGCCTCGCCGCCTATGGCCTCTCGCCGCAGGACGTCGAGACGGCGCTGCGGCGCCAGAACGTCGAGATTCCCTCCGGTCGCATCGAGAGTGTGAACCGCGAGTTCACGGTCCTGACCGAGACCGACCTGCGCACACCCGAGCAGTTCAACAATGTCGTCGTGCGCGAGACCGGTGGTTATCTCGTGCGTCTCGGCGACGTCGGCAAGGCAGAGATCGATGCGCTCAACGAGCGCGTGATCGCACGCTACAAGGGCGAGAGCGCGGTCGCGCTCGGCGTGATCAAGCAATCGACCGCCAACCCGCTCGAGGTCTCGCGCGCGGTGCGCGAGGTGGTGCCCGAGATCACCGCCAGCGCGCCCGAGGGCATGAAGGTCGAGGTCGCCTACGACTCCTCGGTTTTCATCGAGCGCTCGATCGAGAACGTGTTCTCGACCATCGGCGAAGCGGTCGCCCTCGTGGTCGCCGTGATCTTCGTGTTCCTGCGCTCCTGGCGTGCGACGCTCGTGCCGCTGGTCACGATTCCGGTTTCGCTGATCGGCAGCTTCGCGCTGATGTATCTCTTCGGCTTCTCGATCAACACGCTGACGCTCCTGGCCATCGTGCTCGCGATCGGCCTCGTGGTCGATGACGCCATCGTCATGCTCGAGAACATCAGCCGCTATGTCGAGCAGGGCATGAAGCCGATCGAGGCGGCGTTCAAGGGTGCGCGCGAGATCTCGTTCGCGGTCGTGGCGATGACGATCACGCTCGCGGCGGTCTATGCCCCGGTCGCCTTCCAATCCGGCCGCACGGGGCGGCTGTTCACCGAGTTTGCCTTGACGCTCGCGGGCGCGGTTCTGGTCTCGGGCTTCGTTGCGCTCACGCTCTCGCCGATGATGAGCTCGCGCATCTTGAAGGCGCACCACAAGCCGGGTTGGCTCTATCGCTCGACCGAGGCGGGCTTCGAGTGGCTGAAGGAGCGCTATCGCGGCGTGCTGAGCTTCTCGCTCCGCATTCGCACCGCCGTCGTGCTCTCGATGCTCTGTGTCGCCGGCATCGCTTGGGTGATGTTCCAGGTGATCCCCTCCGAGCTGGCACCCACGGAAGACCGCGGCACCGTGGTCGGCATCGGCATCGCGCCCGAGGGCTCGACGCCGGGCTACACCTTCAAGCACGCCAAGGTGCTGGAAGACATCAACCGCACCGTGCCCGAGGTCGAGAAATTCTTCCTGGTGATCGGATTCCCGGTCGTGACCCAGGCGATCACCTTTGTGCGCCTGAAGGATTGGGCCGATCGCACCGTTTCGCAGCAGGAGATCGTCGCCAAGGTGGGCGGCCCCTATTTCGGCATCCCGGGCATTCTCGCCTTCCCGGTCAACCCGCCCTCGCTCGGCCAGAGCCCGATCGAGAAGCCAGTGCAGTTCGTGCTGCAGACTTCGGCGCCCTATTCGGAGCTCGATGCCGCGGTCAACCAGCTCATGGCCGCGGCGCGGCAAAACCCTGGCCTCGTCTCACTCGATTCCGATCTCAAGCTTAACAAGCCGGAGCTGAAGATCTCGATCAATCGCGAGAAGGCGGCCGCGCTCGGCATCGAGGTGGATACGATCGGCCGGACGATCGAGACCATGCTGGGCGGCCGGCAGGTAACGCGCTTCAAGCAGAACGGCAAGCAATATGACGTCGTGGTGCAGGTCGCGGATGTCGATCGCTCGGACCCCGAGGACATCACCCAGATCTTCGTGCGCGCGGCCTCGGGCCAGATGGTGCCGCTGTCGAACCTCGTCACCGTGTTCGAGACGGTGACGCCGAAGGAGCTGAACCACTTCAACAAACTGCGCTCGGCGACGATCTCGGCCACGCTCGCGCCCGGCTACGCGCTCGGCGATGCCCTGGCCTTCTTGCAAGCCGAAGCAAAGAAGCTGCCGCCGACCATCATCACCGATCTCTCGGGCCAGAGCCGCGAGTTCAAGACCTCTTCGGGCGGGCTCTACCTCACCTTCCTGCTGGCGCTCGTCTTCATCTATCTCGTGCTCGCCGCGCAGTTCGAGAGCTTCATCGACCCGCTCGTCATCATGGTGACGGTGCCGCTCTCCATGACCGGCGCGCTGCTCGCGCTCAAGCTCACCGGCGGCACCATGAATGTCTATAGCCAGATCGGCCTGATCACCTTGGTCGGGCTGATCACCAAGCACGGCATTCTGATCGTGGAATTTGCCAACCAGCTTCAGGGCCGCGGGCTCTCGAAGCGCGAGGCGGTGATCGAGGCCGCTGTGCAGCGGCTGCGTCCGATTTTGATGACGACGGGTGCGATGGTCTTGGGCTCGGTGCCGCTCGCGGTGGCGACCGGCGCCGGCGCCGAGAGCCGTCAGGATATCGGCTGGGTGATCGTCGGCGGGCTGACGCTCGGCACGCTGTTCACGCTATTCGTGGTGCCGGTGGTCTATTCTTTGATTGCCCGCCGCCGGAAGCCGCTCGCGGTGGCTCCGCGTGAGGAGGAGCCTCAGGCCGAGCGCATCGAGCCGATGCTCGTGCCCGAGCCCGCACTCATCGGCACAGGGCGCAAGGCCGCGGAGTAGCGGCCTATCCAGGTCGAGCCTTGCCGTCTGCTCTGCGCTGTATCAGCATGACGCGGTCCATCGGGCCCTTTCGGGCCGAGAGGAGCGGATGCCATGTCGTTGAGCGATGCGCAATTCGCCCAGTTCGAGCGCGAGGGCTATTTGTTCCTGCCCGGCTGCTTCTCACTCGAAGAAGCGGCGCTGCTCAATCGAGAAGCCCACAAGGTCTTTGCCATGCAGCGCGACGAGGTGTGGCGCGAGACGAGCGGCGTCGCGCGCACGGCGTTCGCGGCTCACACCTACAACGAGGCGCATCGCCGTTTGGGCCGTCATCCGCGCCTGATCGGGCCGGTGGAGCGGATCCTCGGCGGGCGCGTCTACATGCATCAGTACAAGATCAACGCCAAGGCGGCGTTCGACGGCGAGGTCTGGCAGTGGCATCAGGACTACGGCACCTGGAAGGCCGATGACGACATGCCGGCGCCGCGCGCCATGAACATCGCAGTGTTCCTCGATGAGGTGACGCCGGCGAACGGCCCCCTGCTGTTCATTCCACGCAGTCACACATTGGGCGCGCTCGAGGCCGGGCACGATCTCGCGACCACGAGCTACCCGCTCTGGACGCTTGATCGCGCGACGGTCACGCGCCTCGCCAAGGCGGGCGGCTGCGTCGCGCCCATTGGGCCCCCCGGCTCGGTTCTGTTGTTTCACTCGTGCCTGGTGCACGCGAGCCCGCCCAATATCAGCCCGTTCGACCGCACGATCGTCTATCTCTCGCTCTGCGAGGTGTCGAACCATATCCGCCGGTTCAAGCGCAAGGAATGGATCGCGCATCGCGATTTCACGCCGATCGATGCGCTGGGCGATGATTGCCTGACCGAGCTGATCCGAGACCAGGCGGCCGCCGCGGCTGAATAGTAAGCCAACCGACATCTATCATGAGCGTGTCACGGTGACCGAACAGAAGAGAATACGGAGAATATCGGACGCAGTACGGGCAAAATTGCTGCTCGAAGCAGGCTACCAATGCTCCAACCTG
>Ga0194132_10004030_pt1 | contig 25427 bp, 14 predicted proteins | sample TA2KigOf80mmetaG_FD_148612 | JGI IMG/M metagenome (GOLD analysis project Ga0194132, IMG submission 148612) | Freshwater microbial communities from Lake Tanganyika, Tanzania - TA2015054 Kigoma Offshore 80m | ecosystem: Environmental > Aquatic > Freshwater > Lake | place: Tanzania: Lake... | reverse complement strand
TTCGGTCATCTACGACGTCGACGGCCAGAAGATGTACCTGTTCGACTCGAAGAAGAAGGAGGCCGACGTGTGGGACATGGCCGCCGTCGCGGTCGAGGTGAACAAGGCGGTCGATACGAGCGCGATGACGGCGTCCATCACGCCCAACGGACAGACGCGCACAATCGCCGGCCAGACCGCCGAGGGCTACGACATCACCGTCACCGTGCCCGCCGGGGCCGAGGCGCCGATCAAGTTGACGATGAACCTGGCGGGGAAGACGTGGATGGTGAGAGACGCACCAGGTTCCGCGGACTACGCCGCGTTCTATCTGGCGGCCAGCGAGCGTGGATGGATCTTCAGCGATCCGCGGGCGGCCAAGGGCTCGCCGGGCCAGGCGAGAGCGATGGCCGAGATGTACGAACAGTTCGCGCGCGCAGGTGGATTGCCGTACGCCTCGGACATGGAGATCAGGCCAACAGGAGAAGGTCCGGTAGCCGGCCTGATGGCGAGGATGGGCAACATCACGGCGACCAGCACCACCGAGTCGGTCGACACCGCGACGCTCGATCCCGCGCTCTTCGCGCCACCGGCCGGCTACAAGTTGAACGCGCGGAAGTAGCAGAAGGACGCGCGCCGCTCACTGTAGGTCGATTCGGGCGTGTGCCGGGAACGAGGCCGGAATCGAATTCTCGGCACGCGGCAGGCCGGCGCACGGCTCGGTCGAGGCCGACCGGTTGGCGTAGACGCAGGCCTTACTAACGGTTTGACGCCTCGGCTCCCTTGAGTCATATTACTTTCATGGCACTTGCGAGAATGAAGGCGACCACGATTGCTCTCGACCCCGAGGACGACCGGCTCCTCTCGCGCGCCGCGCGCGAGCGTGGCGTCTCGCGCGCGGAGTTCGTTCGACAGCACCTCTCGTTGGTGCTCGAACAGTACCGGCGGCATCCCAGGCCGCGAAGCGCTGCCATCGTCCGAACCCTGAAGGATCGCGGCGACGAGCACGAGCTGTTCCGTGCCGGCCGGTAGCGCGGCGGCGCTCATCTGCGACACCGGGGCGCTCATCGAGTACCTCGTCGAGTCCGCGCCCGACCACCAGTTGTTCCGCGGCGCCATCGACCGGGCTCGCACGCGCTACGTCCCCGGTCTCGTGCTCGCGGAAGTCGACTACTTCTTGCGGCACGAGCGTCCCGCGATGCATGCGTTCATGCGGGATCTCGCCACAGGTGCCTTCACGTACGCGCCACCGACGGCTGGTCAGCTCGCACGCGCGATGGAGGTGGACCGGCGCTTCGCGGATCTTGGCCTGGGCCTCGTCGATGCCTCCGTCGTCGCCCTGGCGGAATCGGTCGACGTCCGCCGGCTCGCGACCCGCGACGTGCGTCACTTCACCGCCGTTCGACTCTCGGGTGGCCGTGGCTTCGAGCTGGTGGTGCATCCGACCGATCCCGACAGAACAGCGACAAGTTCACCGCCGTGTTCACCAGGACGTGCGAATACATCCCGGCGCCGTTCCGGATCGCTCCGGCCGTGACGGTCCCCGTCGGGGGATACGACTGCCGGATCGGACGGCCGCCTGCGAGTTCGGGCAGCAGCGCCCCGCCGCCTGATGATCCGGCCGCGGGCTGGAAGGGGCGCGGGACCCTGCTGTCGTAGCGGCCGGCTTCAGCCGGCCGGAGCGCGGACCACTGGACCCTGTCCCGGTCACAGGACCGGGACAGGGCCATCGACATCAGTCGTAGAACACGGAACCGACGCCGAAGACGTCGTGGTCGCGCCGTCCAGCAGCCGGGTGGGTGCGTCCTTCAGCGCCATGTAGAGCGACGGCTCGGCGCCGAACGGCCGCCGCGAGGGAGGCGGCGGCCGGCAGCAGCCCCGGGCGCGTCAACGCAGCTTCTCCATCACGTCTCCGAACAGCTCCTCGTTGGGGGGAATCGTCTTCGCGACCGGCAGCGGCTTCGACACGCGCGTGACGTTGATCAGATCGCGCCAGGTGATGTTGTTGGTCGTGGAGTTGCGTCCCCACGAGCCGCAGCCGAGCGAGAAGGTCTGGTACATCCCGTTCCAGAGGGCGCCGCTGTTCGAGAGCGACTGCGGCTGGTTGACCATCACGCGCGACGTCCGGGTGCCGAGCGCGAAGGCCAGGATGTGCTCGTCGCTCGTCGTGTAGAGCCCGCAGGAGTGCCCGAGGCCCTGGTACTGCTGAATGCGGTTCGTCAGGTCGATCGCCTGCTGCAGCGTGTCCACGGTGTAGAACGCCATCACGATCGACAGCTTCTCGCCCGAGAGCGGGTGGTCGGGGCCGACGCCGTCCTGCGGCACGACGATGAACGTCGTGCCGGCGGGGACGTCGATCCGGGCGGCCTGCGCGATCGGCAGCGCCGGCCGGCAGATCAGGTCGCGGTTGAGGGCGCCGTCCTGCCAGAGGACGGCCGCGATGCGGGCCGCCTCGTCGGGCGACGCCACCCAGCCGCCCTGCTTGCGGAGCTCGTCGAGCAGCGGCTCGCGGATGCCGCGGAACGCGATCACGGCGTTGTCCGACGAGCACGACGTCGCTTCGTCGAAGGTCTTCGAGATCCGGATCTTCTCGGCGGCGTCCGCCAGGTTCGCCGTGTCGTCCACCGTGATGACGGCGTTGCCCACCCCCACCCCCAGCGCGGGTGTGCCGCTCGAGTAGGCCGCCCGCACCATCGGCGCGCCGCCGGTGGCCAGGATGCGGTCGCACTGGCGCATCAGCTCCGTCGTGAGTTCGAGCGTGGGTTCCTCGATGGCGATGACGAGGTCGGCCGGGGCGCCCATCTTCTCGATCGCCGCCCGCATCAGGTCGCAGACCACCTTGTTGGTGCCCTTGGCCCGGGGATGGGGCGCCACGATGATGGCGTTACGGCCCTTGACCGCGTTGATCGCCTTGACGACCGGCGTGGCCTCGGGATGCGTGGAGGTGGACAGGGCGCCGATGACCCCGACGGGCTTGGCGATCTCGATGATCTGCCGCGCCTCGTCCACGTGGATCACGCCCACCGATCGGTCGTGGATGATGTCGGCGAGCGCGGCGCGCGTCTTGTTCGCCATCTTCGCGAGCTTGCTCTCGTAGTTGCCGAGCCGGGTCTCGTCCACGGCCAGCCGCGCAATCCGCCCCGCGACGCCGGGCTGGCAGACGGCCCAGACCATGGCCCGGATCAGGTCGTCGACCTGGCGCTGGTCGAAGGACTCGATCGCGGTCTGCGCCCTCCGGGCACGGGCGATGAGCCCCTGGATCTCGATGGCGGCCCCGGTGGCCGGCGCGTCAGTCAGAGCTGCCACGGGTGTCTCCTCAGTGAAGGCGAGTGTCAGCCGCGCATTGTACCGCCCGGACCGGATCGCCCCGCGGGGACGGCTTGCCGGATCCGCGGCCCGTGGCGCGGTGCGGGCGGGGGAACAACGGACGAAAGACGGGGACGAACGGCTCGTCCCATTTCCCGACCATTGGCGTCCGGAAAGGGTTGAAACACGGCACTATTTCTGCGAAGGTTCGTCGTATGACACTCCACAGAAAAGGCGTGCGGATCGTGCTGGGTGCCGCGTGTGCGCTGGCGTCGCTCGGGGCCGTGTCGAGCGCCCAGCAGACCGGCATTACCCGGACCATTCTGCAGCAGGCCGATCTGGCCGCGCCGGGCCGTGAAGTGGTCGTGGCGCGCGTCGGATTCGAGCCTGGGGCGGAGATCGCGAAGCACACGCATCCGGGCGAGGAGATCGGGTACGTCCTCGAAGGGACCCTGGTGCTCGAAATCGCCGGCCGTGCGCCGGTCACGTTGAAAGCCGGAGAACCCTTCCTGGTGCCGGCCGGCGCGGTGCACGGTGGCCGCAACGCCGGCACGGGTGGCGCGCAGGTCCTGGCCACGTACGTCGTGGAGAAAGGCAAGACCCTGAGCGTACCCGCTCAGTAGCGGTCCATGCGCTCGCGTGAGCTCGGGAGGACCCAGTGCGCAGTTGCGTGAACGTGCTTCTGGGTGCCGGCGTCCTGCTGACGGTGGCCGCCCGCCCCGCCGATGTGGCGGCCCAGTCGGCCTCGGGTCTGTCCGCACCGGACGTGCAGGCCACGCTGGACCGCTACTGCGTCACCTGTCACAGCGCGCGCCTGAAGACGGGCGGCCTGGTGCTCCAGGGCCTGGACGTGTCCCAGCTCGGTGAGCGGGCCGACGTGTGGGAAAGCGTGGTCCGGAAGCTGCGGGGAAGCCTGATGCCCCCGGCCGGCGCCCCCCGGCCCGAGCCGGCGGTCTACAGCGGCCTGCGGACGTGGCTCGAGCGAGGGCTGGATCGCGCCGCTGCGGAGGCGCCGAATCCGGGCCGTACCGAATCGCTCCACCGCATGAATCGCGCGGAGTACCGGAACGCGATCCGGGACCTGCTCGAGTTCGACGTCGACGTCACCGAGATGCTTCCGGTGGACGACGCCAGCTACGGGTTTGACAACGTGGCGGCCAATCAGCGGATGAACGCCACGCTGATGGAGCGCTATCTGGCGGCGGCGCAGCAGATCAGCCGGGTGGCGGTCGGCACGCCCGCGCCGTTCCCGGACCAGCAGACGTTCCGCGTGCCGCTGGAAGCGCGGCAGGATCACCATCTCGACGGCCTGCCGTTCGGCACGCGTGGAGGCATGGCGGTCACCTACAACTTCCCGACCGACGGCGAGTACAGCATCCGCCTGCGTCTGGCCCGTGCGAGCAACTCGTCGGAGGACGTGCCGCGCTATGACGTGCAGCAGGACCTCGAGCTCAGCCTCGACGGAGCGCCGATCAGAGTGTTCAGCGTGGAGGCCGGTAACGGCGCGCAGGACACGGTGGACCGCCGGCTGCTGGACGCGGACTGGGTGATTCGCGTACCGGTCCGCGCGGGCCCCCGCGAGATCACGGCGACCTTCCTGAACCGCGCGCCGGCGCTGCTGGAGATTCCGGTTCGCCCGTACCTGCGGCCGTATCCCGACGGCGGCGGCGCCTACAGCACGCGCCGCGCCGCGTATCTGGACAGCATCGTCGTCAGCGGGCCGTTCACGCAGTCGGGCGTGAGCGACACGCCGAGCCGGGAGCGGATCTTTGTGTGCCAGCCGGCCACGCAGGCCGAGGAAGCGACCTGCGCGACGACGATCCTGTCCACGCTGGCGAGGCGGGCGTACCGCCGGCCGGTGACCCAGGCGGAAGTGGCCGACCTGATGGGGTTCTTCGAGAGGGGCCGCGAGGAGCGCGGCTTCGAGGGTGGCATCGAGCGGGCGCTCCAGGCGCTGCTGGTGAGTCCGAAGTTCCTGTTCCGCATCCAGCAGGAGCCCGCCGATGTGGCACCCGGCGGCGTGTACCGGATCGCCGACCTGAACCTGGCCTCGCGGCTGTCGTTCTTCCTGTGGAGCAGCATTCCGGACGAGCCGCTGCTGGCCGCGGCGGAAGCCGGCACGCTCTCGCAGCCGGCCGTGCTCGAAGCGCAGACGCGGCGCATGCTCGCGGACCCGCGCGCCGAGGCCCTGGTCGAGAACTTCGCCGGCCAGTGGCTCTTCCTGCGCAATATCGCCAAGGTGGATCCGAATCGCGACGTGGATCCGGACTTCGACGACGACCTGCGCCACGCCTTCCGCCGCGAGACGGAACTGTTCTTCCAGAGCATCGTGCGGGAGGACCGCAGCGTGCTCGGCCTGCTGACGGCCGACCACACGTATGTCAACGAGCGGCTGGCTCGCCACTACGATCTGCCGAACGTCACCGGTGACCACTTCCGCCGTGTCATTGTCGAGGATCCGAATCGCCGCGGCCTGCTCGGCAAGGGCAGCGTGCTGGCGGTGACCTCCTACGCGCACCGCACCTCACCGGTCGTGCGCGGCAAGTGGATCCTGGAGAACCTCCTCGGGACGCCGCCGCCGGCGCCCCCGGCGAACGTGCCGCCCCTCGAAGAAGCGACGCAGCCGGGCACGGTGCTGCCGATGCGCGAGCGGATGGCGAAGCACCGGGCGAATCCGGTGTGCGCGAGCTGCCACTCGATGATGGACCCGCTCGGCTTCGCCCTCGAGAACTTCGACCTGGTGGGCCGCTGGCGCGTGCGTGACGAGTCGTTCGAGCCGATCGACGCGTCGGGCAGCCTGCCGGATGGCACGAAGTTCGACGGGGTCGCCGGGCTCCGCGACGCGCTCGTGGCGCAGCCGGATCGCTTCGTCACGACGCTGGCGACCAAGCTCCTGACGTACGCACTCGGCCGGGGGATCGAGGCGCACGACGAGCCGGCCGTGCGCCGCATCGTCCGTGACGCGGCGCCCGAGTACCGTTTCTCGTCGATCGTCCTGGGTGTGGTGAACAGCCTTCCGTTTCAGATGAGGCGCGCGGAAGGCAGCCGTGAACAGTTGGCGCAGCGCCAGTAACGGCCGCGCCGGTAATCGAACGCGAGGACAGCCATGATCGTGACCCGCAAGGCGTTGTCGAGACGAACCGTGCTCCGGGGGGTCGGAGCGGCGGTAGCCCTGCCGTTGCTGGACGCCATGGTGCCGGCCCTGTCACCGGTGGCCCGGACGGCTGCCAGACCGGTGAAGCGCCTGGGCTTCATCTACATCCCGAACGGGGTGGCGATGAACAAGGACGTCAACTACTGGACGCCGGCGCAGGATGGCACCGGCTTCGAGTTGTCCCAGATCCTGGCTCCCCTGGAGCCGTTCAGGGACCGGCTCACGGTCATCAGCGGGCTGCGGCAGCAGAACGCCGATGCGCTGGGGGACGGCAACGGCGAGCACACGCGCGCCACCGCCGCCTGGCTGACAGGCGCCCACCCGAAGAAGACCGAGGGGCCGGACATCCAGGCGGGCACGTCGGCGGACCAGATCGCGGCGGCCGCGATCGGCAAGGACGTGCCGCTGCCGTCGCTCGAGCTGGCGGCCTTCGACATCGACGGCGTCGTCGTCGGGGACTGCGACCCGGGATACAGCTGCACGTACGTCGCCACGATGTCCTGGCGGACGCCGACGACCCCGATGCCGACCATCAGCAACCCGCGGCTCGTGTTCGAGCGGCTGTTCGGCGAGGGTGGCACCGAGGCCCAGCGCCTGGACCGGCTGCAGAAGCAGCGCAGCATCCTCGACTGGGTCCGTGAAGACCTCGGCGAGCTGACGCGGACGGTGGGGGCGCGGGATCGCCAGCGGATCGAGGAGTACCTGGACGCGGTGCGCGACATCGAGCAGCGCATTCAGGCGACCGAGCGCCAGGCGAGCCAGTCCACCCTGCCCGAGGTGCTGGAGCGGCCGCTCGGCGTGCCGGAGCGCTTCGAGGATCACGTGAACCTGATGTTCGACCTCCAGTGGCTGGCGTTCCAGGCGGACCTGACCCGCGTGGTGACGTTCATGCTGGGCAAGGAGCAGAACACCAAGACGTTCCCCGAGATCGGCGTCGGCGAGCCGTGGCACCCGGTGTCGCACCACCAGGACAACCCGGTCCAGATCGCGAAGCTGGCGAAGATCAACACGTACCAGACGGGGCTCTATGCCCGGTTCCTCGGGAAGCTGGCTTCCACGCCGGACGGTGACGGAGGCACGTTGCTGGACCAGACCCTGTACCTGTACGGCGCGGGCCTCGGCAATCCGAACCTCCACCTGCATGTCGACCTGCCCCTGACGCTCGTCGGCGGGACGAGGGGCGACTTCAAGGGCGGCCAGCACGTCCGCTTCCCGGGCGAGACCCCGATGACGAACCTCCTCCTGTCGATGCTGGAGGAAGCTGGTGTGTCGGAGGAGGTGCTGGGCGACAGCACGGGCAGGCTGCCCGTCGACCTGTGAGGCGGAAGGGCCCTGTGAGGCGGGCACGAGGGGCGCGTATGGCAGTCCTTCTGCGGCGGTGGGTGGCCATGGCGGTGGCGGTGGCCTTCCTGTGTCCGGGCGGTGCGTCCGGCGCGAAGCGCGAGGCCACGCTGATCGATGCGATCCGCGACGGAGACCGGACCGCCCTGCGCGCGCTGCTGGCCACCTCCGACGTCAACGCCCCGGCCGTTGACGGCAGCACGGCGCTGCACTGGGCGGCGCGGCAGGAGGATGCGGAGGCGGTCGAGTGGCTCCTCAGCAAGGGGGCTCACGTCCAGGCCGCGAACCGCTACGGCATCACGCCCCTCTGGCTGGCGGCGCAGAACGGGAACGCGACGATCGTCCGGCAGCTCCTCGACGCCGGAGCCGACCCGAACATGGCGCTCCCCGAGGGCGACACGGTTCTGATGAACGCCGCCCGGTCGGGCAAGGCCGCCGCGGTCCGCGTGCTGCTGGCTGCGGGCGCCGCGGTCAACGCGCAGGAATCGGTCCGGGGCCAGACGGCCCTCATGTGGGCGGCGGCCGACAACCGCGCCGACGTGGTGAAGACGCTGATCGAGGCGGGCGCGGAGGTCAGCGCCCGCTCCACGGGCGAGGGGGGCTTCACGCCGCTGCTCTTCGCCGCCCGCGAGAACAGCATCGACGCGCTCCGCCTGCTCCTCGAACACGGCGCGGACGCGGACGAGGCGCTGAGCGACGGCACCGCGGCGCTTGGTCTGGCGGTGTCGAGCGCGAACTACGAGCTGGCGGCGGTGCTGCTCGATCATGGCGCCGATCCGAACAACGACGCGCCCGGCTGGACGCCGCTGCACCGGATCACGTGGCTGCGCCGGCCCTACCACGGCACCAACAACCCGTTTCCCGTGACCATGGGGGCCGTGGACAGCATCACGTTCGTGCGGCAGCTGGTGGCGCACGGCGCCAACGTCAACGCCAGGCTCAGCAAGACCCCCGATGCCAAGTACGTCGGCCGCGACGTCAACATCGACGCCGGACGGGCCCTGGTGGGCGCGACCCCCTTCTTCCTGGCGGCGCGGAACGATGACGTGCCGCTGATGAAGGAACTGCTTGCGCTCGGCGCCGACGCGTTCGCGCCGAACGACGAGGGCACGACGCCGCTCATGGCCGCGGCCGGGGTGAGCATCCGCGCCAAGGGCGAGAACCCCGGGACGGACGAGGAGGCCAGGGAGGCCGTGGCGTTCATGCTCGGGCTCGGTGGCGACCCCACGACCGTGGACGCGAACGGCAACACGGCGCTGCACGGCGCGGCCCTCCGGGGGGCGCCTGAAACCGTGCGGGTGCTGGTCGACGCCGGCGCGAAGCTCGACGTGAAGAACAACCAGGGCTGGACGCCCTGGCGGGTCGCAGCCGGCGTCGTGGTCAACATCACCGTCATGCGGAATCCGGAGACCGAAGTGGTGCTCCGCGAGCTGATGACGGCGCGGGGCATGACCATCAGCCCCGATGAGCCGGAAGTCGTGACCGGCAAGAACCCCCTGGGCGGAATGTAGCGCCGGCGCGCCACGCCGTCCTGGTTCCCGCTTCACCGCCTGATCGTGTGAGCACGGACTGTCACGGTCCGTGCTCCGCTCGCCTTCGGCCATCGGACCGGGGCTCCGCTTGCCGGAGCTGTCCGGACCGACAACGGTCCGAGTCCCCCTGCAAGCGCCCGGAAACCGGGCACGACGCCGCCGTGCCCCTTGCGGCCGATGCTCCTGCACCGGACAGCTCGCGTGTGCTCACCTGGCCGCGGATTCTTCGGCGGAAGCGCTGAGAGAACGCTGTAGACGCTAGAGCGTCGAAGCGCTACAGTGACAGGCAATTGCACGACCCGCAGAGGGGCTTCGCCCCCCTGGACTCCGGGGGGGCGAGCGCCGTTCTTTCACGGAGGGGGACATGGATCGAAAGGCGAGCGTCGTTGTCGGACTGCTGGGAAGGCGGGTCATCGCCGCGGCCGGTGTTGCGCTGTGTCTGGCGCTGCCGGCGAGCGCTGCCGCGCAGGCCGGGGCACAGATCGCCGGTGTGGTGCGGGATACGACCGGCGGCGTGCTGCCGGGCGTCACAGTAGAAGCCGCGAGCCCGGCCCTCATCGAGAGGGTCCGGAGCGTGGTGACCGATGACGTCGGTCAGTACCGGCTCCTGGATCTCCGGCCAGGGACGTACACGGTGACGTTCACGCTGCCGGGGTTCGCGACGGTCCGGCGCGAGGGCGTCGAGCTGACGACGAACTTCACGGCGACCGTCAATGCCGATCTGCAGGTCGGTGACGTCGCGGAGACGATCACCGTCTCCGGCCAGACGCCGGTGGTGGACGTCCAGAACGTCACGCAGCAGCGGACGCTGACGCGAGACGTGCTCGAGGCCGTGCCGACCGGCAAGTACTACCAGAACTACGCCGTCCTGACGCCCGGGATCATCGTCCGGGCGAACGTGACCAACAGCAACCAGGATGTCGGGGGCTCGCTTGGCAACGTCTCGGCCCAGATGGCGATCCACGGGAGCCGGACGCGGGATCAGCAGATCCTGCTGGATGGCATGAACGTGACGAGCGCGCACGTCAACAGCGTGTCGTCGTTCAACCCGCAGGACGGCAACGTCGAGGAGTTCACGATCCTGGCGGGCTCGAATCCGGCGGAAGCCGAGACCGGCGGCGTGCGCATCAACCTGGTGCCGCGCGACGGCAGCAATCAGCTCCGGGGGGCGTTCTTCGTCAACGGGATGAACCGGTCGCTCCAGGCTGACAACATGGATGACGATCTGCGGACGAGGGGACTCCGGGCGCCGAACAAGGTGAAGCTGCAGTACGACATCGCCACCACGCTCGGTGGCCCGATCGCGCCGGACAAGGTGTGGTTCTTCGGCGCGTACCGCTACTTCAAGAACGACCGCGACGTGGGCGGCGTGTTCTACAACTCGGATCCGAAGGCGCGCGTGTTCGTTCCCGATCAGTCCAAGCCGGGTGTGCAGGACACGAGCACGTGGGACGGCAACGGCCGCGTGACGTGGCAGGTGTCGCCGAGGAACAAGGTCAACGGGTTCTTCGACTACAACTACCAGTGCGACTGCCATCGCTACATCTCCGCCGCCGTGGCGCCGGAGGCGTCGATGTACCTGCAGTTCCGCAACAAGATCGCGCAGACGTCGTGGAGCAGCCCGCTGAGCAATCGCACGCTCGTCGAGGCGGGTGTCTCGCTCCTGTGGTGGGCCGATACGCGCGAGCTGCAGCCCGAAGCGACCGAGATCTCGATCACCGAGCAGTCCAACAACCTGACGTTCCGGTCGCCGACCGGCGCGACGAACCACTCCAACTGGCCTGGACACACGCTCAACTACCGCGTGTCGCTCTCGCAGGTGACCGGCAGCCACACGTTCAAGGTGGGGTTCAGCTCGCTGACCCACGACCTCAAGCAGGAGGCGAAGGGCCCGATCGGGGACGTGACGTACCGGACGCTCAACGGCGTGCCGAACCTGGTGACCTACTACGCGACGCCGTATCAGTGGAGCGGCGCGAACGACCCGAACATCGGGCTCTTCGCGCAGGACCAGTGGACGCTGAACCGCCTCACGCTGAACTACGGCCTGCGGTTCGACTGGCTGCGGAGCTCCTATGACGGGCAGGATCTGCCGGCCACGCGGTGGATGGCGGCCCGGAGCTTCCAGGGGGCGGATGTCTCGAACTGGAAGGACCTGAACCCGCGGATCAGCGCGTCGTACGACCTGTTCGGCGACGGCAAGACCGCGGTCAAGGGCAGCATCAACCGCTACGTGACTCAGCAGGGGCTGCTCGACCACATCCTGCCGGTCGAAGCCGTCAACGCGTCGAACAACGTGTCGGCGCGCGCGTGGAACGATCTCAATGGCGACTTCGTGGTGCAGGGTGACCCCTTCAGCTCCGTGGCGAACGGCGAGCTCGGACCGCAGACGAACCTCAACTTCGGGCGCACCGTCCGGACGTTCTTCAGCGATCCCGAGCTGGACAACGGCTGGCACAAGCGGCCGTACAACTGGGAGGCCTCGTTCGGCGTGCAGCACGAGCTCGTGCCGCGCGTGTCGCTGACGGCGATGTACTTCCGCCGGTGGTTCGGCAACTTCATCGTGACGCAGAACAGCGCGGTGACGGCCGCCGACTACGACTCGTATTGCATCACCGTGCCCAACGACGCGCGGCTGCCGAGCGCCGGGTCGCAGGTCTGCGGCAACTACGACATCAAGCCGACGGCTCTCGGCCGGATCCGCACGTTCCGAACGAGCGCCAACAACTTCGGCGACCAGGAGGAGACGTGGCAGGGCGTCGACCTGCTGCTGAACGCACGCCTGTTGAACGGTGCGTTCCTGCAGGGCGGCGTGAGCACCGGGAGGACCGTGGCCGACGACTGCGCGATCCGCAAGAACCATCCGAACGTCACGACGACCAACGGGTACACCCTGGCGGAGGGCCTGTACTCCGGCAATACCTGGTCCGGCGCCCCGCCGACCGACTTCTGCCGCATCGAGACGCCGTGGCTGACGACGTTCCGGCTGGTGGGGGCGTATCCGATGCCGTACGGCATCCAGCTCAGCGGGTCGCTGCAGAACAACTACGGCGCGCCGCTGTATGCGAACTACGTGGCGACGAACGCCGTGATCGCGCCGAGACTGGGGCGCAACCTGGCCGGCGCGCCGTCGGCGACGTTCAACATCGTGGAGCCGGGCTCGCTCTACTACGACCGGCTGACCCAGGTGGACGTCCGCGTGTCGAAGGAGTTCCCGATCGGGGGCACGGCGAGACTGAAGGCGATGCTCGACCTGTACAACGCGCTCAACGGCAACACGGTGATCGCGAGCAACATGACGTACGCCGGCACGGGGGCGGCGTGGAACACGCCGCAGGTGATCCTCGTCGGGCGCATCATCAAGTTCGGCGGACAGATCAGCTTCTGATCCGCCGGGAACGGGCACGGCCACACGGCTGAGCTTGTGATGTGACTGGTCTTCCGGACCGCCGCAGCGGGTGTCCCCGTTGCGGCGGCCCGGAGACCGCGCAAGTTCCTCCGGCGGCGGAGCCGGCCGCCAGCCAAGGCAGTGGGATCTCAAAATAACTCGACCATGGCGCTGAGACGGCTGGACTGGCGCCGGGGAACCGGCGCCGGGCTCGGTCCGCTGCCGGAAAGTGCTTAGGGCCCTGGCCGGAATAAGGTTGCCATCTCGGCCGACGATGCATCCCGCCTCGCGGCGTTGCTCGTCGGTCACAGGCACCCGGCCTGCTCCCTCCTCGCGCCTGGCGATCCGGGCGCCTCGCCGCCCGAGAGTCGGCAACCGTATTCCGGCCAGGGCCCTTACAGGGGGAACGGGTACCGCGCGAGCCTCTCTTGAGGAGGCCACAGGTGGGCATCCTCGACTGGTCCCAGTTCGACTGCGCCTCGTCGCCTTGCATCGGGCTGTTCAGCGGCAACTCGCCGTCGTCGTTCCAGGTCGGCTCTGCCGGCGGACGCCCCCGCGCGTCATCGGTACGACCGCCGGCCGGGCCTCCGCCCGTACCCTGCCCGCACACGTTGGTACCAGACCCCGCATCTGCGGCCCGATCCGTGCGAGGATCGCCCTGATGCGCGCGCCTGGTGCCGTTCGCGCGCCCGTGGAGCCATCGGTACGACTGCAAGGAGCACCCGTGGGCGATTGGAGAGGTGATCGGTCAACCATCACCGCGGGCCGCCGGCTCGCCCGGCGCGGTGCGGCGGCGCTGCTGACGGGCGGCGCGGCCTGGTTCGTGATCGCGGTCTCGGGCGCCGAGTCCAGCCTCATCGAGGCGGTCAGGCGTTCGGACGTGGCGGCGGTACGGACGCTCATCGAGCGTGGCGCCGATGTGAACGCCCCTGAAGCGGACGGGACGACGGCGCTGCACTGGGCGGCGCGGGCCGACGACCGGGCGGTGGCGGAACTGCTGCTGGGCGCCGGTGCCAAGGTGGCGGTGGCCAACCGCTACGGCATGACGCCGGTGCAGCTCGCGGCGGGCAGCCGCGGCGCGGAGGTGCTCGGGCTGCTGCTCGACGCGGGGGGGCACCCGGACACCGCCCTGCCCGAAGGCGAGACGGCGCTGATGACGGCGTCGCGCACGGGCAACGTGGACGCCATCCGCCTGCTGGGCGCGCACGGCGCGGAGGTGGATGCCCGCGAGAGCTGGCACGACCAGACGGCCATCATGTGGGCGGCGGCCGAGAACCACCCTGAGGCGATCGATGCGCTGGTCGAGCTGGGTGCCGACGTGCACGCCCGCTCCGAGGCCGGCTTCACGGCGATCCTCTTCGCGGCGCGCGAGGGGCGCATCGAGGCGGCTGACGCGCTGCTGCGGCACGGCGCGAACGTGGACGACGTGCTGTCCACGAAAGCGGGGGTCGACCAGCGAGCGGCGCGCGCGGCCGCGGCCGCGTCGGGCGCCGGCGTTGGCAATGCACGTCCCTACGGCACGCCCGAGGGCACGAGCGCCCTGGTCCTCGCCATTGGCAACGCAAACTACGAGTTCGTCAGGTTCCTGCTGGAGAAGGGCGCCACCCCGAACGCTGCGGAACAGGGATGGACGGCGCTGCACCAGCTGCAGTACACCCGCCGCCATGTGCGGACCCGGGGCCTGCCCCCTCCGGAGGTGACCGGTACGCTGGACAGCCTGGGCGTGGCGAGGGTGCTGGTGGCGTACGGTGCGGATCCGAACGCCCGTCAGACGATGGAGCTGACCGGCGACGGCCAGCGCAACATCCTCAACCGCATCGGTGCGACACCCCTTCTGCTCGCCGCCAAACACGCCGACGCGCCGATGGTGCGGGCGCTGGTCGCGCTGGGCGCCGATCCGCTGCTCACGACCGCCGAAGACGCCAACGCGCTGCAGGTGGCGGCGGGCGTCGGGATCTTCGCGCCGGGCGAGAGCGTTGGCTCGAACGACGAGGCGTTCGAGGTCGTGAAGCTGGCCTACGACCTGGGGATCCGCGACGTGAACCACGTCGATCTCCACGGGTGGACGGCGCTGCACGGTGCGGCCGTGCGCGGCTCGAACGAGATCGTCGAGTTCCTCGTGGCGCGCGGCGCCGATCTCCAGGCGACGACACGGCAGGATCCCTCGTCGCTGTCCGGCCCGGTGCCGCAGGTCTGGACGCCGCTGCAGATCGCCGACGGCGTCGTCTACGCCAACACGTTCAAGCGCGCGGAGCACACGGCCGATCTGCTGCGCCAGATGCTGCGGGAACGCGGGCTGCCCGTGCCCGACGTGCCGCAATACGACAACGACAGCGACGTGGCGAACGGGTCGGCGTCGCGGCCCTGAACCTCGCGAGACGTGGAGCGCGCGAAGGCGGGCGGTACGCGGCACTCGCCGGAGCGGCGGGTGCGCGCGCTCGGCGGCCGGCAGGGCGCGATGCACGCGATCGACGTGCCGTTCGTCTTCGACAACGTGCACCTGGCGGCGCATGTGACCGGTGGAGAGCCTGCGGCAGTACGGCTCGCCGCGCGGATGAGCGACGCCCGGATCGCGTCGGCGTGGACGGGCAGGCCCGGCCATGCCGACCTGCCCGCGTGGCCGGCGTATTCGCTGGTTGATCGTCCCGCGATGGCCTTCGACGCGGTCTGCCGGGTGGTGCCGGATCCCGACCGGCCGGTTCGTGAGGCGATCGCGGAAATCATTGGGACGTAAGGGCCTGAACCGGGGACGAGGGGCGAACCGTCCAGCCGCTGGATTGTTATACTTTCGCTGGATTCCGACCGGCCCACGGTTCTGCGGGCGCCGTGCCGGCTGCGACGCGAGGGGTCTAGCTGAGATGACGCACGTGAAGGGATGGGGAGTCGCAGGCAAGGCCGTGCGCGGGAGCCTGACCGCGCTCGGCGTTGCGGGTGCCGCGGTCGCCGGTGCCCTGTGGCTGGCTCCGGGCGCGTCCGCCCAGGCGAAGGGTGATGGCGCGGTTCCGGCCGTCGAGCCGCACCAGCGGCTGGTGACGCGCTACTGCGTGACGTGCCACAGCGATCGGCTGCAGACGGGCGGCCTGAGCCTGGAGCACGTCGACCTGGCGGACGTGCCCGCGGGCGCGGCCGTGTGGGAGAAGGTCATCGCGAAGCTCCGCACCGCGTCGATGCCGCCGCCGCAGGCGCGGCGTCCGGACGACGCGTCGCGGATCGCGCTGGCCGAGTACCTCGAGCAGGCGATTGACGCCGCCGCGGCCAGGTACCCGATCCCGGGACGAACCGAATCGCTGCACCGTCTCAACCGCACCGAGTACCAGAACGTGATCCGCGATCTCCTGGATCTCGACATCGACGTGTCGTCGCTGCTGCCGGCCGACGATCAGAGCTACGGGTTCGACAACATCGCCGGGATCCTCAAGCTGTCGCCGACGCTGCTGGACCGGTACATGAACGCGGCCCGCGAGATCAGCAGCCTGGCGGTCGGGGCGTCCGCCCGCCGGCCGGTGGCCGAGACCTTCCGGCTGCGATCGGACTACTCCCAGTACGAACACCTCGAGGGGCTGCCGCTCGGGACCCGCGGCGGCATCGCGGTCGACTTCACGTTCCCGCGGGACGGCGAATACGAGTTCAAGGTCGAGATGCTCGAGTTCGTGGTGGGCACGACCGCGCTGCGCGAGACGCACGACCTGGAGATCGCGGTGGATGGCGAGCGCATCGCGCTGTTCACGCTCGAGCCGTTGAACCGGGCCCTGGAGTACCAGGAGAAGGCGATCAAGGACCGCCACGTGCGTACCGCGGTCAAGGCCGGACCGCGCCGGGTGACGGTGGCCTTCGTGCACAAGACGGCGGCGCTGTCCGAGGGACTGCGCTCCCCCTTCAGCCGTCCGCACGGCGAGGGTGACTACCTGTACTGGGCGCCGCACGTGGAGACGTTCACGATCACCGGGCCGTTCGACGGGACGGGCATGGCCCGCACGCCGAGCCGCGAGCGGATCTTCACGTGCCACCCGTCGAACGGCGTGGCGCCCGGGGCGTGCGCGAACGAGATCGTCTCGACGCTTGCCCGGCGGGCCTACCGCCGCCCGGTGACCGAGGCCGACGTGGCGCCGCTGATGGCGTTCTACGAGGAAGGCCGGGCGGACGGCGGGTTCGAGGCGGGGATCGAGCGGGCGGTGCGCGCCATCCTGGTCAGCCCCGACTTCCTGATTCGCGTGGAGGCCGATCCGGCGTCGATGCCGGCCGACGGCTACTACCGGATCCGGGACCTCGATCTCGCGTCCCGGCTCTCGTTCTTCCTGTGGAGCAGCATCCCGGACGACGAGTTGCTGGACCTGGCGGCCGCGGGGCGGCTCGGTGAGGACGCCGTGCTCGACGCGCAGGTGCGGCGGATGCTGGCGGACCCGCGATCGGTCTCGCTGTCCACGAACTTCGCGAGCCAGTGGCTCCGCCTGCGCAACGTCGAGGGGACGCAGCCGAACAACGTGAAGTTCCCGAACTTCAGCGAGAACCTGCGCCAGGACTTCGTCACCGAAACGGAGCTGTTCTTCGACAGCATCGTGCGCGAGAACGGCAGCGTGCTCGAGCTGCTGATGGCGGATCACACGTTCCTGAACGAGCGGCTGGCCAAGTACTACGGCGTGCCCGGCGTCTACGGCAGCGACTTCCGCCGGGTGCGGCTCACGGATGACAGCCGGCGGGGCCTGCTCGGCAAGGCGGCGATCCTGCTGGTGACGTCGTATCCGGATCGCACGTCGCCCGTCATCCGCGGGAAGTGGATCCTGGAGAACGTGCTCGGCACGCCGCCGCCGGCGCCGCCGGCCAACGTGCCGCCGCTAGAGCCCACGGGCGATGGAGTCGTGGCCGCGGCGCTGACGATGCGCGAGCGGATGGTGCAGCACCGGGCGAACCCGGTGTGCGCAAGCTGCCACTCCCGGATGGATCCGCTGGGTCTGGCCATGGAGAACTTCGACGCCGTGGGGCGCTGGCGCGAGGTGGACGAGAGCGGCAACCTCGTGGACGCGTCCGGCGCGATGCCGAACGGGCAGGCGTTCTCGGGGCCGGCCGAGCTGCGCGGGCTGCTCGTCGAGAACCCGGAACGCTTCGTGACGGTCGTGACCGAGAAGCTGCTGACCTACGCGCTGGGGCGCGGTGTGGGCTACTACGATGCGCCCGCGATCCGGACGATCGTGCGCAACGCCGCGCGGGATGACTACCGGTTTGCCGCCGTCGTCGTCGGTATCGTGAAGAGCCTGCCGTTCAGGCTCCGCGGAGCCGAGGCGCCGCCGGAGCCGCTGTCGGCCGCGGCCCACTAGCGGGCCGGGCGTCGGACCGGAGTTCGCAGGAGGAGTCGGATGTTCATCACCAAGCACGTGCTGCCGAGGCGGACGTTCCTGCGCGGGGCCGGTGTCACGCTGGCGCTCCCGCTGCTGGATGCCATGGTCCCGGCACTGACCCCCCAGGCGCTCACGGCGGCGCAGCCGGTGCGCCGCATCGGCTTCGTGTACCTGGCGAACGGCTGCTGGATGGCCCGATGGCGGCCGAAGTCGGACGGCCCGCTCACGGAGCTGTCGCCGACCCTGACGCCGCTCGAACCGTTCAAGGATCGGATCGTCGTGCCGATGGGGCTGGATCACCGTCAGGCCGAAGCGCTCGGCGACGGCAACGGCGACCACTCCCGCGCGAGCGCGGTCTACCTGAACGGCATCCACCCGAAGTTCACCGAAGGGCCGGACGTGCGCGCGGGCAAGACAGCCGACCAGTACGCCGCCGACGCGATCGGGACGGACACCCCGCTCCGCTCGCTCGAGCTGGCCATGGAGAAGACGTACCTGATCGGCGCCTGCGAGAACGGATACAGCTGCGCGTACCTCAACAGCATCTCCTGGCGGACGGCGACGACCCCCAACCCGATCGAGACGAATCCCCGCGTGGTGTTCCAGCGGCTGTTCGGCAACGGCGGATCGGGCGAAGAGCGGATGCAGCAGCTGCAGGAGGATCGCAGCCTGCTCGACTTCGTGAGCGACGGCATCAGCGGGCTTCGCAGCCGTCTGAGCCCCGCCGACCGTGTCATCGTCGGCGACTACCTCGAGGCGGTGCGGGACATCGAGCAGCGCATCCAGGCGGTGGAGCGTCAGTACCGCAGCGGTGAGGCGGTGGACGTCCCCGAGCCGCCGATCGGTATCCCCGAGTCGTTCGACGAGCACGCCAAGCTCCTGCTCGACCTGCTCACGCTGGCCTGGCAGGCGGACATCACCCGCGTGTTCACCTTCACGCTCGGCAAGGAGCAGTCGGCGCTGCCGTACCCGGAAATCGGCGTGGTCGACGCCCACCACGCGGTGTCGCACCATGCCGACGATCCGGTGAAGCTCGAGAAGTACTTCAAGATCAACGTCTATCAGGTGCAGCTCTTCTCGTACCTGCTCGGGAAACTGCAGGAGACGGCCGACGGCGACGGCACGCTGCTGGATCACTCGCTGGTGCTCTACGGCGGCGGCCTGAGCGACGGCAACATGCACGATCACAACGACCTGCCGCTCGTGCTCGCAGGCGGGGGCTCGGGGACCCTGAAGGGGGGGCGCGCCATCCGCTACAGGCAGGGCACGCCGATGAACAACCTGCTCGTGAGCATGCTCGACAAGGTCGGCGCGCCCGCAGAGCTGTTCGGCGACGCAACGGAACCGCTCGACATCTAGGCCAGGCGCCCATCCGGCGCGCTCGCGGAGGGCAGCTGAAGCCTCCCGCCGGCCCCCGGCCACCTGAGCGCCTTCGTCGAGGCGACGGCGGTCCAGGAGCACTGTCGACACCGGTCGAGAACACGACTGACGGAAGGAGTGGCGACCATGCCTCGTGCGTATTGGGCTGGATTGGCGGTCGCGGCACTGCTCGCGGCGCCGCTGGTGGTTCTCCAGGCAGGGCAGGCGCCCTCGCCGGCTTCCGTGTCGGTCGATCCCGATGACATCGGCGGGGTGGTCACCTCGTCGAAGGGACCCGAGGCCGGGGTCTGGGTGATTGCCGAGACCGACGACCTGCCGACGAAGTTCCGCAAGATCGTCGTGACCGACGACCAGGGGCGCTTCGTCATTCCCGACCTGCCGCGTGCCTCCTATCGCGTCTGGGTCCGGGGCTACGGGCTGGTGGACTCCAAGCCGGTGACCGCGAACCCGGGTCGTTCGCTGGCGCTCACGGGCGTGATTGCGCCGACGCCGCAGGCGGCCGCGCAGATCTACCCGCCCAGCTACTGGCACTCGCTGCTGGAACCGCCGCCGGCCAGCGAGTTCCCCGGCACGGGCGAGAAGGGCAACGGCATTCCGACCTGGGTGAAGTCGCAGCGCGAGTGGCTCTACGGCGTGAAGGTCGCCTGCGTGAACTGCCACCAGATGGGCGATCCCGTGACGCGCTCGCTCAGCCACCTCACGGGCTACAAGAACAGCGTCGAGGCGTGGAACGCGCGGCTGACGTTCGGCCAGCGCTTCGAGACGAAGGTGGCGATGGCCGCCGGCTTCGGCTGGCCGTCCGCGGCGAAGGCGTACGCCGACTGGAGCGACCGGATCGCCAGGGGTGAAGTGCCGCCGCAGCCGCCGCGCCCGCGGGGACTCGAGCGCAACATCGTGATCGCGCAGTGGGACTGGGGTCACGAGGTCAGCTACATCCACGACATGATCAGCACGGACAAGCGGGACCCCACGATCAACCCCAACGGGCCGATCTACGGCGTGGACTTCGGGCGTGACACGGTCACGGTGCTCGATCCGGTCGAGGCGCGCGCCTTCGAGGTCAAGAACCCGCTCCGCGAGGACAACCAGGGCCGCTCCCACTTCCCGCTGCGGAACCCGAACGGGTCCCCGTTCTGGGGTGACGAGATGATCTGGGAAAACCCGATCAGCCCGCACAACCCGATGATGGACTCGAAGGGCCGCATCTGGATGACGCAGTACGACGCCGGGGGCACGCCAGACAAGCCGGCGCCGCAGCCGGCCTTCTGCACGGATCCCGCGCACCCGTCGGCGAAGCTCTTCCCGCTGGGGCAGCGGGCGGGCTCCGGGTTCGGCGGTGGCGGCGGCGCCACGATGATCGCGGTGTTCGACCCGAAGACGCAGCGGACCGACATCATCGACACCTGCTTCGGCACGCACCACCTGCAGTTCGACGAGGACGACGACGAGACGCTGTACTTCTCCGGCGGCGGCGCCGGGGCCGTCGGCTGGTTCAAGGTCAGGGTGTGGGACGAGACGAAGGACGCCGCGAAGGCGCAGGGGTGGTGTCCGATGGTGGTCGATGCCAACGCGGACGGCAAGATCGGGGACTGGGTGCAGGAGGCGACGCCGGACTTCAGCCTCGTGATCGGGTTCATGGGTGACGCCAGGCGCGAGGCCACACCGGGCAAGGATCTCCACCTCACGAAGAGCGGCTACGGCATCATCGTGAACCCGGTGGATCACTCGGTCTGGCACGCCAACCCGGGGCCGCTTCCGGGAGCGATCGTGCGCTACGACCCGAAGACCTGCCTCTCGGAGATCTACGAGCCGCCGATGAACAACCCGGCGCTGCCCGGTGTCTACGCCGCCACGCCGCGCGGGGTCGACGTCGATCGGAACGGCGTCATCTGGACCGCGCTCGCGGGCTCGGGGCACACGGCGAGCTTCGACCGCCGCAAGTGCAGGGTCCTGAACGGCCCGACGGCGATGGGGCAGCACTGCCCGGAGGGATGGACGCTCTACGAGAGCCCGGGCCCGACCTTCAAGAACGCGCCGGACGCCGGCAAGGCCGACTACCACTATTACAACTGGGTGGACCAGTTCAACACGTTCGGCCTCGGTGAGAACATCAACATCACCAACGGCACCGGGTCCGACTCGCTGCTGGCGGTGAAGCCGGGCGGCGAGACGACCATCATTCGGGTGCCGTATCCCGTCGGGTTCTTCACGCGGGGCCTCGACGGCCGTATCGACGATCGCCAGGGTGGCTGGAAGGGGCGCGGCCTGTGGGCCAACAACGCCACCAACACCCTGTGGCACCTCGAGACCGGCAAGGGCTCGAAGGGCTACGTGGCGCACTTCCAGCTCCGGCCGGACCCGCTCGCCAGGTAGCGGACCCGGTTTCACGCCAGACCCGACAAGGGGCCCATCTCGCCAGGGTGGCCCCTTCTTCGTGTACGGAGCAGGGCGCTTCCCGCCGCACCCGACGGGCTTCTTCACGCGGGGGCTCGACGGCCGGATTGACGACCCGTCGGCCGGATGGAAGGGCCGAGGGCTCTGGGCCGACAATGCGACGAACACGCTGTGGCACGCGGAAACGGGCAAGGGCACGGTGGGGACCCTGGTGCACTTCCAGTTCCGGTCCGACCCGCTCGCGCGCGAGCGTCACGATGATCGCCGGCCTGCTCGCCGCCGCGCTGTTGGTGCCGGGCCCCGGCGGCGCCGTTGCACGGCAGCCGGGAGACATCGTTCCCATGCCGTTCGCGGAGGTCGCGGGCATCGTGGAGGTGCTGCGCGAGGATCTCGTCCCCGCCCGGTTGCGGGCGACCGGGGCCGGAGCCGAAGAGGCGTGGCAGCGCTGGGCGGCGGAGCGATCCGCGGAACTCGGCGAGCGGCTGCTGCGCGGCGACGAGGACTCGATCGTCAACCTGTTCTGGTTCGGCACGTCCCATACGTCCGAGCCGCGGCTCACGCCCGAACGCCTGGCTGCACTCGATCGACGGGCGAGCGATCAGGTGTTCGCGGCACGTCTCCGGGACCTGACGCAGGGCCTGCTCGCGCCTGGCGCCAACGAGCGGCTCGCGTTCGGACGATCGGTGGCGATCGCCCGGGGCGTCGACGTCGAAACGGCCGGCGCGGCCGAGCGCGTGGGGGGCTATCTGGAGGAGCTGGTGCAGCGCTCGCTGGCGGAACTCGCCGCACTCCAGGGTGCGCCGCCGGAGGCGCAGTCCACGCTGTACCGGGAGCGGGGGTTGTCGTCGGACACCTCGCTGCCGGTCAACTTCGCGCTGGAGCGCGCGCTCCAGGACGCCGCGGACCAGGACTACGTCACGTCCGGATCGATCGCGCGTGTCGCGATCGTCGGCCCGGGGCTCGACTTCGTGGACAAGGAGAGCGGATGGGACGTGTACCCGCCCCAGATCGTCCAGCCGTTTGCGGTGATCGACTCGCTCCGGAGGCTGCGGCTGGCGGGGACGGACCTGCGGGTGACGACGTTCGACGTGAACCCGCGGGTCAGCGAGCACATCGCGGCGGCAGCGTCCCGGGCGGCGCGCGGGGAGCCGTACGTCATCCACGCCGCGTGGGAGCGGGATCAGACGGCCAGCGACGAATTCGCCGCCTTCCGGCAGCGCTTCGGGGGAACGATTGGCGAGCCGGCGGCAGCGCCGCCCGAGGATGCCGGCGTCTCCGTCCGATCGGTGGCCGTGGCCCCGGCCGTGGTCGGGCTGGTCAGCCCGAAGGCGCTCAACCTGGTGCTGGAGCGGCCGGCTCTTGCGGTCACGGAGCGCTTCGACCTGGTGATCGCCACGAACATCCTGCTGTACTACGACGTGTTCCAGCAGTCGCTGGCCCTGGCCAACGTCGCGGCGATGCTGCGGCCCGGGGGCCTTTTCCTTTCAACGGATTTCGTCTATCCTCTGCCGGCTATTCCGATGACGATCGTCGGCGACACGCGCGTCGGCTACGGACGCGCGGCGACGGACGACATCATCCTGTGGTATCAGCGGGACTGACTCGTCCGAGTCCGCTGGAGCCCCCGGAGCAGCGTGCACCCCGACCTCGAAGAGGCCCTCGCCTTTCATCACGCGATCCTCGCCGAAGGCGCCAAGGCGCTGGTCGGCTACGACGAGGCGAAAGCCATCGCCAACGTCGTGCTGATGTCGGAGATCCCGACGACCTACGACAAGAAGCAGGAGCGGCAGGTGAACGCCGGGAACCTACTGCTGCGGGGAGTGCCGGGGGTCGGCAAGACGTTCTTCGGCGTGATTCTGGCGGCCATCAGCGACGCGCGGTTCGCGCGCCTCCAGGGCCGCGCCGACCTGCAGCCGACCGAGGTCGTCGGCTTCCAGATGATCAACCCGGCCACGGGCGAGATGGTCACCGAGTTCGGTCCGCTGGCGTCGGCCGAGGTGATCCTCCTGGACGAGATCAACCGGATTCCCCTCAAGTCGCAGAGCGCCTTCCTCGAAGGGCTGCAGGACCGCACCGTCACGGTGGGGAAGACCACCTATGAGCTGCCCGCGTTCAGCTTCGCCATCGCCACCATGAACCCGGTGGAGCTGGGGCAGGGCACGTTTCCGCTGTCGGAGGCCGCCACCGACCGCTTCGCCGTGATGGTGAACATCGGCTACCTGCCGCCGGAGGAAGAGGCCAGGCTGGTGAAGTTCGACTTCAAGCGCGTGCGGCTGGATGCGCTGATGTCCAAGGAGCGGATCATCCAGCTCCGCAGCGCCATCACCGAGCAGGTGTTCCTGCACGACCTGCTGGGCGACTACATCCAGCGGCTCGTGGCTGCGACCAGGCCGTACAACCCGGATGCGGGGCAGCACGTCCGGTCTCCTTCGGAGCTCGTGGATCGGGCCGTGGACCTCGGGGCCTCCCCGCGCGCGATCATCTGCTGGGGCAGGCTCGTGAAGGTGTGGACGCTGCTCGTCCGCGGGCGGACGGAGGTCTATCCGGAGGATATTCAGGACCTTGCGCGCTACGTGCTCGCACACCGGATCTGGCTGGGGCCGCACGCGGCCAGCCACGGCCTCACCACGGAAACGGTGATCGACGACGTGCTGCAGCGGGTGCCGATCCCATGAGCCTGCACCGGCTGCTTCAGCTTGTGGCGTGCGCGGGTGCCGCGGCGATCCTCTCCGCCCCGGTGCCCTCGGGCGCGCAGGACCAGGCCGCCGTGGACACCGCGACCGAGGAGGTTCGTGACGAAGATGCGCTGACGTGCTGGTGGCGCACCACCGCAGGCGCGGTCAGAGTCGGCGAAGTGTTCTCGCTCGTGCTGACGTGCGCCGTGCTCGAAACGGACGAAGTGCAGGTCGTGCCGGAAGAGTCACGTCTGGACCCCACGGCCATCCAGTTCCCGCCGTTCGACGTGGTCGGCGGCAGCCGCGCGTCCGACATCCTCGAACCGCCGCACAGGTTCCTGCAGTACCGCTACAACCTGCGCCTGATCACCGACGACCGGTTCGGACTGGACGCGCGGGTTCCCGAGATGGCGATCGCCTACCGCGTCCGGAGCCGTTCGACCGACGGGGCGTTGTCCGAAGGGCGGGACCAGACCTACCAGTTGCCCGCACTCCCGGTCCGGATCCTCTCCACGGTGCCGGACGAGGCCACCGACATCCGCGACGGCGGCGGCGATCGGTTCGAGGTGATCGACAGCCGCATGTTCGCTGGCAGTGTGCTTCGCGTTGCCGGAGTGCTGTCGCTGGCGTTGGCCGCGTTCGCGGCGCTGGCGGCCGTGCTGGCCGGCATCGGACGCCTGCGTGCACGGAAGCCGGCACGGGAGAGGCGGGTTCCCGGGTGGCTGGTGCGCCTCGGCGTGTCCAGGGAGCTGGCCGGGATCCAGCGTGAGCGCGCAGTCACGGCCTGGACACCCGAGCTCGTGGATCGGGCGTTGTCGGCCGCGCGGATCGTGGCGGCCGGTCTCGTGTCGGCGCCGATCGCCGTCCTGCCTGCCGCGGCGGGCGCGGCGTCCGGCCGCGGACGTGTGGTCGTGCCGGCGAGCTGGCGCGGGCGCCGCCGGGCGG
>Ga0194132_10004029_pt1 | contig 25433 bp, 17 predicted proteins | sample TA2KigOf80mmetaG_FD_148612 | JGI IMG/M metagenome (GOLD analysis project Ga0194132, IMG submission 148612) | Freshwater microbial communities from Lake Tanganyika, Tanzania - TA2015054 Kigoma Offshore 80m | ecosystem: Environmental > Aquatic > Freshwater > Lake | place: Tanzania: Lake... | reverse complement strand
ATCGGTAGGGTCCACGCCAAGGGACGAATGTCGCCGAGGATTTCGTAGCCTCCCTTGAGGCTTATCGTGGTCGATCCCGCAGCGTGACGTGACGCGGCTACCGATGCGACTGCATCGATGGAGAGGGTATCGGGTCGCCCCCCGCCCGGACCGTCGCGCTCGATGGGCGGCCGCTCAAAATCCTCACGCTGATCGATGAGTTCATCGAAAGAGGCACTCGCGATCTACGTCGCACGCCGGATCCGCGCTCACGATGTCATCGATCTATTGGCTGACGTGATGATCGAGCGGGGTATCCCTGAACACATCTCGAGCAGCCCCCATTTCGACCGGACAGTACTGTCGTAAATAGGAGCTAGGCGTAAGCCTAGTCAGACGACGATGTCTTCGAATGCAGAACGTGTGGAGGTTTATTCGGGTATTCAGCGTCGCCGACGCTATTCCGTCGACGAGAAGCTGCGGATCTTGCATAGCCGAGTCCTGCGTCAAAACGTTCAAGCGGGATTATGTTTACGTTCATGATCGCCCCGATGCACCATCGGTCTTGGCGCAACTGCCGCGGTGGTTCGAGGACTACAACGACCACCATCCGCACAAAGCCCTGCGAATGAAATCACCCCGTGAGTTCATCCGCAGCTTCCATCAACCGGCAGCCAACTGTGCGGTCTGATAGGGGCAACTCCACCATTGCATTGAGTAGTTCCTGTCCAAGCGGCGGATGACGATGGTCACCGGACGCGTACAACTTGCCCCCACTATACTAGTCGTTGGTTCGATGGTTGGGCAGTCACGATCCTTCGAGTGCCCAACTTGCAAGTGAACTGTGGGAACATGTTCGTGATTGGAAAAGTTTCGTTGCCAGCATTCACCGCTATTTATAATATTCTAAAAACCAAGCCGCAAAGTTGGAAATCCCCTGCTCAATAGATGTATTTGGCTTGTAATCAAACTGAGCCACCAGATCTTCCACACTAGCCCAAGTGTCCGGCAAATCACCTGGTTGAATCGGGAGAAACTCCTTGTCAACCTCGCGGCCGAGCGCGTTTTCCAAAGCGTTGATATAATATAACAAGTTTACTGGATTATTATTTCCAATGTTGTAAATCCGCCAAGGTGCTTTGCTTGTTCCCGGGTCAGGTGTAGCACCCGACCATACTGGATTCGGTTGCGCAGGGCAGTCTAGGATACGAATCACACCTTCGACGATGTCGTCTATGTACGTAAAGTCCCTTCGGTGGTTGCCGTAATTAAAAACCTTAATTGTTTCGCGCTTCACAATCGCGTGGGCAAATTTTTGAAGAGCCATGTCTGGCCGATCCCAAGGTCCGTAGACCGTGAAAAAACGAAGTCCCGTTGTGGGTAGTCTATAAAGATGACTATACGTATGAGCCATCAGCTCGTTCGCCTTTTTGGTGGCTGCATAAAGGCTGAGCGGGTGGTCAACGTTATGATGCACTGAGAATGGCATCAATGTGTTAGCACCGTAGACGCTTGAACTGCTGGCATACACTAAATGCTCCACACCGTGCTTTCGGCAGCCTTCCAAAATGTGAGCAAAGCCTACGAGATTGCTGTCGATGTATGACAGGGGATTCTCAAGGGAATAACGTACACCTACCTGTGCAGCCAAGTTAACTACACGCTGGGGTTTGTAAATCTCGAATAGTTCGGCCATTTTTCGGCGATCACCTAGATCCATCCGAATATGGGTGTAGTTTGGGTGGTCGGCGTGGCGTGCAAGACGCGCGTCTTTCAGAGCGGGGCTGTAATAGTCGTTATGGTTGTCTATTCCGATAACGGTGTCACCGCGCCCAAGCAATCGTAGCGAAAGTGCCGAACCAATAAAGCCTGCTGCGCCTGTAATGAGCAGTTTCAATTAATCACTCCCAAACAAGTCACGGGTATAGACCTTTTCTGCCACGTCGGATAAGGCTTCTGTGCTGCGGTTGGCAATTATGACGTTCGCCTCACGCTTAAAATCAGTCAAATCAGTGACAACACGTGAGCTATAGAACTCAGCCTCATTCAGCGTTGGCTCGTAGACGATCACCTCAATGCCCTTGGCCTTGATGCGCTTCATAATTCCCTGAATGCTGGAAGCCCGGAAATTGTGGGAGCCAACCTTCATGATCAGGCGGTAGACCCCGACAACCTTGGGCCTGCGACGGATGATTTCGTCGGCGATGAAGTCTTTGCGAGTGACGTTGGCCTCCACGATGGCGTGAATGAGTTTTTGGGGTACGTCACGATAGTTGGCTAATAGCTGCTTTGTGTCTTTTGGTAAGCAATAGCCGCCGTACCCGAAGCTGGGGTTATTGTAGTAGTTGCCGATACGTGGATCGAGGCATACTCCATCAATGATCTGGCGGGTTGAAAGACCATGGGAGGCTGCGTAACTGTCCAGCTCGTTGAAGTAGGCCACACGCATCGCCAAGTAAGTGTTGGCGAATAGCTTGATGGCTTCAGCCTCGGTGCTATTGGTGAATAGTAGCGGGATACCCTGCTTTACGGCGCCTTGCCTCAGAAGTTCGGCGAAGATTTTCGCGCGATCTGACTTCTCACCGATAACGATACGGCTGGGGTGTAAGTTATCGAAGAGTGCTTTACCTTCGCGAAGAAACTCGGGTGAAAAAATGAGGTTCTGCGTGCAAAATGTCTCTCGGGCTTTGGTCGTATAACCGACGGGTACCGTAGACTTGATGACTATCACTGCATTCGGGTTGATGGCCACGATGTCCTTAATCACCGACTCGATCGACTTCGTGTTAAAACCATTGGTCTCAGGATCGTAGTCGGTACGCGTGGCGATGATTATGTAGTCTGCTCTGTTGTAGGCATCAAATTTGTCGAGCGTGGCGCGGAAGTTCAGTCGCCGATTAACTAGAAAATCCTCTATTTCAACATCTTCGATTGGGGACTTTCTCTGATTCAATAAAGCAACTTTCTCAGGAATAACATCCAGACAGACGACCTCATTGTGCTGGGCCAGCAGAATGCCGTTAGATAGACCCACATAGCCCGTACCGACGACGGCGATCTTCATTTTCTAACCCCCCTAAGGCGATCAGGCTCGCCATGATTAATTTCTGGCTCGCAAGCCTGAATTTTCGCTCTCAGTGCTCTGACCTCGTCCTCTTCCCTCTGCGGAAGACAGCGCATGCCAGCCCCCTTTCGCGCCACGCAAGTAGCTACGAGCGCATACATATAGCCAAGTTTGCTCTCAGATCTCGCGAATCTTTTAATCTTCAACCGGTTCCTGTTTATAAGCACTCTCGACAGTGATCCCTCCGGCCCGCGCTTTTACTTGGTTTGCCGATCATTCCTCGATGCACGATTTTGGAATTTTCTTGCAGGATACTCATTGTGCGAAAATGGGCGTCGTGTCGGGTTGTGCACTGGCAACTTGTTATCGGATTGAATACGTTACACGTACGGCACTACGACACCGATAAATAAATCACTCGCAAGCTAGTTGCCGTCAGAACTATAAGCAAAAAGCGCTTGGAAACGAAGAACTATAAGTAGTCGTTCCTGAACATTTCACTTTCACACCGCCTGCACCATGAATTCATAAAAGGGGTTCCGGTCGCCATTCGCTTTTCTTTTTGGCGACCAGAGATAGCCGCCATTAACTTCATGGCAGTAGGTTTGGTTTTGATTAACCCACCAGTACCTCACGGCCCCAGTCTGCCAGGGGTAGTGACAATTCGGTACTGACCGTTATGGCCGTCATCAGTCGGCATTTGCATGGTAATTTGCGACACCTATTCACCCACCCTGATTACCTCAGTCTCAATGTCCGATCGATTGAGTAGGGCTCGAACACGGTTGAGCTCCGCAAGATCGCTGAGGGGCCCTAGGCGGACGCGGTAGTGCTCTAGGTTATCGACGGTAAGCCGTTGTATCTCTGACCGTATACCAAGCCGCAGCAGTTTGACGCTAAGTTGCTCCGCCCGGGCTTCATCTTTAAACATTCCAAAGTGCAGCACATAGGCCCCAGGACGTAGGATCGGTGAGCTCGGCAACGGGGCGGCGTCCGTGTTTGAACTTTTCTCAACAATTACGACTTCTCTAGTGGGTAGCACTCGGGGGAAATCGAAATCGGGATCGGCTTCTTCGGAGGTCTCTGGCTCAATTACCGATGCAGAGGGGCTAGGTGCCTTAGTCGTTCCGATCACTCCGACCTGTATCGCATTGATTGTTTGTTGCTGCCAAAGATAAACGCCGACTGCCACCGCAAGCCCTGCCGTAAAACCTACGAAAAACTCTGTGGAAAATACGAACTCGTTCCGGTGTCTCCGGCGGGCGCCCTTGAGATCATGACCAATAGATGTCCTGCTCACATCGACTCCGCTCGTGTGCTACAGCCCGCGCCAGTCCTGCTCATTACGCAACCGACTGCACATCCGGACGAGGACGCCATGTTTGAGTGCCGTGTATAGCGGGCTCATCTTTCCGGAAGGGCTCTTCTGAAATCGTCGTTCGGCTCGAACAAATGAACGTACAGGCGTAGATCCTTGAACTTGGCCTTCTCCACCCAGCCCGCGATCTCGGCCGAAGCAAGCACTGCAGTATCCGCCGTCAGATCGCAGCACACGAAGCCGCAGGCCTCAGTGCCGAGCAGGAATCGCTCGTATTCCGGCATCGAGGGCGAGGGCGCAGATCGACTGTTCGAGGCCTCGACCAGATCATCCACCAGTGGGCAAAACAGGATGACCTGCAGATCCGTGATCGGATCGCGCCACTTGGGTGCAGCGTAGGTGATCTTGGCCCGTGCCATGAAAACTCCCTCGTGTTGGGCGTGTATTCAATAACTCCCATCGCCTCAATAAATGATCCACCGTCGCGACACGCTCGCGATCATGGTCGGTTCCGCGCACGGTCTGCCATTCTGATCCAACGGGCGCGCGGCGGTCCCCGTCCGGGATCGCCGCGCCGCCTCAGTCCAGCACCCTGAGGGGAGGCTGATACCTGATTACTGTGTTGGCGTTACCGCGAGCGATGCAATCGCTTGCAGGAATTCCTGTGACCAAAAACCATTGCTCATCACTCGATTCGCCCACACGCTGACGCGGATTGACAGCGAAGCAGCGATCGAGATGACGCTCCGCGACCAACAGAATGCGCTTGCTGTCTCCGGCGAGCCAGCGTGCCGCATCGAACGCCTCCGCGTCACCCTCACGCCAGCGGGCGTGTCCGAAATTCACGACGTCGCGATCGAGATAGAGCAAGTACTGCTCGCGGTAAGCGAGCAAGCCAAGTTCAGCCTCGCGCGGAACCTGCGCCAGCATCTGCCGTACGAAAGTCGAGGCCGAGCGCTCGCCATTAATCTGCGGCGCAATGCCGACGCCCCAGCTCACCGTAAGACAGGCCAGCACCAACGGCCAAGCCAAAAGTGGCCGCCAACGCAGCGCCACGAGCCACGCGGCCGTAGCAGCGATCGCGAACCCGTAAACCGGCAACAGTGACACCAGCTCGCTGCCCTCAATCAATTCTTTGACAACACCTACGCCGAGCACCGATCCGGAGGCGACCAACACCCCGGGCACAAGCAGCAGCAGCGCAAGCGCCAGCGACAGACGCTGCACCGATCGACGTGCGAAAAGTTGCGGCAGATGCGGCGCCGCGGCCATGACTAGCGCCGGCAAAGCCGGCAGCACGTAAACACCTCGCTTACCCGTATTCAGACTGAAGAACACGATCACGAGCAGGACCCAGAGCAACGGCAACCACACCGCCATCCGCCGCTCGCGCCAGTCATCTCGCCAGCGCGGCATTAGGCAAAAAAGCAGCGCACTCAACGGTAACCACAGCGCAGGGATCACCTCGACCAAGTAGTAATGCCAAGGGCGAATGTGGTGCCAGGCCTGCGTGTAACGCATTACTGTCTGCTTGAAAAGCAACTCGTCGCGATAAGCGAGGAGTTCCGGACTGCCCACGCTCGCCACATGAAGCAGCATCGGCACCAGCCAAAGCATGATGGTGAGCACGAACACCACGGGCACCTGCCACCACGTCGCGCGCGGGATCGCCGTTGTCCCGAATCGTCGCGCGAGCAGCGCTGCAAGGGGCAGCAGCGCGAGCGCCAGAAAACCCACGGCTTTGTCGATGACACCGAGCCCTGCCGCAAACGCGCCGAGCAGCGCGAATACGGCGGGTGCCCCGAGCAGCAGATGGCGCAGCAGCGCCCAGAGCGCAAGCGTACAGAAGAAGATTAGCGTGGCATCGATCTGCGCGCTGCGCGTCGTCATGACGTACTGCACGCAACAGACAAGCGTGATGGCGGCGAGTCGCGCGGCCTCTCGCCCGTGAAGTCGCCGCAATAAGTCGTATACCAGCCAAAGCGTACCGAGCGAAGCCAGCATCGAGGGCATAAGAAATCCGGCCCGCAGCGAGCCGGTCAAGCAATAGCCGATCGCCATCAACCAGAAATGCAGCGGCGGCTTGTCCTGATAGAGATCACCGCCCGCATGCGGAATGAGCCAGTTGCCGCTGTGCAGCATATCGAGCGCAACGCTCGCGAATCGGGGTTCGTCGGCGGGCCAAGGATCGCGCAGGCCAAAACCCGCGAAAATAATCAACACGAACCACAGGCTGATCCAGCCGAGATCGACGAGCGTGGCGCGCGCGTCGACGCTCAAACGTCAGCCTGCTGCCATCCGGTGCGGATCAGGTATAAATTGCGCAAATAGACAATGAGACCGAAGCCCTGCCCGGCGATGAACACGGGGTCTTGCTTGTGAATCGCGTAGGCGAGCAGCGTCGCGCCGCCGGCGAGACTGAAATACCAGAACGCCTGAGGAATGATGCTGCGCTTGATGCGCTCACTCGCAATCCATTGCACGACGAAGCGTATCGAGAATAGCGTCTGCCCGACGAAGCCGAAGAGGACCCAGATCAAAGTATCGTTCCACATAATTATCCCCGAAGAAATGACCAGCAAGCCGCAGAATCGCGCTTCAGTCCTCGCGGACCTGCAACCCCGGTCGGAAGCGCCGGCGCAACCACATCACGCCGAAGATATCGACGATGCCTACCCAGAGGCGATCGAAAAGTCCGTATTTGGAGGTCCCACGCTCACGTGGCCGATGGGCGACCGGCACCGACACCACCCTCGCCCCGGCGCGCAGAAACAGCGCCGGCAGGAAGCGATGCATGTGATCGAAGTGCGGCAGCTTGAGAAATTGCCCGCGATGCATCACCTTGATGCCGCAGCCCGTATCCGGCGTACCATCGCCGAGCAACCAACTGCGAGCACTGTTCGCCACTCGCGACTGCGCGCGTCGCAACCAAGTGTCGCGACGTGTCACCCGGTTGCCCATGACGAGGTCGGCCACGATCCTCGACTCGTAAAGTTTGGGGATATCGGCCGGATCGTTTTGCCCATCGCCGTCTAGCGTCGCGATCCATTCGGCGCGCGCATGCAGTACACCCGAGGACACGGCAGCACTTTGACCGCTGCGAAAGGAGTGTCGCAGCAGCCGAACCTGCGGAATGCTGCTGCGCAGGTCGCGGACGGCCCCAGCCGTATCGTCGGTGCTGCCATCGTCGACAAACAAAATCTCGAAGGACTTGCCCTGCAGCGCCGCCACGATCTCGCGGGCCAATGGCGCGACGTTGTCGACTTCGTTGCAAACGGGAATGACCACCGAGATTTCCGGGGGCCAGTTCGTAGCGGCCTTGGACATCGAGGCGGATTGTCTGCGATGAGGATAATCGCCACAAGTAACGACAGGGTTCGCTCGCTCACTCAAGGTTTCGGATCGTCCTCGCGGTGCAGGCGCCAGCGCTGGTGGGACCAGGGCCAATCGGCGGGCGATTCATGAAAGCCCACCGCCATCTGCGGCTCGTCTGGCCGCCGCCCCGCAAACATTACAGCCGCCTGGGTCGCAGCATCGCCGTGATGGGGCCGCCTGGTGCAGGTAAAACGACGCTCGTCGCCGCGCTCGCGGGCGAGCTCTTATGGCGCGATGAGTATGGCGCGATGAGCATCTGACGCTGATCGATACCGCCAAACCCGCGCAGGAGACGCTCTGTGTCTGGATCGCAGCGGGGCGCACCGGTGTGTGTTTGATGATGTGCCGCTGTTGCGCTTGAACCCTGAGGAGGGTGCGCGCGCCGCAGTGGAGACGATCGTAGAGGGTGGCCTAGGGGCGAGCAGGTTTATGCGCATAAATAACCACTGACCGCGACACGCGAAACATGGAGCGTGGCTTGTGGTCGGTGGCTAGTGTTTTACTGGATGTATAACCAGTAGTGTGTTCCAGCAAGGGTAAAATGTGTTCCAGAAACAGGGGTGTGTATAGCAATAAAGTTGTTGTGTGTAGCAATTGTTCCTTATTTATCAGTTGTGTACACTGTGCACGCTCTTTTTTATGTGTTAAGCAAAAAAGAGCATGTCTCTTAAAAAAACACATCGACTTTCTAGGGAAAGTGGACCCCCCATTTTTTAGCGTACACAGTGTTAAGTTCCTGTTATTGCGGGATATTTCACTGTACACATTTTGCGTACACACCGTACACACTGTGGTTTTCACCTACCGGCTGTTTATGCACGTTATGCACGCGGTAATGGCCACGGTTCACGGTTCATGGATCACGGTTCATGTATCACGGGGCACATTGCCATGGGCACGTTGCTCCCTGGCCGTGGCCCTTGATCCACGGCGCGTGGTCCGTGGCTCTTGGTTAGGTGGTGGTTATAGGTGGTGGTTAGTCGTTGTCAGCGAACCGTGCGAAGAGGGCAAAGGATCCTATTAGGAAAGAGAATGTACAGCCGATGATGAACAGCTCGTCGGTCGCATGCCTCTGCTTCGCCATCGCCCACGTCTACAGTCGTTTTTACGAACGTTAAATCTGGACCGTAAAACACCGGGTCCGATCACTTTCTGGACTTTGCCACCCGCGACGCAATCCAGTTATCAATTTCAAACGCCAACCAACCGACGGTACGGTCGGTCAGTTGAATCGGTCTAGGGAATTGCCCCGTCGACATCAAATGGTACATGGTGGAGGCGGCGTCTACCTAAAAATCACTTTAAGTACCTGATTCCAGTGTGAATTTACAGATAACATAGGGCAAGATACCCCCAACTGTACCCCCATTTTTGTCTGCCTAACGGCGTTTGTTTTGGCGGGTCACCACGATGAGAGCGATGCAATGACGATAGTCACTCATCATCCCGAACGTGCGTTTTTTCGATAGCGATCTAGTTGTCGATTTTTGCGCGGACCGCATCCTCAAACTCGGGATAGAACTCGGAAGAGGGGTTCGTGAAGTCTTGCGCGCCCTGACGATCGAGTTCGTTCATCTCGAGCACCTCGTTGAGCGGCCATGCTCCCAACAAGAACTCCACAAGTTCAGCCAGTGTCAACGGTCGCCTCGAAGTACGGGTACGCTTATCGGATAACGTATCGCCGTTGTACTCATCAACGACGCGGTAGTAGATCCTACTCTTTCCGGCTTTGGCATAAACCGAGGTCACATCGCTGGTGGTGGAGTCGATGTTAATGCGAGCGATTTCGACCTCGGTCTCTTGACGGTTGGGCAAGTATTCACCGCCCATGAACGAGGGGTGAAGGCGCCCGAGGGCACGCCTATCCTGCTCATCTAGCACAGGGGCTGCGTAGTGCTCATCGAGTGGCGTCACCGTGTTCGCATCAAAGGCGGCACGAATGATGTTGCGCCGTCGCTCGCCCTTGATCGCGGCGATGAGATGCGTCTCGTGGGTGATGGGCCAGAAGTAGCTCCCTGGGCGATAGCTAAGATCGAGTTCAGACTTTTCGACAGACATGTTAAGTCTCCTCTTTAGCGGAATGGGCGATGTGCCCGGGGCCGCAATTTGGTTAAATCCCCCGACCCGTCAGGTGGGTCATGCCTATTCAAACTCGTCAGTGGCTCAAAGAATGAGCCTCGCGATAATATTTTCCCGTGCTCCAGCGATACGCTAAGTCGATACGTGATGCACCCTGACTGGAGAGATACTCCGCTGTGGGCTTGATGCCAACGCGACCCAGGTCGAGCCGATCGGCATCCCAGCAACTCTGAATGGTAACGTCTGTGCTGATCTCACCGCCGCTATGGTGGCGGATGGCCTGAGTGAGCTGCGAGAGCGCTTTAGTGCTCAGCTCATAGAATCGCCCCTGCAGCGAGCGGGCGTACTCGGCACCCCGGTCGCCATGCTTGGGATCGCGCCATTCATCTCGCCGTTGGCTGTCGTGCAGGAAGGCGAAGAGCTCCACCACCAACAAGTCGGCGCCACGGCTCTTTGCGATGCTGAGCGCATGATGCCGTACTCGGCCCCAGTGATTGGCGCCGTGATGGCCGGCCCAATCAAGCGTGAAGCCGCGTCGGATCTCTGCTAGTAGTCCGCTTCGGTTGAAAAACCCTAGCGCAGTCGCCCCGGAATGAGTCATCACCTCGTCCGCTACAAAAACCGTATCACTCATGCGAAATCCCCGCTGACATCGGATCGGCCCGTGTCAGAACCCAAACTCGTCGGCCATCTCTTGCGCTTCCGCGCGCGTCAGCCCTGGGTGGCGCATTAGAGCCCTCTCTATCGCATCCAACGGCTCTCCTGGATGTTGTTTGCTCACAGCCCCTTCCCTTTCTAGCATGAGTTTGGCTAGTTTCTCGGCTAGATCCTCAGGCGTCGTTGAGTGACCACCTTTGCGACGACTTTGATTGCTGCTCATGATGGTTTCGCCTGTGATGAAACAATGCGCATCACGAGGCAGAAGCCCGATCAAGGTTGCTGATTGTGGGCCCGCTTACTTGCCTGAATCAGCCACATCCCGCTTTTGGCGGCGACCACCTTGCCCGAGTCGGCAGGTTGGCGAGGACCGAGGTCCTGTCTCTTGATGCGGGGGGAATATTATCCGATCAAAGAATAAAAATCAAGAGGTCATGATAAAAGACGACCTAGACGAGTCATGTACTCGCCCCCCCATGCGAGCAACGCCAAGGCGCTGGCGGCCGCGAGTTTAAACAGCCGTCCGCGCACTACTTTGTGCGTTTAAACAAATCGAAGATGCTGAAGGTCAGGCGGCTATAGATTCGGTTGTAGAGTGCTTTCTTGGGATCGGTCACCCAGCCAAAGCCCCGCGGCGCTTTGAGTCCAAGATTGTGACGAATGAAGCGAGCTGGCGAGAGCCGAGCAGCTATCATCCCTTTGAGAGAAGGCTTTCGTGGACTCCATTTCATGACGACGTCTCCCTCATCAGTTCAAAGCACATCTCGCGCACAGGTTACCGTAGTCCAAGGCGACATCGTGCGCCAGTTCGATTGTGATGCCATCGTCAACTCGGCCAATGAATATTTGATCGCAGGCGGTGGCGTTTGCGGTGCCATTTATCGCGCCGCGGGGCGTGAGCTTGAGCCGTATACAAAACGCCTTGCGCCGCTGGGGCTCGGGGAGTCGGTCATCTCGCCGGTCACGTCAGACCGACTGGTGCATTTCGCATACGGCCTGCTGGTGGCGTACCCCTTGTTCGAACTTCTAGAGTCCTATGCTCAGCCGCTCGGAATCTGGAGCTACGTGTTGTCTCCGGCATTGATCATGGCGACCAGCATGATCTTCATGGACTAGGTTTACTCTGGCTCTCAGCCCCAGAGATTCCTCTGTTCGAACAAAGTTGATCGGTCCCCAGCGTCCGGATCGAGGGGTACGAGCTCAGATCAGGTCAGGTTGATGCGGGTCGGTCTTGGCAGAAGCCTTCTTCCCTCCCTTCGCCTTCGTGACAGGCGCCTTAGCGGCTTCCTCCTTCGCCCGCTGGTGGTTCAGCGCGAGCAGACACTTAAGCACTTCCTTGCGGGCGGCGGGGCTGATGGTGTAGCGGACGCGGTCGTTCTCGGGCAGGGTCTCGACTTCGACGAAGTCGTGGCCGAGATTCAGGTCGTTCCAGCCGTAGGCGTCACGCACAGCGGCGTCCAGCGCGACATGCAGGCGGCGCAGTTCCAGCAGGCCGTCGAAGCCGGTGTGGGCGACATCGGCGGGCTTCTTGCTGACCTTGGCGACGAGTTCGGGGCTCAAGTCACGGACGTGGAACAGGTTGTAGATGTCGGTGAGTCCGAGCCAAAGCTCGCGCATCAGGCGGCGACGGTGCTCGTGGTACCGCTCGCCGGCCTGCATGAGCAGCGGGCTCGCGGTCTGCCAGAGGCCGCCGGGGAACGGGAAGGTCTCGAAGCAGTTCGAGGGCGAGTAGCGCAGGTCCTGCTTCAGCGCGCCGCTGTATTTACGCGCCCAAACTTCGTGGAGGGTGGATTGGACGACGGCGTAGTGGTCCCAGCGGTCGGTGGTGAAGACGTAAAGCGCGTCTGTAAAAACCAGACAACTATCAACGAGACTAAAGTTTAAGTGTTTGGTCGTGCGCGCTGCAACGAAGCAGCATCGGAGCCGTCTAGCCCTTTCGTACAAGCTTTCGCGAACGAACGCGTACTGCCACCACCGCTCTCTGTGGTCACGATTGATCGACGTGCTGTCGTCAAGAGCGTCACGTACAGGCTTGACTTTCTCGTCCACAATCGCCAGCAAAGCCGGATATTGCTCGGCTCGGGACAGGGGCCAGTCATAGAAGTCAATGGTGCTTCGCTGCGGGGATTGGTCTGGTTCGGAATTGATCTCAGATCCATTAATAATTCTTCGTATGGCCTCGCTGTTCTTGATGTTTATATGGATTAGTTGTGCAGCGTCGTCATGCGTCAACAGAAATCCATCGCCTCTAAAGATTGACCCCTGAAACATATTCGACTTATTGGCGCTTAGGTTTAGGGGAGCACCCAAGTCCTCTTCGTTGTCAAGAAACGCCGTTATCGTTGAAACTACCTGGCCGTCGAGGATTCGAGAGGTGTTCCAGGGGCCCTTGTGCAAAGTGACGGCCGACACTACCAATTTGGCACGGCCCGGCCACTTGATCGCGCGCACGGCATGGTTGATCTGCCCGCCATCTTGCAACAGCTGCTCCAGTCCATCGCGCCGTACATCCCCGTCCTTGATCGAGTTCGTCGTCAAGAAGGACATGAAGCCACCTGGGCGAAGGAGGGCAAAGATTCGCCGAACGAAGAAGACGACCAGGTCACTCAAACCTGCGGGGGCGTACTCCCACTTCGCGTAGTGACAGAAGGCCTGCCCGTAGCTACCGCTCAGGTCCTGACCACCCAGGTAGGGTGGATTGCCCAGGATGCAGTCGAAGCCCCCTCCCGTCATCACTTCCGGAAACGCTAGAAACCAATGGAAGAATCGTTTGCGCTCCGCGATTGCCCATGTCTCAGCCGTCGCCTGCGACTGCGGTTTGCGCTCGCCTCTCCAGTAGCTGCGGTACTCCTCCTCGGTGACGTGCATTCCAGGGCGGTTCTTCACCTTCGGGATGTAGAACTGTGCGATCGGGATCGCCGCAAGTTGCTCCATCCAAAGTGCCTCGACTGACTTCGACAGCACCTCGAAACGCCGACGCTTGGCCTCCACCTGCTCCGGCGTGTGCTCTGGAAGTGCGTCGAGTCCTTTCCAGCCCTTCAGCGCTTCATCAAGCTGTCGCTCGACCTCTGGATCGAACTTCAGCTTGGTCTGGCCCGCGCGTTCATCCTTGTTTCGCTTCCGCAGCGCCGCCGCGATCTCCTTGTCGTCGCCAGGCATTGTGGCGAAAGCCTCGTCAGGTACCCCTCGCGCCTCGATGTCTTCACGCCGCACGTAGCCGACGATGGCGTTGCCACACTTGATGTGGTGATCCAGAAAGCTCAGCGGCTCGCCGGGTACGTGCGCCTCCAGCCACAGCGCCACCTTGCACAACTCCACCGCCAGCGGGTTCAAGTCCACGCCGTAGATGCAGTGGCGAATCACGTCGCGCACGGCGGTGCGCATCGCCAGTGGCGACGGCTGGTCCTCACCCGTGCGCACGACCGCTAGCTCCTGCCCGATGCGTCGTGCGGCGGCCAGCAGGATGTGGCCCGAGCCGCAGGCTACGTCGGCCACCCGCAGCGACAGCAGCGCCGCCTCGGAATCCTGGGCCTTCAACCGCTCGGCGATCAGGTGGTCGAGCGAGTGCTTCATGAGCGGCTGGACCAGTTCGTCAGGCGTGTAGTGCGAGCAGGTGTTCGCGCGCTCATCGCCGTGCTTGAAGGCAAACGTGGTCTGGGCACCATCGGGCAAGATGACAGGTTCGTACTCCAGCAGCCCTTCGTAGACGGAGCCGAACTCCTCGACGTTCAGCGCACCATAGTTGACGCGAATGAGTTGGCCGTTGTCGGGGTGGGTGTACAGGTTCAGCGCCCGCAGCGCACCCAGGAGTACGTCGTTGCCGAGCGTGCAACCCGCCAGAATGCCGATGGCTGGTGGGCTGAACAGATCGCCCGCGAGTGGTGGCACGCCCATCCTGGCCCCAGGGCCACCAGCCTCGAACAGGCGGAAGGTGGCCAGCAGTGCCGGCCAGAGGTCGGCATAACGGCGGTCGGCCAGGTGGCGCTTCTCGCTCATGCGGCGCAGGCGCATAAGGCTGTAGAACTGCTCGTAGATCGCGCGGTGCTTGGTCTGAACGCTGGATGGAAAGACCAGGCCGCGCTCCTCGATGACCATCAGGAACAGCAGGCGGTAGATTAGGCGAAGCAGGTGCTTGTGGAAGTCCTCGGCACTCAGCCTGCCCGATTCGACCTGCTGCCGCAGGTCATCGTTCGCCTTGTGTTGCAGAAAGCCGTTCGCCAGGCTCAGAAGAGCGTGCTCCACCGCTTTGGACAGGCCCTCGCGGATGCGGGAGCCCGCTTCCAGTGAGTCTTGGTGATAGCGCTCGATCCGGCTCTGCGCCGCTTCGTCACGGTTCGCCGGCAGCCGGGTAGCGTGCAGCAGTCGGTACAGAACAGCAAAGTCCGCGAAGAGACCGTCGCTGAAGATGCGGTCGAGGTCGAACTCCAGGTAGGTGAGCTTGATGAGGCGGGAACTGTCGCGCAGCAGGCGCAGCACACGGCCGTTGGTCACCAGGCCGTAGAGCTCGTCGGCCAGGTTCAGGTACTCCTGCACCATGGCGTGCGCCGACATGCGCAGCGCGCCGGATCGCTGTTCAGCCTTGCGGTCCAGGCCCGCTGGGTCGCGATAGCCAGTGACGTGAACGACGGTGCCGCCACGGTTGGCGACGCGGTGGGACAGCGGGTAGAGCTTACCGTTGGCTTCCGCGCTCTTGGGCTGGAAATCGAGCTGGTAGCCCAGCAGGCCCAGCAGTGGCAGCACCCACTGTTGGCGGGTTTCAGTGGTGGCCGGACTGTCGGGACGGACCGATTCCAGCTTGCGCTGGAAGATGCGCCAGTAGTCCTGCGCGTCTGCCCAAGCGCGGGCGATCTCGTCTTTGACCTTTGCGGTGCATTCCAGGCCGAAGTCGACCGGGCGCTGACCGGCCAAGTCGTCCAGCCGGTCAAGGATGTCGGGCGAAAGGATCGCCCCTTCGATGCGGATGCTGGGGTAGATCATGCGCCCCCCTCCGGCAGCAGCACGTAGGTACCCAGCAGATCCATCGGCAGGACGGGATAGACCACCTGGAAGCGTTGCTTTTCCATCAGCGAGCTGAAGCGTTCGTGCGCGCCGACCAACCGCTTGGACTGCGCTTCGGCGATCTCGGAGAAGGCATCACCCAGACTGTCGAGCAGGGCTAGCTCGTTTTCTAGGAAGCTAGCTCGCGCTTGGGGTGACAGGTCGGACGCGGCCCGCGCCTCGCCAATCAGAGCCTTGGCGCTGGCCTGGTCTAGGAACTCGCGCTGCTCGGGTGTGCCGCGCCAACCCCAGAGCAGCATCTCCTCGGCCACGATCTGCTGGTGGCTGCGTGATTGCTCGATGACGTTCCGGCAGCGGAACAACATCAAGGTGGTCTTGACGGTGACAGCCCGCGTACGAATGACAGCAGCACGAGCGGCACGCTTGTCGTGGCGGCTGACGGTGTTGGCCATGACCACCTGGCACAGCAATTCCACGAAAGGATGGTTGCGCCCCAGGTAGTGGAAGCCTTCGGGCGTGGGCGACTTGAACGACACCTGCAACAGGTCTCCGGCCGGGAGCGCTTCGCGCAGCGCGGGGGGCAGGTTGCCGGTGACGACCCGGTAGCCTTTGCCTTGGGTCACCACCTGGGCGCCCATCAGGTTGTTGAGCACGCTGGTGACAAAAGTCTCCACGGCCTTGGGGTCGCCAATAGCCTCGTCTACCTCGCGCAGATCGGCCTCAACTTCGTGTGCCTTGATGGTGTGTTGGGCGAAAATGGAGCGGGATGCCTTTTCGCGCTCTGCAGCGTCATCGAGCTTGCGAGTAACCTTGTCCTTGGCGGTGGCGGCTTCTTCAAAGTCGCTGAAATCGAACAGCGTCCCCTGCAACCCCTGCTGTGTGCTGATACTGCGGCTGGGGTTGAGCAGCAGCGCTTGGGTGATGGTGTCGATGATGCTTTGCGAGTCCTCGGGGAACGGCACGTTGATGCCGGTGGATCGCTTGATCTCACGCACCTTGCGCAGCAGCACGTCGAGCACGACACCGTCGATCGGGTTGTCGGCCCCATAGAGCAGACAGGCCTTGACCACGGGCGCAATCTGGCCGAACCGGTCCACGCGGCCTTCGCGCTGCTCCAATCGGTTAGGGTTCCAGGGCAGGTCGTAGTGCAGGATAGCGGTGAACTGATCCTGCAGGTTGATGCCCTCACTCAAGCAGTCGGTGGCAATCAAAACGCGCAGCTTCGAACGGCTCATCACCTCGATGCGCTGTTTGCGCAGTTCATCGGGCAGCTCGCTGGTGATGACCTGAAGATCCAGCTTGGGAAACTGCTTGCGCAGCAGCGGCTCAAGGTGCTCGCCGACGTATTTTGCTGTTTCGATGTAGCGGCAGAACACGACGGGGCAGATCGGCGTGGGCTCGTTCAGCCACGTTGTGATCTGCCGAGCTGTCGTAGCCAGTTTGCGGTCGTGCTCAGCGCCTGCCAGTTCCTGCAGACGGTCGCCAAAGTCCTTGACCTGTCGGCGCTGGTGGTCTGACCAATCGGCATGCTCCACCACCTGCGTCGGTGCGTTGTCGGCTTCGTGGCCGAATTCCGTGTCGCCAACGGGGTTGGGGGCATCATCAGGAATCGCATCACCTTCCTCGCTACGGCCCGCCTTGGCCAGCGCTGACATGCGCGTGTTGAGCATTTCCACGCCCGCCGACGGGCTGGACATGACGCCGCGCAGGAGGCCAAGCGCCGTCCAGTAGTGGACCCGCTGCTGCCGCCCGCCCTTGACGGGCGCGATCAGCTTGCGTGAGAACTCGATCAGGTCGTTGAAGAGTCGCAGGTACTTCGGCGACAGGGCGTAGTTCAGCTCAAAGGCAGCCCGTTCAGGAAACGGCGTGTCTTCACCGAGCCACTTCTCCACGTCGCCGCGCTTGCGCTGCACGAAGTGCTTCGCCAGGTCTCGACGTTGGGCCTGGGAGGCGGCTGGCAGATCGACCGGTTCGAACTCCGGCTTGAGCAGTCCGAGCAGGGACTGGAACTCTTCGGAATTGCCGCTGTGTGGCGTGGCCGTCAGCAGGACCAGATGCTGGTCGGGTTTGGCAGCGATGCGGCTGACCAAGTGGAAGCGCTGCTGCTGGCTGGCCGATGCGCCCTCAGGCCGGGCACAGGTGTGAGCTTCATCGACGATGACCAGCTCGGGGCACTGTTCGATGAATACATCCCGCCGGACATCGGACTTGATGAAGTCGATGCTGATGACCTGGTAGGGGTAGTAGTCGTAGACGCTGGTGTCACCATGGATCTGCCTGTCCAGCCGCGCCTGGGTGTTGGAGCGGATGATCACTGCCTCGATGTCCAGCTTTGCCCGTATCTCGGCCTGCCACTGTTCACAGAGGTGGGGTAGGCAGATGACCGCGAAGCGCTTGATTTTGCGGCGTTCGATCATCTCGCGGACGATGAGGAGAGCCTCGACGGTCTTGCCAACACCCACGTCGTCTGCGATCAACAGACGCGTCTGGTCCTGGCGGAGCGCCATGATCAGCGGCACCATCTGGTAAGAACGAGGCCGGAACGAGAGCTTGGCCAGGCAGCGGAAAGGGCCGGCGCCATTGCGGAACGCAAGGCGTGCAGCGTCAAGGAGCAGGCGTGCCGTGGCGAAGTCCCCGAGGTCGGCTGCGGTAGGCGGCGCGAAGCGGGCGTCCTTGGGCTGCTCACCGCCTAGGGGCAGGTACAGGCCGGTTACCTCGTTCTCCGATCCGCCCAAGGGCTTCAGGACCAGAAGTTCCGGATCAGCCGACGGCAGGACGACCCAGTCGCGGCCTCGCATTGAGACCAACTTGCCAGGTTGCAGGGCGACGCTCATTTGACCTTCTTGAAGATGTCGGGACGGGCGGCCACCTTGGCTGCTAGATCGTCCTTGTAGTAATAGACCCAGACCTCGTCCCCTCGGGCGAGGATGGCTTGCCGTTTGGCCTTGTCGTCCTCCTGGACCTCGGGCTGGTCGTGTGGCGTACCATCGCAAAACACCCAGATGCGTGGCTCGTAGTGGAAGTCCGGCTGAACGTACAGCCCGTCCACGCGCTTCTGCGCTGCGTCTGGCAAGCGCAGGCCGTTGTCGTACAGGTGGTCGATGAACTTGCGCTCGGTGGACGAGCTGGGATCCAGGTGCTTCAACAGGCTGGCGTACTGGTCGTCGTAGCTCGCGTAGCCCTTGTTGGTGTGGATCTCCAGCTGGCAGACCGCCAGCTTAGCCAGGGCGTCCTTGATCAGGTGCCTGTCGATGATCTGGTGGTCACGCTGGTTGTAGTAGCTCAGCAAGTCATCGTAAGAAGCCGGACCCTTGTATTCAGGATCATCGAAGCGACACAGCTCCTGCGCGCGCTCGACCACCGAGCGGAACGAACCAATGTCTTCGACGAAGCGCGACAAGATGCCCAGGCTGCCTTCGGCCGCCTCGTACAGCAGGATGTTCGGTGCACGGGCATCGCCCACCGAGATGACCCCGATTTCGCTGGACTCGATCTGGAAAACCTGCTCAATCGCGCGTTTGAGCGCATGCTGAAGGGTGACTACGCCATCTGACTTGAGCCCCAGCGGCTGCACTGGCACGATGTAGAGAGCATCGGCAAGGTTTGAAGTCCACAGTTTGATGCGGCGGAAGTCTTCACGTTGGGGCTCGCCTGGATCTGGCGTCGAGGCGCGCCACTCACCGCTCACCATGCCGACAGGAAAGCCATCGGTCTTCTGGGCGCGCCACTTTTCGTTGACGTGCACCAGGCGCGCGGCCGGCACGAACATCAGTTTGATCAGCGAATCATCGCCGACCATGAGACTTGCTCGCTGGACGCGATCCATGTCCCCGCCATCAATGCTGAAGTAAGTCTGGATCGAGAACCCGCGCGATGCTCGCTCCTCTTCTTCGCAAGAGATGCGGTCGACCTCCTCGGCCCGCGACTCCGTCATTTCCATCAGGTCGTGAAGGTGCTGCTTGTTCGCGTTGTCCGACAGGCTGGCGCCGGACAGCGGGCAGTTTTCGAGCTGAAGCTGGTCGCCGACCAGGAAGTACCCCGCCTTGGTGCTGATCTTGGCTTCAGTCAGTGCGGTTTCGGCCTCTTGCACAACGAGCTGGCGAACTTGGTACTTGCGCCCGCTGTGATAAATCACGTTTAGGGGCCCAAACTCGCGCAGCGCGATCGACCGAGGTCGCGAGATGAACTCACCATGGGTGTCTGACGTGGGAAGGAAGACCCGTAAGGGCAACCGCGTGAAGTTGTAGCCTGGCAGGAATCCTTCGGAAGCCAGAAAGCGGTAAGGGTAGAACTCGGACAGCTCGGAAGATCCGCCGCCGCTGTTGCGAAGGAGATCTAGTTGGCGCGTCGCCTGATCCTGGCTACGCTTGTACTTTCGGTATTCTTCGCTGCCCAGGCTAAGCGTGCCGCTCTGAATCACCTGGGTCGCCTTCTCCAGCGTGCTACGCGCTGTGCGATAGAGGGTGCGCCAGCGCTCTATGGAGTGGTTCAGGTTGTCCGGCAACGCATCCAGAGTCTGCTCGATCCAGGCGTCTGTGAACCAGTGGCTGGCACGAGCCTTCAGATCGCCCTCGAAATCCTTGATTGCTCGCTGGAACGTGGCGCGGATCCGATCCTTGGTCATGCTGCCGAGCTGCAGGCCAGAGCGGACGCTGTCCAGCAGCGGCAACTCGCGCTTGTCCTCATCCAAGAATCTGGTGATGGACGGTCGGCCACCTTCGTTGTTCTCCAGCCCGGGCAGACCTACTTCTGAGACGGCGAGCGCGTTGAGGTGGGTCTGCAGCAGTTCTCGGTTGGCCAGATCGAGCCGAGGCGGCTGTACAACGCCTGCGACTAAGCTGGGTTGTTTGCCGAAATAGTGCCGGTCATGAGGCGAGTATGTCGAGCAGTAGGTGAACACCAGCGCCCCCTGCCCACCGCGACCAGCGCGGCCAGCTCGCTGAGCATAATTGGCGGGGTTAGGCGGAGCGTTTCGCAGATGTACGACGCTAAGGCCACCAATGTCGATGCCCAACTCCATCGTGGGTGAGCAGTAGAGAGCACTAATCGCTTCATTACGAATGCGGACCAGATCCTGGTGCTTTTTCTCTGGGTCCAGATACCAATCTGCCCGAAACTTGTCCTCTCGGTCACGTCGCTGATCGACGTTCAGCTGGCCGGTGTGGTCCTCAGCACGCAGGCGCTTTGCCGCTGCGAAATCACGCCGATAGATGTCCTGGAAGAAGAGGTTCGGCTTCGGTGCTTGCTGCTTGTAACTGCGACGCTTGATGAGGTCGGCCTTGACCGTCTTCAGGTCGCCCGGCCGCCAGACGAGCTTTTCAATGCGCAGGCGATACAACGTGATGTTGTCGTTCTTCTCACCCTTGGCACCTTGTGATGCCAGGTAGTCCGCGCCTTCCAGCTTCTTCATCAGCAGCTTGATGAACTGGCCGTAGTGTTCCCCGCGTAGGTCGACATCGAGCTCGCGCTGTTTGACGAAGAGTTTGATGAACTTGCCGAGCCCACTTGCTGGGCCCATGCTCTTCGAGGCGACCTTGGCGGACCTGTGCAAGGCCTCAAGCCGCATGTAGTAGGGTTCGCGCAGGCTCTCATTGGGATCGAGAGTCCAGGGGGTGCGCAGTTTCTCCCTGAATAGCTTCTCATGCTCGCGCAGCTTGCCCTGGGTAAGGTAGTTCTCGCTGTGGAGTGCGTACTCCAGGCGGAAAAAGTCGAGGATCGCCGTCAGGAATAGCTGACGATCCTCAACATCCAGGTCCTCAAGGATCGGTACTTTGTCCCAGTACTTCTCCGTGCTCGCCACCTCCGCGAGGTCTGCGTAGGAGATTTCCAGCAAAGCACACTGCTCCAGGTTCGGTAGGACGATTCGCCAGCTACGGCGCAGGTCGCCCAACGCGCGGTACAGGAGGAATGTCTGAAAGAGCTCGTCGTAGCTGCGTCTGATGTTGGGCAACTCCGGCTCTTCGTTCTTGTTGCCGTACTCAACGAAAGGGAGCTTGAGCGCAGCAAAGACTGCTGCGCCCAGACGCTCAAAGGTCAGGCCAGCTTCGCCGGCTGCGGTGACTGCGCGCTGAATACCGGCACGCAAGCGGACCACCTGCACGAAGTCGTTGAAGTGTCCCGCCTGTAGAGCAGCGTCCTGACGGTTGTCCGTGAAGCTGATGAGCTTCTGATCTCTTGGGTGGAATCCAGCGTCGCTGAGGTGGTTGAGGATCGAGAAGGTCGTGATCGTGGTCGACGTGCTTCGGCCCTCGCTGCCCAGCTTGGTGAGCTTCGTTCCCTCATTGGTCTTGGTGTCAAAGAACACCCCGGCCGTCGGGTCGAACAGCAGTGGAGCGCGCATGAACCAGCCCCACCACCTCAAGGTTTCCGTTTCGGAGCAACGCCCTGTCTCGTCGAAGTTCAGACGGACGGGGAAGAACAATCGCTTGCGGCTATCTGGCCCAGTGCGTCCCTTGTTGAGCCAGGAATCCGGGAGAAATGCAAGATCGTCGTGCTCGTCCCAGATGTCGTCACCGATGATGAGGTAGCCATCCTGACCGCCTTCTTCCTCGTCGCTGGATTCGCGAAACTCGCGCGGTTCCAGGTGGTCGCCCACGCGCGTGACACAGATGAAAGCGTGACCGCTAGCGCGGCTGAAGACGTTCGGAAAAATTGGCTTCTTGCTGTCATCGTCGTACTTGAATACGCCTGGCTCTAGTGTGATGTCGCGGTTCTCGTCTTGATCAAGCGTGGTGTAAACGGAACCGGTCTGGGAGATGAACTGATGCAGCTTGAAGGGCAAGATGGTGTAGCGCTTGCCGCTGGCCTGTAGTCCCAAGTTGATCTGGCTGATCCACTGCAGCAAGCCTTCCAAGCAGTTATTCGCTGTGGACTGATCTACCGCTGCGTCTACCGAGAGCAGCTTGGCAACCTCCGAAGGTGGCAGGGGCTGGCCACGAAGCAGATGTCCCGACGACAAACGCAGAGCTACTCTGTTCTCGAGCCACTTTCCGAGTGGGTTTGCTTTGATTTCAGCAAGGCTGGCTGCGGGGGTGATGCCAGCCGCGATGGCAGCTTGCAGCTCGCTCGCTGGAGGCACTGCGTCGCCATCTGCCAGTGATCGGGCCAGCGACTCTGAGACCACCTGATCAACCAAGAACTTCCGACCAAACAGGACAGTTGCGACAGCGGCGATCTGGACTTTCTGCTGGTCAGGGTCCTCTCCAGTAGCCATGGTGGCGGACGTGCCGATACAGACGAGCTTCCTGGCGCATTGGGCCTGGATGCGCCGAATGAGCATGGCCACATCGGCGCCTTGTCGGCCCCGGTAGGTGTGAAGCTCATCGAAGACCAGGTACTTGAGATGCGCGTAGACGCTGTCGCGAATGCGGCGCTCTGCAGTCCGCGTGAGCAGCAGCTCAAGCATCATGTAGTTTGTCAGCAAGACGTGCGGCGGGTTCTCGCGCATCCGCTCTCGCACCTCCTCCTTCTCCTGGCCGGTGTACTGACCGAAGGAGATCGGAAACGCCTTGCCGGTCGCCTTCTCGTAGTTCTCTTGGTAGCGCTTGAACTCCTCGAACTGCGAGTTGATGAGCGCGTTCATCGGGTACACGATGACGGCACGGATACCGCCTTCGGTTGGATGGCTCAGCAGGTCGTGAAAGATGGTTCCAATGTAGGTGAGCGACTTGCCGGAGCCAGTGCCCGATGTCACGATGAAGTCGCGATCACCGGTGCCCAGTTTGATGGCGTCGACCTGATGCTTGTAGAGCGAGTAGCCCTTGAGGATGTCGGGAATAGCCGGGTGAAGGACGCCCTTGGCAGCCACAGCTTCAACAGTTCCCGCAGACTCGTAGGCCGGATTGAACTGCAGGAGTGGCTCGGGCCAGAGGCGGCTTTCGGCAAGCTTGCTTTCAACAGTAGATCGGATCGCCGGATCTGCGATGTTCAGGAAGCTTTGGATGTAGCTCGCATAGTCATCGATCACCTTTTTGTGCGTCAGCAGAACATCCATCTCTTAGTCCTTCCCTGGGCTTCTTTGAGCCAACATCATTCCTCGGTCGCCTTCGAAGACGGTTCCTTGGCTGCTTACTTCGACTGCCTGCTTATCCAAGAATCAATATCCTTCTTAGAAAACCGCCAGCTCCCGCCAACCTTGAATGCCGGGATCTTCTTCGCGCCGGCAAGCTTGTAAATGGTCTTCTCGGTAACCTTCAGGTACTTCGCTATTTCGGGGATCGTCAAGATTCCGGAGGTGGGGGAGGGCATGGCGGAGGTTCCCGTGGGGTGGTCGGTAGAAAAGAGCAGGATAGGGGAAAATTTTCGTAAACTGAAACTAGCTGGCGGGGTAAGGCCGGGTAGTGGCTGAGTCAGGGCTAGAGGGCATAAATGCGTGACGAATACGACCTTCATAGACCCAGAGACACTCGCCGCCTACCGGGAGACCGAATACCGCGTTGGCGGCGAGTATTCTTTCGTCCTGCGGGTCGGACAGCACTGCCCGCAGCTTCTAAGCGCCCATCGCCAGTTTGGAGCGTCATCCAGCGCCTTTATCACCGCGTGCAACCCTCTCAGCCAAGCACTCAGTGAGGCTGACAATGCCGAGCGACAAGATCGCCTTGCTGCGGAATTACGAGCCCGCAGCCTCGTGTTTCACCCCGGCATCGGGCAGCACCCATCGAACTGTTGGCCCGGCGAGCCAAGCTTCCTGATCTTTGGTCTCAGTTTGGAGGCAGCGGAAGCTCTCGGCAACAAGTTCGATCAGAATGCGATAGTTTGGGCGGGCGAGGATGGTGTACCGCAGTTGATTTTATTGCGCTGAGGCGGCGTATCAGTTTTTGAGCTGCCAATCCTGTTTCGCTCACATTGCGCACCGCGTTGATGTCTGTATGAGAGGCGTTTTAGAGTGTTTGAAATGAGGGTCCTCTTGCAGTATCCGACATGAGATTGCTAGCCTGTCGTCAAGCGCCCCGCTCCGTTTTAGGATCACCTGGTGTATCGCCAGGAGTGCACAGACGGCTCGGCAAGCCTCGCGCTTGCGGAGATACCGTGCTCCTGGCCGGTCTCTTCCGCAGCCGACGCTATATCCCGACCATGCGCACGGTTTCTCCGCAATCCCGAGGATCACGAGGGATGAGTAATTGAAGCGGGGCGCTACTCCTTCCAAAAAAGCATCACCTTTCTGGCCGGTGCTATCGACTGCGCTTGGTGTTTTTGACGAGAGATCGTGGGATGCGATCTTTTCGGCAGTAGACCCTTATCGGGACGACTGGCGCTCTGCACTTCTAGCGGAAGCCACGGTCTTTGCAAATCGTCAGTGGCTGAGACTATCCAAAAACTATCCTCCTGGTACCCCTGCCCATGTGATTGCTCGGCACACTTGGGTTGCGATGAAAAGGGCGGGTGAGGAGCAATATCCGGTCTTAACGCTCACGCTGATGCTCGCTGCTAAAAATGAACCCCGAATTGAAGAGGTGGTGAACGCCCTTCGGCAAGAGCACAACGGCGCCGATCAGCTGGATAGATGGCACTGGATCAAAGTGATCATGGGACAGGGGGCGATTCGAGCCGATGAAGTCGGTGTTGGCGGAATCTCACCAAAACAGAGCTTACGGTTCGGGCTAGCGCACGCGGTCCGTAGCGATACTTCAGATTCGAAGAGCATTTTTGCGCTGATCACACAGCATACCAACGTCTCCCGACGAGATATCGCCATGCTTCTTGGCGAACTGCTAACAAAGCGCGTTGTTTCACCGATAGCGGCCCGACATGTTTCCAAGCTTCCAACTCGCATTCAATTGCTTTTGCGAGAGTACCCGGAGCTTAAGCCCGGACTATTGGGGGTTGCAGAAGATTCGCCCGTACCCGAATTGCATAGCTGCAAGGTTAGATGGGCGGAGCAGCGGATCTTTCGAAGAAGATGCCGTGCATTTTTGACGCAAATTAGACGTCGACAATTCGATCAGGCGGATGTCGTTGCAAGCG